>Ga0194132_10000464_pt1 | contig 83501 bp, 57 predicted proteins | sample TA2KigOf80mmetaG_FD_148612 | JGI IMG/M metagenome (GOLD analysis project Ga0194132, IMG submission 148612) | Freshwater microbial communities from Lake Tanganyika, Tanzania - TA2015054 Kigoma Offshore 80m | ecosystem: Environmental > Aquatic > Freshwater > Lake | place: Tanzania: Lake... | reverse complement strand
CGCGGCTCGGCGAGGCCGAGGCCTCTCCGGGCGCCCTCCGAGGCCCCCGCCTCGCCTGGTTTCTGTCTGGACATACCCCATTCTCCTCACTCCAATGGGCTGTCCAATCCTTTCGTGCCGCGCCCTAAGTCCAGTGCAAGGATCCTGGCTGGCCGGCCGATCACCGCGCGAGTTGGGCGACAATGAGACGTGGCCACGAAGGCACGAACACGCGAAACCTGGCTTAGGTTTCCGGAGCGCACGCACCGGGCAGCCATCACGGCCATCGTCGCGAGCGCGACGGCGTCCACCGTGCTGGTCAGCTGCCATCAGCCCCGCTCCACCGAACCTGCCCACCCCAACGATGCCCCGCACGCTCCGTCGGCGGTCGCGGACACCGTGCGCGCGCAGGACTGGTTCGTCGATCGAGCGGCGGAGTCGGGGCTGGCGTTCACACACACCAATGGGATGGCGGGGCAGTTCTACTTCCCGGAGATGCTGCCGGCAGGCGTGGCGATGGTCGACTTCGACAACGACGGGGACCTCGACCTGTATTTCACGCAGGCCCGGGCGCTCGATAAGGGCGGCGCGGCATCTGGAGGGGCGGCCCCGACGACTGGCGCGGCCTCACACGGAGGGCGGCTGTTTCGGAACGAGCTCGCGGTTGGTGGGGACGGGTCTCGGCGGCTTCGGTTCGTCGATGTCACCGAACGTGCGGGAATCGTCGCCACGGGCTACGGTATGGGCGTCGCCACGGGCGATATCGACAACGATGGGTGCACCGACCTCTACCTGACCAATGTCGGTCCGAATCAACTCCTGCGCAATAACTGCGACGGTACGTTCTCCGACATCTCGAAGAAGAGCCGCACCGACGACCCCGGATGGGCTGTCTCGGCATCGTTCTTCGACTACGACCGGGACGGATGGCTCGACCTCTATGTCGGCAACTACGTACGGTGGGATATCGGATCCGACCAGAAGTGCACCGGTCTGACGGGGCGCCGCGACTACTGCACGCCAGCGGTCTATCGACCGCAAGGCGATCGCCTGTTTCACAACGAAGGGAACGGCACGTTCGCCGATGTCACGGGAACCGCCCTCAAAGGTGGACCCTACGGACCTGCGCTCGGCGTCAGCACCGCGGATTTCGATAGCGACGGATGGCTGGACGTCTACGTCGCGAACGACGGCAAGGAAAACGTGCTCTGGATGAATCAGCGCGACGGCACGTTCAAGAACACCGCTCTGCTGGCCGGCGCGGCCCTCGCAGCCGATGGCCGGCCGAAAGGCAGCATGGGGGTCGACGCTGGCGACTTCGACAACGACGGTGATGAGGATCTGTTCACGACGCAGCTCCCGACCGAGGGCAACAATCTCTACGTGAACGATGGAACGGGCCTCTTCGAGGACCGCAGCGCCCCGAGCGGGCTCGGTCCGCAGAGCCGCGGCTACACGGGCTTCGGGACGGCGTGGTTCGACTATGACCACGACGGGTGGCTCGATCTCTTCATCGCCAACGGCGCCATCGAGGCGATTCGTGAGCGACCGAACGACCCGTTTCCGTATGGGGAGCGAAAGCAACTCTTTAGAAATCGACGAGATGGCACCTTCGAGAATGTCTCGTCCAAGGCGGGCGCGGCGTTCGAGGCCATCGAAGTGAGCCGCGGTGTCGCCTTCGGCGATTTGGACAACGACGGCGACACGGACCTGGTGGTGGCCAACGTCAATGCGGCCGCGCGTGTGTTGGTCAACACTTATCGGAGCGATGCACACTGGATCGGCCTGCGTCTCCTGGACGCGCAGGGCAAACGCGACATGGTGGGCGCCCGCATCGAAGTGGTCCGTGCGGGCGCGCCGACTCTGCGCCGGCGCGCGCGGTCCGATGGTAGCTACGCGTCGGCGAACGATCCGCGAGTCCTCATCGGCCTGGGCGAGAGCGCAGGTCCGCTCGACGCCGTTCGCGTTCACTGGCCGGACGGCACGACCTCCGAGTGGCGCGGCATGGCCATCGATCGATGGCACGCGCTGAGGCAGGGCGAAGGGGCGAAAGAATGAGGTCGCTCGCGGCCGAAACGGCCTTCCTCGCCCTCGTCAGCGCGGCCGCTTGCGGCTCGGATACTCACCGCGAGGCGCCGGCTGCCGCCGCACCGGCCGCTCCCGGATCCGACGCCACATCGAACGCCGGGCCGGGCTCGCTGCAGGCCCCGGCCGACCTTGGCCTGCGCGCCGTGCCGATGCCGGATCTGCACAGCAGCGATGCGTCAGTTCGCGAGCAATTCGCGTCACGTCGGGCGACGGTCGAGGTCGCGCTGCAGCAGCCGACCGCGAGGCCCGCGCTGGCCCACGCCTACGGCGAGCTCGGCAAGATCCTCCACGCCGCGACCGCCTTCGAGGGGGCCGAGGCGAGCTACCTCAACGCGCACCAACTGGCGAGCGACGATCCCCGATGGCCGTACTACTTGGGGCACGTCTATCGGACGAAGGGTCCGCTCGACAAGGCCGCCGAATGGTTCGAGAAAGCCAGACAACGACTGCCGAACGACCTCGCGATCACGGTGTGGCTCGGGGACGTGTACCTCGCGCAGGGCCGCCCCGATGCGGCGGAGCCACTTTTCGGCAAAGCGCTGTCGATGAGCGACGGATCGGCGGCCGCACACTTCGGCGCGGGACGGACGGCGCTCGCACGACGCGACTACGCCGCGGCCGTCCGCCATCTCGAGCGCACGCAGACGCTCGAGCCGGCAGCGACGGGCGTGCACTATCCGCTCGCGATGGCCTATCGCGGCCGGGGCGATCTCGCGAAGGCGGAAGCGGAGCTGGCGATCAAGGGCGACCTCGAGCCGCGGCCGAGCGATCCGCTGATGCAGGCGGTCGATACGCTCCTCCAGAGCGCGGAGGCCTATAACGTTCGCGGCGGCGCCGAACTCAGTGCCGGTAATTGGGCGGCGGCGGCCGATCAGTTCCGCAAGGGGTTGGCGATTCGTCCCACTGATCCGTCGCTGCGGCATCGGCTTGGGACGGCGTTGGCGCAGGTGGGTGATGGTCCTGGCGCAGTGGCGGCGTGGGAGCAAGTCGTCCGCACGCATCCAGAGTACGCGCGCGCCTACTTCAGCCTCGGCGTCCTCTCGGCGGATAGTCAGCGTTACGACATTGCGATTCCGAACTTCGAGACCGCGCTGAAGAACGAGCCGGGATTCGTGCAGGCGCGCGTGCAACTTGGGTGGGCGCTCGCCAGGAGTGGACGTCCAGGCGAATCACTCGCCCACTTCGACCAAGCCCTGGCCCTCGAGCCGACGCACGCCGAGGCGCTCTCGGGCTACGGGATGGCCCTGATTCGACTCGGGCGGTACAAAGATGCGCGGGATCGCCTGTCGGGCGCGGCGAAGCTCTATCCGGACCAGCCGATGATCACGCATGCGCTCGCCCGGTTGTTGTCAGCCGCACCGGAGGCGTCCGTCCGCGACGGACGGCAAGCCAAGGCGCTCGTCGATCGTCTGATCGCCAAGGAAAGCCAATCGCTAGAACTGGGCGAGACCACTGCGATGATGCTGGCCGAGCTCGGCGAGTTCGCACAGGCTACCTCCGTCCAACGTAGTGTCATCGAGGGCGCTGAACGCCTGAAGCTGCCGACCGTTGTGGCTCGACTGAACGCCAACCTCCAGCGCTACGAACGCCGCGAACCTTGCCGAGTGCCGTTTACGGAGGATGAACTGCGTTAGCGGTCCATGGCTTGGTCGGAGGAAGACGGCCGCGACCATCGAAAGACCGCGGCCATCATTGTGAAGACTCGAACCTATCGTCAGGTCTGAGCGACGAGCTGTCAGCCACGACTCCACACTGACAGCTGATCGCCGAGAGCGTGGTCGTGATCAGAAGCTCACTTGACCGCCGACTTGGACGAGCCGCGGGTCGAGAATCTGCAGCGGCGTCCGCCAGGCCGAGCCGTACACGCTATTCACCGCACGAATCGCGTTCGAGTTCAGGGCGTTGTACGCATCAAGATTGAGCTGCAGGCGATAGCGCTGAATCTTGAACGACTTGCTCAGGCGCAGGTCGAGTCGGGAAATCCGATCTTCGAACAGCGTCTTGGGCGCGACCAGCCGGATGGTATCGGCCTGACCGAGGTTCGTTCGTCCGCCCGACAGGTTGCGGCCGAGCGAAGGCGCGATTTCGGCGTTCGACGCAGAGTATTCCGCATTGTAGTCGGGACCCGAGAGGTTCTGCCACGTAAAGGCGAACGCGAAGTCGTACTTGATCGGCACCACGCCGTTGAACTTGAACTGCGTCTGACCCTTGAACGGCGTGACGACCTTGCAGTACAGCTTCTCCTGCGGTGAATCGACGACGAAGCAGCGGTCGAGCACGGACCGTCCCGTGTCGAACCCACCGTTTAGGCGGATGCTCTTGGGTAGGCGCGCGTCGATCGTGAAGCCGACAAAGTCATTCCGGCTGATGAACCGCCCGAAGTTATCCGAGAGCGTCACGTAGTTTTCAACCTGGCCGAACTTCTCGGGCTTGATGTCGGCAAGGTCGCAGACCTGATACCCGCCGCCATTCGGAAGCGCCGGGTTACTCGGAGCCGTGATGCAGTACGGGTCGTAGTCCGCCGGTTTGACCGCTCTGTTATCAGTGGCTCGCACCTTGCTGCTGAACGGACTGCCGAAGGCATAGCGGAAGTAACCGCCGTTGTTGAAGTAGTATCCGCCGGTGATCCCGATCCCTCTGGTCAGCTGCCGCTGGATCTCCGCGGTGATATCCCAATTCGAGTCCCGTTTCGCATAGCCGCTGAGGATCGCCGGATCGATCTGCACGGCGTTCGGATTGTTCTGCCCGAAGAACTGGTTCGCCAGGGCACCGCACTCGCCGTTGGCGGCCCGATTGCCGAGGTCGCAATCCGGCACGTAGTTACCGTTGGTGTCGGTCCAGCCGCGGCTCGTCGACGTGATCGAGCGCGTGATCGGGCTTGCGATGTTGGCCGCAATATCATCGGTGCCGAGCTTGGCCACGTAGCGGCCGGCCGTGAACTTGAGCGCGGTCCGACCGTCCCCCTTGAGATCGTAGGCGATTCCCATCCGAGGATTGAAGTCCTTCCAGCTGGGCACGTCGTATACCGCGTCGTACCTGCGCTGACCGAGCCACGGATTGACCGGCGGATTCTGGAAATAGCCGTCCGTTTCTTGAGGAAAACCAGCCGACTGCTCAGGGACGTAGCTGTTGAAGTAGTCCCATCGCAACCCGATGTTGAGGGTCATCTTGTTCGTCACCTTCCACTGGTCCTGCGCATAGATGCCCATGTCCGCCTTCACACGAGCCGCCGTCCGGTACGGGGTCGCCCACTGGGTCAGCAGAATTGGTGCGTCGTTGAAGAAGATGTAGTACCGGTTCTGGTTCGACTGCCAGTACGTGGTGGTGTTGGCCTCATCGGTCTGGAAGCCGGCCTTGAAGTTGTGGGAACCGGTCACGTACGAGAGGGAGGCGCGCTGGGTGAAGCGATCCCGGCCGTTCGGATGGCCCAGGTACACGACGGGCGCGCCGTACGAGATACCGCGACCCACATCGATGACGCTCACGATGTTGTTGTTCACGCCCTGGTTGTAATACATGTTCCACTGCGAGATCGTGGCGGCGAACCCAGCCTCCAACAGGAGCTTGCCAGTAATCGTCGACGTCCACGTCGCCTGGAGCAGGCGGTTGGGATCGAAGCGATATTGCGCCAGATAGTACTCCTGCGACTGACCCGACGTCACTGAGCCGCAGTTACAGCCGCGCTGCTCGTCGTACGTGAAGCCGATCTTGTTCTTCCGGCTCGCTTGATACGTGATGCGAGTGAGTCCGGAGTCGTACCACTCAAGGCGTCCGCTCTGGCGATCCAGAGGACGATCCACCCACGGCGTCCACCTGACGACCTTGGCCTCGGCGTTCGGCGGCGTCAGAAAGTCGTTCTGCGTCCTGTTCCAGTAGACGCCGGCGCCCTGGCGAGCGAAGCCCCAGCTCCTCGCGGTCGCGAAGAACCAGATGCGATCACGCTTGAGGGGTCCGCCGACGCTGCCCCATTCGTCGAACAGTTTCGAGGTCTTCGTCGAGCTGTTCAGGCCTCGGGCGCGCAGGTTGTCATCGAGGTTGTTGGCCTCCATGCGCCGGTTCGAGAAAGCGCCCCCCAGCATGAACCTGAACGTGTTGCTGCCTTCCTTCGGAATGACGTTGACCACAGCGCCATCGGCGTTCGTGTCCGCCGAGATGCCGCTGGTCGACATGACGATCTCTTCAATGGACGAGGCAGTCAGCTGATAACTGCTATTACCCGAGCTGTTCTCCATCCCCATGCCGTCGTAGGACACCTTCGTGCCCGACTTGCCGTGAAACGATCCGCCGCCGGAGACGACGTCGTTGCCCGGCTCCACTTGGTACTGACCGCCGATATCACCAAGTCCGGTCAACCCGGTCGTCAGGGAGGCCAGCGAGGAGATGCTCTTCGTGCTGGTCGGCAGCGCATTCATCAGCTCGTCCGTGACGACCTGCTGACGACGAACGTTCTGCACGTCGACTAAGGGCGCGGCGGTCGACACGGTAATCGTCTCCGCCAGGCTGCCAACGCGCATCTCCGCCTCGACGTTGGCGGTGAAGCCGGTGCGGAGCTCGACGTTCTCGCTCTTGACCGTCGTAAAGCCTTCGAGGGTGAACGTCACCGCGTAGGTGCCGGGCCTGAGCGCGGTGATGATGTACCGGCCTTCGCCATCGGTCACCGCGGCGCGTTGCTGCTCGATGAGCACGGGGCTTGTCGCCGCCACGGTGACGCCGGGGAGCACGCCACCGGAAGAGTCCCTGACGATGCCGGCGATGCCGGCCTCCGTCGCCTGGGCGAAGACGGCAGTCGCCGAGAGCAGCAGTCCGAGGAGCCCTAACGAGCAGCCGCGAAGAATCGTCGCATTCATTTGAACCTCCTGACCTTGGTCATGCTTCTGCCGAGGCGACCACAGCCAAAGCTCGCGAGAGGCCTGCGACGGGCCCAGAGCAAGACACGGCTTTTGTCGACGGCCGTGCTTTTATCCCATCGAGTCCGAGGGGTCAAATCAAAAGAGTGCTAGACGGGTGCTCGGGAACTCCTTAAACGGCGAACGGCGAGGAGACTCTCCAATCTTTCGGAGTGAGAGTCGGCGGGGTCGTTCTTGAGGGGCCACGATGGGAGGGGGACGACCGCCGGTCGTCCCCCTCCCCGACCGAACGCGTCTAGAAGGAGATCTGCCCGCCGAGCTGGACGATGCGCGCGTCGAGAATCTGCGTCGGACGCCGCCACGCCGCGCCGTACACGCTATTGACCGACCGAATCGGGTTCGCGTTCAGTGCGTTATACGCATCGAGGTTCGCCTGAATTCGCAACCGGTTGAACCTGAACGACTTGCTTAACCGCAGATCCAATCGCGTGATGCGATCCTCGAACAACGTCTGCGGCGCCACCAGCGGCACCGTGATGGTCTGAATGCCACCAGACAGCGGACGACCCAACACCTGCGCCACCTGCGCCGTCGTCACCGCGAGGTTCGCGTCGTAGGCTGGTCCAGAGAGGTTCTGCCAGACCGCACTCGCGACGAACCCCTTGACGATCGGCACAATGCCCTGGAGCTTCAGCTGCGTCTGCGCCTTGAACGGCGTCACCACGCGGCAGTTCAGCAACTCCTGCGGCGAGTCGACGACGAAGCAGCGGTCCTGGACCGTCTTTCCCGTGTCAAAGCCACCCGTCACGAAGATGCCGCGCTTGAGTCGCGCGTCGATGGAGACATTCACGAAGTTGTTGTTCGTCACGAAGTTGCCGTAGCTCTTCGCTAACTGCACGACGTTCGCCACCTGACCGAACTTCGCGGGTTTGATGTCGGCGAGGCCGCACACTTGATACCCTCCACCGTTCGGGAGGTTGGGGTTACTCGGCGCCGTGATGCAGAACGTGTCGTAGTCAGCCGGCGTGACGAGCGTGTTGTCGGTGATGCGCTGGCGGCTGCTAAACGGCGAGCCGAAGCTGTAGCGGAAGTACCCGCCCGTGTTGCGGTAGTACCCCGCCGTCAGCCCGACGCCGTTCGTGATCTGGTGCTGGATCTCCGTCGACAGATCCCAGTTGAAGTCCCGCTTGCCGTAGCCGTTGAGAACGTCGGGGTTGTATTGGGTGGCCAGCGGGTTGTTTCGCCCGAAGTTGGCGTTGTTGATCGCGCCGCACTCCCCGTTGGCGGCGAAGTTCCCCAGGTCGCAGTCTGGGACGTAGTTCCGATTCGTGTCCGTCCAGCCCCGACCGGCCGTAATGACCGACGATGCGATCGGGTTGGCGCCGGCGCCTTCAGCGATTTCGGTGCCGAGTTTCGCCGTGTACCGACCGAGCGACATTTTGAGCGCCGTCCGACCATTGCCGAACAGATCGTATGCCGCACCCAGACGGGGGTTCCAGTCCTTCCAGTTCGGCACGTTGTCCACGCGCGCGAACGTGCGCTGACCGAGCCACGGGTTGACGGTCGGCGCACCGGCCCAATAGCCGTCGGTGTCCTCCCCGAAGCCAGCGCGCTGCTCGGGCACGTATGCGTTGAAGTAGTCCAACCGCACGCCCAGCGTGAGGGCCAGTTTGTTCCCAATCTTCCACTGGTCCTGCGCGAAGACCCCCATGTCGGCCTTGCCCTTTGCGCGGAGGAGGTACGGATAGGCGTACTGCGTGATGAACACCGGCGTCCCGCTGTTGAACGTGTAGAGCGTGCTCCCGTTCACGTGGTAGTAGGTGTTCGTGTTCAACTGGTCGGTCTGAAAACCGGCCTTGAAGTTGTGCGAGCCGGTCACATACGACACGGCCACACGCTCGGTGTAGCGATCGCGCCCGTTGGGATGACCCAGATAGGCATTTGGCGACCCGTAGTTCTGCCCGATGCCGATGTCCACGATCGGCACGATGTCGTCGGTCACGCCAGGGTTGTAGTACATGTTCCACTGCGAGATCGTCGCGGCGAAGCCAGCTTCGATCAGCAGTTTGCTCGTCACCGTCGACGTCCACGTCGCCTGGACGAGCCGATTCGGATCAAATCGATAGGATGACACGTAGTACTCGTGCGACTGCGCGGAGCTGACCGAACCGCAGTTGCAGCCGCGCTGCTCGTCGTACGTGAACCCAAACTTGTTGTTCTTCGTCGCTTGGTAGGTGATGCGGGTCATCGCCGTGTCGTACCACTCGAGGCGGCCGCTGAGCCGATCCTCGGGACGATCGGTCCACGGGGTCCAGAGCACGACCTTGCGCTCGGCTCCGGGCGGCGTCAGGAACACGTTCTGCGTCTTGTTCCAGTAGGTGCCGGCCTGGATGCGCTGCAGGCCCCAGCTACGCGGCGCGAAGAAGAACCAGACCTTGTCCTTCATGATCGGGCCGCCGATGCCGGCGGAGTAATCGAAGAGCTTCCGCGTCCGATTCGAGTTCGCTAGACCTCGCTGCCGGAGCGCGTCGCTCAGGTTGATCGCCTCGAGGCCCTTGTTGGCGTAGAGACCGGCGAGCGTCACCCTGATCGAGTTGGCCCCTTCTTTCGGGATCACGTTGACGACGAGTCCGTCGGCGTTGGTATCCGCCGAGATTCCGCTCGTCGACATGACCATCTCTTCGACCGCGGCGGCGTTCAGCTGGTAGCTGCTGTTGCCGGAGCTGTTCTCCATGACCATGCCGTCGAAGTGGACTTTCGTCCCGGACTTGCCGTGGAAGCGGCCGCCGCCAGAGACGACGTCCTGCCCCGGCTCGACCTGATACGACCCGCCGACGTCGCCGATGCCGGTGACGCCGGTGGTCAGCGTCGCCAGGGCACCGACGCTCTTCGTGCTGGTCGGGAGCGTTTCGAGCAGCTCGTTGGTGACGACCGTTTGCCGACGGACGTTCTGCACGTCGACGACTGGCGCAGCACCCGTCACCGTAATCGACTCCGCAAGGTTGCCGACCTGCATGACGCCTTCGACGTTCGCCGTGAACCCCGACGCCAGGACGATACCTTCGCGTCTGACGGTCTGGAACCCTTCGAGCGTAAACGTGACGCTATAGGTGCCGGGACGAAGATTCGTGATCACGTACCGGCCTTCGCCGTCGGTGAGCGCCACGCGCTGCTGTTCGATCAGCACCGGGCTGGCGGCGGTAACGGTGACGCCAGGTAGCACGGCACCCGAATTGTCCTTTGCGACGCCGGCGATGCCGGCATCCTGAGCCTGTGCTGCCTGCGCGGTCACGAGCAAACCTGCCAGCGCGCCGATTCCGAAACGAAGGGTTCTCAGTCCAAGCATCTAGCCTCCTCGCCGTCTCGCGGCGATGTTATGCATCTTCAGCGTCGAGCGGCCGTCCAGCAACATCCAGAGCCGCGTGGCGCCCGGTTGACCTGAAAATGCGTCAGGCAAATTATTCTCCGCCCCGTGAGTGAGTCAAGGCAAAAATGGACCGCAGACCGCCGGCGGGCCGACGTCGTTACCCACGTTCATGAAACTGGAGAGCGGACGCCAGAACTCAGCTCGTGCGAGTCGGGTGCGCTCGTCAGGACGTGTGCCCCTCGCCGGACGCAGCGCGATCCGCCCTCGCCGAGGCGGGCCGCAAGAGCGGAAACAAGATGACGTCCCGGATGGACGGACTGCCGGTCAGAACCATCACGAGCCGGTCGATACCGACGCCTTCACCACCGGTGGGGGGCAAGCCGTACTCGAGGGCTCGCACGTAATCCTCGTCCATGTGATGGGCCTCGAGATCCCCACCCGCTCGCTCCTCGAGCTGCGCCTCGAAGCGCCGCCGCTGTTCCGCCGGATCGTTGAGCTCGCTGAAGGCGTTGGCTACCTCGAATCCCCCAATGTAGAGCTCGAAGCGCTCGACGGTGTCGGGATCGTCCGTGCACTGCTTGGACAATGGGGACACCTCTGTGGGGAAGTCATAGACGAAGGTCGGCTGAACCAATCGATCCTCACAGAGTCGCTCGAAGAGGTCGGTCGCGATCCTGCCGGCCCCGGCCTTGGGGTCAACCGCGACGCCAAGTTCGGTGGCGAGCGCGGCGGCGGCTTCTCGGGAGCGCAGCGCGTCGGCCGCCACATCGCGTCCCAGCCGACGGGAGGCCGCTTCTCGCGCGCCCTCCCGTAAGGAGATTCGGGAGAATGGTGCGGCGAGTGAGATCTCGCGACCGTTGAACGTGACGCGATCCGTTCCGAGCACCTGCCGCGCAACCGTCCCGATCATCTCTTCGGTCATCGTCATCAGCTGCTGATAGTCGACGTAGGCCTGGTAGAACTCCATCATCGTGAACTCGGGGTTGTGTTGGGTCGAGATCCCCTCGTTGCGGAAGTTGCGGTTGATCTCGAACACCCGCTCCATGCCCCCAACGACGAGCCGCTTGAGGTACAACTCGGGCGCAACGCGGAGGAAGAGCTCCATGTCGAGCGCGTTGTGATGCGTGACGAACGGCCGCGCGAGCGCGCCACCGGGGATCGGCTGCATCATCGGCGTTTCGACTTCGAGGAACCCGCGAGCGGTCATGAACTCGCGGATCGCCGAGACCACCTTGCTCCGGACCTCGAAGACCCGACGTGACTCCGGATTCACCGCGAGGTCGAGGTACCGCTGCCGGTAGCGGATCTCGATGTCCGTCAGGCCATGCCACTTCTCTGGCAGCGGCAGGTGACACTTCGCGAGAAAGTGCAGACGCGATGCCCAAATCGTCAGCTCGTTGGTCCTCGTTCGGAACAGCCGTCCTGCGACACCCACCCAGTCGCCGAAGTCGAGCAGCTTGAAGATCTTGAAGTCGAGCTCGGGGAGCGAATCCTGCCGGATGTAGGCTTGAATCTGCTCCCGTCCGTCGGAGAGGACCAGGAAATTCGCTTTGCCAAACGATCGGATGCCAAGCACGCGCCCGCTCGCCACGGTCTCGGGCCGGTCCGCCTCGAGCTGCTCGCCAGTCTGCCCGCCGTGCGCCTCGACGAGCTCAGTGACGGTATGTCGGCGGTCGAAGCGGTTCGGGTACGCCGCCACTCCAAGCGCCTCCAGCTCGCGCAGGTTCGCCTGCCGCTGAGCGATCTGCTCCTCCAATGAAGTCATTGCACCCCTCAAGAGGAGTTCGTGGGTTCAAGGGTTCAAGAGTCCCGCGAATCCGTGCGGCCCGGATGGCCTGACCTGTGACCCTTCGAACCCGCGAACCTGAGAACCTTGGCACCCTAGACCCAGGAACCCCTGAACCTTAAACCCGTGAACCCCTGAACCCCCAGAACCCCCAGAACCCGTGAAATCATCGAGTCTCGTCGAGCTTGCTCCTGATGCCGTCGAGCATCCCATTGATGAACTTCACTGCATCTTCGGTAGAGAACGTCCGCGCAAGCTCCAGGGCTTCGTTGATGATCACAGCGGGCGGTGTGTTGCGATCGCGCCACATCTCGCACACGGACATCCGCAGGATCAGGCGATCGATCACGGCCATCCGCTCGGGCCGCCACCGTGCGGAGGCGTCAGCAATGTGAGCATCCAGCGTGTCGAGCCGCCGGACCGTGTCGCGCGCCAGTTCCGTCGCGAATCCCACCACGTCCGGATTCGGCAGCGGTTCGTCTTCGGGCCACTGCCAACCGAAGAACGTTTCGGCCGCGCGGTCGATGTCCGTCTTGCCTACCTGCCACAAATACAGGATCTGGAGCGCTGCTTCGCGCGCGCGATGACGGTGCGCGCTGGTCACCCCTCCTGGCGCTCCGTGCCGTGAAGGGCCCGCGCGATCGTGGCCATCTCGATAGCCGCCAGGGCGGCCTCAAAGCCCTTGTTCGATGGTCCCTCACTCGCTCGCGCCAGCGCTTCCTCCGCCGAATTCGTCGTCAGCACACCAAAGGACATGGGCACACCGCTCTCGCCCGAAGCCGCGACGAGTCCATGGGCCACCGCGGCCGCGATGAAATCGAAGTGCGGCGTGGCGCCACGGATCAAGCAGCCCAAGCACACGACGGCGTCGAACCGGCGTGTGTCGGCCGCTTGGCGCGCCGCCGTGGGAATCTCGAATGCACCCGGAACCTTCACGACGGTGACGGCGGTCACCCTCGCTGCGTCGAGCGCCGCAAGCGCGCCCTGCTGCAGCTTGTCCGTCACGAAATCGTGATACTTCGACACCACAAGGGCCACGCGAAGGCCGGCCGCCGTCGGTGTGCCGTCAATGATCCGCATCGTGTAATTCCTGCCCGGCGCCTACCTGGCCCATCAGGCCACCGGGCGCCATCTGGAGCCTACCTGCCCGTGAAAACGGGCTTTCGCTTGTCGAGAAACGCGCCAGTCCCTTCGCGCATGTCCTTCGTCGCCACCACCAAGCCAAACAACGTGGCCTCGTGGGCCAGCGCGTCCGCCATCGACCCATCGAGACCCCGCTGGACGGCCTCGAGGATGTAGCGCACGGCCACTGGCGGCTGCGCGGCGAGCTGCGCGGCTACGGTGCGGGCGGTCGGCATCAGCTCGGTCGGCGGCACGACACGATTGAGGAGTCCGATCCGGTGGGCTTCCGTGGCTGAAATCGGCGCTCCTGTGAGCATCAGCTCCAGCGCGCGGCCCTTGCCAACCAGACGCGGCAAGCGCTGGGTGCCGCCGTATCCGGGAATGATGCCGAGATTGACTTCCGGTTGGCCCAGCCGGGCGGTCTCTGACGCGATGCGAATCGTGCACGCCATCGCGAGCTCACACCCGCCGCCAAGTGCGAACCCGTTGATCGCCGCGATCACCGGTTTCCCGAGCGTCTCGATGAGGTCACAGAGCGCCTGCCCCGACCGCGCGAACTCGCGTCCACCGATCGGATTCTGCTGCGCCAGCTCCTTGATGTCCGCACCTGCGACGAACGACTTCTCTCCAGCGCCCGTCAAGATCACGACCCGAACGGTCGCATCGCTTCGAAACTCGCTGAAGGCACGCCGGAGATCATCCAGCGTCGACAGGCTGAGGGCATTGAGCACAGCGGGCCGGTTGATCGTGACGGTGACGACCGGCGCAGCGGCATCGCCGCCCTCACGCTCAACGAGGAGGTTGTCGAAGGTCATATCGCGAATGGATTATACGCTGCGCGCAGCACGCATCGGCTCACGGGGCCGGTGGTTCAGTGTTCTCGGGTTCCAGGTTCAAGGCGTCGAGAGACCAGCACGCCGCTTCGGGGGCTCGATTATCGAGGGCGCAGCACGACGCGTTCGGACGCGAGACCACACGACGGAGGCCACCACGGCGAGCGCCGCCCCAATCGCGTCCGCGAAGAGGTCGCCGCCGTCCATCTCGCGCAAAGGGACGAACGACTGGTGCCACTCGTCGCTGGCGGCGTAAACCGTCGCGATCGCCCATGCCCCGAGGCCGACGGGGAGGGTCGTCGCGTGCCGAAACCGATCGGTGAGCGCGCGGACGCACAGCCACCCAAGAGGGATGTAGCCGCCGACGTGCAGCAGCTTGTCCCAGACGGAGTGCAGTCCGACAGGCCACGACGTCTGAGCAGACTGATAGAAGATGAGCGCCATGTAGGCGGCGACAGGCAGCCAGCGGCGCAAGGCGGCGGACACGACCACCCCTCAGCCTAGAGCGGGAAGGGGAACATCAGCCAGCCGAGCACCACCGCCGCGCCGAGAAAGCCGGCGAAGAACATGCTTCCGAATCGCAGTTGCTCGGCCGTGTCTTGCTTCATCAACAAGCTGAATACGGTCGACACGCCGAGCGCGAACAACACGAGCAGCAGGAGGTGGCTGTGCATCACTTGCGGCCAAGCGCGATGTCGTAGGCGTCAATCACCACGAGCAGGTTCAAAAGCCCCGCGACGATGAGGAATGCATTGCCGTACTCGTAGCTCACCGCACGGACGTCCCCAGCGCCCCACGAGAAGAGCTTCGCGACAAAGTACGGAACGCCAATCCCCAGATCAGCGAACGCAGCCAGACCGACGAGCGGCTCGGAGAAATCGAAGGGCGCGATGCGGCCCTGGGCGAGCAGGCCCACCGCGAACATCAACGTCAGCACGACGAGGAAGATCGTCCCCTTCGCACGCTGCCCGAGCCAGACGTGCCCGGCGCCGGGGACGGCCCAGGCCGCCGCGCAGAGCATCATCACCTGGCCGGTCGGGATCGTCGCCGTGCGAGCCACGGAGTTCAGTTTACCTCAGGCCCGAACGTTCCCGTGCGTGCCAGACCAGTGCCCGCGCCCCTCGCTGACGAACGACACCAGCAACCAAGCCACCATGGTCCCCACGACGCCGCCGCTCATCGCTCGCAGGTTGTTCGACGGCGCCTCCCCCGTTAGCCATTCGTACGCCAACGTGAGCACAACCGGCATCGCCGACGACACCAACCAGAGCCGCACTCGAGCCGGCGACGCAACCAACCCGAGTGGGACGATGAGCCCCAGCAGTGCACCGAGCGTTGCCCCGAAGTAGATGCCCGAACAGCGAGCACACACGGGCCACGCCACATCTCCCCAGGCAAACGAACGTTCTGGTCGCTGATGGCACACGACGTGGCCAATACCGTAGACGAGCGGCACGAGCCAAGCCGCCGGTCCCGCCCCGGTCGACGCGGCGGCCGCAGCCGCGGGCAAGGCACCAGACCAGAGCAAACTACCGGCCGAGAGCCACCGCGCGGCAGGAGCCATCGACGCGCCATATCGGAGCAGCATCGTGCTCAGGGCCGGAACAGGCGATTGATCTTCAGGACCACCGTTCGATTCCGGACTCCCGGAAAGCTCGGAGTCAGCGTATCGCGTTCCTCGTTGTACACGACGAACAGCTCGCTGCCAGGACGGTACTCCCAGCGCAGGCGCACGTTGCCACTGACCGCTGCCGTGTTGGAGTTGTACTGCAGCAGGGCGCTCACGAACATGAGCGGCCTGATGGTATACGTGGCCCGAGTGGCCGCCACCGTCGTGAGAAACTGGCCGAACGGCAGGTCCACCCAGTTCAACGACACCGTCGGCTCGGCGGAGAATCGCGACGTCAGGTTCACACGGCCACGCGTGCCGGTAATCGTGGTTCGATCACCGTCGTAAAAGCTGCCACGCTCGAGCTGGATGACCGCCGACAGCGCGCGCTGCTGGCCGAAATTGTAGCCCATGCGGCCGGTCGTGAACTCGTAGCCGCCGATCGGGATGTTCACGCCGCGGGCGATGCTGAACCGCTGAACCAGATACTCGTAGTCGCGATTCAACCCGACGTAGAAGCGATCGCTGTTCTGGAAGTCGATGCCGAACTCCCCGTCCGAGATGCGAGTCACCAAGCGGCCTGCGCCGTCTTCAACGTGCATGAACTGCCCGACGCCCGCATACTTCCGCACCACCGTGTTCCGCTTCGGTCGCGGGCTGAAACGCGCCTGCGCGAACCGTTTGACGATGTTGTCGCGGCGGAGGAAGCCGACCTCTGGATTGAAGTTGTCGCCGATGCGCAGGTTCTCGAGCTGCAGTCCGTAGCGGTCCCCGGAGTAGTCGAAGAACAGCCGATGGCTCACATCGTCGCCGCGCAAGTCATCTGTCTGCGTCTTGGCCCAGTACGCGTTCAAGGAGAGGTTGTCATAGAACGCGAATGTGCCGTCGACGCCGAACAGCTGGTTCTGGCCGACGCCCCTGGTCGCCACGGTCCGGCCTGTGAAGATCGCGCCGAGGCTACTTCGCCGAAGAATGTCTTGCCGCAGGCGGGCGACTGAGAAGTTCGTCGCTCTCGCGAAATTCGCCGCGTTCGGAACGCCTGAATCGCGTGTCTGGATGTTGACTACACCGAACGAGGTCCGACCGATGCGGCCGGACAGGCGTCCACCTCCGAGAATGGGTTCGACTCCGTTTGGCCCCAAGCCGATACGGCGGCTATAGAACATGATCGGCGCATCACCCGAGTCGCCACCGAGCCCGCCTGTGCTGGCGGTCGTGCTGCCGGCGTTGTTGCTCGCGGCACTCGCGCGTCCAAAGACCCCGCCGAAGGTGAACGCACCGAGGTTCTCGAGAAAGAACTCGCGCTTTTCGGGAAAGAACAGATTGAAGCGCGTCAGGTTCACCTGTTGCTCGTCGACCTCGACCTGCGCGAAGTCGGTGTTCACCGTGAGGTCCGCCGTCAGGTTTTGGGTGCTGTACTTGGCGTCGAGACCCGCGTTCCGGTTGAACTCATTCAACCGCATCGGCCTCGCTTGCCGGTCGGTCAGCGTGCTTCCGATGACGTACGGTTTCACCTCGATGGTGCGTCCACCCTCGGGCGCCTCGATCCCGGTCACGGTGGCGTACAGCGACGCGGAGAAGTCGGCGCGCCCCATGCCCATCGCCGGCGGGACCTTGGCCACGTAGGAGATCTCGTTCTTCCACTTGCTCACGCGCCGCGACTGGAACCCCCACGTCTGAGTGCGACCCGGCCGGTAGCGCAAGGACTTGAATGGAATCGCCGCCTCGATGCTCCACCCGCCTTCGAACCGACCGGTCGCCAGCCGCCACACCGGATTCCAGTCGCCGTTGTACTGGCGCTCGTTGGTGCTCTGTCCGTCGGTGCGGCCACCAAGGACGTTCGCCTCGAATTGGACCGCGTTGCGCCTGTCGAGGAACGTGTCGAACGAGAACCCGATGCTGTCCCCCTGGCGGATGTTGTTGCTGTCGCGTCGCATCTCGTTGACGATCATCCGGTCCGGCTGGCTTTCGAACGCGCGGATGGTGACGTAGACGTTGTTCGCGTCGAACAGAATCCAGCCCTCTGTCTTCTCTGTCGCGACCTCCCCTCCGCGCGGCTCCATCTGGATGTAGTCGGAGAATGGCTGGTTGGCCCGATACACGGCCTCGTCGACGGCGCCGTCGAGGCGAAGCGGCTCGGTGAGGCGAACCGCACGTATGGTGGTGTGCCCCTCGGCGTCGCGGGACATCGTGCTCGGAGGCTGAGGCGCTCCGCTCGGCGCAGGGTTGGTGCTCCGCGCCAAGTCTTGACTGGGTGCCGCATCCTGGCCGACTGCTGGCGCCGCGATCAGCAGCACAGCCACGGGCAGCGTCGACGCGACGCGCCGGAGGAAACACACCACGTCTCGCGCAACTCTCCTCAAGGACTGACGGTGACTGTTACTTCATCGTCAGCCAGAAGTCCACCATCGTCGGCGCGGGCGCGCAGCACGTAGGTGCCGGGCGCGTCGAACGTCACGGTCACCGGCACCTTGCCGTCCGCGGGCAACTCGGGCGCAATCCAGATCGGTGCCCACGGCGAGTTGGCGCCGGCGCGCGTATCCTCCCAGACGGAGATCTGTTCTGGAGAAAAGGTGACCTTGCCGGGACCGCGGTACGTGAACCATGCCACGTGAAGTCCGACGTTCTTCCCGACGGTAACGCGCGCGGGCGGTGCCGTGAGGCGATTGGCGATCAACGGATTCTGCGTGTTCTGCTGCGTCGTTCCCTCCGCGACGCGATCGCGGCGAGACCCCGCGTTGGACACGGCTGCTCCCGACAGCCCGGGCAGCCGACGCTTGGGGATGCCGTCATCGCTCACGTGTGCGACGAGGGACAATGGTTGGCCAACCTTGGCGGTCAACTTCTTGTTCCCCTGCACAGCCAAGACGGGCGGCTTGTTCGCGCGCACCTCAGGACTGCTCGTGCCGGCGCCGAGCGCGCCCGTTTCGGACATCTTGCTCACGTTGTCCAGCTGGTAGTCCGTTCGAATCGTCGCGTACGCCTTCTCCGTCTTCCCTTTCGTCGTGAGCGTCCAGATCAGCTCGTCCTTCTCGGTGAAGCCCTTCGGCACGGGCACCCTGAAGACGAATCGGTTTCGGCGCGGCAGGAAGTGCGTCGGCTGCCCCTGATCGACGCCGCCGATGTTGAGGCCGTTATCGGCCCCGATCGGCACGACAACTTCTTCTTCCCAGTTCCGATTCATGTAGCCGAACAGGAAGAACTTGTTCCCTTTCTCGTCCTCTTCCCACCCCTCGTAGGCCGGTGCGACGTTCTGGCCACTGCGAAACGACAACGATTGTGCGACCGCGGCGCGACCCGAGGCGAGTCCCCAAATCAGTACGACCGCGACGACGCCACACGTCAACGTCCGGTACGTGCTCATGCCCTTCATGTTTTGCCCTGCTCCCGCCGGTCGAGAAACACCCGAGTCGTGCGAGGCGCGCTCCGCCAGCCTCGTGCCCCTGCGGTCACAAAGGAGTATGTCGAACACGCCGGATGTGATGAGGAATCGCTGAGACAACTGTGTGGCAGACAACGGCCCCAGCGAGTCGGCGCTCGCCGGAGCCGGAATGGTTGCCGTTGGCCTATGGCTGCTGGTTCTGCTGCTGTTGTTGTTGCTGGGTGCGCTGCACCTGCGGTGAGGCGCTGAGGGTGCACAGCGGGCAGCCCAGGACGACACTGTTGCGCGTGAGCTTGAGGCGCTCGCGACGCTTCGCCATATCCTCTTGGAACTGTTCCTCCGAGAGCGTCACGCGGTTCCCGAGGTCGATGAACATGTTCGCCACCGAACGGTTGCCCGACCCCTGCCAGTTGCGGGGATCCGGAATGTTCTTGTTGGACGGCGAGTTGTCCATGTAGCCGATGATATGGAGGATCGCCCCCTTCGGGATGAGCGGCGCGTGGTCGTCGTCGTAGTTGTAGCCCCGCACCCAGTTGTGGTCGTATCCCACGCAGTTCAGCGTCTGGATGTTGTAGCCCCAGATGAGCTCGAGGCACATGCGCATCCCGGGTGCGTGCAGGTGCGGCTCGAACGACAAAATCTTCGTCGGCTCGTTGACCACGGCATAGGCGTGCAGCTGCTGTTCCTTTTCCATCGCGCGGATGTCGATGTCTACGCCGTTGCCGAGCGCGATCAGCGAGCGCTTGTACTTCGGCTGGAACCCTTTCGGCGCGAACTTGAACCCGATCTCGAGGTGCGCCTTGGTATCGCGGCCGTTCGAGTGCAGGTGTACCGAGTCGGAGATGATCGAGGAGTTGGCCCTCAGCAGTCGCGCCGAATCCAGATCGAAGAAGTCTGCCTCGCGCCCCACCTCGTGCACCGGCCACCCCGTGCTGCCATCGTCGAACGCGGCGTCGGTGCCTTGTTCACCTTCGCCGAGCTGCCGCGTGGCCCAGATCATGTGATGGAACACGTAGCGACCACCGACGGTCGCTCGACCGTTCCCTGCCGATGGGACGTCGTTGACTTCCTTCACCTCGACGGCGGTGACGTAGCGGTCCTCGTCGAGCGGGATCTTGACGCGCGGAATCTCGCCCCACCAGTCGGGGTTGTTCGCCTTCACGACGACGTCGGTGGTCTTGACGATGAGATCTGGCGTGCCGATGGCCCACTTGCCGGAGTCATCCCACACCTTGGGCGCCGGGAGGTCCGCCGGGTTGCCACGTGGCGCGCCGCTGTCGGCCCACTTGGCGATCTTCGCGATCTCCTCATCGCTGAGCGAGGGGTCGTTCTTGAACTTCTGGATGCCGATGTTCTTCTCGACGTACCACGGCGGCATGACGCCCGCGCGCGGTCCAACGCCGGTACGGGCCTTGATCGAACGCGCCCAGGGACGGACTTCCTCGTACGTCACGAGCGACATCGGCGCAACGCCGTCCTGCCGATGGCACTTCTGGCAGCTGCGCTGCAGAATCGGCGCGATGTCCTTGGTAAACGTGACCTCACCGCTCGACGCAGGCTGCTGACCTGCCTGCACCGCCGCGGCCAGCGCCACCAAGAGCGCGGGGACGGCAGCCGCCATTCCCACCGCTCGCCTCAACCCGATACGCCTCATACGGCACTCCCTCCCTCGAAGACGCGAAACGACTCCCGTCTGACCGAGCTCTAGTTTCCCATAAGGAAGGACTGGGGAGGGGCCGAATCCTCGCCCTGCCCGCTCCTCATCCAGATACGTCGGTGAGCCGGCTCCCCTGGTCCCCAGGACCGCGGCGCCCTAGTCGAGGAATGCCGCTGACACCGCGAAGCCCGGCTGGTTCGCCGTCCCGCTCTCCTTCGTGACGTCGGTAAAGGTGCCGTTCCCGTTGTTGCGGAACATCTGATTGGGACCGAAGTTCATCACGTAGAGATCGACGTCACCGTCGTTGTCGATGTCACCCGTCGCCGCGCCCATGCCGTACCCGGTGGCGACGAGCCCGCTCGCCGCCGTCACGTTCGTGAAGCGAAGCGTACGACGACCATCGGCCGCCACGTGTAAATCGTTCCGGAAGAGCTGCCCACCGCTGGCGGCATCCCCCTGCGCACGCGTCCCTCCGAGTGTGTGCCCTTGGACAACGAAGACGTCGAGATCATCGTCCGCGTCGAAGTCGAGGAGCGCCACACCAAGCGGCAGGATCTCCGGGTAGAAGTACTTCCCGGATGCGCCGTTGACATGGGTGAACACGAGTCCGGATTCCGTCGCGCGCTCGACGAACCAGGCTGTCGTGGGTGCCGCCTCAGCAGGCGCCGACGCGGACGATGGTGGTGCATCCGCGGCAGGAGGAGCTGTGCATGCGCCGACGCAGAGCCCGACTGCAGCCACCAGAGATCCCGCTAATGTCATTCCGCTTCGCTTAGCATACCGCCATGGTCCGCTAGTTCGCCGGAAGCCGTACGGGGCGCAACAACGTGCACGCCCACCAAGAGCCCTCGAGGCGCGCCTCTCTCATTCCACCGGCGGCCTTCGAGCCGGACGAACCGTTCTCGCGGTTCGCGAACATCGCACCCACACTGGGACTGGATGCCCTGAGCAATTCCGGTGGCGCCATCGGCGACGACTTCGACGGGGATGGACACGTGGACCTCGTCGTCTCGAGCTGGGACCCGCGGGTCAGCCTGGGCCAGACGCAGACGTTCGGTCAGGTGCCAGTCGGCCGACTGCTGCTATTCGGATGGGACCGTGTCCGAGCACGAGCTCTCGACTGGGCTAGACCCGCGGCGGCGCTCGGCTTGATGTCAGTCAGGCCTCGGGCGCTCCATCGTCTGCGTGGAGGCGTGCAGCGGCAGCCAGGGCTTCACCACTTGCCGCGTGTTGAAGCGTCTTCTGTAATCCTCATGCGCAACCGTGTCCGGGTAGTGCTCGTGCGAGGGATACGGATAGCCGGACATCCGATGGAACGGCAGCGGCTGCACCGCGTCCGGACTCGCCGAGTTGATGTCCATCTCCTTGCTGAAACCGTCTGCGCGCAATAGGAACGTGCGCGTCCACCCGGCCGGGAGGGGAGGCAACGCGTCCGCGTCGAACGCGACCGCGATCTCGTCACCGGATCGAGCGATCACGAAGCGATCGTCACTCTCGGCCAGCAGAGGCTCGACATCACCCTCGCGTGTGAACGCGCCAGCCATCGCCTTCCAGGGTGACGTCAGGGCCACGCGGCTGTGATCGTAGACCGGTGGACGATTCGCGTGCGGTCGCACCTCGGCAGAAAAGCCCCGGGCGCTGAGCCGCGCGGCTGCCGGCGTCAGCGTCGTCGTCTCCAGAACCTTCGCGTTCGCAGCGCTGCCCACCAGGATCTGATCCCAGTAGACGCGCATGTTCGTCGACAGACGGATGTGACGTTCTCCGGGCCGAAGCACGCCGGCCAGCGGCACGGCGATGGATTGCGGGCGGCCAACCGGGAAGCCAACCGAAACCGCGAGCGGACGCCACTTCCCGTCGGGCGTCCGCGCCTCGAGCACCGGCGGCTCGGAGGTGAGACCCGCCTGGTGCGCCGCGACGTTGTCGCTGGAGAATGCGTAGTCGGTCCAGCCCGTGAGCACGAGCATCGGATCGCGCTCGGGCCCGACGTCGATCGTCAACGAGTGGGGCGCTGCGTAGCCACGAATCGGGCGCAAGGTAAAATCGTCTGGCGCCGTCCAGTCGAGCGTGTGCACTCGTTCCGTGACATCGTGATCGTGTTCGTCCGTGACACGGTTTGGCGGACGCAGGCGGTCAACGGCATGCATACGGTGGGGCTTCGGTGGATCGGTCATCCCCTCGTTGGGAAAAATCGAGAGCGGCTCGGGGTGCGCGACGGCCACCAGCTGCAGCTCGTCGAGGAACAGTGTCTCCTCGAGCTCGTTGGTGACGCGCAGCTCGAAGCGCCCGTTGCGCGGCCGCAGCTGGTCGCCTCGGATGCGCACGTATTCCACCGGGTCCGGGCGGTTGCGCACCCCGGGCGCCTGCCAGGCCCCCATCTCTCCGGCGCCCAGAAAATCCGTGACGAACTCGAATCGCTCACCGTTCCACACGAAGAGGAACGGACACGACGACGGTTTGCGATCGAGCTCTGCGACGCGAAACGGCGATGACAGGACTGCCACGGATCCGGCCGGCGGCTCCGCGACCTCGGCTTGAAGAATCCCCGATGGCCACAGCACGCGCACGACGTCACCGCCAGGGCGGCGACCGAGGCCGAACACGATGTCGGCGGGCGTGACGGCGGGTGACGTCGCGGCCACCTCGATGCGGCTGCTCAGGCTCCCCGCCCGCACTTGCACCTTGGACCCGATACCAGGCTTGTTGCTGACCAGCCCGCTGAGCTCGACCCGCAGCGATCGGCGATTGCGATCCCCGCTGTTGCGCCAGAGCCACAGTCCATCCGAGCCGACGGTCACCAGGTCTGGCCAACCGTCCCGATTCACGTCGGCAACTGACCAGGCGCTCGCCGACCGAAGCGTCGTCGCCTCGGCGCTCAGGCGCGCGGCGAACACCGACTCGGTGACGTCGCGCCAGGTTCGCCCTTCATTCCGCCAGAGGCGCGGACCATCGGCGCCCCATGCGACCGCGTCGAGAAGACCGTCGTTGTCGTAGTCGGTGAGCTGAACGGCGTGGAGCGCCTCGGCACCCTCTCCGATCACTTGACGGCTAAAGCGACCGCGCCCGTCGCTGACGGCCGCCACCAGGCCGCGACTCGTCGCGAACACGAAGTCTGGCGCGTCATCCTTGTTCACATCGCCACTGCTGGCCGCCGCGACTTCGGCACCGCCGGTGAGCGCCGCGTCAAGCCCGGTGCTCCCGGCGACATCCCGAAAACTGCCATCCCGCTGGTTGGCGAACAGGGCCGGAGCCGAGTGCCGAGAGACGAGCAAGAGATCCACATCGCGTCGGTTGTCATAGTCCGTGGGCACGATGGCCACGCCGTGGCCGGAGCGATCGATGTGAGATGCGCGCGTGATGTCGGTGAACGTGCCGTCTCGGTTGTTCCGGAGGAGTTGTACGGGCGCCGGAGTCGCGTCCACCGACGGGGACCGCACGCCGGCCGAGACCGTCCGCGCGGCATCCACCGACGTCACGCCAGCGATCAGGATGTCGAGATCGCCGTCGTGATCCACGTCCGCGAATGCGCCCGCGCCAGGCACATAGGGAAACGAAGGCAGGCTGGCACGGCCGGTGACGTCGGTGAAGTGCCCTCTTCCGTCATTCCTGAACAGGCTCGAACGCCCCGGACGCAGGAGCAGCAGGTCGGCGGCCCCATCGTTGTCGTAGTCCGCTGCGACCACACCCACGACCGCGGCCCCGCCCAGATCGCGATCGAGCGAGCTGCCTGCCGTCGCGTCGGTCCAGGCGTCACCGTCGTTACGGAGTAGTCGCGCGCTCGCGTGCTCGACGACGAGCGCATCGAGATCGCCGTCGGCATCGAAGTCGAGCAACGCCAGGCTCGGATCGAGACCACGTGCGCCACCCACCCATCCGCGCGGCCCGAGCGGCGTCGCGGCAAAGGCGACCTGTGACGACACCGGCTCGACGAGGTCCGGCTCGACACCGGTCGAGGCGATCCCTTCCGCGTAGCGCCCCTGCTCCGAGTACCCCGGGCCGAGTGTCATGGCGTAGCCGCTGTTGCGGAGCGCCTGCGACCGCGCCAGCAGACGCTGTCCCTCGTCGAGATCCCCGGACCGCGTCAGCGCCAGGCCGAGCACGTACGCCGCCGTGACATTCGACGACTCCTCCGCCACGACCGGCCTCAGTGCAGCGATCGCATCCGCGTAGCGCTGATCCTCGAGCGCAATCTGCGCCATGTTGATGTTGACACCGACATCACGCGGATCCATCTGCCGTACGCGGTCGAACTGTGCGCGTGCGGCGTCGGTCCGCCCCTGCGCGCGGGCGATCAGCCCAAGCACGTACGGCGGCTGCGGTGCCTGCGGCAGCAGTCTCGCCGCATCCTCCGACGCCTTCTGGGCGCCGTCGAAGTCTTGGGCGTAGAAAAGGGCGAGGCTCAGGTTGAACTGGGCGATGCCGAGCGACGGCTCGATGCCCAGCGCGTCGCGAAACGCTGCGGCCGCCTCGGGAAACTTCAGCTGCTCGAGGAGGGCGACGCCGACGTTGTTCGCTCGATACGCCCGCTCTCGTGCGTCGCTGGGAGTCGGTTGGGATGGCGGCTGCGACGGTGCCTGCGAACAACCGACGATCACCGCGATCGCGCACGCCGTCAGCCAGCGGACTCCCGTCGTCCTCATCGCGTCATCGACCTTGACTCGACCACGCCACTCCCCTCGCGGATCGTGATTTGCCGGTTCGCAGGCACTTTCGTCGCGACGTCCACTCGCCCGCTGGGCCACGTCACACGGACCTCATCGACCACCGCCGCCGTGCCCAAGCCGAACGTGAGGGGTAACTCGCTCTGCGAAAGGTAGCTCGACCCGGTCTTCACGATCTGCCAGCGCCTCTGGCCGCCGACGGTGATCTGCACGTGCGCCCCAATTCCGTCGCGGTTCGATTCTACCCCCGTGGTGCGGACCCGCAGTACGCCTTGCGCACGGTCGCTGTCGTTGCGCAGGACCCGCGCAGCGCCACCGTTGGTGGTGATGACGACGTCGAGATCGCCGTCGCCGTCGAGGTCGCCGTACGCGGTGCCGCGCGCCACCATGGGTGTGGACAGCGCAGCTCCCGCGGCCGCAGCCACCTCTTCGAACTTCCCCTGTCCTCCGTTGCGGAAGAGGTGCGGGCGCTGCTTGTACGTCACACGCGACTGCACCTTCTCGATGTCATCAGCCACGTGGCCGTTCACAGCGAAAATGTCCGCTCGCCCGTCGAGGTCGTAGTCGAAGAAGAAGCATCCAAACGTCAGTGTCAGCAGCGTCGACCGCCCAATCGCGGATCGCGGGGCGTCGTCGATGAAGAGCCCTTTGCCTTCGTTATGGTACACGGCCATCATCTCGTTCGAGAAATTGCCGATGATGAGGCTCGGTCGACCTGAGCCGTCGTAGTCCGCGGCGTCGACACCCATGCCGGCTCGCGCCACGCCAGCCTCGCTGAACGCCACGCCTGCGGACACTGCCACGTCGGTGAAGGTGCCGTCGTGTTTGTTGCGGTACAAGCGATTGGGCTGTGTGTCGTTCGAGACGAAGAGATCCATCCAGCCGTCGGCATCATAGTCCAGCATCGCGACGCCCAGCGCCTTCGCGGACGGATCCGATAGGCCCGCCTGACGTGTGACGTTCTCGAACGTACCGTCGCCGCGATTGCGAAACAGCGTTCCACTCTGGCCCGTGTACGACTCGGGCGTGCAATATGACTTCGACTTGCCGTCGAGCGTGCAGTGCAGATCGGTCTTCTCCGTCCACTCGACGTAGTGGGCAACGAAGAGGTCCAGACGACCGTCCTTGTCGTAGTCGAAGAAGAGAGCGCCCGTCGAGAACCCGCCGTCGGCGACGCCAGCCTTCGCGGTCACGTCGGCGAACTTGCCTCCACCGAGGCCCTTGAACAAGCGATTGCCTCCGAGCGCGGTGACGTAGACGTCCGTGCGTCCGTCGTTGTCGACATCCGCCGCGGCGGCGCCCATGCCGTAGAGCTCGACGTCGAGACCCGATCCGCGTGTTGCGTCGACGAACGCCCCGCCGGTGTTGCGATAGAACGCTGGCAGCGACGCGGCCCCCGGCCGTCCGGGCCACGGTGTCCCGTTGACGAAGAGGAGATCCTGCCGCCCGTCGCCGTCCGCGTCGAAGACAACGACGCCGGACCCGAGGGTTTCGGGGAGGTACTTCTTGCCAAACGCGCCGTTCACGTGCGTGAAGCGCACGCCGGCCTGCGCCGTGATGTCGATGAAGGTTGGTCCCGCAGCTCCGGGCGCTGCAGATACCCACGCCGGCACCCACGCGGAACCAAGGAGTGGCGCCAGCAGCAGCAACACCAGCGCCGCCCCCATCCCGGGACGCCGCGCGAGCACCCGTGTCGGCCTCGCGGGCCGCACGCGCATCGCGCGGTGCGAGTGGTCAGTGCACATGGATCGACTGCCGCTCGTTGTTGTCCTGGGGCGATCGCAAGCGGAACGGCCCGGTGATTGTCTGTGCGGCCTCGTCCGCTTTGAACCGCTCGTATAGCGCGCGCTCGCGCTCGGCCAGCTCCGTCTTGCCCATGCCTTGGTACGCTAACATCAAGTTGTAGTGCGCGAAGAGATCCTCCGGATCGACACGCAGCGCGCGGTCGAACGCGGCAACGGCCTCTGGATACCGTCGCTGGAGGAACTGCACGCGTCCGATCTGTCCGAGGACGACCCGATCGCGAGGATACGCTGCGGCCGCCGCCTCGAGATGGGTGAGCGCCTCGTCGTACCGACCGTCCGCCTTGAGCGCAAGCCCCATGAAATAGTGCGCTTTCGCCAGGCCGGGCGAAAGCGTCAGCGCCTGCTCGAGCAGCGGGATGGCCGCCTGCGTGTCGCCTTCCTGAACGAGCACGCGCGCGACATTCACGGGACCGTCTGCGTACGCCGGATCCATGGCCATGACACGACGGAACGCGGCTTCAGCCCCCGACAGGTCACCCTGCAGTAACAGACCGATGCCGTAGTCGTTCCAACGCTCGCGGACCGACGGATCGAGCAGCGGCGTGACCTCGGGCAGTGGCGCGTCCGGGCCAACCACGGTGAGCGCTGCCTCCGCCTGCGCCATCGTCGTAATCGGGAGGTTGGGGATGCTCTTCACCGTCCCAGAGACAGTCGACGTGTCGCCGGTGAAGGACCAGTGACGATCGTCGAACGACTTGGTGACCCCCGCGTGACCTTCCCGTGTGTCCGGCACGCCGGCATACGACCACTGCGTGTTCCACCATGCGAACTTACGGTAGTTCACCTTCGCGCGAAGCGTGATCGTGTCGCCGGCATCGTTCGGAATGTCGAGCCGATAGTGGACCGTGTCCGCCGCCCCGGGCGGGATGAGCCGCACGTACGCGACAGACCGTGTCATCCACGCATTCCTCTTGTTGATCGGGTTCCCGCGCCCATCGAGCTGCAAGCTCCGGTACAGGTGGGCGCTCGGGTCCACGGGTCCGTTCCCGTGGTTCCCAGCGGCCGCGCCACTGTGCCGAAGCACGCGACCGCGATCGTCGACCGCCTCGAATTCCACCCAGACGTCGAAGGCGTCCACCGTACCGCCGGGGAAGAAGTGCCCGACCTTCCGCGTCCGCACGACAACCTCGACCAGCACCGATTCACCGCGGCGCACCGTCACCGGCACACGATCGAGAGGGGCGAGCACCTCGGCCACTGGTCCGCTCGCCCGGCGCCCGCCGCCGCCAAACTGCCCCGACTCTTCGCCAACGGCGAACGTGCTCGAGAGCGTCGGCTCCTGCGGCACAGGCACCGCATCCGTGCTCGGGGCCAATGCCGTCGTACGCGTGACACCGAACACGTCCACCGAGATCTGACCGTCCATCAGAAAATCCTGCACCGCCTTCAACTGAACGTCGTCTCTGTTGGCAGTCGGCAGCGCCGTGTTCGCCGCGGCGAACCGATGTGATTTGACCATGCCCTGCTTGGCGGCGGGATCGTTCGACGCCACCAACGGCATGTGACACGTGCCGCAGTGCGCCGGCGTGGACGGGTAGTAGAACGATCGCGCCCCTTCTCCGGACACGCCCGATGCCTGCCAGTTGTCGTAGTCGTTGAAGCCACGAAACCAGCGGTAGTTGTTCACCGGAACGTCCAGATGCACCTTGTGACACGCGGAACAGAACTCCGCGGTCTGCTCGCGGTGGAACGGCTTCAAGAACGTATCGCGGTGCGGACCAGGCGCGAGGTACGTCAGGAGATCGTGCGCCCTCTGAAGGATGGGCTGCTCGCTCGCCGCCAGATCGTGGAGCGGCGGATACTCGACCTCGAAGTCTCCCTGACCCATCGTGCTGCCGACCTTCGAGATGGAGTGGCACGACGTGCATCCAAGGCCAGCCTGCGCTTCGGGCGTGTTGATCTGGTCCTTGATCGGCGTGTCGAAGCGTCCGTTGAAGAAGACGGCGTGATCGTGGCAGCCAGCGCACCACTTCGAAGGCCGCGTGCCGGCGACGTCCTGCATGTACTCGATCGACTTGCGGTACCACTGGTTGTTGAACGACGAGAAGTGGTGCGCCGATGAGTTCCACTGGTCGTAGATGTCCTTGTGACACCGGCCGCACATCTCGCTCGTCATGAAGAAGTTCGCGGGAATGATCCCGCGTACGTTGGTATTCGCGGAGGATGGGAAGAACGGACTGGAAGGACCACGCCCTTCCTGCTCCATCGTCGCGGGCGGTACGGGCGGATTCTCGATGCGGTAGGCCTCGCGTCGACGGTCTTCATGACCCGCACGCGCCAGGAGGCCTGCCCCGCTCCCGATGATCGCAAGCGTCAACAGGGCCGACACGGCCCAGCGGAGCCGCGGGCCAGGCTGCGCCCGAAGCAAGAGCAGGGCGAGCAGGAACACGGCCACCGCGCCGGCGATGGCATGAGAAACGACCAGAAGGCGGTAGCGTGTGGTGGCGCCGACGAAGAGGATCGCGGCGCCTAGAATCACTGCAGAACCGTGCGCACCGACGACATAGCCGCCAAGGCCGCTCGGAAGCCAGAGCCTCCGGAGAGATCGCCAGCCCAGCACCAAGACCGTTAGTCCGAGGAGGGGATGCAGGCCGACGTTGAGGTAGTACGCCAGCGTCGCACCCGGAAAGCCCCACAGCCAGATGGAGCTGAGCACGAGCAACACGTACCCTACCCCTAACGCTACGGAGCGACCCACGCTCAGAGCATATCAATCAGGGGGCTAGGTGGGTAGGTAGGAAGCGGGTAGGAACGAAATAGGCAGGCGAGCGGGCCTGGGACCTCTCTGTCCCCTACCCGCCCACCTGCCTACCCGCTTACCTGCCTCGTCTAGTCGCGCCGCGTGCCGAGCGTGGACGGCGTGTTGTTCTCGACGCCGCCATCGATGGCGAAGGTGCCTCCCACGAGCCCGGCCGCGATGCCGAGGGCGATCAGCATCTTGGTCCTCCTGCGCAGGCCGCTGGTTTGCAGCGTCTTGGGCCCGGCTTGCTGAGCCGCGGCCCTCGGCTGCCCTGTCTTGGCGATGGATGTGATCGCCGGCATCGAGCTCGCCGGAGCCGAGCTCGACGTCGGCTCCGCGCGCACCAACTGCTCGACGTGTCGCGTGCCCACCTGCAGCAGCGACTCCCCGGCCAACGCGAACGATGTGCGCCCCAGCGACAGCGCGAGGGCCAGCGCAACAACCCGTTTCATACACATCCTCCGCAACACCTAGAACGCGAGACTCGCGGTGACGCGGGCGAGCCGCGCATCCATGAACAAGGTCGGACGCAACCATCGGTTCTGGGCGATCGCGTAGGTCGTCGTGACCCCCTGAATCGAGTTCGCGTTGAGCGCGTTGTACAGGTCGAGCGCCAGACGCAGGCGACCGACGCTGGTGTCGAAGAACTTGTTGACGGCGAGATCCAACTGACTGAACCGCGGTCCGTAGTACTGGTTCACCGCGTGCAGCGCGACTGCTTGCGGCTGATTGCCGGCGAAACTGGTACGGCCGTTCAGGAACTGTACGCGACCGGCCGTGAGGTCGGCATTGTTCACGTTCCAAGTCCCGTTCCACACCGCGCCGGCGGTGTTGCGGAAGATGAAGCTCGCGTTGAACCCGCCCTTGATCGGCACGCTGCCGCGGATCCGGATGTCCATGGTGTCCTTGAACGCTGTCACCGAGCGGCAGAACGGTCCGCCGGCACTCGCGCCCGCCACGCCCGCCGCCGTGCTGAAGAGCCCTCCGATGTCACGCGGCGTGTTCGGGATGTCGACGGTGAAGCAGTTGTCGCGCACCTGACGTCCGAAGTCGAGGCCGCCGCCCAGCGTGATCTGCTTGGGCAGCCGGCCGTTCAGCGTGAGCGTGAAGCCGTCCCAATACCGCTGCGGCTTCACGTCGCCCGGCAACTCCTTGGTATTGATCACGCGGTTGACGCCCTGAGCGAAGAACTCTGGCTTCACGTCGTAGTACCCGCACGTCCGCTGACCCGAGTTCGGCAACCGGGGATCGTTCGGAATGTTGACGCAGAACTCGTCGAAGCTTCCAGGCGTCAACGCGAGGTTGTCGGTCACGGTGAAGTTCCCGTCCCAGTTGCGGTTGTACACGAAGCTCATCGACAGCCCCGTGAGGATCTCGTGGACCAGCTCGGTGTTGATGTCCCAGAGGAAGTTCCGATTGTCTTGCAGCACCGCGTCCGAATACTGCGTGGCCGTCGGGATGAACCGCCCGAAGTTGACGTTCGAGATCGCCCCGCATTGGTCGCCACCGGTGACGCGGTGGTCCTGGGCCGTGAAGTCATCGAGCTTGCAGTCCGGAATGAAGTTGTTGTTCGCGTCGTTCCACGAACGCGACGCAGCCCGCACCGACGACGTGAACGGATGGAAGCGCCGGGTCATGTCGCTGCGGCTCAACTCGAGGTAGCGACCCACGGAGAACTTCGCCGCCGTCCGACCATTCCCGAACACGTCGTACGCAAAGCCGAATCGCGGGTTGATGTCCTTCCAATCCGGCACGCCACTGAGCTTCCTCACGGTTCGCTCGGGCACCCACGGTCCGGCGGACAGGGAGGCATCGGGGAAGCCCATCGTGACCCAGTCGAATCGTACGCCGAGGTTGAGTGTCAAGCGTTTGATCTTCCAGTTGTCCTGCGCAAACAGCCCCAGCTCGGCGTTCATCCGGTCCTGCTGGAACTGCGGGAGCGCGTAGTAATGGATGAGTGACGGACGTCCGTTCAGGAAGTCGTAGTTCAGACCGTCCACCTGGTTGTTGCGGTCGGCGGACTCATCGTTGAACGCCTGCTCGAGCGTCACGCCGCCTTTGAAGTTGTGGTTGCCGGTGACGTACGACACCGAGAAGCGCTGCGCACTACGGCCGGTCCTCGCGATCGGTGCGGTCAGGAGCGTCGTCGCGCCATACCGGTACCCGGTGGCCAGCTCGAGGATAGAACGATCATCGCGCGTCACGCCCGGCTCGGCGAAGTTGACCCAGTTGGCCACCTGCCACGAGACCCCGGCGTCCAACAGGAGCTTGCTCGTGATCGGTGCGGTCCACGTGCCCTGCGCCACGCCAGACGGCCACCAGTCCCACCCGCGCTCGGACTCGATCGCATTGGCGCCCGTGAACGGACCGGTCGTGCAGCGGCACGACTTCTGGATGTCGCCAAAGAACGTGAAGCGGTTCTTCTGATTCAGGTTGTACGTCATCCGCAGAGAGTGGTTGCGGAACCAGTCAAAGCTCGCCGCCGGCTTGGCGCCATTCGCGCTCGGCGCGAGATCCTGGAACGGAGTGCCTGGCTGACCGGGATAGAAGAGCGTGGGCGTCGGCCCCAACGAAGGGCCGAATTGCGCAGACGCGGGCCGCCCGGGAACGTTAGCCGCACCCTGGAGCGTGTTGAAGAATGCGTTGGGCTGATTCACGCGGGAGCCCCAGCGGCCGACGGCGCCGAAGAACCAGATCTTGTCCTGCATGATCGGCCCACCGAGCTGTCCCCCCAAGCGATAGATTCGCTGGACGCGACCCGCAGCGTTGATTCCGGCTGCACGCAGGAGCGCCGGATCGGTTGTCCACTCGTTCAAGTTCGGCCCGATGTTGGTCGCGGACATGGCCCGATTGGAGAAGAAGCCGTCGAGGCCGCCCGCGAACGTGTTGCCGCCGGCCTTCGGGATGACGTTGACGCTGATGCTGCCCGAGCCCGACTCGGCGCCCATGCCGCTCGTCTCGAGCTGCATCTCGGCGATCACGCCCTGATCGGTGATGTAGCCTGGGCCGCTCGCGGTGCCGATGAAGTACTGATTGCGGAAGCCGTCGAACGACGCGCGCGTGCCGTCCTTGCCGTGATAGAGGGTATAGGCGCCCTGCGCCGACCATGTGTCGCGACCGACCCCGACGTCGGCTTGCGTGGTCGCAAAGCCCGGCGTCATGTACGCCAGCGTCTGGAGGCCGATATTCCCGCTCGGCAGCGATTCGAGCTCGCGCTGGTTGAGCACCTCTTGCCGCCGCATCGTCTGCGTGTCGACGAGGGGGGCCGCGCCGCTGACGGTGATCGTTTCCTCGAGCGCCCCGACCTGCATCGCCACATTCACCGTGGCCGTGAACCCGGCGCCGATATCCACGCCATCACGCTTCACGGTTGAGAAGCCGACGAGCGAAAACGTAATCGAGTACACGCCGGCACGAAGGTCGACGATGTTGTAGCGGCCTTCGCCGTCCGTTGTGGCCGACCGGACTTTTTCGATGAGGGCTGGACTGGCCGCTTCGACGGTAACGCCGGGCATCGGAAGCCCCGCGCTATCGCGGACCACGCCGGCGATACCGCTGGCTTGCTGTGCGGCCGCCGGTGAAGCTGATGCGATCAGCCACACAAAGGCGACCAGGCGGACGGCGACGCGTGCAACGCGCCGGGTGCTGACTCCTCTCACTGTGCCTCCCACGCGGATGGGCCCTCGGAGTTGTTGGACCCGCACCGCAGTCTCGCGTGACCGGACTCCCGAACCGGAAACGCGGGCTACGGAGAACCAATCAAGCGCCAATCCGTCTAAAAAGGGGATCTCGTTGCGCTGCGGATCTACGGATCCATGAAGTCGCGCCGCGCGTCCTTCGGCCGCCCTGCGGGATCCCACATCATCCATCGGTCGTCTAACGACGTTAGCTGGCCGAACACTGTTCAATTCGGGCGCCCGACCCGATAAGCTGACACATGGGAAATCATGGGCATTAAGGAACGGCAGGGGCGCGACCGCGAGACGGTGCGCCGGGCAATTCTCGACGCGGCTCGAGACCTGTTCGTGTCAGAGGGTTACGGCAACGTCTCGATTCGAAAGGTCGCCGAGCGCATCGAGTACAGTCCGGCCGCCCTCTACAGCTACTTCCCGTCGAAAGACGACATCTTCTTCGCCCTCGCATCGGAGGGGTTCGATCTCCTCGGCGCCTCGCCAGCCGGCCCGGGGACCCTCGACGATCAGTCGACACCGCTCAAGCGGCTGCGACGAACCGTCTGGCGGTTGTACGAGTTCAGCGTCGAACACCCCGAGTACTTCTCGTTGATGTTCCTGGACCGGAGTGTGCCGCGCATCAGTCGCGCCGACGAGTGCTTCCCCTCGGCTCGCCGATTGAAACTCGAGATCGAAGCGCGCATCCGCGCGTGCGTCGATGCGGGCGACCTGCCGCCTTCCACGCGAACGCCGGTGACGTTCCGGCTGCTTACGGTCGGCCTGCTGGGGATGGCCGCGATGCGCCTCTCGCACCGTGTGCCGGCGGGTGAGCATCCCGATGCACTCGCCCGCGACATTCTCGACGTCACCATCGCCGGACTGCAGACGGGCATTCCGCTGCGGTCCAATGCCGTCGGCTGTCCGCTGGAAGAGCCGGGCGACGCTCGCGCCTCTTCCATGTCTTCGTTGTCGTCATAGCGCCTTCGTCATACCACGCCGTCAAGAGGAGCTCTCATGTCTCGCGGTTCGTTCATCCTTCGCCTCGCCCTGGCGGGTGTGGCCGGCAGTCTCGGCGCCGGCTGCACGTCGGCAACAAGCAGCCGGACGCAGGCCGCCGAGGCGCCCGTGGCGCCGGTGGCTGTCACCGCCGTCGAAGCGGTCGAGCAACCGATTGCGCGATTCATCCGCGTGACCGGCAGCTTGACGGCCGAGGAACAGGCCGACGTCGCCTCGGAGATTGGCGGGCGCGTCATCGCCACACCAGTCGAGCGCGGCACGCGAGTCCGCCTGGGCGCCGAGCTCGTGAGGCTCGCCGCCGCGGAAGCAGAAGCGCAAGCGCGGGAAGCCGAGGCGAACGCGGCCCAGATCGAGGCGCGCCTGGGCCTCTCACCGGGCGGATCGTTCGATGTGAATGCGGTGCCGGAAGTGCAAAACGCCGCCGCGTCCTACGCCCTCGCGCAGAACGAGTTCTCGCGCATTCAGTCCCTGCTCGACCAGCGCGTCGTGTCGCAGTCGGAGTTCGATCAGCGTCGCACGCAGATGGAGGCCACGCGCCAACAGGTCGAGGTGGCGAAGAACGCCGCCGCGCAGCAGTTCCAGGCGCTGCAGGGCGCTCGGGCACGTGTCACCCTCGCACAGAAGGCGCTCGCGGACACCGTCGTGCGCGCCCCCTTCTCCGGCGTCGTGGCACAGCGGCTCGTTTCGGTCGGCGACTACGTCAACCGAGGCATGAGGGTGGCGATCGTGGTCCGCGTGGATCCGCTGCGCGTCGAGCTGACCGTACCGGCGCCCTTTATCTCGGCCGTCCGTGTCGGACAGCCGGTCACGTTCGAAGTGGATGCCTATCCCGGCAGGACGTTCGAAGGCAAGGTGCGCTACGTGTCGCCCACCCTCGAGACCGCCCAGCGCGCGCTCACCGTCGAAGCGGTCGTCGCCAATCCGACGGGCGAGCTCAAGCCGGGCTTGTTCGCCACCGCCCGGATCGAACAACCAGAGAAGACACCAGGCGTGCTGGTCCCGACTGCGGCGGTTCAGACGCTCGGCGGCACAAGTCGCGTCTTCGTCGTCGCGGGAGACGCCGTCGAGGAACGGCTCGTGACCACCGGCCAGACCGCCGACTCTTCCATCGAGATCACCAAGGGCCTGAAGGCTGGGGAGCGGGTGGCCACCACCAGTATCGCGCAACTCGCCGACGGGCTGAAGATCGCTGTCCGCTGAAGCGACTGAGGAATCGAGGGTCCACTCATGCAATGGCTCGCTGCGCTGTGCGTTCGCCGACCGGTCTTCGCGACGGTCCTCATCCTCACCCTGACGGTGATCGGTGGCTTCTCGTTCATGCGCCTGGGCGTCGATCAGTTCCCGAAGATCGACTTCCCCACGGTCGTGGTGACGACGATCCAGCCGGGTGCCGCGCCCGAGCAGATCGAGACCGAAGTGACGGACAAGATCGAAGAAGCGATCAACACGATCAGCAGCATCGACGAGCTCCGCTCGACCTCCTCGGAGGGCGTGTCGGTCGTGTTCGTCAGCTTCACGCTCGACAAGAGCACGGACGTCGCGGCGCAGGAAGTGCGAGACAAGGTCAACAGCGTCCTGCCGCGCTTACCCCGCACCGTCCAGCAGCCGCGCATCGAGAAGCTCGATCCAGACTCCGCGCCAATCCTGAGCATCTCGGTCACCGCGAACAAGCCGGTGCGAGATATCACCGAATTCTCGGACAAGGTGATACGCCGCCAGCTCGAGAGCGTCAGCGGTGTCGGCCAGGTTCTCATCCTCGGCGGTCGCGAGCGGCAGATCAACGTCTGGCTGGACGCTGATCGTCTCCGCGCCTACAACCTGACCGTCACGGACGTCGCGCGCGCGCTGCAGTCCCAGAACGTGGAGATTCCGGGTGGACGCGTGGACCAGGGTCAGCAGTCGATGACCCTGCGCACTCGAGGGCGGGTCCAGACCGTCGCCGAGTTCAACGACATCGTCATCCGCGAGAAAGACGGCCATCCGATCCGGATCGTGGACGTCGCCGAGGTCGAAGACGGCGAGTCAGAGCCTGAGACGGTCGCCAACGTCAACGGCGTCCCGACCGTGCTGCTGCAGATTCGCCGCCAGTCCGGCACGAACTCGGTCCAGGTCGTCGACGCGGTGAAGGAACGCCTGGAGGAAGTGCAGGCGATTCTGCCCGCAGGCTACACGGTCCAGGTCGTGCAAGACCGCTCGGAGTTCATTCGGGCGTCGATCAACGCCGTCGAAGAACACCTCGTCACGGGCTCGATCCTCGCCGCGCTCGTGGTGTTGATTTTCCTCACGAACCTGCGCTCCACGATCATCGCAGCGATCTCGATTCCCACGTCGATCATCGCGTCGTTCGGCCTCATCTGGTACATGGGCTTCACGCTGAACGCACTGACGATGCTCGCGCTCACGCTCGCCGTCGGCATTGTCATCGACGATGCGATCGTGGTCTTGGAGAATATTTATCGCTTTATCGAGGAGAAGCACGAGGACCACCATCGCGCCGCCATTGACGCGACCCAGGAGATTGGCCTCGCTGTGCTCGCCACCACGCTCTCGCTGGTGGCCATCTTCGTCCCCGTCGGCTTCATGGGGGGCATCGTCGGCCGATTCATGCAGAGCTTCGGCCTGACGATGGCGTTTGCAATCCTGGTGTCGCTGCTCGTGAGCTTCACACTGACGCCGATGTTGGCGGCCAGGTGGCTGAAGGTGATGCCGCACGGCAAGGACCGACACTCCTCGAAGAACTCGCCGGTCTTTCACGCTGTGGACGTGGTGTACACGCGGATGCTGGAATGGGCGATGGCGCACCGGGCGGTCATCGCGCTGGTCGCCTTGCTCGTGTTCGTCTCGAGCGTGCCCCTGTTCATCATCGTCGACAAGAATTTCATCCCACAGGACGACCAGAGCGAGTTCGAGGTCAGCATTCGGGCGCCGGAGGGCACCAGTCTGGAGGGAACCGAGATCCTTGCGAATCGGATCTCCACGGCCATTCGGGAGCGTATCCCAGAGGTCACCTACACGGTAGCCACGGTCGGCGGCGATCAGTCGAAGTCGAGGAACCTGGCTTCGGTGTACGTGCGGTTGCAAGACATTGAGGCACGGGCGCGCGATCAATTCGACGTGATGAATCAGGTGCGGCAGGACATCCTGCCCACGCTCGCCAAGGGGATGCGGACCGCTGTCCAGCCGGTGTCGATGATTGGCGGTGGAGGCGCCGCCTTCAACGCAGACGTCTCGTATCTGATCAACGGCCCGGACCTGAAGGTCCTGGAGCGGATCGCCCAACAGATCGTGGCCAGGGCGAAATCGTTCGAGGGCGTCGTCGACGTGGACTCCTCGATGAATCTCGGCAAGCCGGAGCTCGGCGTTCAGCTCGATCGGCCGAAGGCAGCCGATCTGGGTGTGCAGATCGGTGACGCTGCCGAAGCGCTGCGGCTGCTCGTCGGCGGCGACCAGGTGACGACGTATAACGAGGGCAGTGACCAGTACGAGGTCCACCTCCGCGCCCTCGCGGCGAATCGATCGACCGAACAGGCCATCGGCGCGTTGACGGTTCCCTCGGCCAAGTTGGGGAGTCTGTCGCTCGACAACATCGCGCGGTTTTCGGCCAGCGAGGCGCCGTCGGACATCAATCGCCTGGCCCGACAGCGACAGGTCACCATCATGGCCGGCCTGCTCCCCACTGCCTCACAGTCCGAGGTCCAGAATGCGATCGCAGAAGAGTTCGTGCGGCTCAGCCCAGGTCCCGAGTATCGGGGCGGCTTCACCGGACGGTCGAAGGAGCTCGGACGCGCGGCCGAGAATTTCGTGCTCGCGTTCCTGCTCTCGCTCGTCTTCATGTACCTGATTCTCGCCGCGCAGTTCGAGTCGTGGCTCCACCCGATCACGATTCTCCTGTCGCTTCCACTGACGTTGCCGTTCGCGCTGCTGTCGATCCTGATCTTCCAGCAATCGCTGAACATCTTTTCGGCGCTCGGGCTGCTCGTGCTCTTCGGCGTCGTGAAGAAGAACTCGATTCTGCAGATCGATCACGCGAATCAGCTTCTCGCGACGGGCATGTCGCCTCATGACGCGGTCATCCAAGCGAGCCGCGATCGCCTGCGGCCGATTCTGATGACGACGTTCGCCTTCGTCGCCGGGATGATCCCGCTGATGGTCTCGAGCGGTACCGGATCGGGGACGAACCGCGCGATTGGATTCGTCATCTTCGGGGGGCAGTCCCTTGCACTGGTGCTCACGCTGCTCGTCACGCCGGTGGCCTACTCACTCTTTGCAGACGCGTCGGCCTGGCTGGCGCGCAAGCGTGCGGCTCGGCAGGCGGCTCAAACGGTCGCCGAACCTGCCGGTGCTCGGTCGTGAGACTCGGATTTCTCAGCTTTCGAGGGAGAAGCATGCGCACGCGCACCACACATCGTGTCTCACTGGCCATTCCGCGCGCCGTCGCGATCCTGGCGACGCTGGCCGCGATGAGTCGTCCGGTGTGGGCCCAACCGCCGGCGGCCGCGCCAGGAACGCTTAGACTGACGGTCGACGAGGCGGTCAAGATGGCGCTGGGCGACAATCTGGATCTCGCCGCCGATCGACTCGACCCTGAGATCGGGGATACGCAGGTCGCGGCCGCGTCGGCAGCGTTTCGGCCGACGCTCGGCTCCGGCGTCCAGCGCAACAACCAGCTCCAGCCGCCGTCCAACCTGATCTTCCCGATCCCCACACGTACGGACGTCACAACCTCGAACGTCGGGTTGAATCAGCGGCTACCCTGGTTCGGCACGTCGTACTCGGTGGCGTGGGACAGCTCGCACACCGACAGCAACGCCATCATCAACGCCTTCAATCCGCTGCTCCGGTCCGGGCTGTCGCTCAACCTCTCGCAGCCGCTCCTCCGCGACTTCGCCACCGATGCCGCGCGCGCGCAGCTGACGACGAGCCGGCTGAATCGCGAGGTGGCCGGCACGCGGCTCAAGGAGAGCGCGGTTCGAACCGCGGCGGCCGTGAGGTCCGCGTACTGGAACCTCGTGAGCGCGCAGGCGAACGTCACCGCACGCCGGACCGCACTCCAACTGGCGGAGGAATTCGTTCGTGTGAACAAAGCGAGGGTGGACGTCGGTCAAGCTCCGCCGCTCGATCTCGTGTCGTCGCAAGCAGAGGCTGCATCGAACCAGGAGCAGTTCATCATCGCTGAGACGGCGGTGCGCCAGGCGGAGGACCGCTTGCGCCTGCTCATCTTCGACACGACTGATCGTGACGTCTGGCGCGTCACGCTGGAACCGATCGATTCCCCGCCTGTTGGCATGGTGGCGATCGATGTCGATTCTGCCGTCTCCAATGCACTCCGTGATCGACCCGATCTCGAGCGCGCGCGCTTGAGCGTGTCGTCCGCTGACGCCGTGGCCAAGCTCGCGGGCAATCAGCGGCTTCCCGACGTCCGCGTGAACGCGTCCTACCAAGCCAGCGGCCTCGGCGGGACGGAGATTCTCCGGTCGGGTGGCTTTCCCGGCACGATCGTCGGGTCGGGCACGGTCACGACGTTCGGATCGGTGTTGAATCAGCTCGTCCGAAGCGACTTCCCGACTTGGGCCGTCGGGTTGAGCGTCGCCTATCCGATCGGGCACAGCGCACAGGATGCGACGTTCGCGCGCAACAAGCTGGAGAAGGCGCAGGCGGAAACGCGCGTCAAGAGCACGGAGGGGCGCGTCATTCAGCAGATCCGCGACGCCGCGTGGAAGGTCGAGATGAACGCCAAACGCGTGGACACGTCGCGGGCTGCCGCGGCGCTGGCCGAACAACGACTTGACGCCGAGCGCAAGCGCTTCGAGGTCGGGATGTCGACGAACTTTCTGGTGATCCAGGCGCAGCGCGATTTCGTTCAAGCCCGGACCAACGAGCTCGCCGCCGTGCTCGCCTACAACCTCGCGCTCGTCGACTTCGAGGCGCTGCAACGGGCTCCTCCCCCGGGCCAGCCGGCACCCTCGAGCGCGCCCTCGTCGCCCGTCACGCCGTCGGTGCAAGCGATACCGCAGGGCGCCGCACGGTCCGCCACAGGCACGACGAGCCTGACGGGCATTCCAGGGCTTTAGTGACGTGGGGCTCTGCCCCACACCCCGGCAGTTGTTCGCGCGGGCCGCACAGCGGTCCAGTCGGTTAGGTCGCCGGCGGGAGCGGGCCGAAATGCGACTCGTACCGGTCTCGGAACTCGTGCCAGGAGTACGCGTGGCTCTGACCGCCCAGGTGCTCCAAGGCGTAGGTCGCGGCGACACTGCCGATCTGCGCGCTGTGCTGGAAGCTCAGGCCGAGCGACAAGCCTCGCAGGAAACCACCGCGATACGCATCGCCGACGCCAGTCGGGTCGACGACACGATGAGGTTCCACGGCTGGCACATCGATGCGATCACGTGCGGTGACGATTGTCGAGCCGTGCTCGCCCTTGGTCACGACAAGCGCCTCGGAGGTGGCCAGAATGTCCCGCTCGTCGAGCCCGCTCTTCTGCCGCAGGAGCTCGAACTCGTAGTCGTTGCAGATCACGACGTGAGCACCGACAGCGCCTTCCTTCAGCTCCTCCCCAGACATCCGTGCGCACTGCTGGCCGGGGTCGAACACGTAGCGGATGTCCAGCGCGCGGCACTCGCCGGCGTACTGCACCATCGCTTCCGGATCATTGGGGGAAATGATCGCCAGCCGACAGTCCGGGACGTTACGAAACGACAGTTGACCCGCGTCCGCCATCGCGCCCGTGTAGAACGAGGCGATTTGGTTGTTGTGTAGGTCGGTACTGCAGAAGAATGACGCCGTGAACTTTCCGGTCACCTGCTTGACGTGCCGCGTATCGATCCCGGCGGCCTCGAGCCACTGCCGGTACTCCCCGAAGTCCTCGCCCGCCGTGGCCATCAGCACCGGGCGCTCCCCGAGCAGAGCCAGCGTGTAGGCGATATTCGGCGCACACCCGCCGCGCCGCTTGTCCATGGAGTCGACGAGAAAGCTCAAACTGAGGTGGTGCATGTGTTCCGGCAGGAAGTGCTCCGTGAACGCACCGGGAAAGGACATCAGGTAGTCGTAGGCGATTGAGCCAGTCACAACGATGGACATAATTCAGAGGTTCGAGAGTCCTGGAAGTTCTGGGGTTCTAGCGCTCGCAGGTTCCAGGGTTCACGGTTCTCGGGTTCACGGGTTCCCGAGGTTCTTCGCCGGACATCCTACTTGACGTATTTGCCAATCAGCAGCTGCAGTTCCCGCTTCGTCGCCTCTGGAATATGCTCGGGTCTCGTGATGATCGCGGTGGCCAGCGCGTCCTTGCAGCCGCAGGTTCGGGGTGGGTTCAGCCGCTCCACCACCGCAGCGATCGTCTTCTGCGCCGTCACGGCGTTCTGCAGCAGATTGGCGACGATCAGGTCGACAGTGACCGAATCGTGGTCGGGGTGCCAGCAATCGTAGTCGGTGACCAGCGCGAGCGTCGTGTAGCAGATCTCCGCCTCGCGAGCGAGCTTGGCTTCCTGCAGGTTCGTCATCCCGATGACGTCCATCCCCCAGGATCGATAGAGGTTCGATTCGGCAAGCGTCGAGAACTGCGGCCCCTCCATGTTGACGTAGGTGCCGCCCCGATGGACCGTCGCGCCGACCGATGCGGCACAGTCGGCGGCCAAGGTCGATAGATAGTGACAGACCGGATGCGCGAACGCGATGTGCGCGACTAGACCTCGTCCAAAGAACGTGCTGGCGCGGCCCTTCGTGCCGTCGACGAACTGATCCGGCACGAGGATGTCGAGCGGCTTGTACTCGTGCTTCAGGCTCCCGACCGCACTGGCCGAAATGATGCGCTCAACGCCGAGCGCCTTGAACCCGTAGATGTTCGCACGATAGTTCAGCTCCGACGGCATGAGGCGATGCCCCACGCCGTGCCTCGCCAAGAACGCGACGCGCTTCCCCCGCAGCGTCGCGAGAACGTAGGGCCCCGACGGGTCGCCGAACGGCGTGCTGAACAACCGTTCTTCGCGGTCGGTCAACTCCGTCATGTCGTACAGTCCGCTGCCGCCGATGATGCCGATCGATGCACTCATGGTATGGGCTCAAGAGGGTTCAGGGGTTCAGGGGTTCAGGGTTCGAGGGTTCAGGCGTCGCGATCCGTTTGCCCTCGTGAACCCGGAGCCGCGCGGCGGCGATTGACGGGTCGTGTTCGAAGAAGACGAGCGCGTCAGTCGCCTCGACCGCTGACAGGAGCCGCTTCTTCGATGCCCGCGTGTCCACCGGATACAAGTCGTAGCTCATGATCCACGGCTCGGGCAGGTGCGCGACCGTCGGGATGAGATCGCCAACGAACACGGCCCGTTGCCTTCCCGATTCGATCCAGACACTTTGATGACCGGCAGTGTGCCCGGCGGTACGCTCGACGCGAACTCCTCGCGTGATCACTTGATCATCCTCGACGACGTCGAGCAGACCCGCCTCGGCCAGCGGCACGAAGTTGTCCGCGAGATAGCTGGCTTTGTTCCACTCATGTGGATGGGTCGCGTCGTCCCACTCGGCGCGCCGGACCACGTAGCGTGCACGAGGGAACCGCGGCGTCACGGCGCCAGATGCGTTTCGTCGCGTGAAGCCGCCGGCGTGATCGAAGTGCAGATGCGTCGCGATCACGATGTCGACATCCTCCGGCGCAATGTCGGCTTCGGCGAGCGCGTGATCCAAATGGCGGCCTCGCTCGACGCCGTAGATGTCGTGAAACCGTTCATCCTCTTTGTCGCCGAGCCCCCCGTCGATGAGCACCGTCTTCTCACCTCGCACGAGCAAGGGGCGCATCGCCAGCAGAATCCGATGGCCATCGTCGCTCGGCACGCGCGCCGACCACCGGGTTCGCGGCACGACACCGAACATCGAGCCGCCATCGAGCCGAAGGAATCCGTCGTAGAGAGACACCAGCTCGAAATCACCGCAAGTGAACCGCTGGACCCGCTGTGCCTCGACATTGGGCGCCATGAAGGTGGGTGCCCCTGGTTCTCGCTTCGGTGTGGCTGTAGGCGCTTGCTTCAATTCGACCAGGACCCCGTGTGCCGCCGACGGGTGGATGAAGGCGACCAGCGCCCCTTCAGCACCCGGACGCGGCTGTTCATCGATGAGGCGCACGGCGCGCGACTTCAGCTGCGTCAGCGCCGCCGAGATGTCCTCGACACGCAGCGTCACGTGATGCAGACCAGGCCCGCGCTTCTCGACGTATTTCGTGATCGGAGAATCGGCCGCCGTGCCTTCGAGGAGTTCCAGCGCCGAATCGCCAGTCCGAACGAAGTGCGCGCGGATGCGTTGTGAGGCTACGTCCTCGGTGCCCTCGACTTCGAGCCCCAGAGCGTCCCGATAGAACGCCAACGCTTCCCCGATGTCGCGCACGGCGACGCCGACATGATCCAACCACGCCTTCACGCGATGGTGCTCCTTCCGCTCAACGCCTTGTCCAGGACAGACTCCGCCGCAGAGTAGGGATCGAACTGGCGATCCGCGATACGAGCGATCGTCTCGTCCCACTCGCCCGGCGCAAGCCGGCCCCTCACCCAGTCGACGCACCGTCGCGCCACGAGCTCGCGCAACCGCTGCTCGCCGCGCACGCGCGCACGCTCCCGCCCGGCTCCGGTCGCCCCGGCGTGCGCACGACAGCCGCTAATCGTCGCCCACAATGCGTCGATACCTTGTCCCGTGGTGGCAACGGTCTGAACAATGGGTGGCCGCCACTCGTGTGGTCCGAATGTCTGCAGCGATAGATTCGCTTCGATCGCCGCGACCAGGCGGTCGGCGCCCTCTCGGTCAGCCTTGTTGACAACGAACACGTCGGCGATCTCCATGATGCCGGCTTTGAGCGCCTGCACCTCGTCGCCCGTCCCTGGCACCAGGGTCACCACCGAGACGTCCGCGAGACGAACGATCTCGACTTCGTCCTGGCCGACGCCGACCGTCTCCACAATGACGACGTCGCGACCGGCGGCATCGAGCACGACCGTGGCGTCCGCGGTGGCTCGAGACAGGCCACCGAGATGTCCACGCGTCGCCATGCTCCGGATGAAGACTCCCGCGTCCTCGGCATGCGCCTGCATGCGTAGACGGTCGCCCAACACGGCGCCTCCCGTGAACGGACTCGTTGGGTCGACAGCCACCACCCCCACCGTCGGCCCCTGTCGCCGGATCTCTGCGATCAGTCGATCGACGAGCGTACTCTTGCCAGCGCCGGGGGGACCGGTGATCCCGACGACGATGGCGCGGCCGGTGCGGCTGAACAGGGCCCGAATGAGTGAGGTGCCAGCGTGACTCTCGCTTTCCACCAGTGAAATCGCGCGCGCAATCGCGCGCGGATCGCCGCGCAGCACACGGTCCGCCAGCGGCTCGGGTGGCATCGGCGAGTCGCTCATCGGGCGAGTAACTGCCGCGCAATGACCAGGCGCTGAATCTCGCTCGTGCCCTCGCCGATTGTCGTCAGCTTGACGTCACGGAAGAATTTCTCGGCCGGATAGTCCTTCACGAACCCGTAGCCCCCGTGAATCTGCACGCAATCCCCTGCCGCCTGCACGGCAATCTCGCTCGAATAGAGCTTCGCCATGGAGCTCTCGAGCGTGGTGCGATAGCCGCGGTCCCGCAGATACGCCGCCCGGTAGGTGAGCAGCCGTGCCGCCTCGATCCGAGTCGCGTTGTCGGCCAGCTTCCACTGGATCGCTTGAAAACTGCTGATCGACTCGCCGAACGCGCGTCGCTGCTGAGCGTAGCGCAGCGCCGCCTCGTACGCCCCCTGAGCCAAGCCGACAGCCAGTGCTGCGATCCCGATGCGTCCCGCATCGAGCACCTGCATCGTGTTCACGAAACCCTGGCCCTCCTCGCCGAGCAACTGGTCGGCAGGGACACGACATCGATCGACCAGCACTTCGCTCGTATCACTCGCGCGCATACCGAGCTTCGATTCCTTCTTGCCGGCACTCAGCCCGGGCGTCCCGCGTTCGATGATGAACGCGGAGATACCTCGAGAGCCCGCTTCACGATTCGTAACAGCCATGATGACGAGGACGTTTCCCACACGACCATGCGTCGTAAAGGTCTTCGAGCCGCTCAGCACCCAGGCGCCGTCGTCTCGCACGGCGGTCGTCCGCATGGTCGCGGCATCGCTGCCCGACGTTGACTCAGTCAGCCCCCACGCGCCAACGTGGCGTCCGGTCGCCAGCGGCGGCAGGTAGCGGTGCTTCTGGTCGTCGTTCCCGAACATGAGGATGTGCGCGCAGCACAGCCCGTTGTGTGCCGCCACCGACAACGCCACGGCCGGGTCAACCCGCGCGAGTTCTTCCAAGCAGATGCAGTAGTCCACGGCGGTCAGGCCCGCGCCGCCGTAGGCCTCCGGGAGCTGCATCCCCATGAGGCCGAGCTCCGCCAGCCGCGGCACGATCTCGCACGGGAAGTGCTGCGCCTCGTCCCACTCGGTGACGTGCGGTCGCAGCTCGGTCTCAGCGAATTCGCGCACGCTCCGTCGGAGGATCTGCTGCTCGTCAGTCGGCCGAAAATCCATTCCCGTCACAGCCTATCATCACCTCGTCGGGGCTCCGCCCCGAACCCCGGCTCCGTCGCTGCGCGGGTCCCTAACGCCCGCTCCTGACAGGCGTGCCGTGCACGCCGCCGTCAAGCGGCCGGGTCGAATCCGGTCTCAGTACGATACCGTCACGCTGAAGGCGCCGTTGTTGTCCTCCAAGAAGTCGTCGTTGATGCCCAGATAGAGCCGGCCGTCGCTGCGCATTCGGATCCCGTCGGTGGTGTCCCCGATGAAGAACACGTCGTTTCCCTCGCCGACCCGGCCGATAAGCGCCGCCGCGGGCCGACTCGGGATCGGGCGGCCATCGTTGCGCGGAGAGTTTCGCTCGCCTGCGGGACCATCCTGCCGGTCTGGCCCCCAGCGCACACGGCCGGTCGCGTCGATGTAGATCGTCTGCCCTGCACGCACGGCAAGGCCCGCATCGGTCCACATCTCGCGGGCGCTGACGCGCACATCGCGCTCGCGAAGTCCCGATGGTTGTCCCCCGCCGCGCCCGTCGTCGCGGCTTCCACCAAAGCCGCCCGCGCGTGCGTCCCTGTCATCCTCGAACTCGATGCGCACGACGTCCTCCCGTCCGAGGCGCAACCGCTCGCGCCCGCCGAGTCGACCCACGCGGCGTGCTTCGAACTCGACGACGCCATCGCGCACGCTCAACAGCGTCCCCTCGACGCGGCGACCGTCGCGCAGGATCAGCGTATCTGCATGCATCGCGGCCACGAGCAGGAGCCAGCTAGACATCGCGGCGCAGAGAGTCCGAAGGAGCACGCGGCCTCCACCTCGACTGGGCAAGGAGCCCATTCGTTCTATTATAGAAGCTGTGAGTCTTGAGCTGTCAGCTTGCAGCCTTTGCAGCTCGAACAGTGATTGCTGGCTCGGGCCGCTCACGGAGGTGACATGACTCGTGTGGCGTTCCTGGCGGGGGCGCTCGTTCTGACCGTGCTCACGAAGCCGGCCGCAGCGGATCTCACCGGCTTCCTTGGATCGAACACTTCGGTGGACAGCCGGATGGTCAGGGGGGCCGCGTTCGGTGCCGGACTGCTGGTACTGGGATTCGAATTCGAGTACGCGACCAATGACGAGAACCTGGTCGAGCGCGCGCCGGGCTTGACGACCGGGATGGGGAACGTGCTCTTGCAAACGCCCGTGGAAATCCTCCGGATCCAGCCGTACTTCACGACTGGTGCAGGTCTCTATCGAGAGCGCCTCGGAAACACGCGCGACACCGGCTTCGGCTTCAACACAGGAGGCGGTGTCAAGATCACGCTCGCAGGGCCGCTGCGGGTGCGGCTCGACTATCGCGTGTTCCGCCTCGGCAAGGACGCCATCACCTCACCCGCGCATCGTGTGTATGCGGGGTTGAACCTCAGGTTCTGACGCTGGTCGGTTCACGAAGCTGGGATCGTCGGTTCGAGGATTCACGGGCGCGCGTGAACCCCCGACCGCAGAACCTGTGAACCTCGGAAGCTTCGAACCGATGGGTTCGGCCCTCTACTTGCCGAACTCCTGCACGAGCGACAGATTGATGATGTTACGGTTCGCGAGCGAGTCGATGTACTGTTTGTAGAGCGTCTGCACCTCTTGCGGGAACACCTCGTTCAGGATGTTCGTGACGGTGTAGTCAGCGTCTTTGACGGCGGGGTCGAGGAAGAACACGTAGAGGACGTTGCCACCCGCTGGATCCGGAGACTTGAACAACCTCCAGCCCGCCGCCTGCTGCTTCCGTTCCGGCTTCTCGCTCTTCCCCAGCGCTTCTTTGAGCTTAGCCATGACAGCCTCGAAGTCGGCCGTCTTGTCGCTCTTCACGAAGTTCAACACCATGCCGGATCCCGCCGAGAACGTCTGAGTGGTGGGCGCCTGTGCTTCCGCCCGAAATGGTGCCCCCGAAAGCACCGTAACCATCAACCCAATAGCCATCAGGCGTGACCGGCTTCCGATCGCCGGCGCAAATCTACCAACCATCTCGTCCTCCTCACGAAAGCGCATCCGAGTAGGCTACTCTAACGTACTCGGGGTCACACAAACACTGTCATCACTTCGTGCGCAAGAAGCATGCCCCGAGGGGTGAGCCGAAGGCGCTGAGGGGTCCGCTCCAGCAGCCCTCCATCCACGAACGGCTGGAGATCCGGCCCAAACCGCTCCCACACGTCCACACCGTATCGGCCTCGCGCGGCCGGCAGGTCGATCCCCTCGTTCAGCCGCAGGCCCGTGAACAGGGCTTCGCCAAGCCGTTCCGCGCTGGACAGTCGCCGGACCTCCGAGAACAACCTTGTTCCCGACCGGTCTGCCAGGAGCCGTGCGATGTAGTCGTCTGTGGTGGACACATTCTTCCACCGGATCCCATCCCGCGTCGAGTGGGCCCCGGCGCCAAACCCGCGCCAGCAGCCATCCTGCCAGTACTTGAGGTTGTGACGAGATCGCCGTCCTGGTTTGGCGACGTTCGAGATTTCGTATTGCGTGTATCCCTTCCGTTCGAGTCGGTTCATAGCCTCTGAGTACATCTCGGCCGCGTCATCATCGGGGGCCTGGGACCATTTCGCCCGAGCCATTTCGTCGCGGAGTGGCGCGTTCGGGTAGATCTCGAGCAGGTAGAGCGACAAGTGGTCGGGGGTCAAGTCGATGGCCGCGTCGACCGATGCGAGCCAGTCTGCGACCTTCTGGCCAGGCAGCCACATCATCAGGTCCAGGCTGACGTTGTCGAATCCGGCGGCCCGGGCATCGGCGTACGCCGACCGGGCTCGGTCCACGCCATGAAGCCGCGATAGACGGCGCAGTTCGTCATCCCTGAACGACTGAACGCCGAAGCTCAGACGATTGACACCCATACGGCGATAGCCAGCTAGCGACGCGGGCGTCACCGTCTCGGGGTTGGCTTCGAGCGTGATCTCGGCATCGGGGCTGATCGCGAACGTCGTTCGGCAGGCGTCGAGGAGGGTGCCGACCTCCTCCGGCGTAAGCAGTGAAGGCGTGCCCCCGCCGAAGAACACGGTGTCGACCTCGACCTCCCGACGCCGATCTGGGGGCAAGCCGGGGCCCGGGGAATCAGGCGCCCCCTGAATCTCGACCAACAACGCCTCGAGGTACGAGTCCTTCAGATTCGCGTCGAACAGACCGCGGTTGAAGTTGCAGTAGTTGCAGATGGCGGCGCAGAAAGGAATGTGGACGTAGAGGCCGAGCGGCGTCTGACCCACCGCGCGCTAGCTCCCGGCACGCCCGCCCGGCCACTTGAGATCGGCCTTGCCGTCCCGAACGGCCGGCGTTCGCAACTGCGCGCGCGCGGGCCGGCTGGTCCGCGCGAGGAGCGTCTTCTTGCGCGTCTGCCACAACATCAGCAAGTCATCGAAGCCGCCGTTCAGGGGCAGCATGCGGTAGTCGGCGCCGTCGAGGACGATGAACTCGCACATCTCGTGCAACCGCGACCGCATCCGGTAGCCGATGCGGAAGAGCAGCGAGTTCGGATCCGTGTCGTCCGGGATGTCTTCGTAGTTCGACGTGAAGAGCGTGGGCCGCCGTTCGTTGTAGCGCGTGTTCACGATGAGGTTCATCGTCTCTTCGACCCACTCGGAGGTCTTCTCCGCACCGAGGTCGTCGAGCACGAGCAAGTCCGCGGTCATCACGGGGCGCAGCACGTCGAGCTCGGTGGTGTGCGTCGACTCGTTGTACGTCCCTCGAATCACACGGAGCAAATCGCGCGTGTCGTAGAACAACCCACGAGCGCCCTTCGATTGCATCACCTCGCGCAGCACGGCGACCGCCAGATGTGTCTTCCCCACACCGGGCTGACCCTCCAGGAACAGACCTCGACCAACCGCCGGAAATTCGTCGACGAGCTTGCGCGCCTGCGCCACGGCACGCTCGATCGACTCGTTGTACGCCTTGAAGTTCCCGATCGAACAGTGCTGGTAGCGTTTGGGGATGTTCGCGGCGTCGAGCCGTTGCCGTCCCAGTGACTCGCGCCAGCAGCCGCACCGCACGACGCTGCGGACACCATCGCGCTCAATGGGTCTCCACCCGGTATCGTCGCAGAGTGCACAAGCCATGACGTTCGAGACGAACCAGATGTGATGTCGCGGGTCGACTGACGAGTGGCAGTATAGCGTACGGATCGCGGACGCGATTGCCCTAATCGCGCGACCTCAGCGAGAATCTTTCGCGGGCTCGGCTGTCGGAGACGACTGAGGGGCGCTTTCAGTGTGGGGCGTCGCCCTGACGAGATCGGTCGGCGAAGACTTGACGAGCGCAGTCGAGAGCCGCCGCTCCCAATCCTGATCGATGCCGCGCGCCAGCTCGCGCTTGACGTATGCCATGAATTCGTTGACTTCATCCTGCATGCGCTCGATTTTGCGCCGCATGTTCAGGATGATCTCGACGCCGGCCAAATTGACGCCGAGGTCGCGGGTCAACGAGAGAATGGTCTCGAGCTGCTCGAGGTCTTCCTCGGAGTAGAGTCGCGTGTTCCCTTCGGTCCGCGAAGGCTTGAGCAAGCCCTCCCGCTCGTACAGCCGCAGCGTCTGCGGGTGGATATTGTACTTCTGCGCCACGACGCTGATCATGAAGTAGGACTTGCCGCTCTTCTTCATCAGGGCACCTCCACATCCCGCCGCACGTCGTCGCCGTTCAAGCGCCCGAACTCACGCAGCAACTCCTTCGATCGCTCGTCAAGGATGCGCGGCAGCACCAACCGCACTTCGACGACGAGATCGCCACGACGCCCGTCTCGCATGGAGGTGACGCCCCGGTCGCGCACGCGGAACCTCTGGCCCGATTGCGTACCAGGCGGCACGCGGAGACGCACCGGCTCATCCAGCGTCGGCACGTCGACGCGAGCACCGAGCGCCGCCTCGTGAATCGCAATCGGCAGCACGATGTGGAGGTCGTCGCCGACGCGAGTGAAGCGAGGATGAGGTTCGACCTGAATGGCCAGATGCAAGTCGCCGGGCTCGCCGCCCCCACCGCCGGCGTGTCCATGCCCGTGGATCAGGATCTGCGCCGCGTCGGCGATACCGGGCGCAATCTGTACGGTCAGCGCCTCGGTCCGGAGCTCGCGCTGCTGCCCACCACACGACGGGCAGCGCGCATCCGGTTGATGCCCCGTGCCGCGACAGGGCACGCAGGGCCGCGAAAAGACCATGTGCCCGCGCGCCGTGCGCACGGCGCCTGTTCCGCGGCAATGCGGACAGTCGTGCGAGGCCGACCCGACCGCTCCGGTCCCCGCACAACGCTGGCAGGTCGCCTGCCGAGTGATCGTGACGGTTCGCTGCCCCCCGCGCACGGACAACTCGAACGGGATTCGCAACACGTAATGCAGATCCGCCCCGCGCTCGGGCTCGCGGTCACGCTGCACGCGGTCCCTCCACACCTCGGCGAAGAGATCCCCGAACGTCGGCGCCTCTGCCCCACCGACCGCGACCGTAAAATCAAAGCCCTCAAACCCGACCGTCGCCCGCGAGTCCACGGCCGACTCGACAACCGAGCCGCCAGCATCGTACTGTTGTCGGCGCAGCGGATCGCTCAACGTCTCGTACGCGACCGCGATCTCTCGGAACTGCGCTGCCGCGCGACCGTCGCCCGGATTGATGTCCGGATGGTACCGGCGCGCAAGCCTCCGGTACGCGCGCTTGATGTCGTTCAGCGACGCACTCCGCGACAGACCCAGGACGATATACAGATCCATTGCTCGTCGTCCACGACTACTTGTCGTCCACGACCTCCGCGTCGATCACGTCGCCTGTTCCGCCGCCGGCACCGCCTGCCGTACTGCGTTGCTGGCCGTCACCGCCGCCCGGACCCGCGCCCGCGCCGGGTTCCGGTCCGCCCCCGCCAGGCGATGACGCGGACGCCTGTTGATACAGCGACGCTGCCGCCTTGTGCTGAGCCGCGTTCAGGTCATCCATCGCCTTGCTGATCGCCGAAGCGTCGTTGGATTCGATCGCCTTGCGCAGGCCCTCGGTCGCCGATTCGATCGCGTGTTTGTCGCCAGCCGAAAGCTTGTCGCCGGACTCCCTCACGAACCGCTCCGCCGCGTAGACCGCCTGGTCCGCGCGATTGCGCGTCTCGATCTCTTCACGGCGCTTCTTGTCCTCGTCGGCGTGAGACTCCGCGTCCCTCATCATCCTGTTGACCTCGTCCTTGCTGAGGCCACTGGACGCCGTGATGGTGATCTTCTGCTCCTTGCCGGTCCCGAGGTCCTTCGCCTGCACGTTGACGATGCCGTTGGCGTCAATGTCGAAGGTGACCTCGACTTGCGGCACGCCGCGCGACGCCGGTGGAATGCCGACCAGGTGGAACTTGCCGAGCGTGCGGTTGTCGCGTGCCATCGAGCGCTCACCTTGGAGCACGTGCACTTCGACGCTGGTCTGGTTGTCCGACGCCGTGGAGAAGATCTCGCTCTTGCGAGTCGGAATCGTCGTGTTCCTCTGAATCAGCGTCGTCATCACGCCGCCCATCGTTTCGATGCCGAGGGAGAGCGGCGTCACGTCCAGCAGCAAGAGATCCTTGACTTCCCCAGACAGCACACCGGCCTGCACCGCCGCACCAATCGCCACGACCTCGTCGGGATTCACGCCCTTGTGCGGCTCTTTACCGAAGAGGTCACGGACGATGGCCTGGACTTTGGGGATGCGTGTCGAGCCCCCGACCAGCACGACCTCGTCGATCTTGGACGGGTCGACGCCGGCATCCGCAAGCGCTTGCTTGGTCGGACCGACCGTTCGCTGCAGCAGGTCGTCCACCAGCTGCTCGAACTTGGCGCGCGTCAGCTTCATCTGCATGTGCTTGGGACCGTTCGCATCGGCGGTGATGAACGGCAAGTTGATCTCGCTCTCGACAACCGTCGACAGCTCCATCTTGGCCTTCTCGGCTGCCTCCTTGAGGCGCTGAAGCGCCATGCGGTCCTTGCTGAGGTCGATCCCTTCGGCCTTTTTGAACTCAACAGCGAGCCAATCGATGATGCGCTGGTCCAGGTTGTCGCCACCCAGGTGCGTGTCGCCGTTGGTGGCCTTGACTTCGACCACGCCCTCGCCAACCTCGAGGATCGAGATGTCGAACGTGCCGCCTCCGAAGTCGTAGACCGCGATGGTTTCGTCCTTCTTCTTGTCGAGCCCGTACGCGAGCGCCGCGGCCGTGGGCTCGTTGACGATGCGCATGACCTCGAGGGCGGCAATCTGGCCGGCGTCTTTCGTCGCTTGGCGCTGCGCGTCGTTGAAGTACGCAGGCACGGTGATCACGGCCTTGGTAACCGATTGGCCGAGATACTCCTCGGCGGCCTGCTTGAGCTTCTGGAGCACCATCGCGGAGATCTCAGGCGGGGTCATCTCCTTCGTGGTGCTAACCCGAACGTCCCCATTTGGGCCGCGCACGACCCGATAGGGAACCATCTTCATCTCTTCCGAGACCTCGTCGAAACGTCGCCCCATGAACCGCTTGATCGAGAACACCGTGTTCTCCGGGTTTGTCACAGCTTGACGCTTGGCGACCTGGCCCACGAGGCGCTCTCCGCTCTTGGCAAACCCCACGACCGACGGGGTCAGCCGGCTGCCCTCGGGATTGGTGATGACGGCCGGCTCTCCGCCTTCCATCACGGCGACAACAGAGTTGGTCGTGCCCAGGTCGATACCGATGATTTTGCTCATGTGAACCTCAAGAAGCGGCTGGCGCACGAATTGGGCACCAGTTCAAGACCAACGAGAAGCCTGATCGTGACTAAACTATAAAATGTGAGTGATTCATTGTCAATGATAGTGCCGTCAACTGCCGAAGCTGGCCTCATAGGAAATCACACACCACTCGGGCTGGGCGCAGGTATCGCGATACCATGAAGGAGTGAGCCAACCTGCCCGCTTTTCGCGAGGCGGCGATGTTTTTGGTGTCTTCAACGCGCGCACGGATTCAGCGCTCCCTCCTGGCCGTCGCCTGTGCCGCGGCGGTCCTGCTCGTCGCACCCCGCGTGTTCGCGCAAGCACCCGCATCAACTCCCCGCGCGGATGGCGAGTTCGACGCTCCGGCACATGTCTCGGTGGTTGAAGGCACCGCCACCATCGATCGCGACGATGAGGCGGTGACCGCAGCGGCCGGCGAGCCGCTCGTCGCCGGCGACCGCTTGACGACCGATCGCGGTCACGCCGAGATCTGGTTTGGCGACGGGTCGACACTGGCCGTCGACGAAGGAAGCTCGATCGAGCTGCTGTCAGACACGCTCCTTCGCGTTACCCGTGGTCGTCTCTATCTCACCGTCTCCCGCATCATCGCGGCAGGACAATCCGATCGGGCCGAAGACGCCTATCGGGTCGACCTCCCAGCAGGATCACTAATCGTCGGCGAACCCGGTGAGTATTCCATCTCACTGCCGCGAACTTCGTCGCAGGACACCGATGACGAAGCGGACGTGGCGGTCATCCGAGGATTTGCGTCGTTCCACACCGACGGCGGGTCCTATCCGGTGCGCAGCGGCCAGCGTCTTGTCGCACGCGCCCGCGGAGTGCCGTACTCCGAACGATTCAACGCGGCCCGGTTGGATGACTTCGAGCGGTGGTCCGTATCGCTCCACGCGCCGCGACGGACTCGCGCGACGTCCACGCAGTACTTGCCACCGAACCTGCGGATGTACAGCAGTGCCTTCGATCAGGACGGGGCGTGGGAGTACGAGCCAACCTATGGGTATGTGTGGTATCCGGGCGTCGCGGTGGGGTGGCGGCCGTACTACCAGGGGTACTGGCGTCCCCTGCTGCGCTACGGGTGGACGTGGATCCCGCCAAACCGGTGGGGCTGGGCGACGCATCACTACGGACGGTGGGGATACGGACGCTCACGGTGGTTCTGGATTCCCGACCGGCGCTGGGGGCCCGCGTGGGTGTCGTGGGCTTCGGCAGCCGACTACGTGAGCTGGTGTCCGCTGGGCTTCGACAATCGCCCAGTGTTCAATTTCTCCCTCGCGGTGGGCAACACCTGGGCAGGGTGGACCGTGTTGCCGCGTCGATCGTTCGGCGTCGGGAACGCGTGGGTCTCGCGCTACGCGTTCGACGGGCACCGGATCCCCCGATCCACCGCATTCGCCGTGCACGCGCGCGCGCCGCTCGCGCCGCCTGCATTCCGGTCACACGCGTCTCAACGGGTCGACAACAGAGTCGGTCGCGGGGATCGTTGGCGCGATCGAGACGGGAGGAGCCGTACCGATCGTCCGGTGCCGGGCGCTCGTGGATCACGTCGCGAGTGGACCACCGGCGATCGAGACACGGAGGTCAGCGGCGCGCGTGGTCCCTTCAGTCGCGATGATGACGGCTGGCGCGCCGCGTGGCCGAACGTCGCCGTGCCACGGAACGACGGGATTGTGAGGCGTCGCGGGAGCGACCGCTGGTACGAGTCGGGGCCGGCACCTGACGATCGCCCGACGCCGCAGAACCCTCGCGCCGGCATCTGGGTCGATCCAGGCGTGCCGCGAGCCGGCGATCGTTTGGATCAAGCCGCGAACCGTCCAAGGTATCGGCCGTGGTCGGATCGCGGGTCGTGGGGCGAGGCCGTGCCGCGCGACCGACGTTGGCAGCAAGAGTCACCGTTCCAGCGGCGCAGTCTGCCTCCGCCGGACACGGTGTCGCCCCGGTCGAACCCGATCACCCCGCCGCCGAATCCGATCACGCCACCGCCCGGTTCGATTCCTGTGCCCCGCCGATTCGGCGAGTCGCGGTCATTCGGTGGCGGCGTTCGAGACGACGGACCGCCCGCAGGCCGGCCGTTCCTTGGCAATGGTGGGAGGCCCGACAGCGGGCCTGAACGCGCGGTGCCGCGTGGCGAAGCGCCATCACATCGCGGCGGCGGTGGCGAACCGCCCGCGGACGAGGGCGGGGGCCGGCATCGCGGGGCACGATAGATCGTCGGGTTCGAGGGTTCGCAAACTTCGTCCCTCGGAGATTTCCGGCGGCTTGCGGCAAAAGGAACCCAAGAACCTGGGAACCCCCGACCTTCGAGCCGCCGAACCAACTGAGTTACACTCGCCTCTAATGCGCCTCGTTGTTCGGGTCGCTCGAAGCGCCGGCCTCGTCATCCTTTTCGCGACTGTCGCGATGGCCGGCATCCTGAGTGGTGTGCTCCTCGCCTACGCCGCCGACCTGCCCGAGATTAGCGCGCTCGACAACTACCGTCCCAACACCATCAGCCGCGTCCACGCGGCCGATGGGCAAGTGATCGGCGAATTCGCCGTCGAACGGCGAGTGGTGATCGGGTACGACGACATCTCGCCGCACTTTCGGGACGCAATCATTGCGGCGGAGGACGGCGGGTTCAACTCGCACGTCGGGCTCAGCATTTCGGCCATCGCACGGCATCTCATCCGCGACGTCTTCGACGCTGTGAAGGACGCGATGGCGCGGCGCGCCTCGCGGCCCTCGGGCGCCAGTACGCTCACACAGCAGCTGGCGCGGAACCTCTTCGCCGAACAGATCGGCTTCCGCCTCGGCGACACGAGTCTCGAGCGCAAGATCAAGGAGATCATCGTCGCCGTCCAGATCGAAAAGCGGTACACCAAGCGCGAGATCCTGACGCTCTACGCCAATCAGGTGCTCTTCGGGCACGGGACGTACGGCATCGAGGCGGCGTCGCGTCTCTATTTCGCCAAGTCCGCCAAGGAGCTGGACATCGAGGAGGCCGCGCTGCTCGCCGGCATCGTCCAGTTGCCGGCTCGGCAGAGCCCTTTCGTGAACCTCGAAGCGGCGACTCGCCGGCGCAACTACGTGCTGTCACGGATGGCGACGGAGGGCTACATCACCGACGTCGAGGCGGACACGGCCAAGCAGAAGCCGATCGTCGTCAAAGGTCGCCTGCAGCTGCCGGGATCGGTTGCACCGTACTTCGTGGAGGAGATTCGTAAGCGGCTCGAGCAGCGCTATGGCGCGCAGGCGCTCTACGAGAGCGGACTCGCGGTAACCACGACATTGGACGTGCCGCTCCAGCGCGCGGCGAATCGGGCGATGAATCGCGGTCTGCGGCGCATCGACAAACGGCGGGGCTTCCGCAAGATCGGGCGCAACGTGCTCGCGAACGGCGGGACAATCGAAGGCTTCAAGGATCCGCGGTGGTCGCAGCCGATCGCGGTGGGCGACTACGTTCCGGCCCTGGTGGAAGTTGTCGGCAAGCCAGCAGGCAAGCCGGGCACTGCGAGCGGCGCACAGCTGCGGATCGGCACGCATCACGCTGAGCTGACGGCGGCCGACTTCGCTTGGACACGCCGCAAGAATGCGGCAGACTTCCTGAAAGCGGGCGACATTGTCGAAGTCGAGGTCACCTCGATCGACGAAAGCGCTGGCACGCTGGGCGTGACCCTGGAGCAGACGCCCATCGTCGAGGGCGCGCTCGTCGCCATTGAGAACCGCACCGGTCATGTGAAGGCGCTGATTGGCGGGTGGAGCTTCGACCGCAGCAAGTTCAATCGTGCCGTCCAGGCGTACCGCCAGCTTGGGTCGACCTTCAAGCCGGTCGTCTACACGGCTGCGCTCGACCGGGGCTTCACACCGACCTCTATCATCATCGACGCACCTGTGGCCTACGATGCGGGAAGCGGCCAGGTGTACAGCCCGCAGAACTACGATCACGAATTCGAGGGTCCGGTCACATTGCGGCACGCCATCGAGGAGTCGAGGAATATTCCGGCCGTGAAGATGATGGAGAGCCTCGGGCCAGCGACGGTCCTCGCCTACGCGAAGAAGTTCGGATTCAACGAGGCGTTCCCACCCTATCTCTCGATGGCTCTCGGGGCGGGCGAGGCAACGCTGTTGGAGGTGACGAGCGCCTACACGGCGTTCCCGAACGGCGGCGTTCGCATGACGCCCATCGACGTGCTGAACGTGATGGACCGTGAAGGCAACCTGCTGGAGGAGAACCGGTCGCAAGCCACCGACGTCATCCGCGCGGATACGGCGTTCGTGATGACGAACCTTCTCCGAGGCGTCGTGCTTCATGGCACCGCGGCCTCAGCCGCGAGCGTCAAATGGCCTCTCGCCGGCAAGACTGGGACCGTCGATGACAATACCGACGCGTGGTTCATCGGTTTCGACCCCTACCTGACCGTTGGTGTGTGGACCGGCCTCGACGAAAAGAAACCGCTCGGTCGAACGGAAACTGGCGCTCAGGCCGCCCTTCCGATCTGGTTAGAGTTCATGAAGGAATACATCGCCGGCCGACCGGACCCGGACAACCCGCCTCTGTTCGAGGCGCCCGGCAACATCGTGTTCATACCGATCGCCCGCACGTCGGGGACGCCCATCGCCGCCAACGCGGAAGGCGCCTTCAGCGAAGCGTTCATCTCCGGCACGCAACCGTCTCACTAGCTGCAGCGGCCGGTCGGGCGGGTCAGCCAGGTGGGGAGCCCCGTAGTCCACGCGCCTGCCGATTGACTCCTATCTGCCGAACGCGGCCTACGCACCATCGGTTCTAGAACATGGTGTACGACATGATCCGGCCACAGAGGATCACGGTGGCCCAGGCGATGAGTGAGATGGCTCCGGCGACGCGCGCGGCGCGTGGAGGGTGTGTCCAGGCGTCCCACGCCTCGCGGTCGCGCTCGGTCACGGTGTGGTACACGACCGCGTTGACGCCGGCGACTAGGAGCATCAGCACTTTCATCCGAAAAGCGGTGTTGGCCGACGCTGCAGTCGCGTAACCGGTGAACAACAATCCACCCGTGATGAACGAAGACCCGAATCCAACGGTCGCCCAGGGTATCAATCGACGATACACGAGCGATACACGCACCGAGGTCAAGGCGAGGCCGAGCAGCCGGAGATCGAACCAGAGAAACATGCCGACCGAAAACGCCAGACTCAAGATGTGAAGCCCGACGACGATCGGGAATCCCCAGAGGGACTCGCGGACGAGGAGCCCCACCGCCGACTGCTCCAGCCAGAGCCCGATCTCCGCACGCATCCCCAGCTCCCTCGCGTTTACTCCAGCAGGATGAACGCGGCTCCCATCACACCGACCGCGAGCCACAGTATGGTCGTCACGACACTCCACACACGGAGCTCGAAGACGGTCCCCGCGTCAGCTCGAGCTGCGAACCGAGGCACCACCACCTGCGCAGCAATCGCCCCCGCCAGAAGGGTCATCTTCGCCACGAAGATCCAATTGGCAAGAGCCGCTCCAGCCCGAGGAGACACCTGCACGATTCCCGTGAGAACGCTCAACGCGATACCCGCAACCATCACACGGACCGCTATTGCGATGACCTCTCGCGAGGGCCGGTCGGCAAAAGCGACGCCCATCATGTGAAGCCCCGAGACTAGGGCCGTGCCAACGACCAACGTGAATCCGATGAGATGAAACCCGCTCAGTGCGCCGAGGATCAGCGGCGAGCTACTGACCCATGCCGCCAGGTGTGATTGCTCCAGTGCCGTTACGAGATCGTCGAGCGACATGCGTTCAGGAGCGTCCTTGGCGCAGTCGTTTTGTGAAAGTCGTCGCCTCAGGCAGTCCAAACCAGATGGTCATGCCGAAGTACACGATACCGAAGGGTCCGAGGATGAGCACCGCCATCACCCAAGGGTGGCCCACCGGAATGCTCCATCGGACGGCCCACGCAACGGCAGCACCAGAAGTCGCAGCAACCAGAAGCCGCGTCACATACCCAGTGGTCAGGCCGGTCCACCCAAGGCGGGCGTTCAGTCGGTGACGCAGCAGCAACAGCTCGAGCCAACCGGCCAGGCTGGACGCAGCCGTTAGCCCAGCCGCACCCCAGAGCGGAGGGACGCCGAGCATACGCGGCGCGAGAATCGCCAAGGCGTACCCGAGCACCACACCGGCGACAACGCGCACGATGGCGAATGCGAGCGGCGTCCGCGTTTCCCGGAGCGCGTAGTAGCTTGATGCATACAGCCGACCGAGTGTCGAGGCGACCACGCCGATCGACGAGCCTGCGAGAATGCCCCAGACGTCGCGCGCATCGGCCGCACTGAACCGTCCGGTCTGCAACACCGCTGCGGCGACTGTGTCACCGAGGGCGAGAAACGCCGCCGCCGATGGCACGGCGAAAAACGCCACCTGGCGCAGGGCAGCTCCGAGCCGGTCGCGGACCACGTGATCGCCGTGTGGATTCACCGCGGCCGCCCCAGACATCGTCGGCAGCTCGGCCGCCGCGACGGACATGCCGAAGAGACTAATCGGCAGCGTGTAAATCAACTGCGCGTTCGCTAAGCCGGTGACGGCACCTGTGGGAAGGAGGCTCGCCAGCAGCAGGTCGATGTAAGCGCTTATCTGGACCACGCCGCGGCTGAAGAACACCGGCACAAAGTTCACGAGCACGCCGCGGACGTGGGCCGACGCTGCATCCCAGGCGAGCCGAGGCCGCGCGATGCGCGCGATCGCCGGCAGCTGGACGAGGAACTGGAGCAGGCTCCCTGCTACCGATCCCCACGCCAGATACTCTGCGAGCGTAGGCAAGTCGCTCCGAGCGCCAAACGCCACGAGCGTGACGACCATCGCCGCGTTCCACAGAACTGGCGCGGCATACGACAGCAGGAACTTCTGGTGGCTGTTGAGGATGCCCAGGCACCAAGCCGACAGTACCAGCAAGCCGGCGCCGGGGAACAGCACTCGGACCAAGGTGATGGTCAGGCGACGCTTGTCGCCTTCGAAGCCCGGCGCAATGAGGTCGAGAAGGACGGGTGCGAGCAGTACGCCAATGGCGACGAGTGCTGCAAGGATCGCGGCCAGCAAGGCACCGACCGCACCGGCCACCCGATCGGCCTCTTCACGGTGTCCTGTCGAAAGCAAGCCCGCGTACACCGGAATGAACGAACCTGACAGCGCGCCTTCGCCGAACAGGTTCTGCAGGAGATTGGGGATGCGGAAGGCCGCGTTGAAGGCGTCCGCCGCGTCTGATCGCAGCCCGAAGTAGTGAGCGAACACGCGCGACCGGATCAACCCCGACAGGCGGCTGAGCAGGATCCCGGCGGCGACCAGTCCGGCTTTCCCCATGCGCGTTCGTTACTCGTCGTCCTCGTCCGGCGTCGCCTCGCCCAGCGTGCCGCTCGAGCGCTTCATCAGGTACGACTTGATGAAGCCATCGAGATCGCCGTCGAGCACACGCGACGGGTCGCCGACGGACTCCTTCGTCCGATGGTCCTTCACCATTTGATACGGATGCAAGACGTAGCTGCGAATCTGACTGCCGAACGCGATGTCCTTCTTCGTACCGCTGATCGTCTCGAGGTTCTTCTGCTGCTCTTTCATCTTGAGGTCGTACAGCCGCGCTTTCAGGACGCGCATGGCGGAATCGCGATTTCGGTGCTGCGATCGCTCGTTCTGACACGAGACGACGATCCCCGTCGGGATGTGCGTGATGCGGACGGCCGAGTCGGTGACGTTGACGTGCTGCCCGCCCGCGCCACTCGATCGATAGGTATCGATCCGAATGTCCTTGTCCTCAACGACGATGTCGACGTCTTCGGGCAACTCGGGCCACGCGTGCAATGACGCAAAGGACGTGTGCCGGCGGGCCGCCTGGTCGAACGGCGAGATGCGCACGAGCCGGTGGACGCCCGCCTCGGCCGACAACAAGCCGTAGGCGTACTCACCGGTCACGGTGAACGTCACGCTCTTCAGCCCGGCTTCCTCGGCGGGTTGGTAATCGATGATCTCGCGCTTGAATCCGCGGCGCTCGGCCCATCGCAGGTACATCCGCAGCAACATCTCGGCCCAGTCCTGGGACTCGGTGCCGCCGGCACCCGGATGGATGGTCACGATCGCGTTCTTGCGATCGTGCTCACCGCCGAGCATTTTCTTGATCTCGCCGGCTTGGACCTCCTGATCCAGCGACTCGAGGGCTCGCGCGAACTCCTCGTCGACCGGCTCACCGGACTCCGCCCACTCCAAGAGGACATTGATATCGTCGGTTCTCCTGCGGAGCGACACCATCAGATCGCGGTCCTGTTCCAAACGGCGACGACGCTGCAACACGCGTTGGGCTTCGGCTTGGTCCTTCCAGAAATCGGGAGCGGCTGCCTTGGCCTCCAGGCGGGTCAGTTCTTCTTCAGGGCGTGCGGCGTCAAAGATAGCTCCGCAGGTCAAGAGCGCGGCGGTTGAGGTCCTCGTATCGTCGTCTCAGTTCGTCAACAATCGCCATGCACGCTCCTCGATCGCGTCCCACGCGGCGCTCGCTCTGTCGGCTTCGATGGTCGTCGGAACCGCCACCGCGGTCACGTCGGGGACGCGCCTCCGCGGAGGGAAGTCTGGGCGGTCTATTGTACACGTCGCCGGAGAAGGGCCAGGAGCAGACCGGTCGCCGCCGTCGACGCGTACGCGAACACGTCGCCGATGCGCGTGTAGATGGTGCCGTGCGACAGCAGCCGCGCCTGGCCGACGATCACCGTTGGCTCGAAGATCGCGCTCTGCGCCAGCACGCGTCCGTAGGGGTCCACGATGCCGCTGACGCCGGTGTTGGCGGCACGCACCAGGTATCGTCCGTTCTCGATGGCGCGCATGCGGGCCTGCGAGAAGTGCTGGTACGGCGCAGACGTGCGACCGAACCATGCATCGTTGGTAATCGTGGTGAGGAGATGGCTGCCAGCCGCCACCGACTGACGAACCAGGTCCGAATACACCACCTCGTAGCAGATGGCCGTGCTGACCACGCGTGCGTTCAATGGCAGCAGAACCGGTCGCTCCCCCGCCGAGAAATCGGCAACCGCCTCGACGAGGGGGGCCGCAAAAAACAGCAACGTCTTGAGGGGCACATACTCGCCGAAGGGGACCAGATGCATCTTCCGGTACACGGCGGCGGTCTCCCCGTCGGAACGAACCATGAACGCCGAGTTGAAGTAGCGGTTAGGGCGTCCCCTGACAATCTGAGCGCTGCCCAGGAGGATCGACACCTTCGATTGGCGAGCGACGTCGCGCACTTGCTCGGCGGCCGGCTTGTCCTCCTCGAAGAAGAACGGGGTCGACGACTCCGGCCAAACAACGACCTGCGCGCCGCGCGCGATCGCGTCGCGCGTCAACTGAAGGTATTCGTTGAAGATCGCGGTCGCTCGCGTCGGATTCCACTTCTCGGCTTGATCGACGTTGCCTTGGACGAGCCCGAACGTCATGGCCTCGCCCTCGCGCGTCAGCGTCGCAGCCGCCACGCGACTGGTGCCCCACGTCGCAAGGCCAATGAGCAGCGCCAGCGCCACCACGGCTGGCGCGACGCGCCACACACGTCCGGGCTGTTCAAGCCCACGCAACGGGCCGAACGCCAGGACGAGAGCGGCATTCCCAAACGCCACCAGGCCCGACAAGCCAAAGACACCGAGCACGCTCGCGAGTTGCGCGATCGGCAAGACACCCACCTGGCTGTAACCGAGGAGCACCCACGGAAACCCCGTCAAGATGTGCATGCGGCCGAGCTCGGTGGCCGCCCACACGAAGGGTGTCGCCACGAGCGCGCTCGGTCCAGCGACGGCGATCAACCGGCGCATCGCGACGGCGAAGAGGGCTGGAAAGAGGGAAAGGTAGAGGATCAGCGCCGCGTTGATCAGAGCGGCAACCCACATCGCCAGGTCACCGTACTGGTGCATCACCAGCGTGATCCAGTACAGCGTGCCGGTGAAGTAGACGATCCCAGTGATGAGTCCGAGCGCGAAGGCCCGCCAGAGCGATCCGCTCCCAACGGCGACCAGCAGGGGAGCCAGAGCGACCCAGGCGAGCACCGACAGGTCGAACGAGGGGAAGCTGAGCGCCAGCAGGACGCCAGAGGCGGCGGCCAGCGCGTAGTCGACGTGGCGGGACATCAAGCTATGCGGACGGCTCGCGCGCAATCAGCGGGTTACCCAGGGCGACACGTGCTCTTCCTCGCGGAGCTTGGCCGCGACGGCGTCTGCGTCGCGCCGAGCCTCGTAGCCGCCCACGCGCACGCGGAACATGGCGGGACCGTGGGCCTGCACGAACGACGCGTAGCCCTTGGCGCCGAGACGCTTGACGATCGCGTCCGCTTCGGCGCGCGTGCTGACCGCCGCCACCTGCACGACCCACCCCTCGCGCGTCTCATCAGCCACCGGCAATCCGCTCGTACCCGCCGGTCCGGCGGACGCGAGAAGCGGTGTCCCGACCTGGGCCGCGGCGTTCTGGCGAGGCTGGTCACGGGAAACCACCGACGTCGTGTCGACCGTTGCGCGAGGCGCCGGCTTCGCAGTGGCCGCAGCCGCCCGATCGGCGGCTCTGGCTGCCGCAGCGACCGCTGTGGCGCCGGCGGTTGCAGCAACCACTCCGGCGGACTCCTGTGCGCTCCCGCCTCCCTCGGCAGGTGCTGGAGGCGGTGCTTTGGTCGGATCCTCGTTCTGCTGAACGGTCGGGGGCTTCCCGGGATCGATGGAGTTGCGGAGCTGATCGACCGCTGACGGTTCGCTGGCCTGCGCCGCTTGCATCCGCTCGGCCCGTACACCACGACCGACGAGGACACCGCAGAGGAAGATGACCACGGACACCACGGTGACGGCCATGAACATGAAGACCAGCTGCTTGCCGTTCAGCTGTATCTCGTGAAAGCCGTCGTCGCGAGCGTGTGGGGCCAAGCGCGCCGATTGTACCATGCCGATCAACGGTCCGCGCGACCCAGGCCGTCGAGAACGGCCTTGGCCTCCGCGGAGCTGGGGTCCATCTCCATGGCGCGCGCGACCTCGGTGCGAGCTGACTCGTGATCCTTCGCGTCAAGGTAGGCGGACGCCAGGGCCGCGTGTGCCGCCGCGCTCTCGGCGCTCCAGAGCGAGATCTTGTAGCTGCCGATCGCCTCGGCCATGCGGCCCGATCGTTGGTGGACGCGACCCAAGAGCAGATTCGCTTCTGGGTGGTACGGCGAGAGGAACAATGCGCGGTTCAACTCGGCGGTCGCGTCGCGGTCCATCTCCTGCTCGTACATCCTCCGGCCGCGCGCCACGTGAAACGCCGCGAGCTCCTCCTGATCGCGCCCAACGGCCTGCACAATGTCCGCGTAGCGAGCCGCGGGAAGGGTCGAGTCGTCTTTTACGCGCTCGAGCCCAGGGGGAACGCTCTCCGCCGGCGGACGCTTATCCCACTCGGCGAAGACCGACGACAGGCGGCGCGCCAGCTCCTTCTCGCGGTGCGCCTCTAGCGTGTTCTCCGCATTCGTGAGCGCGGCGCCGAGCACGTAGTGCGCCTCGCCGTCCGCAGGGTTCCGGCGAACCGCCTCTCGAAGCCAGTGGACCGCGGACGCCGAGTCGCGGATGGCCCAGTACGCGTAGCCCAGATTGAAGAAGAAGTCAGAGTCGGCAGCGTTGAGGTCAGAGGCGCGCTTGAAGTACGCCGAAGGCGTGTCGAAGGGTCCGGCTGACGACGTCGCGCGGCGGAGCTGGATGACCCCCAGATTGTTGAAGGCCGCGGCCGTGGGAGCACGCTCGACCAGCGACTGATAGACCAGGTACGCGTCATCGAACTGCTTCGCCTCGATGAGGGACAGCCCCAGAAGGAATCTGGCGCGCGCGAACTCCGGCGAAGTCGGCGCGACGACCTCGAGCGCCCTGATCGCGCTCTTGTGATCCCCCCGCTTCGTCATCGCGTCCCACAGCGCCAGCCGTGCGCGGTCGTACGTCGGATGCGCCTCCAGCGCCGACAGGAAGTGCGTGGCCGCCGTCGCTGGATTCTCAGCCAGCAGGCCTCTGACGTAGCTCTCGAATGCGGCGATGGTTGGCGACGCTGCCGCAGGCAATGAAGAGGATCGCGCCGAGCCGGATGCCAGCGGGGCGATCTGACGGGCGACGGACGCGAGCGTCGCGAGCAGATCCGCCAAGGGCCCCTTGGCGGTCGCGCGGTGCCGCACGCGCGCCGAGTCGACCACGATCACGCGAGCGTCGACGACGAGCATGTCGCCGTCGAGTCGCACCGTGCCGCGCACGATCGATGTGGCGCCAACGAGCTGTCCGAGACGCAGGACCGTGGCATCGGTCAGCGCGGCGGCAGGAGGCACCTGTAAGCGCTCGAACGCCTCCTGCCGCTCATCGCGCGAAATGACCGCGTGGCCCGAGCCGTGCAACGCGTCGGTCAGCCCAATCGCCACCGCTTCGGCCAGCCAGGCAATCCGGCCGTCGTGGGTCACGTTCTCGAAGGGCATGACCAGCACCCGCTCGGAGACCGTCGACGAGGTGCCGGCCGACGCTTGGGCGTACACGGCTTCCGCCGTGAGAACGGCCATGGCGGCCCAGAGACCGCAGGACCTGGCGAGCACACGCGACAGGCAGGTCCTCGTTCGCAGCATCGCTACCCAGCCTGCCCCGAGCCACCGACGGCCACATCAGACGAAGACACCGCGCCCAGGGGGGGCGTCGTCAGCAGACAGGCCGGCTGGCCAGCGCCTCGGCACGAGATGACGCGGGCCTGCGCCTGGAGATCGAACAGAGCCAAGAGCCGTGTGCAAGCGGCGGCGTAGAACCCACACAGGTCATGTCCGACCGGCTCGCGAACCGCACAAAACAGGGAGGAGCGCAAATCAATCTGCGCGATGCCGCCGCGGACCGTGCCCACTGCGCGGCTGCCTGAGTAGCTGCTCCGGACGAGGCCGTCGAGCACGCGTAGAAGCATGCGTCCCCGCAGCCACACGGGCATCGAGCGAATAGCCGATCGGCGGAAACTGGGCATCGACTGGACCGTCCACTCGGCTGCATACATCCCGGCCTTGGTGGTGATCACGTGGTACGACTCGCCCTCCTGGCGCAAGAAGCTGAGCACCGCGTAGGTCGGCGCCAGGCCAATCGTTCCCTCGCGCAGACCGACCGCCGTCAGCCAGTTCTCATAGAACGGCAATCGGGACGGCAGGCTCTCCGCGATGCTTTGGTGCAGGCTCGCCACGAGAACGCGTCCGACTCCGTCTTCGCGCATAGTCAGGCTGCGAGTAAGATCACCGGACCGTGCTCAGTGCTGCGATCCTGATTGGCGGACGAGCAACCCGCTACGGCGGACACGACAAAGGTGCGCTCGTGATTGGAGGTCGGACGATCCGCGATCGACAGGTCGAAGTCCTGTCGCTGGTTTCCGACGACGTGTCGATTGTCGGCGGCGACACGCCCGTGGCGAATGACCTGCCGGCCCATGTCCGGTGGGTCCCCGACGAGCATCCCGGTCTCGGGCCGCTCGCGGGCATCGAGGCGGCTCTGCGGGCCGCGCGCCACGACCTGGTCGCGATCGTGGCCTGCGACATGCCGGGCCTCACGAGCGCGTTCCTCACCCAATTGGTGGCGCTCACCGGCCAGACGGACGTGGACGTCGTGGTCCCGAAGACCGAGCAGCGCTACCATCCGCTGTGCGCCGTGTACCGCGCGCCCACCTGTTTGCCGGTGGTCGCCGAGCGACTCGCCGAAGGCCAACTCGCGGTCAAGGCGCTCTTCGCCCGGCTCCGCCTGCGTGAGGTCACTGGCGCAGAGCTGGCGGCCATGGGCGATCCACAACGGTTGCTGGCCAACATCAACACCCCAGCCGACCATGAGATGCTCACGAGTCATCTGGCTCACGACACGTAATCGTAACCCATCACACGCATGATTCTGATCGTTCAACGAGCTGTCCACGCCGCCGTCACCGATGCGGTCAGGCGCACGTTTCCCCAGGTCGAGGTGCCCGCGTTCAATGTGGAGGTGCCCCCGAGCCGGGCGCTCGGCGATCTAGCGGTGACCGTCGCCTTCCAACTGGCACGCCCGCTGCGGAAGGCGCCCAAGTCGATCTCGCAGGAGATCGCCGCCGCCATCGGACCGATTCCCGGCATCGCTCGCATCGATGTTGCGCCGAACGGCTATCTCAACCTGTTCGTGGATCGACCTGCGTACGTGCGGCCGCGGGTGCGCGGCGACGTCGCGGCGTCGCCTGTCGCGCACGAAAAGGTTGTCGTCGAGCACACCGCGATCAATCCCAACAAGGCGGCGCACATCGGCCATCTGCGCAACGCCGCGCTGGGCGACACGTTGGCGCGGGTGCTGCGCCACCAGGGAACGGCCGTCGAAGTGCAGAACTACATCGACGACACCGGTGTCCAGGTCGCGGACGTCATCGTGGGCTTTCGAGAGCTCGAGCATCGCGAGTTGGACGATGTTCGGCGCATTGCCGACACCACCCGGTTCGATTACTACTGCTGGGATCTGTACTCTCGCGTGACGGAGTGGTACGACGAGGACAACGCGCACCTCGCCGTTCGCGCGGCGACGCTTCACGACCTCGAACAGGGCGCGGGGGCCGTCGCCGAGATGGGTGCGCTCATCGTCGATCGGATCGTGCGCGCGCATCTGAAGACGATGGCGCGCCTGAATGTGACCTATGACCTGTTGACGTACGAAGGGGACATCCTTCGGCTGAAGTTCTGGGCCCACGCGTTCGACATCCTGAGGGCACAAGGGGCGGTGTTCCTGCAGACCGAGGGGAAGCTCGCCGGGTGTTGGGTGATGCGCATCGAGGAGGAGGCCGGTGATGCGGGCGACGCCGAGAGCGCGGGAGACGATAGCGGAGCTGACACCCGCGAGAAAGTCATCGTCCGCTCGAACGGCGTGGTCACGTATGTGGGGAAGGACATCGCGAACCAGTTCTGGAAGTTTGGCCTGCTCGGGCGCGACTTCCGGTATAAGCGGCTTCTGACGCAGCACACAGGACAGGTGCTCTGGGCGACGACTTCAGGCGACACTGATCCCACCGCGCCGACATTTGGCAACGCCTCACGAATCCTCAACGTCATCGACTCCCGCCAAATGTACCTGCAGGCGCTGCTGAGTCAGGCGTTACGAACGCTCGGCCACCCTCGCGAAGCGGAGAACTCGATTCATTTCTCGTACGAAATGGTGGCGCTCTCGCACGAGACCGCGCGTGAGCTGGGGTACTCGTCCGACGACGGCGACGCGCAGAAGAAGCCGTTCGTGGAAGTGTCGGGCCGTAAGGGGCTGGGCGTGAAGGTCGACGACATGCTCGATCTGCTCACCGACAAGGCCGCACAGGAGGTGGCCGCGCGCAACCCGGAGTTCGCACCGGACGAGTGTCGGCGCGTGGCCAGCCAGATCGCCGTCGCGGCCATCCGCTACTTCATGTTGAAGTTCTCGCGAGGCAAGCTCATCGTGTTCGACATCTCAGAGGCGCTCAGCTTCGAGGGCGAGACGGGTCCCTACCTGCAGTATGCGGCGGTACGTGCCCAGAACATCCTCAAGACGCTGAAGGAGCGGAAGGGTATCTCGGAGGCCGATATCCTGACGAGTTTGGACGCGCTCAGACCTGATGAGCTTAGTGGACCAGACGACCCGCACGACCTGTGGGCACTGGTCACCGAGGCGTCACGCCTGGATGAGATTGTCGAGCAGGTCGTCCGCGCCCTTGAGTTCTCGGGACTGGCGAAGTACGCCTTTGGCCTCGCACAACTCTTCAGTGCCTTTTATCACAAGTATCCGATTGTGGCCGAAGAGGACCCCGATCGGCAGCGATGGCGGGCGGCCGGCGTGGCGTACCTCCGGGTCCAACTGACCAAGGCCCTGGATTTGATGGGGATTGAAGTTCCGGCCCGGATGTAGCAGCATGGCCCCACAGGCATTCGAACGCCTGCGGCTCACGGCTCCGCGAGTGAACGGCGCGCGCGACAGTCGAGGTAGTGAGGGTCCATCCTGTCGACCGGTGGCCCCCTTTTGCAAGCCAACGGTGAGGCATGGCGGTCATCGGTATCACGGCGTGTCGTAAGCTCGAGGATTATCGTCAGGCTCTCCTCCACGTCGGTGGGGAAGTCCGCATCCTCGATCCATCAATGGCCCTCGACGACGCCCTCGAGGGCACCGACGGCGTGATGCTCACGGGGGGCGGGGATATTGCGCCGGAGCACTACGGCGGCGCCCCGCACGAGTCGCTGACCGACGTGGAGCCCGAACGCGACGCATTCGAGCTTGCCCTGGTGAAGGAGGCGCGCAAACGGCATCTGCCGATTCTCGCCATCTGTCGGGGCATCCAAGTGCTGAACGTTGCCTGCGGCGGAAATCTGATCCAGGACATCGCCTCGGAGCAGACCGGCTCACTCGAGCACAACCTCAAGGTTCCACCGAACCAACCGTTCTCACGCGCACACGAAGTGTGGGTCGAGAAAGACTCGCTGCTGGCCTCGCTGTTGCGCGAGCGACTGGAGAGCGACTCCATCGACGTGAACAGCCGTCATCACCAGGCGGTGAAGGATGTCGCCCCAGGGTTCAAGGTCACGGCTACGGCACCCGACGGCATGGTCGAAGCAATCGAGGATCCCGCGGTGCCCTTCTGCCTGGGCGTTCAGTGGCACCCAGAGAACTTCTGGCGCACGGGTGAGTTCAGGCCGCTCTTCGAGGGCTTCCTCAACGCGGCGCAGACGTCAGACGCACGGGCACGCTGAGTGCGGCTCGCGATCACGGCGCCAGCGGGCTCACCGACGGCCGAGCAGGATCACCGTTTCCACGTGTGGCGTATTCGGGAAGAGATCGAAGGCCTCGATCCGTTCCGGTCGATAGCCTCCCGCTTCGACCAGTTGCCGCACGTCGCGGGCCAGCGTCGCCACGTCACACGAGACGTAGACCAGCCGTGGGGCACGCAGCGCCATGAGCCCGCGCAGGGCGTCCGGCGACAGCCCAGTACGCGGCGGGTCCAGCACCACGAGATCGACCGCGGGCGGTGAGTTCTTGAGATAGTGCTCCACAGAGCGGTGCGCCACGGTGACTTGACCAGGAGGACTCGCGCCGTTCGCAGCATTGATTACCAAGTCTCGCGCGGCAAACGGATCGCCCTCCACCGCAATGACCCGGGAACCGCGCGCCGTCGCGATGGACACGGCGAAGAGGCCCACACCGGCGTACAGGTCAAGGACGCGAGGTGCTTCCGCGGTCAGCGCCGTGACATGCGCCACGAGATCGCCTAAGAGGTGGCGGTTGCCTTGAAAGAACGCGCGAACGTGGCGCCGAAATCGCACCGTCCTCCCCTCGACCTCCAAGCGGTCGACGACGTACGCGTCACCAGAGACCAGTCGCGTTTCGGGTGCCATCCCGTGCCGCGCGGGCCCGGTGACGAGCACGCCGGTGACGCCTGACACGTGGCCGACGGGGGCCAGCTCGGACGACGGTAGGGGGTCGCGCGACTCGAGGTGAATAGCGCGAAGCGACGCATCGAGGTTCTCGGCCATCTCGACCTGCCGCACCCCGGCGGCGCCGACGGCATTCAGTCGCGCCGCAATTGCGTCGAGCACATCGCACGACGTCTCCAAGAGCTGCCGCGTGGGGCGGGCGTCACAGACCTCGTGGGTACCCTCCCGAAAGAATCCGAGCCGAGAGCCATATCGGTGCAGACGCGCCCGCATCCGATACCCGTCCTCGCGGGACGGCGCCACCCGCACGGGCTCGGCAGAACGGAGACGTCCGATGCGCGTGAGCACGTCGACGATGACCTCGCCCTTGATCGTGAGCTGCCGCGCGTAGTCGATGTGCGTGTACGCGGAGCCCCCGCACGCAGGATCGACGAAGGGTTGACGGCGATCCGGTGACGCGGTCTGTACGCGTCGCGTGTCCGCGAACGCCAGGCCCTTGGTGACGCGCGTGACCTGCGCCACCACGCGCTCGCCCGGAATCGCGTCGGCGACGAGCACGACCTGCCCGTCCGCCCGCGCGATCATCCGACCGCCTGCCGCAGGCTTCTCGATCTCGATCGTGATCTCTTGTCCGACCTCGAGCACGACACGACCACTCGACGCGTGCCACGGTGCGCGCCATCACCACTGCGGATGCGTTCGAGGCCGACTCCTAGACTCCGCGAACCGCTTCGTTCCCGCGCATTGTACTGAGAGAGGTTCTTCGTCCAACAAGTCACTATCGCCTGGTCTGCGTCCCACGCCACTGTCTGGCTAAGGGCAAGGAACACGATGTTGATGACGACTCCGCCCGAGGCGAGTGGGTCGAGAGGCGCTCGGTCGGCTCAACGCGCGGCGCCGCTAATCCTGAAACTGACGTGGCTGAGGTTGCATCTAACCTAACACTGAGTGTATCTCCATACTGCGGGACCCACCCCCAGCACCTGAGCCTTGTCTCATGCACCTAAGCTCAGAAGTGACCGGCGAGCCCGGTTCGAACAGCGCAAGCGGATTGCCGTCAGAGGCGGTTTCGTCGGCGTCGACCTCTCCTGATGGCTTCCGCCTGACAGCCATCGAGAGGTATCGAAGGAACCGTGCCCGGACAGCCCAGCTCTTCGCGCTTCTCTCGCCGGAGGCGTACTACGAGAAGCCGATCGCGCTGCGCCATCCGATCGTGTTTTACGAAGGGCATATTCCGGCGTTCAGCATGAATACGCTCGTAAAGAAGGCACTCGGCCGTCCTGGCGTCGACCCGGCGCTCGATCGACTGTTCGCGCGTGGGATCGACCCCGACGAATCCTCGCCCGAGCGAGGCCGCGTCACTGCATGGCCGGAACGCTCGGCGGTGCGCGAGTTCGTTGACGCCGCAGACCGCATGGTGATCGCCACCCTCGAGGACGCGACCCTCGAGGTGCCAGGGCATCCGCTGCTGCACCGTTCACAAGCGGTTCACACGGTGCTCGAGCACGAAGCGATGCACCAGGAGACGATGCTCTACATGTGGCACCGCTTGCCGTACGAACTGAAGCGTGCACCGGCGGGGTATCGGCCCCAAGTGGTGGGCGCGGCACAATCGAACGAGGAGTGCTGCGTCCCGGCGGGTCGCGTACGTTTGGGGGCCGCGCCCGACACCATTGCGTTTGGGTGGGACAACGAGTTCGGTTCGCTGGACGTCGACGTCCCGGCGTTCTCTATGGACCGGCGAAACGTGACGAACGCCGAGTTCGCCGAGTTCGTCGAGGCCGGCGGGTACTCGCGCGAGCAGTACTGGGCGGCCGACGACTGGGTGTGGGTGTGCGCCGAGAACATGACGCGTCCCACTTTCTGGGAGCGCGAAGGCGGTCGGTGGTGGTGGCGTGGCCTTTTCGAGCGAATGGCGCTCCCGGAGTCGTGGCCGGTGTTCGTCAGCCATGCCGAGGCGAGCGCGTTCGCACGCTGGCGTGGTCGGCGCCTCGCGACGAAAGCCGAGTATCAGCATGCCGCCTACGGCTCGCCTACCGGGCGTTCGCGCATGTATCCGTGGGGGAACGAGACCCCAGCATCGCGTCACGGAGCCTTTGACTTCACGACGTGGGATCCGACGCCCGTGGACTCGCACCCCGCGGGCCGCTCGGCGTGGGGCCTCGACGACTTGGCCAGCAATGGATGGGAGTGGACCTCGTCGCTGTTCGGTCCCCTTCCGGGATTCACAGCGAGCCCGAGCTACCCCGAGTACTCTGCGGATTTCTTCGACGACTCCCACTTCGTGATGAAGGGCGCGTCGACCGCGACAGCGCGAGAGCTCCTGCGGCCCACGTTCCGCAACTGGTTCCGACCACGCTACCCCTACGTGTATGCCACCTTCCGCTGCGTGAGGAGCGCGTCGTGATCGGCGGGCTGCAAGCGTGCACCACCGTCGCGCCGTCCTGGTTAGTCGAGGACGTCCGGCACTACCTCACGCAGACACCACGTCAGCTCCCTGCGCGGGCGTTGTACGACGATCTCAGTTCGGCGCTCTTCGACGCCATCTGCTGGCTGCCGTGGTATCCAGTGACGCGAGCCGAATGTCGACTCCTCGACACGCACGGCGGCGCAATCCTCGATGCGGCCGGTGGACCCAATCGGCTCGTCGAGCTCGGGTGCGGCAATGGCGACAAGCTGCGTCGGCTCCTGAACGCCGGTCGAGCCACGCCTTGCGCGCCTGGTCGGTGGGTCGCGCAGATCGATCTCATCGATGTCTCGGCGTCGGCATTGGCGGCCGGCCAAGCGACGTTGACGACGCTCTCCGGTCTCCGCGTCGACACGCACCGGCACCCGTACGAGGAGGGACTGCTGGAGGTATCAGAGGCACGCTCCGACGTTGACCGTCTATGTGTGGCCTTTCTCGGATCCAGCATCGGGAATTTCGATCCGCCCGGCATGCGGGCCCTGCTCGACACGATTCGCCGGGCCGTCAGGCCGCTCGACGGTCTGCTTCTCGGCGTCGACCTCGTCAAACCACTCCCCGAGCTGATGGCCGCGTATGACGACCCGCCGGGCCTCACGGCGGCGTTCAACAAGAACCTGCTGGTTCGGTTGAACCGCGAGCTCGGTGCCACCTTCGACATCGGCGGATTCGCCCATCGAGCCGTCTGGAACGTCGTCGAGTCGAGGATGGAGATACACCTGGTCTCCTTTCGGCGGCAACGTGTCGAGGTACCGGGAGCCGATCTCTCGATCGAGTTCCGTGCCGGCGAGTACATCTGGACCGAGAGCTCGTACAAGTTCAGGGTCGATGACGTCGAACGGCGGCTCCAGGAATCCGGTTTCGAACCGGTTCGTCGGTGGATAAACGACGAAGGACAGTTCCTGCTCGTCGTCGCACTCGCGCAGTAGCGAGTTCAGTCCATCGCCGCCAATTCCTGCAACAGCGTGGGAATGAGTTCTGTAACGGTGGGGTAGATGTGCACGTCGCGTGAGATGACGGTGTACGGTGCGTCGGCGTACATCACGTCCGGAAGCGAGTGCACAATCTCGTCTCCGTTGATGCCGACGATCACCGCGCCGAGCACGCGCTTGGTGTCAGCGTCGACGATGGCGCGCATGAAGCCGTGCGTCTCGCTCATCTCTCGCGCCCGAGCGACTCGCGTCATTGGTTTGGTCGCGACCAACAACCGTCGACCGGATTCGCGCGCTTCTCGGAGGCTCATCCCTGCGCGTCCGACCGGCGGATCCGTATAGAGCGCATAGCACGGGATGCGATCGGTCACCCTGCGCGCGTCGCCGTCCAGCAGATTGGCGGCGACGATCTCGTAATCGTTGTATGAGGTGTGCGTGAACGCTCCTCGGCCGTTGCACTCTCCAAGGGCCCAGACGCCAGGAACGTTGGTGCCGCACCGGTCGTCGACCGTGATGAAGCCGCGCACATCCGTCTCGACGCCCGCGGCCTCCAAGCCGAGATCAGCGGCGTTCGGACGCCGACCGACCGCGAACAACACGTGGCTGCCGACCATGCGCGGCTCGCCGTGCGCGCAATCGACGCCGACCGCGACCCTACCATCCGCGCCCGCGACGGTGATGCAGTTCGCCTTCAGGCGGAACGCGATCCCCTCACCCTCCAGGACTTGCTGCAGCGTCGATGAGACGTCCTCGTCTTCCCGGGCGATGATGCGATCGCCTCGCTCGATCACGGTGACGCGGCTCCCGAAACGCCGAAAGATCTGCGCGAACTCGAGACCGATGTAGCTGCCGCCGACGATGATGAGATGATCCGGGAGGCGGTCGAGGTCGAGGATCGTCGAGTTGGTCAGATACGGCGATGTGGCAGCCCCTAGAACATCAGGAACCACGGCGCGCGCGCCAACGTTGATGAAGATCTCCGTCGCCTCGATCTGCTCGCCGTTCACAGAGACCGTCCCCGGTCCTGCGAACCGCGCCTGGCCCTGGATGACCGTCACGTTCGGTGTCGATCTGAGCCAGCCCTCGACACCTTCGTTGGACTGACGAACAACTCCGTCTTTGCGCGCCTTGATTCGCGGCATGTCCGCGCGGACATCTCCCCCGGCGGAGAAGCCGAACTCGTCGCCGCGCCGCGCCATGTGGACCGCGCGCGCGCGCGACGAGCGTTTTCGTCGGAATGCAGCCCACGTTGACACAGGTGCCCCCGAAGCGTTTCCGCTCGATGATGGCAGTCTTGCGGCCGGCCTTGGCCAGACGCACGGCGCGTGACGGGCCGGCCTGGCCAGTACCGATGACGATGGCATCGAAGTGGGTGGGCATCGGACAGATGGTATCGTCAGATTAGATGCCGTTCGCGCGCGGATGTGTCGCAGGATTCCGCGCTCGGAGTCGGATCGACGAAACCGTCCCAGCCGTCTAAGCGAGGAGCGGTCCGGGCGAGTCGCTGCCGCGAACCATGAAGCACGTTGGCGTTGGGCTGACCGTCAAGTCCGGCTGGGCTGCGATGGTCCTCGTGTGCCGTGCGGACCGGCTCGAACTCCTTGAAAGCAGGCTCGTCGAGCTCAGCGACCCTGCCGTCCCTGAGTCTCGTCAGCCTTTCCACGACGGTTTTGCCAAGGCCCTGGCGCCCGGGAGAGAGCTGACGCGACTCCTGGCGTCAATCCGCACCCATGGCTCACGTGCGCTCGCTGATGCATTGGATCAACAGCTCTTTGGGAGCGGAAAGGGCATCAGCTGCGCGGGGGTGGTGGTCGGGAGCTTGGTGGATCCCGAGAGCCTGGGCAACACGCACATGCGCATTCATGCGAGAGAAGGCCAACTCTTCCGCGAACTTGTGGTCGGCGCGTTGACAGCTCGGGGCATTCGCACCCAGGTCTTCCGAAGTCGTGATCTCGACGGTGTGGCGACAGGCGTCCTCGGCCGGTCGGAGTCCGCGATTCGAACGACTGTCGCGCAGCTCGGAAAAAGCTCGTCCGGACCCTGGCGTGCCGAACAGAAGGCTGCCGCGTTGGCGGCGTGGCTCACACTCTCGATCAAGGGATGACACCGGCCCGTCTACCCTCACAGAATGCGACCTCTTCGCGACTCCATCACGTCACACTGGTCGGCTGCTGCGATCATCGCGTCATGCTCGAGGACGAACCGCCAGGAGCCAAATGCTGATCGCGGGGCGCAGACTGTGACAACGGCTCCAGTCTGCATCGGCAGACTATCTCGCGACGGTAATCTCTCCCTGCTGCCAAGGGTGATTGTCGCAGGTGAAGACGTACGTGCCAGGCACATCGAACTGGATCGAGCCTGTGCCATCGGGCTTGATGGCACCGGTCGTCCATCTCTGCCCTCGAACGCTGATCGTGTGCGGCTCGTGCCCTGTGTTCTTCCACGTGACCCGGGTGCCCGCGGGCACCTCGACCCGGCGCGGTTCGAAGGTCTCGTACTTATCGATGCGAAATCCAGGCGGTCTGACGGTGTCCTTGTCCCGCTCCGTGAAGTCGATGACGATCTGATTCGTCTTGGCAATGACGCCGCGACCCTCGAACCCCTGGACGACCGGCGGGAGGGGCGGCGCCGGTACCTGTGACAGTCGTCCTCCGAGCTTGAACGCCCACACGGCGTCTCCGGGAGACTGCGCACTGCCCAATCCGCCCTGCGGCGATGCGCCGCCGCTTGGGGCAAGCGCCACGTACTGTTCGCCGTCCAGCTCGTAGGTGATAAACGGTGCCGAGGCTGCGCCAACGCCAATCTGGAAGTGCCACCGGGGCTCTCCCGTCTTGGCATCGAGCGCCCGCACGTGGCCGTCCGCGTCGCCATGAAACACGACGCCCCCCGCGGTCGCCAACATGCCTCCGCCGTGCCCGAGCGGATAGGGTGATCGCTGCTGCCAGACGATCTTGTTGGTGCGAGAGTCGAGGGCAGACACCAGCCCGTACGATCGCTGGCCAGGTTCCCCGAAGCCGATGCCAAACCTCGTCGCCCAAAACGGGTTCACCGAGGCGGCAATGTAGAAGTATCCCGTCTCTGGGCTGTACGCCATCGGCGCTTGGCGCGTGCCGATATACGGCACCATCAGGTTCGGCTGATTGAGCGGTGTGAAATAGCAGCCGCTCTTGAAACCCGGCGGCATGAGCCACGGCTCGACGCAGTTCGGCACCACCTGATCGCCGCCAACAGGAAACGGCTGCGTGGGGGACGTCAGCTGAAACGGATCCTGAGGCACCGGGCGCTCTTCGATCGGCAAGAGCGGCGACCCATCGACGCGGTCCAGGAGAAAGAGGTACCCGTCGGTTCGCAACACGGCAATCCCCTTCCGTGGACGTCCATTCACGGTCGCGTCATAGAGAACGACCGGAGTGACCACATCCATATCGAAGATGTCGTGGTACGTCAGCTGGAAATGCCAGCGATACGCGCCCGTCTTGAGGTCGAGCGCCACGAGTGACGCCGTAAACAACGCCGTGCCCGGGCGTAGATCCCCTGCGTGCGACGGGTGCGGACCCGGATGCTTCGTGGGATGCTGCCCCAAGAGGCCCTCCGGATTGCCGTTCGGGTTTCCGGTGCCAAAGTAGACGAGCCCAAGCTCTGTGTCGACGGCGGGAGGGCTCCAGACGGCTCCGCCCCCGGCGCGCCACATCTCATTGTTCGGCCACGTCTCGGACCCGCGTTCGCCGGGTTGGGGCACGACATAGAAGCGCCACATCTCCTTGCCCGCGAGTGCGTCGATCGCGCTGACCCCGCCGCGGCGCCCGCTGTCGCCGCCGGAGATCGCCACGAGCAGCACGCCCCTGGCATAGGTCGGCGCCGATGTGATGTTCGCTGGACGGCCGTGGGCGGGATCTGGCGTCAGCCTGTGCGTCCATCGGCGTTCCCCTGTCTCCGCGTTGATGGCGATGATGGAGCCCGTGCTGCCGACCGCGAACACGAGACCGACATCGTTGCCGACCGCGACACCGCGTCGCGCCGGCCGCTCCGGCAGCGCAAACTCCCACACGATTTCGCCGGTCTTGGCGTTCAGCGCGATCACCTTGCAGTTCGCGGTTGGCACCAGAATCATCCCGTTCGACATCGTGAGCCCGGTCTGGTTTGTTCGGCCCGGAAGCTGCGTGGCCCAGGCGCCCCTGAGGGAGTTGACATTGCTCGAGGTGATCGCCCCCAGTGTTGAGTAGCGCTGGTTCGACGCCGACCCGCCGTACAACGGCCACTCACTGGCCGATATCCCCGATCGCCCCCGTCGCGCGCTATTCGGCGCGGTCCGCGAGGGGTCACCCTCGGGGCACGGTGGCGGTCCACTTGGTGTGTCAGCCCGGGAATTCGCGGCCGACGCCGCTGGTCGGCTGGCCTTGAGCGACGCGAGCGCATCGGCCGCCGTCGGCATCAGGCGCGCGGGCCCAGGGGCCATGCCATTGACCTGCAAAATGTACGCGGCCAGGTTGAGACGTGCGTCGTCATCGAACAGCCGCGGATTGGTGGGCGGCATGGTTCGAATCGACTCGAACAGATCGCGAACCGAACGCGTGCTCCAGGCATCGGCGAAACCGCGACCGGCCAACGGTGGCGCATAGGGGCTACCCAACAAATCGGCACCATGACACGTGGCGCAGTTCGCCTGAAATGCTGGTTGCCCGGCCCGGGCCTGCTCGGCCGTGTACGACGGGTTCGCGCTCGACTGCTGACCGGCCGCTGACAGCATGACGGCCGATGCAGCCGCACTGATCGCAGCGGCGGCACAGAACGCAGCAGCGATGCGGAGACTCTTGACTGTCATACAACCTCCCGGCACGACGCAAATCATACTGCTGCGGAGTCCCGTCCAGCGACTTCTCGGCGAAGACAGCACGTGGGCGGAAGCCAGCCCGAGCCGGCCGTGTCCAGCGCATTGGTCCTTGGCTCGTGGCGCCGATTTCGAAGGCGATGCCGGGAGCCGCTCCCCGCTCGCGTGCCTGGACGCGACCATCGACCGACGGCGGCCCGCCGCCCTCGCACGGCCCACTCTCACGCCAGTTACTGCGAGCAGCGTGCCTCACGTGCGGTGACGACCTGCGTCGTGTTGACCCAGACGGGCTCCCGGCCGGATGGTGAGCCGGCGTCGACCTCGGCTCGGACCCACCCGCCCCCGACGAGGTTCAGGACCTTCCACGTCGGCGCGCCAGCAATAGGGAAGGTGAGGCGATAGCACTGGCCTACGCGCAGAAACGACGGTGAGGCCGCGTCATTTGTCGGTTGTGTGGATGCACGCGTCAGACCGGCTGCGAATACAACTCCGATCAGCACAGCCGTCCACATGAGGCTTTGCCAGCTTGGGGAATTTATCGCTCCTCCCATCAGGGCATCGAACGACTTCAGACGGACGGGCGCGAGCGTGTCGCCAGCGCTCCAGCCGCGGGAGCATAGTCGGGCCGTTACATGGCCTGGCGGGCTGCGTCGACGATAAGTGAAGCTCGCCAGGCTTTCATCGTACGCGACTTTCGATACCGCGATCGCGACGGCCTCGGCGACGTCTTGCACGGGACGTCGCGGCCGGAAACACGCGGCCGTGCCGCGGGTCCTCGTCGCGGATCCAGGAGACCTAGCCCGACCGGGGAAAGATGTCCGAGTTGTTGACCTGACGGGGCACGAGGGTGCGGTCCCGCAGCCCCTTGAGACCCGACAAGCTCTACGGGTCTCGCCCGAACCTGTCGGATCGTGAGGCAACACAGGAACCTACGGCGAGATCCGCTCCGCGCCTCCCGTTGACGATCACCATCGAGAGGCGTAGCCTGGACGTACGACTAAGACGCCGCACACGGCGTCGCGGAAGGACCCACGATGTTGGGGCGAGTCGGGTCGAATCGCAGCCGATCGGCTGTGGCGAGACCCGCAGGGGACTTCCAACCCCGAGCCTACAGCACGCTCGTCCCGAGCGCGGGGCCGAGGCCGCTCTGGATGCCATCGTGCAGGTCGCCCATCGAACTTCCTGCGCGAGCCTCTGCGTACGTTCGCGCGCGATGAGGTGCAGCGCGGCAACGGCCTAGAGGCCGCCCGTTCGTGATCGCGAGCGTGGTGGTCGGCAACGTCCAGGTTTCCCGCGGAGATCGCCGATGCGGTCGCGCACACGCTCGCCGCGACGCAGGATCTGCCGCGAAGGGACACCGAGATCGAATCGAGCGAAAGGAGCGCACGAAGCGCGAAGTCCAGGCCCACGGAATCACCGGCACGTTCCCGACGGTGTCCGCCGAATCGCGAACCGCCGCTGTGCGTTGACAGCGCGTGGGGCACATGGCGCTCGGTCAGAGGCGTTGGGCCTCGGCCGAGCGACAGATCGCGCGGCGGCGCTGCGTCGCTCGTCTCATTGATCGCTGTTAGACTGCCTGCGGCTTCAAGCTGTTCTATGTTGTGCGCTATCTCTCGTCGGGTCAGGCAGCTGACAGTCGCGTTCGTGCTGATCGGCGGGCCTGCGTTCGCCCAGAACGGCGAACAAACCGTCACGCAGCCGTCAGGCACGCTTGGCCTTCCCGCCATCGTCGGCCCTCCTGCGCCGACCGCCCCGGCCGTCGCCACGCGCGACGACCAGGGACGCGTCACGCTGCGGGCCGTCCGACTGCCGACACCGCTACGCGTGGACGGACGGCTCGACGAGGAGATCTACGGCCTCACCCAGGCGATCAGTGACTTCATCCAAAACGATCCGAAGGCCGGAGCGCCCGCAACGGAGAAGACCGAGCTGTGGCTGTTCTTCGATCGCAATAACTTCTACGTCTCGGCGAGGTGCTGGGAGAGCCAACCCGACCAGCTCATCGCCAACGAGATGCGTCGCGACAGCGTAAACATCGTGCAGAACGATGGACTGGCATTTGGCCTCGATACGTTCTACGACCACCGCAACTCGGTGATGTTCGAGATCAGCGCCGTTGGCGGGCGCATCGACGGGCAGGTGACAAACGAACGCCAGATGAACCTCGACTGGAACCCCGTGTGGAACTTCAAGGTCGGACGGTTCGAGGGTGGCTGGACGCTGGAGGTCGCGATTCCGTTCAAGTCGCTTCGCTATCAGCCCGGCCGCGGCCAGGTGTGGGGCTTCAACGCACGACGCATCAATCAGTCGATCAACGAGGTCTCCTACATCACGCGTATCCCGACGGCCATGCAGCGCCGCGGTCACTTTCTGGCGTCGCTGATGGCGACGCTCGTCGGCATCGAGGCGCCGCCGGCGGCGCGGAACATCGAAATCAAACCGTACGCGATCGCGGACACGACCACTGACCTGACCGGCACGACGCCCGTGCGGAACAGATTCGGCCGCGACGTCGGCGCCGACGCGAGAATCGGCCTCAGCCAGAGCGCGAGCGCGGACCTCACGTTGAATACCGACTTCGCTCAGGTGGAAGCCGACGAGCAGCAGGTGAACCTCACGCGCTTCAGCCTGTTCTTTCCCGAGAAGCGTGAGTTCTTCCTCGAGAACCAGGGCACGTTCGGGTTCGGCGGCGCGGGCACGGCGTTCGGGGGTGGCACGAGCGACACGCCGATTCTGTTCTACAGCCGGAGGGTCGGATTGAGCACCGGGACCATCGCGCGCGAAGTGCCGATCGATGCCGGCGCACGGGTCACCGGTCGAGTGGGTCGCTACACACTCGGCCTGCTGAACATTCAAGCTGGCGACGATGAACTCACGCGGACGCAGGCAACGAATTTCTCCGTCCTGCGGGTCCGACGAGACCTCTTGCGGAAGAGCAACCTCGGTGCGATGTACACCGGCAGGTCCATCGCGCAGGGCGGCGAGGGCCGCAACGACACGTTCGGCCTGGACGCGACATTCGGCTTCTACGACAACCTGATGATCAACACCTACTGGGCTCAAACAAGGACGGAGGGTCGTCCGGGAGATGACGGCAGCTATCGGGCGCAGCTCGACTACACGGGTGATCGATACGGAGTCCAAGTCGAACGCCTCGTGGTCGGCCGGAACTTCAACCCAGAGGTCGGCTTCGTCCGACGTCGAAACATGGAACGGAGCTTCGGCCAGTTGCGGTTCAGCCCGCGCGTGAGGCGCTTTCCGAGCGTCCGGCGGCTCTTCGCCTCTGGTCAGTTCACGTACGTCGAGAACCAGCAGGGTCGGCTGGAGAGCCGGAACAGCGACGGCGAGCTCGCGATTGAGTATCAGAACGGCGACCGGCCATTCGTCGGATACGGCCAATCGTACGAGTTCCTGCCCGCGCCGTTCCCCATTGCGACGAACGTGACACTCCCGTCTCAGGGGTACAGCTTCGACAGCGTGCGAGCGGGCTACACGTTCGGACAACGCCGCCGCGTGTCTGGAACGTTCATCATCGATCACGGGACGTTCTACGGCGGGCGCAAGACCTCGTACAGTCTCACGCGAGGCCGTATCTTTCTCACGGCGCAGCTCGCGTTCGAGCCGCGTGTGTCGGTCGATCGCGTCGATCTACCCGAGGGGCGGTTCACCAACACGCTGCTTGGCAGCCGCGTGACCTACACGATCACCCCGCTCATGTTCGTGAGCGCACTTCTCCAGTACAACTCGTCTTTGCGAAACGTGTCGTTCAATGCGCGTCTGCGGTGGGAGTATCGGCCGGGCAGCGAGCTCTTCGTGGTCTGGAACGAGCAACGCGACACGATCGGCGATCGCATGGGGATGCTCGCCAACCGCGCGCTCATCGTGAAGATCAACCGGCTCGTGCGGTTCTAGCCCGCGTTTCGTCATCCGTTACGCCGCCGCGAACCGCGGTCGGGCGGCAACGTTTCCGCACCTCGACCGCCGACGGGGTTTGCCGTTGCCCTGTCGGTGGTGTGACGTCCCCCCCATTCTGAGTAGCGTTTCGGTTTAGAGTCCGGCCTAGCGAAAGGGTCGGGCAATGAAGAAGCGGTTCACCGAAGCGAAGATTGTCGGGTTTCTACGGGAGGCCGATGCGGGCATCCCGGTCACGGAGCTCTGTGGCAAG
>Ga0194132_10000462_pt1 | contig 83825 bp, 55 predicted proteins | sample TA2KigOf80mmetaG_FD_148612 | JGI IMG/M metagenome (GOLD analysis project Ga0194132, IMG submission 148612) | Freshwater microbial communities from Lake Tanganyika, Tanzania - TA2015054 Kigoma Offshore 80m | ecosystem: Environmental > Aquatic > Freshwater > Lake | place: Tanzania: Lake... | reverse complement strand
GCATGTGCCGACGGGCTTCGAGTTTTACAACGGTGGCGTGCTTGTTGCCCAGCAGCCGGACCTCGTCTTCCTCAAGGACACCAACGGCGACGACTTCGCGGACTTTTCCGAGCGCGTGCTCGGCGGTTTTGACTCCGGCGATTCACACCACTCGATCAGCGCTTTCACGCTCGGGCCGGCGGGTGAGCTTTACATGCTGGAGGGCACGTTTTTTTATACGCAGGTCGAGACGCCCTACGGCCCGGTGCGAAATCACAACGCCGCCGCTTACCGCTTCGAGCCGCGCACGGCGAAGTTCGAGGTTTTTGTCAGCTATGGCTTCGCCAACCCGTGGGGCATGACCTTCGATCGTTGGGGTCAGCCGTTCATCGCAGACGCGTCACCCGGGCAGAACTTTTGGGCGACACCGTTCGCGGGTCGCGTGATTTTTCCGGACAAGCGCCCGACCATGCCCCAGTGGATTCAAATGCGCGTGCGCCCAACCTCTGGATGTGAATTCGTCTCCAGTCGTCACTTCCCCAGCGAAGCGCAGGGCCGCTACCTGCTCAACAATGTCATTGGCGTGCAAGGCGTGCTCCAGCACACGGTCGAAGAGAAGGACTCCGGCTTTACCGGCAAGGAAATCGAGCCGTTGCTCCTGAGCGACGACAAAAACTTCCGCCCGGTGGACATGGAGTTTGGCCCAGACGGCGCGCTGTATCTCGTGGACTGGCACGAGCCGCTCATCGGCCATTTGCAGTATTCCATTCGCGACCCGCTCCGCGACAAAACCCACGGCCGTATTTACCGCGTGACATACGCAGGTAACCCGCTGCTCAAGCCCGCGAAGATTGCCGGTGCGAGCATCGAGGCGCTGCTCAACCTGCTGAAGGAACCCGAAGACCGCACCCGTCAGCGCGCCAAGACCGAGCTTGCTGCGCGCCCCGTGGACCAAGTCATCGCCGCCCTCGTAAAGTGGACCAAGGCCCTCAATCGCGCTGACGCCAACTTCGAGCATCACCGCCTCGAGGCTCTTTGGTTGCACCAATCGATGAACGTCGCCAACGAGCCGTTGCTAAACGAAATCCTCGCCTCGACCGAACCTCGTGCCCGCGCCGCCGCAGTGCGCGTCCACGCCTACTGGCGCGACCGCGTGAACAAGCCACTCGACACGCTCGCCAAGTTGGTGAAAGACCCGCACCCTCGCGTGCGCGTCGAAGCCATCCGCGCGCTCAGTTTTTACCCTACCAGCAAAGCCGCCGAAATCGCCCTCGAAGCTCTCGAGCTCCCGCAAGACCAGTATGTCAAATATGCCCTCGATGAGACCATACGCACATTGGAGCGGGCGAAATAACGGGCGCGCCTTGCCTACATTCGCCACTCGCTCGGCTCGCGAAATCGCCTGATTCGAGGCTGGGGATTCCTTCAGGAAAAAGATGGGAATCCTGAATCCTTGGCTTCCCGGAAGCTTCAGGGTTAATTCACGCAGTGGGCTTGCTTTTGCGATAATGCTATTCTCGAACACGTCTCGCTACCTACTAGTCTTTCTCTCGTGAAACAGGTCCTGCTCGCACTCGCCACATGCGTGGTTTGCTCGGCCACTGCTGTTGAGCCGGTGCGTTACAACCGCGATATCCGCCCCATCCTCTCGGACAAGTGCTTCCAGTGTCATGGTTTTGACCCGCAGAAGCGCCAGTCCGGTTTGCGCCTCGACACCCGCGCAGGTGCGCTCAAGAAGAACGCCATCGTCCCTGGCAAACCGGCGCAGAGCGAAATCCTTAAGCGCGTCACCACGAAAGACCCGGGCGACCACATGCCCCCCGCGAAGTCGAAACTCGCGAGCTTGACTACGGCGGAAGTCGAGCTGCTGCGCCGGTGGATTGCCGAGGGAGCGAACTACGAGGCGCATTGGGCATTTGTGCCGCTTTCGGATGGAGCGCGGAAGCCCACGTCCGCAGCCGGTTCCGTCCACTCCATAGACCATTTCATCTCCACCGCCCTCGCCGCCCGCAAACTCAAATTTCAGCCCGAAGCTGACCCTGCCACCCTCATCCGTAGGCTGTCTTTCGACCTCACGGGCCTCCCGCCGACACCCGCCGAAGTCGGGGCGTTCCTTCAGGAGTGCGGAAACGTCAGCGGCAATTCCGCATCCCGCGTTCCGCCCGCTGCGTTTGAACGTCTTGTAGATCGCCTCCTTGATTCCCCGCATTTTGGCGAGCGCATGGCCGTGGACTGGCTGGACATCGCACGCTACGCCGATAGCTATGGTTTCCAAGTGGACCGCGAGCGCGAAGTCTGGCCGTGGCGCGATTGGGTGGTGCGCTCGTTCAATGAAAACCTTCCGTTCGATAAATTCGTCACTGCGCAAATCGCCGGCGACTTGCTGCCCCACGCGACCGACGAACAAATCCTTGCCACGGCTTTCAACCGTCTCCACCAGCAGGAGACAGAGGGCGGCAGCGTGGAGGAGGAATATCGCGTTGAGTATGTGGCTGACCGTGTGCAGACCTTCGCCACGGCGTTCCTTGGCCTGACCTTCGAGTGCGCCCGCTGCCATGACCACAAATACGACCCGATCGCGCAGAAGGAGTTCTACGGGCTGTTCTCCTTCTTCCAAAACGTGGATGAGGCCGGACTTTACTCGTTCTTCACGCCTTCCGTGCCCACGCCCGCGATGATGCAACTCGACGCGCCAGCCAAGGAGAAACTGGCTTCGCTGGAGAAGTCCGTGCGCGAGGCCGAGCAACAACTCGCCGCCACACGCAAGGCCCGCGGCGCCGTTTTCTCTGCGTGGCTGAAGGACGTCAATGCCCGTGCCGTCCTCCCCATCCCCGGCGAACTCGCGCGCTACACCTTCGATGCACTCACGGGCAACAAGTTCACCAACGCCCTCGGTGGAACGAACTTCGCCACGCTCGTGGGGGAAAACAAGCTAGTGTCCGGCCGCTACGGCCAAGCCGTCCAGTTTACCGGCGACGACCCAGTGAATCTCCCGCTCGGAAACTTCCAGCGACACGAGCCATTCAGCGTGTCGCTCTGGCTCCGCACGCCGGACGTGAAGGACCGTGCTGTCGTTTTCCACCGCTCGCAGGCTTGGACCGACGCCGCCAGCCGGGGCTACGAGTTGCTTATCGAGGACGGCCGGCTCAAGTGGTCGCTCATCCATTTCTGGCCCGGCAACGCCATCTCCATTCGCACCACCGCAACGGTGCCAACGAACGCGTGGACACACGTCGTCGTGACCTCGGACGGCAGTAGCCGCGCGGGGGGGCTACGGCTCTTCGTGAATGGCCAGCCAGCGAGCACCGAAGTAATTAAGGACAACCTCACGAAGAACATTACCGGTGGCGGTCACGATAATATCTCGCTTGCCGAGCGGATGCGCGACCGGGGTTTCAAAGGCGGTGCGGTAGACGATTTCCGCGTGTTTGGCCGGGCGCTCACCTCGCTCGAAGCCGCCGCCACTCACGACGAAGCGGCGGCGAAAGCGTTGCTGGCAAAGGCCGAAGATAAATTGTCCCCCGCCGAGCGCGCCGCGTTGGAAGACTATTTCCTTGCCGCCGTGGACACCGAGTTTCCTAAGCAGCTCGCTGCGCTCAAATCCGCCCGCGCCGCGCTCGTGCAGTTCGCCGAGGGCGTGAAAGAAATCATGGTTATGCGCGAGTTGCCCCAGCCGAAGAAGTCTTACGTGCTGTGGCGCGGCGAATACAACCAGCGCCGCGACGAGGTTGGCCCCATCACGCCCGCCGCGCTGTCGCCGTGGCCCGCAGGCGCGCCGCACAACCGCCTCGGCCTCGCGCAGTGGCTCACCGCGCCGGATCACCCGCTGCTTGCGCGCGTCACGGTGAACCGCATCTGGCAAAGCCTGTTCGGTCGCGGCCTCGTGAAGACCTCCGAGGATTTCGGCAGCCAGGGCGAAAAGCCGCTGTATCCCGAAGTGCTCGATTGGCTGGCGCTGCGCTTCATCCAGAGCGGCTGGGATACGAAAGCGCTGCTGAAAACCATTGTGATGAGCGGCGTGTATCGCCAGCGCAGCCTCGCCGACGCGAAGACGATGGCCGACGACCCGGACAACCAGTGGCTCGCGCGCGGTCCGCGCCTGCGCCTGCCCGCCGAGATGATTCGCGACAACGCACTCGCCGCCGCCGGCCTGCTCCGGCCCACGCTCGGTGGCCCGCCGGTGAACCCCTACGAGATGAGCGAGTCCTTCAAGCCCGCAAACCCGACCGGCGGCGATGGCGTGTATCGTCGCAGCCTCTACACGAACTGGAAGCGCACCGGCCCGCCGCCCGCGTTGATGGCTTTCGATGCACCGCGCCGTGCCGTCTGCACTGCAAAGCGTGAGCGCACCGACTCGCCGCTCCAGGCGCTTATCCTCCTCAACGGCACGCAATATGTGGAAGCCGCGCGCGTGCTGGGCGAGTCGCTCCACCGGGACGCAAACGGCAACGTGCCCGCAATGATTGAAGCCGGCTTCCTCCGTTGTCTTAGCCGCAAGCCTGACGGGCGCGAACAAACCATCTTGCAACAGCTTCACCGCGAGCAACTCGCTCACTTTCAAGCTAAGCCTGCCGAAGCTGAGAGCCTGCTCAATGCCGGGAACACAAAGCGCGACGAGAAGATTGCCGCCGCCGAAGCCGCCGCCGCAACCGTGCTAGCGCAGGCGCTGCTCAACCACGATGGATGCGTCGTGAAGCGGTGAGTGTTATATTGAATTAGGTTTTGACATGAACAACGCAGCCGCTTTTTTGTTGAACCGTCGCCAGTTTCTCAACCGCTTCGGCGCTGGACTCGGCGGTGCGGCTCTCGCTGACCTACTGGCGGCGGATGCCACTGCCGCGCCGACTGCGGAGCGCGGCATTCTTGGCGCCACGCACTTCGCGCCCAAAGCTAAGCGCATCATTTACCTGTTCATGTCGGGCGCGCCATCACAGCTCGACCTGTTTGATTACAAGCCGTTGCTCAACCAGCGGCACGGCGAACAGTTGCCCGATTCCGTGCGCGGCGGGCAGCGGCTTACGGGCATGTCGGGCAACCAGTCATCCATTCCGCTTGTTGGCTCGCCATTCAAGTTTTCAAAGCACGGGCGAGGCGGGACGGAGTTTAGTGAGTTATTGCCTCATACGGCGGGCATCGCAGACGACCTTTGCGTGGTGCGCTCAATGTTCACCGAGGCCATCAACCACGGCCCCGGCGTGACCTTCCTCCAGACCGGCACGCAAATCGCCGGGCGCCCAAGCTTCGGCGCGTGGTTGAGCTACGGGCTGGGGCAGGAGAACGCGAACCTGCCCTCGTTCGTCGTGCTCATCACGAAAGGCAAGGGCGGTCAGCCGCTCGGCGCGCACTTGTGGGGCAGTGGCTTTTTACCAACTAAACATCAAGGTGTGCTGCTCCGCGCCGCTAAGGATGCGGTGCTTTATCTGAACAACCCCGCTGGCGTGAGCGAGGACAGCCGCCGCCTGCTGCTGGACCGCCTGCGTGAGTTGCATGAGCACCAACTCGTCGGCACGCCGGACGCGGAAATTCAGAGCCGCATAGATAATTACGAAATGGCGTTCCGAATGCAGTTCAGCATCCCAGACGCAACCGATGTTTCAAAGGAGCCGCAGCATGTCCTCGACAACTACGGCCCCGATGTGAGGACGCCAGGCACTTTCGCGGCCAATTGTTTGCTTGCCCGACGGCTAGCTGAGCGTGGTGTGCGCTTCATCCAGTTATATCATCAGGACTGGGACCACCACGGCGGACTCCCCGGTGCGTTGCCACGTCTGTGTAAGGAAACCGACCAGCCCGCGGCTGCACTCGTGCGTGACCTAAAAGCCCGCGGTTTGCTCGACGACACGCTCGTCGTCTGGGGCGGCGAGTTTGGCCGCACAAATTACTGTCAGGGGAAAATCTCAACGAATTTTGGGCGCGACCATCACCCGCGCTGCTTCAGCGTTTGGCTGGCGGGCGGGGGCGTGAAGGCTGGCACGAGCTACGGCGAAACCTGCGAGTTTGGTTACAACATTGCGAACGATGGCGTGAGCGTGCACGACCTGCAAACGACGCTGCTGCATCAACTCGGCATCGACCATGAGCGTCTCACTTATAAGTTCCAAGGCCGCCGCTATCGATTGACCGATGTGCACGGTGAGCTCGTGAGGGGTTTGCTCGCCTAACTGGTCTAGGAGGCTTATCTCCGCCACAGCTCAAAACTTTACTGTTCGGCTTTGCTTTCTTGCGGTGCTCATCTGGGGCTGGAGCCTCCGGGCTTTCGCGCCACGTTGATGCTCATCATGCCGCCAAGGAAGTTCTCAATGTGCGGTTCCGCTGCGCCAAGTGCGCGCAGCCTTTCGTCCACGCCACGCTGCGCCGGGTAGTGGCGGAGTGATTCGAGGATGTAGGCGTAGGCCGCTGCGTTGCGGCAGAAGATGCGGCCGAAAATTGGCACGGCAAAGCGTAAGTAACCGAAGTAAGCCCCGCGCCACGCCGCGTTATCCGGTTTGCCGAAGTCCAGTACCAAAAGGCGTCCGCCCGGCCGCAGCACGCGCCACATTTCACGCAAGCCATCGTCCACGCTGGCGAGGTTCCGCAGGCCGTAGCTCATGGTCACGCAGTCGAAGAGAGCGTCAGAAAAAGGCACGCACAGCGCGTCGCCTTGCAGGAATACGGGGCCGCCCGAGTGTTTCAGCTGCGCTTTGCGCACCCCGGCGACTGCCAGCATTGGGGCGCTAAAGTCTAGCCCCGTAACTTGTGCGCCCGCCGCTGCAAGGGCAAAGGCCACGTCACCTGTGCCGCAGCACAAGTCGAGCGCGGTGTCGCCGGGCCTTATCGCAGCCAACCGGAGTAGCCGGCGTTTCCACCAACGGTGCAAGCCGAAGCTTTGCAGGTCATTGATCCGGTCATAACGCGGTGCGATGGCGGCGAAGAGGTCGTTGACCCTTTCTGCCCGCTGTTCGCCCGGCGCATAAAACTTATTGCCCATGGACCTAACCTAGTGTGTAGCCGGGCGGTCGCCCATCGAACTTATGCTTCCGGTATCTAGCCAAAAGTCGGGAATCGCGAGCTTTGCGAGCAAGTGAGCGTCGGCGGCGGGGAACGCGTAGTTTGCTAGCGTGCCGCGGCTAACCCAGGCGACAGCTTGGCAGCCGAGGGCACGTGGTTCTGCGACGGGGTTCACTAGCGTGCAGCGGAAGAAACGGAGATGAACCGTCTTCTCTGGATACTTGTGTGTGATGCGCTCGAGCTCCTCGTGGACGCACACCTCGACGCCCAATTCCTCACGGAGTTCGCGGACCAGGCATGCCTCGAAAGTTTCGTTTCGCTCGCGTTTACCACCGGGGAATTCCCACAGACCAGCAAGGTGCCCGCCAACGGGGCGCTGGGTAATGAGGAGTTGCCCGGCGCGAAAGACGAGGCCGGCGCTAACTTCAATCGAGTTGGGGGTGAAGGCTGTGGGGTGAGAAGCAACTGGCGAGCCGCTCTTGGTTGACTCCACACTCATCACAGCTCGCTCCTTGAGGCGCGGGGCTCACCGGCCGACGCTCTTATAAACCCATCCGCGCCGTGCCATCTCGGCGGGGTCGAAAAGATTTCGGCCGTCGAAAAGAATTGGGTGCGTCATCGCTTGCCGGGCGCGGTCGAGGTCGAGCTGCTTGAACTCTGGCCACTCGGTCGCAACCACTACAGCGTCGCAACCCGTGGCAATTTCGTTCATGTCCGTGACGTAGGTGATCGTCGGGCCGGGTGGCAGGACAGCCTTAGCTTTGTCCATCGCCTTAGGGTCGAACACCCGGAGCGACGCCCCGTCTTTTAACAATCGTTGGCACAGGTCAATCGCGGGCGACATCCGAACGTCATCGGTGTTTTGCTTAAAAGCCAAGCCCAGCACGCCGATTTTCTTATCCTTCAGGACCCAGAGCGTGTCGGTCAGCTTTTTGAGGAAACGCTCCATTTGGTCAGCGTTGATTCGTTGGACTTCCTTGAGTAACTGAAAGTCGTAGCCGAGCTGATCGGCGATTTTAATAAACGCGCTCAGGTCCTTCGGGAAGCAAGAGCCGCCGAAGCCCAGCCCCGCGTTGAGGAACCGCCGGCCGATGCGCGCGTCCATACCCATGCCGTTGGCAACTTCTTCGACGTTGGCACCGCTCGCCTCGCAGATGGTGGCGATGGCGTTGATGTAGGAAATCTTGAGCGCGAGAAAGGAGTTCGCTGCGTGCTTGATGAGTTCGGCGGAGTTGATGTCCGTCACGATGATTGGCGCGTTGAACGGCGTATATAGTTCGCGCATTGCCGCGGCCGGTCGGGGTGAGCCGACGCCTACGACAATACGGTCCGGCTTCATCAAGTCCTCGACCGCAAAGCCTTCGCGAAGGAACTCAGGATTGCTGACCACGTCGAATTCCACCCTTGCCTTGCAGTAGCGCTTGATGGTCTCGGCGACCTTTTCACCGGTCTTCACCGGGACCGTGCTCTTGTCCACCACTATCTTGTAGCTAGTCATCGCACTGGCGATGTCGCGGGCGACGCGCTCTATGTAGGACAAATCCACGGAGCCGTCGGGCTGCGGCGGCGTGGGCACGGCGATGAAGACCACATCGGACTGCTCGACGCCCTCGGCGGTGCTACCGGTGAAGCGCAGTCGTCCAGCGGCGACGTTGCGTTTGACCATGTCCTCGAGGCCCGGCTCGTAGATAGGGATGCCGCCCTCGCGGAGCATCGCGACCTTCTTCAGGTCGTTATCCACACAGATGACGGTGTGGCCGACCTCGGCGAAGCAGGCGCCAGTTACGAGGCCGACGTAACCGGTACCGATGATGGTGAGTTTCATGGTTGAAGACCGGTTTGCCGAATCTGCTAGTGACCCGCTAGGCCACCACCCGCCGCGCTCAACTATTTTTTACTCGGCGCGTTGGTAGCAGGTGCGGTGAACGACGCCCCGCTGGCGGCGGTCGAGAATGTGCTGGTGAGTTGCGGATGCTGGCGCAGCAACAGGTCGCGGCGCATCTCTGCCTCCGTCCGCCAGACCGTCACGGGCTTGGCGCGGGACACTTCATCATATAGCCGGAGTGCCTGATCGGGCTGCTTCTTTTGTTCGTGGAGCAAGCCTAGTGCAAGCCGGGCGGGGTGCGCTTCCGATGAGCCGCCGTGTTGGCTGAGTAATTGATTGTATGAACCCATTGCTTTGTCGGCTTCGCCTGCCGTTTCTTGGCAAGCGGCCACGCCCATGAGCGCGACGGCCGCCATTGGACTCGATGGGTTGGCAGCTAGAAACTGTTCGAAGCGCGACTTAGCCTCGGCGAACTTACCCTCGGAGAAAAACCGGTCGGCTGCAAAGAGCAGTGCCCGGCCGGCGGCTGGCGTGCCAGCATGCTGCTCAGCGACCTTGAGATACTCGCCGGCGGTGGGTGGCGACTGTTTGCCGTTGCGGTCGGCGGGTTTGTGCAGTGCGGCGAGGGCGGCATTGGCCTCGGCCTGCTTGCCGGCGCGGACGTGCTGGTAAGTAAAGGAGGCGAGCCATACCGCCAGCGCGGCGGCACCGGCGTAAGCGAGGTGAACCTTGTGGGTTTCAAACCACGTCAGTGCCTCGATCTGCCAATTGGATTGCGTTTCTTCCGGTTGCACGATTAAGAGCCGGCATCTTCCGAGTGAGCCCCAAAAACGCAAGCCCAAAGCTGGCAAATCACGCTGCTCTGAAGTCCACCTGCTCGATTGCGGGCGCAGCGAGGCGGGTTTTCGCCAAGGCAGCGGTGTGCTCGGCGGTCAGGCCGTGCTTTTTCCGCAGATAGTCCACGCTGCTGGCGTGCTCGATAAACTGGTCGGGCCAGCCAATGCGTGCAACGGGCGTGGTAATCCGCGCCTCGGCAAAGTGCTCCAGCACCGTGCTGCCGTAGCCGCCCATTAGGACGTGGTCCTCCAGCGTGATCACCAGGTCGGCGGCGCGACCAAAAAACTCGTGTGTGCCGGCGTCAATCGGTTTGGTCCAACGCGGGTTGATAACCGCGACATCGAAGCCATCTTCCGCGAGCAAGTCGGCGGTCTTCCTCGCGATGCTGTGCATCTGGCCGAGACCGAAGAGGGCGACCTTTTTGCCGCCGGTCTGGGCGAAGTTGCGGGTGACTTCCGCTTTGCCGACTTCCAGTAACGCGGGGACTTCCTTGATGGGCACGCCCTCGCCGCTGCCGCGTGGGTAGCGGATGAAGGTTGGGTGTTTTTGGAGGCTTGCGGTGAACATCATGTCGGCCAGCTCATCCTCGTCCTTTGGCGCCATCGCGATGACGTTAGGCAGGCAGCGGAGGTAGGCAATGTCGAAGAGGCCGTGGTGGGTGGGGCCGTCGTTGGCGCTGAGGCCTGCGCGGTCCATGCAGAAAATAACCGGCAAGTCCTGCAGGCACACGTCGTGGTGGATGCAGTCGTAAGCGCGCTGGAGGAAGGTGGAGTAAATCGCGACGACCGGGTGGAAACCCATCGTGGCCATGCCAGCAGCAAAGATGACGGCATGTTCTTCGGCGATACCCACATCGTAATAGCGGGTCGGCAGGGCTTTTTCCAGATGCTTCAATCCCGTGCCGGTGGGCATGGCGGCGGTGATGCCAACGAGCGTAGCGTCCTTTTGGCAGAGTTTCACGAGCGTCTGTCCGAAGACATCCTGATAGGCGGGCGGCGTACCGGGCTTGGCGGCGGGTGTCTCGCCGGTCGTGGCACAATAAGGGCCGAGACCGTGGAATTTCTCCGGTTGCTTAAGAGCGGCGTCAAAGCCCTTGCCCTTTTTGGTCAGCACGTGCAGGACGATGGGGTAATCACAGTTCTTGGCGAACTCCAGCGCCTCAATGAGCAGCGGCAGGTTGTGTCCATCGATCGGCCCGAGATAGCGCACCCCGAGTTCCTCGAAGATAAGGCTGCTGCCGAAACCGCCGCGTCCGTCGGTCTCCTCCTTCGAGGCTGGCGTGTGGCGGAGCGTAAGTTCTTTGACCACGCCCTTCACCGCTTCCTCGACCTTTTGGCCCAGCTTGTAAGTGATTTCGCCGCGCGGGGTGCCGCGCATAAAAGACTCGAAGTCTTTTTGGAGCTGGTTGTAGGTCGGGTTGGTGATGAGTTTGTTGAGGTAGCCGGAGATGGCGCCGACGTTCTTGGCGATGGACCACTCGTTGTCGTTGAGGATGCCGATGAACTTCTTGGTCGTATGCGCGATGTTGTTGAGTGCCTCGAAGGACACGCCATTGGTCAGCGCAGCGTCGCCAAATACGCAGACCACATGCTCGTTGCTCTTGCGTTGGTCGCGCGCGGCGCACATGCCTAGTGCGGCGGAAAGGGCGGTGCCCGCGTGGCCCGCACCAAAGCTGTCATGCTCGGATTCTGTTCGTAGCGCGAAGCCGTTTAGGCCATCGGTCTGACGGATGGTGTGGAAGCGGTCTTTGCGGCCCGTGAGCAGCTTGTGGACATATACCTGATGGCTGACGTCCCAGACGAACTTGTCCTTGGGGGTCGAGAAAACCCGGTGCAGCGCGATGGTTAGTTCCACCACGCCGAGGTTGGGGCCGAGATGGCCGCCGGCCTTGGCAAGCTTAGTGATAAGCTCCTCGCGGATGTCCTCTGCCAGTGCCGTCAATTGCTGCGGCGTGAGCCGTTTCACGTGCTCTGGGCTGTCCACCATGTCTAGGTATCGGCTCATAGTTTACGAGCGTACTTTACGTGGGAATCGCCCCGGAAAGCAAGGCCTCGCATTCGCTGCCTCACCGCCGATCTTGCGCGGGCTAATGTTCGCCCGCTTAATCACGTCGTGCCGTGCCCGCCCAAAATTCTGCACCTTGCTTCAATCCCGACTCCTTTAGGGGGCTTCCGCGCGTACTTTTCGGCGGATGGGCTGGCGCGGCTGGAGTTTCCCGCTGCCGAGGTGGAAACTTACGGGGAATTACCCGCTCCCTTCCGCGATTGGGCCGCTCGAACCGAGGCCGCGTTGCGTTTTGCACTTACCACAAAGCCGGGCGACAGGCCGCCACCGCTTCCGCCGTTTGACCTTTCCGGCGGCTCGAAGTTCCGGCTGCGTGTGTGGGCCGAATTGCGTCGCATCCCCCGCGGGGAGACCCGCAGCTATGGCGAAGTCGCGGAGGAAATCGGCAAACGCCGGGCCGCCCGGGCTGTTGGCGGCGCGTGCGGTGCCAATCCGCTTCCCGTGCTCATACCCTGCCACCGCGTCCTCGCGGCAAATGGCAGCCTCGGTGGCTATCTCGGTGGGCTGGAATGGAAGCGTCGTCTGCTGGCGATCGAGGGAGTGCTGCTGACTTGATGCCAGGCTCGCAACCAGCCTTCAGTCTTCACTATTCAGTCGTCATTAACTTTGACCGCTCCAATCACCACTCATCACAGAACACCGCAAAATCCTGCTCATTTCGATGCCTTTAGAAACGCCAGCAAGTCTGCCAGTTCTTGCCGTGTCAGCGCTTGTTCCAGCCCGTCGGGCATGAGCGAGATTTTGCCGGGGCGCATTTCCAACACGTCGCTGCGGGCGATGCGGGCTTCGGTTTCGGGGCCGTTGGCGAGGATGACTTCGTCCGGCGCGTCTTTGCGCACGATGCCGGTCGTGTCCTCCCCGCCTTTTACCAATACCGTGAACGGCTCATAGCTGCGCACAAAGCTTGCGCTCGGATAAATGATGCTCTCCAGCAAATCCATTTCGGTCCGCACTTGACCGATGCGCGTGAGGTCGGGCCCGAGCTTGCCACCGCGATAGCCGATGGCGTGGCAGGAGAAGCACGCTGACTTTTGGTTGTTGAACACGGCCATCCCGCGCGCCACGTCGCCGCCCGTAAGCGTTGGCAGCAGGGCTTCTAGATGTGCGCGCTGCTTGCCTGCGTCGGCATTCAGGAGCGCGAGCAGCTCCGCACCCGCGTCCTGCACGGGCTTCGGATACTTCGCCAGCAGCGGCTTGAGCAAATCCACGCGCAAGCCGCGCAGCGCGGTGGACTCCTTGAGTGCCGCGACCAGCTCGAAGCCCAACACCTCGGTCGGTGATTTTTCGAAGGCAGGCAGCAGCTTCGGCGCGTCGAGTGGGGAAACGGACTTCATCGTGTCCGCCAGCGCGAGGCGTTGCGCATCGGTCAACTTCGCTTTCGCCAGGGCACCCGCTGCTGCACTGCGGGTAAGCATCGGCAGGGTTACTTCCAAATTCTTGCACAAGAAGGTGAACAAGCTCGGCGAAACGGTCGGCAGCGCGCCGACTGCGGTAAGCGCGTCTAGGCGCACATCGGCAGGCGCGGAACCCAGTTCGCCGACCGCCTGCAATGCGCGGGTGAACTCGGCGTTACCCTGCTTTGGCAGGGTAAAGGTGCGCGCGGTGGCGACGGCTTGGCGGAGCAGTTCGGCATCGGTGCTGGTCAGCAAGCTTGTGACCGGTGCGAACCAAGTTGCCGGAGTTTCCTTTAGGCTCGCTGCGGACATTCCCTGCAGAGCGATGAGCCGCGCCGTGCGCGGGGTTTGCTCATCCCGCACAAGGTCAGCCAGCCTCTGCTGGACTTCGGGCAACTTCGCAAATGCTGCCATCAACGCAGGCATAGTCGCAGAGTCCGGTTTCAGTTGAGGTGAATTAAGGTGGAGGTCGCCAAAAAATGCGGAGGCGAGCGCCTTGCCCCAGTCAGGTCGCTGGCTGGCAATCCACTGCGCTGTCTGCCGCACGACCGGGTCGCGCGAGTGGAGGAGAGGAATGACTATTTCGGGCTTCAGACTCGCGCCGCCAGTGTGGGCGAGGGCAATGAGCGTGGCGGCGGATGGCGCGCGGGAAGGGAGCTGTGTGCTGACGGTTTCGCCCGCCGCCATCTCGATGACGGCGTAGGTGAGCGAGTGCCAGAGAATGCGCTGCGCGTCGGTCATTGTGGAGTTGCCCGCGCGGGATTGGTCGGCGACGGCAAGCAGAGCTGAGGCGGAGTTCGTGGCTTTCAATCGACCAAGTGCTTCGGCGGCGACGCGAGTTTCGGCAGGGGATTTCGGTTCCACGAAGGCTTGCAGTCGCCCGACGGCAGTCATGTCGCGCCAAAGGCTCACGACGTGCAGGGCGGCGTGGCGGACGGAGCTGTCGGTGTCGTTGAGCGCGGTGCGGATGGCCTCGCGTGCGGCAGGGCCGGGGATACGGGCGAGAGACCAGACGGCGGCGAGGCGTGCCTCCTCCGGGTAGTAGCTGACGTGAGGAGGCTCTGATTTCTTTTTCGAGTTTTGCGTTTGAGGTTTCGCGTTAGACGCGAGCCTCCGGACGTCGGCTGCTACCAGCAAGTTGCGTAATGCAGGCACCGCCGCCTCACCGCGTTTGCCAAGTTCGTGGATGGCGCGTTGACGGACGTAGAGGCGGTCGTCGGCCAAGAGTTTTGCCAGGTCGTCGGTTTTAAGTGTCGGCCAATTCAGCTTGAGGCCACGCGGGTCTTCGCGCGGGGGCAAACCCGCTTTGCGCAAGCGGTAAATCGCCCCAAGCACGTCGGGTTTGGCGAGTTGCGAGGTGGGACAACAGATTTTATACCAGCCGCCGGTGTCCACGATGAGGATGCTCCCATCGGCGTCTTCCAGCACGTCGGTCGGGTGGAAGTCGAGGTGGTCGCTGGCCAGCAGGTCGGTGTCCTTCGTCTTGAAGGTCGCACCGTCGGGGATGAGTTCGTGGCGGACGACTTTCCGCAGGTTGAAGTAACACGCGAGCAGGTTGTCCGCCCAGTCCGCGCCAAGGACGCGCGAGCGATACATGGTCAGGCCGCATGGAGCTGACGCGCCGGAGTGATGCAGCACGGGCATGAGGTCGCCGGTGCGCGGGTGGCCGTCGAGTGCGGCCTGCTCCTTGCCATAAACGCCGCCGTAAACGGCATGCAGCAGACCGTCGCGTTTACCCCCGCCGGGTTGGACAAACGTGCAGCTCAGGAAACGCTCGCCGGTCGAGTGGAAGGCCACGCCCACGGGATTGTCCATGCCGCCGGTGAGCACTGGCTCGAGGCCCGTGCCATCGGGCCGCGCGCGGAAGATATGCGAGGCGCGGGTGACGAAGGGTTTTCCGTTCGCGAGTGTGTAGCGCTGCTCGGCGAATGCGCCTTTGGTCCAATAAATCCAGCCGTCTGGGCCCAGGTAGGGGCCGTGCAAGTCGTTGGCGCAGCCGGTAAGCGTTTTACCGTCGTGCCAGACCTCGCGCTTGTCCGCGACGCCGTTGCCGTCAGTGTCGGTGAGCTTCCAGATTTGCGGCGGCGCGGCGACGTAGAGCGAGCCTTCGTAAAACATCGCGCCCTCGGGAAACATCATCTTATCCGCAAAGACGACGGATTTGTCGAAACGCCCGTCGCCATCGGTGTCCTCGAGACGCACGATACGGTGGTCCTTGCGTTCGTATTGCGTCGGCCCCTTGTCGTTGGAACCGGAGGAGTCCGTCGCGTAGAGGCGACCTAGTTCGTCGAACGCGATGGAAATGGGGCGGTTGATCAGCGGTGTGCGCGCGACCAGTTCCACAGTGAAGCCGTCGGGGAGGGTGAAGTTGTGGCCGTTGAGATTGGTGGTCGCGGCGTGGGTGAAGCTCCAAAATCCAAATCCCAAGCTGCAAAGAAATCCCCAACTCCAAGTCATGAGATGGCGTTTGGCCCGCGCAAAAGTCATGGGGGCTGGGTGTGGAGAGCTTCCTTGCACCTTGAAATTTAGATTTAGGAGCGTGTTCAAGTTGACCATTGGTAGACGCATCCGTAGTTCACGAGCATTCGCACGAAAAACGCCGCATGTGCTTTGGGTTCACTGAGCCCGCTCCCGTGGTCGGCTAGATTTAGCGCTGGAGGGGCGGGATCAAGCTCAGAATTGCGAGAAAACGCAACTGGCACCACTCGCTTGCCAGCGCGGTGAACGTCGCGGATACTCCTAGTCCGTGAGCGTTACCGTCTCTCAACTCACCAACGAACTCGTCGCCTCTTACGCGCGCGTTGGCGGCATTAACCACCTCGATGGCAAAAACCTGCCCTCGAAGACCGCCATCGCGGGCATCACTGTGGATTTGCTACGGCTGCTTTTCCCCGGCTTTTTTGAGGAGAAGCCGATGCATTCCTCCGAGCTGAAGGTTGAGACCGCCACGCTCATGGACTCAGTGCAAGGCCGTCTGGAAGACGAGTTACTCAAGGCCCTTAAATACAACCCACCCGACGCTGACAAGCGGAAGGACCACCGCCCCGAGGCGCGGCAGCTCACGCTGGAGTTTCTCGGCAGCCTCCCGCGCGTGCGGGAGATCCTCCAAACTGACGCCGAAGCTGCTTTCAACGGCGACCCTGCCGCGTTAAGCAAGGAGGAGGTCATCGTGGCGTATCCGTTCATGGAGGCCATCGCCGTGCAGCGCATGGCTCACGAGCTTTACCGGCAAGGGATCGCATTGCTGCCGCGCATCATGACCGAGTGGGCGCACAGCCGCAGCGGGATGGACCTGCACCCCGGCGCGCGCATCGGCACGCATTTCTTCGTGGACCACTGCACGGGCACGGTCATTGGCGAGACCTGCGAAATCGGCAACCACGTGAAGATGTATCAGGGCGTCGGCCTAGTCGCGCGCTCGCTGGCCGGCGGTCAGTCGCTCAAGGGCCGCAAGCGTCACCCCACCGTCGAGGACCACGTGACCATCTACGCGGGCGCGACCATCGTGGGCGGCGAGACGGTTATCGGCGCGCACAGCACAGTCGGGGCGAACGTCTTCCTGATGCAAAGTGTACCGCCGCATTCGCTCGTGCTCTACGAAGAGGTCAACGTGAAGGTGTTCGACAAGCGTGAGCGCGAGAAAGGTCGGTCGGACTTCCAGATTTAGCCGAGTCTTAGCCCGCAGTCACTGCGCCCGGTGCGCTTGAATCGAGCCAACTTGGTTCAAGTATCGCGCGGCGGGTTGGCGCTTAACGCCACCAATTCGTGAGGGCCGGCGCGACAGCAAGGCTCGGCAAGTAATTTGCCAGTGGCACCTTGCGCACATCGAGAATGATGACCGTGATGCAAAGCACGAGCAGTCCGCCAGTCACGCGCATCGAGTTGAGCAGCAACGGGTCGTTTAAATGCTGCGCCAGCGCAGAAGCCAATAGCGTGATGGTGCCTTGATACGCCAGCACTGGCAGTGCCGCTAGTAGCACGCCAGAGCCAAACATTGCCGCAAAGCCCATCGCTGCCAGTCCATCCATCGCTGCCTTGATCGCGAGGATTTTGAAGTCGCCGTGCAGCCCGTCCTCTACTGCGCCGAGGATCGCCATCGGCCCCACACAGAAGAGCAGCGTGCAAGTGATGAAGCCCTCGCTGAAGCGGTGGCTGGCCTCGGCGCCGCCTGCCAGCCGATCCCTCGCGTATTGGCCAAGGCGGTTCAGCCCATTTTGCAGCCGCAGCAGCATCCCGACGGCGTTGCCCAGCACCAACGCGAGGCACGCGATGCCTAATTGCTTTAGCCCGTTGCTCAAGCCGCCGCTCGCACCCTGCCAGATCATGCTCGCGCCGGCGTAAATCGTGAACGCGGCGAGCACTAGCTTGATGCGCGCCTGCGTCGCCGCAGAAATCTGCTGCGATGCTTTGAGGCCGAGGAAGCCGCCGAAGAGAATCGCCGCCGTGTTGATCAGCGTGCCGGTCACGCGGCGAACTCAACCACGCCTACGCCAGTGGTTAAAGGGTAAAGCGCGACGCTGCAAGTTTCAGCCGTGTCATCGGTTTTCGCCCCAACGCTGAATCCTCGCATAAAGTGGATCGGCTGTTTGACGGGATGATCGAAGCGGCAGGGCACCAACATTATCAATCACGGATCAAACCGTCCGCCACGGTGCGTAATCCGGCGTGCCTTTCGCGCCGGGCCATGCTTTCTTTGGGCCCGCTTGAACGCCTTCCTTGAGTTGTGCGATGTGAAGACCCACTTCCCGGTGGAGCATGGGTTGGTGTTCCGGCGGCGGTTAGGCACGGTGCGGGCGGTGGACGGAGTGTCGCTCGCGCTGCGACCGGGAGAAATCCTCGGGTTGGTGGGCGAATCCGGCTGTGGCAAGTCCACGCTTGGGCGAACGATCCTGCAACTCATTCCTGCTAGCGAGGGCACGGTCTTGCTCGGTGGGCGGAACTTGACCGCGCTCCGTGGCGCGGAACTACGGGCGGCACGCGCAGAGTTTCAGATGATTTTTCAAGACCCCTACGCCTCGTTGAACCCGCGCATGACAGTGTTCGATACGCTGGCGGAGGCAATCCGGTCACACCGCGCAGTGCCGGCTGCGGAATTGCCCAACCGCGTGGCGGTGCTGATGGAAAGGGTTGGCCTAGCGCCGCGCTTCCAGCGCAAGTATCCACACGAGTTCAGCGGCGGCCAGCGGCAGCGCATCGCCATCGCGCGCGCTCTGGCAGTGGAGCCAAAGCTCATCGTCGCCGACGAGCCGGTGTCCGCGCTCGATGTCTCGATCCAGGCGCAGATCATCAACCTCCTCGCCAAACTCTCGCGCGAGATGGGCCTCACGCTGGTGTTCATTTCGCACGACCTCTCGGTGGTGCGGCATATCTCTGACCGCATCGCGGTGATGTATCTCGGAAAGATCGTCGAGCTGGGACCGGCGGCGGACGTCTTCGACCGGCCGTTGCATCCCTACGCGCAGGCGCTGGTGAGCGCGGTGGCCGTGCCCGACCCGGTCAAGGCCAGGGCCCGCCAGCGCATCGTGCTGGCGGGGGATCCGCCTTCGCCGTTAAATCCCCCGGCCGGCTGCGCGTTTCACCCACGTTGTCCGCACGCAACTGAGGCGTGCAAGGTAAAGGCGCCGGTGTTGGAATCCTTTTCTCCGGGCCGCGAAGTGGCCTGTGTGCGGGCGCGGGAGATTGCGTTGTTGGGAGGATCGCCCACTCAACCTTGAGCTTGTTTGCCGTCCTGTTGCTTTGTGCCGATAGGAAGGTGTGCAGCACCCCAATTTCATGTACTCGATTTGTCTGCAGTCTGGTGAAGCTTTACACTCCTGCGTCTAGCAGGATGACTGTCGGGTGGATCGCGAGGAAGCTCACACTTCTGGCAAGTTACTTTTCAACCTCGGTCAGCCTGCGAATTTAGCGAAAAATCGCAAAGTAAATCTAAAAGCACTGTCTTCTCCCCATGCGTAGGCCGTCCTTTTCCCTCGCCTCATGTGCGGCGGGCTTCCCATAGTTTCGTGCCCGTGATTGCCGCCATTGAACATCAACCCGCCGGTTCCGGCACCGACCTTGTACAGCAGGTGGCGGAAATTTTTTCGTCCAACGGCCTACTCTCCAAGGCCAGTAACTTCGAGTTTCGCCCCGAGCAGCAGCAGATGGCCGTGGCCGTGGCGCGTGCGCTGGTGAACCGCGAGCATCTTGTCGTTGAGGCCGGCACTGGCGTCGGCAAGTCCCTCGCTTACCTCATTCCGTCCATCCTTTTTGCTCTCGCGCAAAACAAGAAGGCGGTCGTTTGCACGCACACGATCAACCTTCAGGAGCAGCTTACGCAGAAGGATTTGCCAATGCTCGCTGCTGTGCTGGGCGCGCTACCGGAGCCAGTGCGATTTAATTATGCCATGCTCAAGGGCCGGGCGAACTACCTCTGCTCCCGCCGCTTGCGCAAAGCGCTGCAACAAGCCGATCAGCTTTTCACCTCGCCGGAGATGGAGGAGCTCAAACGTGTTGCCGAGTGGGCCAAGGAAACAAAGGATGGCAGCCGTTCGGACTTCGAGTTGGAGCCAGACCCGAAGGTTTGGTCGCTGGTCTGCTCCGAGCGCGGCCTATGCTCGCCAAAGATTTGCGGCCATCAATCTGACTTTGCAAAAGACCACGGCCTCTGTTTCTTCCAGCGCGCGCGCAAAAGCATTCTTGCCGCTGACGTGCTGGTGCTGAACCACACGCTCTTCTTCACACTGCTCGGCGCGGCAAGCGAGGAGCAGGAGGGCGGCATCCTTTTTAAGAACGACTTCCTCATCTTTGACGAAGCGCACACGGTAGAAAATGTCGCGGCCAAGCACGTGGGCCTGAGCGTTTCGAGCGGCCAGCTCCGCTTCGCCCTTGGACGGCTGTGGAATCCCAAGTCCGGCAAGGGCCTGCTGGCGACGTTGCGGCAGGGCAAAGCGGTGACGCTTGTGGATCAACTACTCGGCGAATCAGAAAAGTTTTTTCAGCAGGTCGAGGAAGCCTGCGACGCGTTGAATGCGCGGAATCGGGATTCGGAGTCTCGCACTCGCTTCGGCTCCGGTGAAGGTTCGCGCCGGGACTGGAAGGAACTCCGCATTCGCCAAGCTGATTTGGTCAAGGATAACGTCACACTGCCCATTCAGCGGCTGCGCGAGTCGGTGAGCGAACTTATTAAGAGCTCCGAAGATTCGGACACAGGGCAGGAGTTGATGGAATGTAATCGCCGCTTGTTGGAACTGCGTCAAGCTATCGCGGCTTTTCTGAGCCAGGAAGGGCAAGACTATGTTTATTGGGTTGAGCGCGGCGGCAAGTCACAGCGCAACCTCTCGCTCAATGCCGCGCCGGTGGACGTAGCGGACTACCTGCGGCGGCGGCTTTTTGAGAGCGAAACCAGCGTCGTCATGACAAGCGCCACTTTGGGAACGAGCGTATCGCGCGCCCCTTGCTCTGAGCCTGAAAACCCGCAACCCGCCTCACGCAATACGCAAAAGTCCGTCCCTGCTCCTGGCCTGAGTTACTTCATTCGCCGCATCGGTGCAGAATCAGCTACAGCCGTCCAACTCGGTTCGCCCTTCGATTATGAGCGGCAAATGAAAGTTTATGTCGCCAATAAGATGCCCGATCCACGCGACGCCGGCTATCGCGAAGCCTTGGAGCACTGGATTGAGCACTTCATCCGGCAAACGCATGGCAAGGCCTTTGTCCTCTTCACCAACTACAAGCTCATGCAGGAGTTGGGCGAGCGGATGCAACCGTTCTTCCAGAAATTGGGTGTGGAATGCTTCATTCAAGGCACCGGCACGCCGCGCTCAACCATGCTGGAGAAATTCAAAGATGACGTGGACAGCGTGCTTTTCGGCACCGATAGCTTCTGGCAGGGCGTGGATGTGCCCGGCGAGGCACTTTCCAACGTCATCATTACTCGTTTGCCCTTTGCTGTGCCGGACCACCCGCTGATCGAGGCGCGTATTGAAGCCATCGAGGCGCGTGGGGGAAATGCCTTTAGCGAGTTCAGTTTGCCCGAGGCTATTCTAAAATTCCGCCAGGGCGTGGGTCGTCTCATCCGCACCAAGACCGATGCCGGCATCGTAGTGGTGCTCGACAACCGCGTGCTTAACAAACGCTATGGTCAAGCGTTTCTCGATGCGATTCCCAAGTGCCCGGTGGAAGTGGTGTAAGCAGCTGACTCAGGGCGCTTTCACCGACCCTTCATCCGTTGCATCGTCGCGCGTTTCATTTCGCGATCGGCGTCCCGACGCTTGATGTCCTCGCGCTTGTCGAACTGCGCCTTGGATTTGCCGACGGCTAGGGCGACTTTCACCCGACCATTCTTCCAGTAGAAGGACAGCGGCACTAGTTGATTGCCCTTCACGGCCGTGGCCTCGTGTAGTTTCCGGAGCTCAGACTGGTGGAGGAGCAACTTGCGCGCGGCTTTAGGAACGTGGTTTTCGCGGTTGCCGTGAGAATATTCGTCAATGTGCGCGTTGTGTAGCCAAGCCTCGCCGCGGTCAATGCGAGCGAAGGCGTCGCTGATCTGCACATGGCCGGCGCGGATGGCCTTCACCTCGGTGCCGCGCAGCACCAGCCCGGCCTCGTAGGTCTCAAGGATGTGGTAGTCGCGGCGTGCCTTCGAGTTGGAGACAATGTCGGCCATAAACGAAAACAGCCAGAAGGGGGAACCTTCTGGCGGGCGCGGAAAGGGTCAGCCGCCGCGGCTCAGTTCTTGCGGCGCTTCTTGCGGGGCGGTTCCGCCGCCTCGGGCGTCTCGGGTGCGTCCCATAGCATTTTGTCCTCGACCAGTTCGTGCAGTGCAATATCCGCCGCGCCGGTGGTGGGCGGCAGGACCAGCAGTGGGCGATTGCCGGAATTGAGCTGGCGCACACGGCGTGAGACGAGGTTGGTCAGCACGTTAGGGTTGCCGACCTTTTCGATGGCTTTGCGAACAAGTTCAGGATTCATGCTAAATGGCTATCAGATAGAGCGCGACAACATACCGGCCAGCCAAATCCAAGCAATAGCAAAAATGCCGCCTAAAATGGCAATAAAATCCGCAGATTTGTTTGCCCAGAGCGCTGATGGAGGTGCGGAATAGGGCGGCGAGGAGAGCGTTTTCTCCCTGCTGAAAGGTCTTCTGAGCTATTCAGCTGACGGTCTGGCCTGCTATGACTAGTCCTCGTAATGCCGATGCCATCTTTAACCGCCGATTATCTCCAGCACTGCCGCGCCCTGCTCGAAGTGGTGGAGCGTCAGGCCCCTGCCCTCGAGCAGGCGGCAAGCTGGTTCTCGCAGACCATTCTTGCGGGCCGGATGGTACACCTGTTTGGCTCAGGCCACAGCCGCATCCTCGTCGAGGAGATGTGGCCGCGCTATGGGTCGTTCCCGGGTTTCAACCCCATCGTCGAGTTGTCCCTGTCCTTCCACAATCTCGTCGTTGGCGCGAACGGCCAGCGGCAGGCGATGTTCCTCGAAAATGTCCCCGGCCTCGCCGAGCGCATCCTACGTAACTTCGATTTGTCCGCGCAGGATTGTGCGCTCGTAGCGTCCTCGTCTGGCTGCAACGTTGTGTCCATCGAGATGGCGGAGCAGTTTCGGAAGCGCGGGGTGAAAGTCGTTGCCATCATCAGCCGCGCGCACAGCAAGGCGAGCACCAGTCGGCACCCGGGCGGAAAGAAGCTTCAGGACTTCGCCGATCTCGTGCTCGACACGGGCGCACCCGCGGGCGACGCGATGGTGCGCGTGCCTGGATTGGACACACCGGTCGCACCCGGCTCGACCATCGGCGGTTGCGCGCTGGTCAACGCACTCAAAGCCGAGGTTGCCGCGCGGCTCACGCAGGCGGGTCAGCCGCCGAAGGTGCTCACCGCAGGAGCCGTGGCTGGAGCTGCAAAGGCCACTGAGTTGTTCGAGGCGGCTTATGATGAACACGCGCGCCGCATGGCAAAGCTTTACGAAAACTTGGGCTAGTCAATTTGAGCCACAACAATGCCCGGAGGTAACAATCGAAAGTCTTCTTTTGCATCTCTTGTACCTTTTTGCCGGCAAATCTAAAACATGAAACCCCAACCGCTCCGCACCACTGTCATCGGCAGCTACCCATTCCCCGGCTGGCTGGAATTCGCCTGCCAACATCTTGACCAGTTCGGCGATGCGGATCGCGCGGAGTTGGTTGACGACGCCGTCGCCGTCGCTGTGAAAGATCAGCGTGACGCTGGCCTGGATGTCATCACCGACGGCGAACAGACGCGGTTGGACTTTAACCTCAGTTTTTACGGCTTTATCGAGGGCATTGAACTGGAGAGCGCACCGCCGCGCCGCTTTGGTCCGCCCGCGCACGATCAACGTGGAAAGCACAAGGTCGTGGGTGAACTGCGCGCCCCGCGCGGCCTCGGTACAGTGGAGGATTTCGCGCGACTGAAGCGCATCGCACAGTCGGCAAACAACCATCAGCCATCGCCAGTCGTCTTAAAAGCATCGGTGCCGGGCCCGTACACGCTCTCGGGTCGCCTGCTGCCTAATGACCAATACAAAAATCGTTGGGAGCTGACCGAGGCATTATTGCCCTTGGTGCGCGCGGAGCTGGATGCGCTCGTGCGTGCGGGTTGCAAAGAAATCTGCGTGGATGAGCCGAGTATGAGCTGCTATGCGCACCGCGAGGACCCGAAGCGCTTCGTGAACATCTTCAACCGCACCGTCGAGCCGATCGTAGGCCGGTGCCACCTCAGTTCACACCTTTGCTTTGGCAACTATAAGGGCCGCGCCGTGGGGATGCGCCGCTACGCGCCCATGTTCCCGGCCTTCCTTGAGTTGCACGTGGATGAAATTCACGTCGAGATGGCGGGCCGCGAGTTTGCGGAGCTGGAGGTCATCCGTGAAATCGCGAAGCGGCATATCGCCGCCGTCGGCATCGTGGACGTGAAGAGTTACTACATCGAAACGCCCGAGGACATCGCCGCAAGGGTAAAGTCATGTTTGCAGCTCGCGCCGGCTGAACGATTAGCCTTCGCGCCGGATTGTGGACTGAGCCAAACGGCCCGTTGGGCAGCGAAGCAAAAGTTGGTAAACATGGTGACCGGGGTTAAACGCGTGCGGGATGAGCTAGGGTGTTAAGGTCGTTGGCCGCGGTGGAGTTCACTGTTCCGCGAGGGCAGGTTGACCAACCAGCTGCAAACCTTCGCCAAGCTTTGCGATATCGGAGTTTCTTTTTTCACTCAACGCATGACTAAATGGCTCCGATGATCAAACCGTTGCTCCAAGAGGATGCGTTGCTCGGTGACATTGAGGCTGCCAAGCCGGACCGGCCTAACTTCCGCCTATGGTGGCTGGGGCAGAGTGGATTTCTCGTGCAGTTCAACGGACGGCACGCACTACTGGACCCTTATCTCTCCGACTCGCTCACCGCGAAGTATGCCGCAACCGACAAGCCGCACGTGCGCATGACCGCGCGCGTCATCGCGCCGGAGCGGCTGGGCTTCGTGGATGTGGTGACGAGCAGCCACAACCACACCGATCACTTCGACCCGGATACGCTCAAGCCGTTGCTCGCGGCAAAGCCCACACTGCCACTGGTGCTGCCCGAGGCGAACAAGGGTGCGGGTGCGTTCCGCATCGGGCTGGGTCTTAAGGCGGCGAACCTCATCGGCGTGCGCGCGGGCGACGTGAAGTCAGCAGGCGGGTTCACGTTCAACGGCATTCCTGCGGCACACAATGAGTTGGAGGTGGACGCAGCGGGCAATCACAAATTCCTCGGTTTCCTGCTGCAGTTCGGTCCATGGCGCATCTATCACGCCGGCGACACGAAGCACTACGAGGGTATCGAGGACTGGGTGCGCCCGTTCCGCGTGGACGTGGCGCTGTTGCCCATCAACGGCGACAAACCGGAGCGCAAGGTCGCGGGGAATCTGGACGGTCGCGAGGCGGCGCAACTGGCCAAGGCCATTGGCGCGAAGCTCGTGATCCCGATGCACTACGACATGTTCACGTTCAACACGGCTTCGCCTGAGGAGTTCGTGGCGGAGTGCGGGAAGCTGGGGCAGAAGTGCCGGGTATTGCAGGCGGGCGAACGTTGGAGTTCAGCAGAATTGGCGGGCTGACACGAAGGAGTGCCCGCTGATATAGCGGATTCAGGGTGATAAGAAGGCGTTGTGGAAGGCGACGGTCATTACAACTGAGTCATCGCCTTACCCGCGGGCAAACGTTAATTCACCGCGAGCCTCTCGAAGCTTTCCTCGATGAAAGTAGTGTTTTGGATGCGCGCGAGTTTTGCGTAGAGGCCGTCGGCGGCCAGGAGTTCCTCGTGCGTGCCGCGCTCGACAATTTCCCCTTGGCGAAGGACGAGGATTTGGTCGGCGGTGCGAATGGTGCTCAGGCGGTGGGCGATTACGAAGCTGGTGCGGCCAGCCATGAGGCGTTCCAGCGCTTGTTGAATTAGCTTTTCAGTCTGGGTGTCCACGCTGGCAGTAGCTTCGTCGAGGATGAGGATGGGCGCGTTTTTGACCAGCGCGCGGGCAATGCTCACGCGCTGTTTTTCCCCAACGCTCAATTTTACGCCCCGCTCGCCCACGCGCGCGTCGTAGCCGTCGGGCAGGCGGGTGATGAAGTCGTGGCAGTTGGCGGCCTTCGCGGCGGCGTGAAGGTCGGCTTCGGTGGCGTCAAGGCGGCCGTAGAGGATGTTCTCGCGGATGGTGCCGTTGAAGAGGAACGGCTCCTGCGCGACCACGCTGATTTGTTCGCGCAGCGTTTCCAACGGCAACTCGCGGGTGTCTCTACCATCAATAAGAACTCGGCCTGCTGTGGCTTGGTAAAAGGCGGGGAGGAGGTTGACGAGTGTGGATTTCCCTGAGCCAGTGGGGCCGACGAGCGCGGTCATCTGCCCGGGCCGGGCATGGAGGGAGACAGATTTCAGCACGACGCGTTCGGGACTATATTGGAAACCGACGTTTTCGTAGTGGACCTCGCCGCGCATGCGTGGTGCTTCCGCCCTGAGGAGGCTTCCATTGGATCCTGCCTGCCCCTTTTCGTTTTCCGCGTTCGAAAGGCGCCTTCTTGTGTCGGCCGATACCTCGCGTTCTTCCGTTGCATCCATAATGTCGAAAACGCGCTCGGCGGCGGCACGGGCGGATTGGAGCATTTGGTTTAGGCCATGCAGACGACTAATCGGCTCGTAGAAGAGGCCGAGGTAGAGGAGAAATTGCACCAACTCACCAACGGTCATCTTATTCGCGAGAACTTGTGTTCCGCCAAACCAGAGCACCAAGCCGATCCCAAGCGAGGAGGCAAAGGCCATTGCGGGGGAGTAGATGGACCAAGCGCGCATGACGGTCAGCGTGCCTTGGCGGAGTTCCTCCGCACGGGCGCCAAAGCGTGCGTCCTCGTGACGCTCGCGGCCAAAGGATTTAATTTGGCGGATGCCTTGAAGGTTGTCCATGAGCAGGGCGTTCATGGCACTTGCGGCCTGGCGTTGCGCGCGGTACCGCTGGTGGGCGGTGAGCGTATACCAGAGGGCGCCACCAATGAGGACGGGCAGCGGCAGGAGTGCGACGCCGGCTAGCACGGGATTGGTCCAAAACAGAATCGTCAGGACGCCGCCAATACTCAGGACGGCGACGGTGCCTTGCTCTGTGCCGTCAATGAGCAGGCGCTCCATGCTGTTTACGTCTTCGATGACGCGAGTCATCAGGTCACCGGATGCACGCTGGTCGAACCAGCCGACCGGCAGGCGCTGCAGGCGGGCATACACATCGCGGCGGATGTCGAGGATGACCAATTGCTCCAAGCCGTTGTTAAGGCGAATGCGTAAGCCGTTGAACAATTCGCGGAGAAAGAACGCACCAATGAGTAAGGCCATCACAGGCGCAAGGCTGGCGGTGTTTTTCTTGGTGATGACCTCGTCAATAACGTGCTGGGTGAGTTTCGGGTAGGTGAAGGCGGCGGCAAGCGAGAGCAGCGCGAAGGCGATGGTGCCAAGCGCCATTAACTTGTAGGGCAGCAAATAAACGCCCACGCGCCGCACGACCTCGCTGGTCGAGCGCGGCTTCGATTTGAAGCTGGGGTCGGTGTGGGCACCGAATCCGGGATGGCCGCTCATTTCAATTAAGGGCGGAATTGAAAAGGTAAAACACCTTAGCGCAAGGCTTCATTTCCCTGAGCTTAGCCTGTAGTTGGACCCAAAAGGTGTAGAGATTCGATTTTGTCACTGAAAAAGCTCACTAAAGCACAGGTGCCAGTGGATATTTGGCGGAAAGGCTTAAAACAGTCATTTTTGAGAATCTAAGGTGAAAACCCGGTTTGACCACCCATGCTCAGGTCGGTAAATACATTGTCGTGACACCGGACGTTCATTGGAGATTCATCGCATAGCGCATTTCTCATGGATTTTGATTGGAATCAACCCTCGTTCACCCCAACGGGTGAGCTGACGCAACAGGACGTAGAGGATTCCTTTGAAGACGCCTTTGTGGTGCGGTTGCTGCCGGACTCCCCGCGATTTGCGGGTCAGGCGCGCTATTTTAATCTGGGTCGTTCGGCGCGTGGGGTGGGCGTGTTCAGCGTGTATCGCACGAACGGCAAGCAGGTACGGGTAATCTACGCGCGGGAGTTTTTGCAGGAAGAGCAGTTCTTTTACAAGCGGCGCGTGACGCAACTGCTGGAAACGCGTGATTAAAATGACGGTGATTTCCAATTGGGACTTGGTGCCGGCCTTCGAGAGCGAGGGCGACGAGGCGGATTTTTGGCAGCAGCATCGGTTGGACCTGAGGCTGATGGATGCAGCGGTGGTGGCGGGCGCGGAATCGACGGAGTCGGTGACGGTCACCTTGCGGATGGATCCGCGGATGCTCTCGCGCATCAAGCGCCTAGCACGATCGCGCTTTTTGAACTATCAGAGCATGGTCAAGCAGTGGTTAAGCGAACGAATGGAACAAGAACTCAAAGATAAGGCAATACGATGAGAATGATGACGAGCAACAAGGGACAATTAGGGTGCGGCTGGCGGGCATTTACGCTTATAGAATTGCTGATGGTAATCTCGATTATCGGCATCATTGCTAGCCTCACGGTGGTGGGCCTGGCCGCGGCGCGCGGCAAAAAGGAGGAGGCGGCAATAAAGACTCAACTCGCCAAACTCGTGCTGGCCATCGAGAGTTATAAGAAGCAGTACGGGGCTTATCCGCCGGACAACCCGATAATGGCCTCCAACAACCCTGCTTGGAACCCGCTTGCCTACGAGTTGGGTGGCGTGCGGCGGTCAGGTGCAAACTTCACCTCTGAATTGGATCCGGCCCACACCATTCGCACGGCCGGTCCAAATGAGGTTAATCATTATTTTGCGGTGGCTGGCTTCGTGAACGTCACCCCCCCGAGCGGGAAAGCACGTTCCTTCATCACCGGTGGCGGCTCGGGAGAAAATGCTACCTTCGTTTATGTCACCAACGCCGTTTCTGGCATCGCTAACGCCGCGATGTTCCTGCGGGTTCCCGCCGAGCATCCCATGGGCGTCACCAACGTCTGGCGCTACCGTGCGTATCCGGTTAACGGTCGCAATCCGAAGAGTTTCGACCTTTGGGCCGAGTTCAAGCGGCGAGGCGGCGGCACCAACATCATCGGCAACTGGAACTGATTTCAATAACCCATATGAAACTTAATCCTTATCTCACCCGCATCTGCAAACCTCGGCAGGCCATGTCCCTGATCGAGTTGCTGGTGGTCATCAGTATTATTGGCGTGCTTGCCGGCCTCATTCTGCCCGCCGTGGGCAATGTAAAGAAAAGGGCCAAGACCGTGCAGGGTCAGAAAGACTCGGCGGACATCAAGAGTGCCATTAGCTTATATCAGAACGACTATAGCCGCCTGCCGGCATCCAGCGCGGCGGCGGGCGTGGGCAGCGACTTTACGTATGGCACCACGGGCACCGGCTACGGCACGAACATCGTCAACGGCACCGGCTATCAGGCCAGCAACGCGGAACTGATGGTCATCCTCACGGCTGGAACCTTCCCGGGCTACACGCCCCATGCCTCGATCCAAGGCAATGCCAAAAACCCGCGGCGCACTCCTTATTTTAATGCCAAGTCCTCTGGGGCTGCCTCAGGCGCGGGCCTGGGCACCGACGGCGTGATGCGTGACCCGTGGGGTAGTCCATACATCGTCTCCTTAGACTTAAACTACGATGGCTGGGTTTCCAATCCGGTTTATGGCCTCAGCACCGTGAGTGTAGGGGGCGCGGGATTGGTCCAGTTCGGTGGCAACTGGGCGCTTAAGGACTCTGCGATGGTCTTCTCCTTCGGTCCGGATGGAATGTTTAGCACATCCACTGCTGCAAATGCGGAGCCGAATAAGGACAATATCCTAAGTTGGAAGTAAGTTTATGAACGTGGCCTCCCCTCAATCGACGAGCCACTTTTCACCCGCACTGCGGGCGCCCGCTCACTTCCTTGGAGGAGGGGAGGGGGATGGGGCGAGGGGGGGGCTGACGGGTTCGAGAGTAGCTGCCTTCACCCTCATCGAGATGTTGGTGGTGTTGGGCATCATCGGCATGTTGGCAGCGATGACCGTGCCGTCGTTCACGAAAGCGGGAAAGAAGGGTGAAGCATTGGAGTCCGCCACCCGGCAGTTGCAGGACGACTTGGCCCTCGCTCGGCTCAAGGCCATGAGCGGGCGTACGAAGGTGTATGTAGTCTTCGCACCCGACTTGTCTTGGTTCGGCAGCCTCACCGCGTTTCAAACCAATTATCTTTTCACCAATCAGGCTGCGAACAGCGTGATCGGCGGGCAGTTGACTAGTTACGTGGTTTTCACGCCCCGGCAGGTGGGCGACCAACCGGGCCAGAATACGCCGCGTTACCTCACAGAATGGCACTCCCTGCCGGACGGCGCATTCATTCCCACCAGTGCGTTCTACAATCCCAACATTTTCCACAACGTTGCGGGCAGTCCGCTAACCTATAGTTTCCCAGTGGAGGAGTCGGCCGGCGCGTGGGCGCTGCCGCTGCCGTTCATTGCCTTCGATGAGCAGGGCCAACTGCACCGCCACCCCGGCGACATAACTCTGCCGATTATCCAAGGCAGCGTCCTACACCGTAAGGAAGCCAACGGTCCACGCAACATCGTGGAACCCACCGATGCCATTGAGGTCGCTGTGTCCGTGCCGGCGGGCGGCATCGTGCCGAACATCGAGTATCTCGTGGCCGGCATGCCAGGGTCGTCCGTTCAGTATGGCGCGACGACCTATCTGGCGGGCCGAACCTTTCGTGGCACGCTGGCCAGCGGCAACTACGCCCCGGTGGGAGGCTCGCCCCGAGTAGTGGAGCTTTACGGCGTGCGACTGGATCGTGTGACCGGGCGGGGCCGCGCCATCCGCCCTCAAATCCAATGAAGGTGAAGCTGCCATCTTTAACTGCCCCGCGCACCTGCGGTGGACATTCCTCCCTTGCCGTTTGCGAAGCTAGGGGTGAGGAGGTGCCCGTGTTGGCGTTGGAGGTCACAACCCTCATGCGTTCGGCGGCCACTTTTTCTCCTCGTTACGTGAAGGCCCAAGGCCATCCCCACCGCACTCGCGCCTTCACGATGGTCGAGGTCGCGTTGAGCCTCGCCATCGTGGCATTTGCAATGGTCGCCATCATTGGCGTGATGCCGTTTGGGTTGAACGTGCAGAAAGAGAACCGGGAGGACACTATAATCTCGCAAGACGCGGCGTTGCTGCTGGAGGCCATCCGGGGCGGTCCCAACAGCGCGGGGCTAACCGTGCTCTCTAGCTCGTTGCTTGGCTTTAGCGGGCCGTCCGTGCCGCCGGCGGGCGCGTGGACGCCGCTGGATGTGATCGCGCGCCTGAGCATCCCTCGCTGGGACACGACCAACTCAACTAACGGTGGCCTGAACCGGGCGCATTTTCGCGCCCTCAGCGGGAACTTGGGGGACTCGGCCCTCGCGGGTACCAACATGGCGTTCAGCTACGTCGTGACCTCTGAGGTGAGTCGCCACGCGGGGGACCCCCTGCAATTAGAGTATCCGCGCGGTCGAACCAACGATGGTGGTCACACGACCTTCCTCGTTAACAATCTATATGAAGTAAAGCTTACCTTTTCCTGGCCGGTGTATGACTCAACCTCGACCCCTTGGAGAGTGGGCGAGCGCCAAGTAGTGGTGCGTACGCTCGTCAGCGGACAGTTAGAGGTGAGCACCTACGGCGGACAGTTGTTCCATAGCACAACCTACCGGGGCCAATGAACCTCCACCGCCAGATTTTTCGTCCCAGCGTTCGCGCCGTGACCGTCCTCGAATTGCTCGTGGCGGTGAGTCTCATCTCGTTCATCATTCTGGCGCTCTACCAGATGTTCGATCGCACGCAGACGCAGATGCGCAAGGCGGTACGTGAGGTGGACAAGTTTGAGACCGGTCGTGCGGCGGCGCACCTAATCCAGCGGGATGTTTCGCAGATGGCGGCTGGGCATTCTGCGGCCGGCATGCTGGCGGTCAACTTCTATACCAGCACCAACTGGTCTGCCGGCTCATTCGCGATGATCAACAACGGGACGAACGTCGTGCAGCAGAACCTCTTGCAGGACCTCTACTTCATCTCGCTCGATCCAGCCGCTACGCCCTTCAACTGGATGGGCGTGAGCTACCGTGTGGCCGACCCCAACGACCCAACCCAGCCCGCCGCCTACGGGCTGGGCACGCTTTGGCGCTGGACCACCAACGCAAACCGTTTTGACCAGAGCCTCCAAAATCGGCTCTTCTTGCAGCTCCCGCCGCCAGCCTATTGGCAGCGCGTCGCGGACAACGTCATTCACTTCCGCGTCACCGCCGTCACCAGCGGCGTGCCGGTGATGGCGACCAATGTTGCCGTACCCACGGCGACGTGGGCCGCCGTGCTGACCAACCATGCGCTCCCCTCTTATGTGGAGGTCGAACTAGGGTTCGTGGATAATCGCACCGCCGAGCGCGCCCGGGTTTACCTGCCCAATATCAACCTCGCTAAGACTTACCTCGCTACTAATGTTGACGCCGTGCACATGTTCCACCTGCACGTGCCCATCCGTACCGGCCTGCAATGAAGCTGCCCCGCCAAGTTAATCCTGGTTTGAAGGCTCGGCCGTCGCATCGTTTTATCCACTCCCTTTGCGGAGTGGGGGGAGAGGGCCGGGTTGAAGGGTTGGTTGCGATGGCACAAGCGGCCGCCCCCCTGATCCGGTCTGCGGCTAGCTTTTTCCCCCGCAGCCCAAAGGGAGAAGGAGTCGGGCGCGCCGGCGTTGCCTTAGTGGCCACGCTCATCATGCTCTCGCTCGTCACGTTCATGGTCGTGGCCTTTTTAGGCGTGGCGCGACGCGAGCGCCGTGCCATTGAGGCCATCACCTCTCAAGGTGAGTCGCAAGTCGCGCGCGACGCTGCGCTTAATTTCGCCCAAGCGGACCTCCTCGCGCGCCTGCTCATCAGCGGCGACAAGTGGAATTACGGCGTGATGGTGTCCACCAACTACGAGAACCTGGCGGGCTTTCTCCCGGCGGTGAGCAGCCCCACCAACGTTAACCACACCAACGCGATGGCCGCCGGCCTGAATCCGTGGCTCGTCAATCTCGGCAACCTCCAATACAAACCTCGCGTTCCCGTATTCTCTCCTAGTTTCACCAACAACCGCGCCTTTCCTGCACCCGGTTTCCCGAACAACGTTCTCTTGAGTGAGTCTCGCGCTGGCCGCTTTTACCTCGACTTCAACCGTAACGGCATCTTTGACCCGACGGATCGCCGTAACCCCGGCGACCCGCACTGGATCGGGCAGCTCGAAAATCCCGACCAGCCACATGGGCCAAACAACCGCTTCGTGAGCCGTTATGCTTACCTCATTGCGCCCGCGGGCAAGGCGATGGACCTCAATCTTATCCACAACCAAGCCAAGCGTCTGGGCCTGAACACCGAGGGTTACTACCGAAACCTCGGTCTTGGCCCGCAAGAATTTAACCTCGCGGCAATGCTAACCGAGTTGGGCCCAGCCTATTATCTGTACAATTACGCTCTTGCCGGCGCCCCGAGTTCCGCGACGCCTATCGGGAGGGATGCGTTTCGCGATGCGCTCCTGTTGCTGAACTACCGCAACAACGACAGTTACGCCAATCGCCCCACGCTCGCCGCCCTATTCGGCGCGGGGCCGGCCTTGTCCTTGGCTAACGCGAACTTCGATGTTTTAGGTGACGGCCCGCTGATGAACTCCACCGCGTTCATAAACAATGTTGATGCCACGAACATTCCATGGCCCGGAGGCACCAACTCCCATCCCCAGGCGCGTCATTACTTTGACTTGACTGAGCTGTTCTCGGCCACGCGGCCAAATTACCAGCCGTTCACCGTAAACCTGAGCAACCTTGCCATTAACCTCGCCCCCACGCTGGCGGGTGACGCCCTGCGCCGTGCGCCCTACCGGCTGATGGAGGTGCTGGGCACGGAGTCTTGGCCGGTGAGCAACAAATTCAACCTCAACTGGCCCAACGTGAGCTACGTCGCGCCGAACTTACGGTTCGACTCGGTGGGCGGCGAGGCGTCCGGCTTCACCAACTGGCACCCGAACACCTTCTTCCCGTTCGCCGCCGAGCTGATGCTGCGCGCCAGTCTCACCCCCAGCGTGAATTTGAATGCAAACTGGACCGGCTTTGGCGGCGCGGACACTAACATCGTGGCTACCAACTTCTACCTTGGCACCAATTTTATCAGCACCAACCTCAACGCGACCCTCAGCCTTACCAACATTCCGATCTTCCCGTTCAGTTACTACCTGCCGGAGGTTCACCGCCTGCTCCAGTTGACCGCCAACCTTTACGATGCAACCACATCGGACGGGAACTCCCCCGCCTACCCGACGGTGTGGCGGCCGCTCTTCGGCTTCGCCAACACCAACCTCTGGCCCAGCAACGACTTCGTCAACATCATTGGCTACACCACCAACGGCACGGACGCTACGAACCTGCTGAGCCTGCCGGTGTATGACCTCAGCGATCCGAACGCGCGGATGCTGATGTATAGCACCCCGGCCGGCACGATCGGCGGGCCGGATCTGTGCCACTTCGCCGGCACGCCGGTCATCATCGGCGTTAAAAAGGGGTATCCAAATTTTAACGAGTTCGGCGTGCAAACTCGCTTTTCGGTCACGCGCCGGCTGGAGTTCGTGAAGACAAATGCCACCAACTTCAGCGCCACCGCCATTGTTCAGACCAACGAGTCGCTGATCATTGGGCTGACCAACGTCTATGGCTTCGAGGCGTGGAACTCCTATTCCTCAGCTTATCCGCGCCCGCTTCAGTTGGTGGCCACCAATATCGCCCGCTTAGTCCTGAACAACGAGTTCGGCCCCATTTACACCAATGTCACCACCAACAGCCTAAGCCAGTCCTATTCCAACTGGGCCGGCACGGCGAGCGGGTATGCGGCGTTCAAGAGCTTCTTTTTTACCAACGTCCCGCAGCTCTCCTTGACCAACTTGGCGCAAGGTTACGCCTATGCCACCAACTATCCGCCGCTCGCGGGTTTCACCAACGGCGGCTTCATCCCGGCCGGTTCTGCCTCCGGTGGCCCAAGCATCTTCAACCGCTCCAACGGATTCCCCGACCTGCGGCTGAGCATCACGATCACTAACTCAATTATCTTCGCGCTCGTGGACAACAACCGTGTGGTTGACTTCGTCAACCTCACCAACCTTACCGCCAGCATGAACCTCGCCGCCGCGCTTCGGGTTGCAGGTCCGGGTCCTTTGGTTACGAACCCCGCCGCTGCGGTCTTGGATCGCCTGGATATGGGAGATTTTTGGGCAGCGAATCGAACGGGACCCGCGCCGTTCGGGATTACACGGGGCATCAGCAATCAGATTGCCGTCGCCACCAATTTGATCCTTCCCAACATTCAGCGTTGGCGAAGCGGTAGTCCGAGCCCAAATGTGCTGCAGCAAGTTGACCGGTTTAGGCGCTGGATGGGCCTCTCTGGAGTACCAAGCATACCGCCAAACCAAAGCCTTAACCCTAATGTCCTTAGCGTCCAGGCTCCCTTTAGCCCAACCCGCACTGTGGTTTTTAATACGTCGTGGGAAGTCAACGACCCGCTGGTACACCACACCACTCGCGACATCTCTGATCCTTTCCAATCCAGCACCGTCGAGTTAGTCAGGCCAAACTTTGCGCCGGCCCCGCCGGGAACAATTTACAGATTGGATTTTGGCCCGGGAAATACTTACCGGCCCAGCGGTGGAACGAACAACTTTTATAGTCCTTGGGGAAGGCCGCCAAACTTGGCCGGCCGAGTGGGGCTTCCCAACCCGTATCTTCTACCCACGGCTTTCGATATGCGCCTGAAAGACCCGGGGGCTTGGAATTCTGATGCCTGGGATTTTCCGCAGCGCAAGTTCGCAAACCTTGGCTGGATCGGGCGCGTGCATCGCGGCACACCGTGGCAAACCTTCTACCTCAAGTCCGACATCCCGAACTCGACCAACTGGTTCTATTGGGCGCGCAGCACAGGCACCATGCCGACCAACGATTGGCGGCTGGTGGACGTCTTCACCACGGCCATCAATGCAGATGCCACGCGCGGCCTGCTCTCCGTCAATCAGACCAACAGCCTCGCTTGGGCAGCAGCGTTGGGTGGTACGCTTGTCCTGTCCAATAGCGGCGTTACTCTAGTCCCCATCACCATCGAACCGGCTTCCGCGCCGCTTTCCAACCTCATCGGTAGCCTCACCAATGGCCTGATCCAAGCCAAGCAGCGCATCCCCATGTGGCAGCCAACCCTAAACTATAGTGCTGGGGACATGGTGGCCTACTTTAACGGTCCGTACGGTTTCGTGAGCTACTACCGGGCGGTCGCCGGTACGATTCCAATAAACCAGAACCCGTTCACGCAGGTCAGTGTCGGTAACTTTGCTAATTGGACCACACTCGCTTCATGGAACCCCGCAGGCATCTATAACATGGGTGATTTGGTCGAACGGTTGGGTACGTCTTTTTACGCGCTGCGCAGCGGCCCGGCCGGCCCGCCAGAGGCGGTGCCGACGGACTGGGAGTCGTTCCCGCAGCGCTCCTTTACTAAGGTGGGCAGCATCCTCAGCACGCCGGAGTTGAGCGTGCAGTCGCCATTTTTGGGCGTTCCTAAGACTTACGCGTTTAGGCTCTACGGGAATGGAGAACTCGCCTACGTGAAAGGCTGGTATTACCAGTCGCGGCAAGCGAACAATAATCAGTATCCCACCGGCGATCCTAATGATCAATATTGGACACCGATGCCTTACCCCATTAATGACGTTGCCATCGAGCGCATCCCGCAGCAGACGCTTGGGCTAATGTACCTTGAAGAACATCCCCGCATGGTGATTTACGCCTATGGCCAGTCGCTGCGCCCGGCCGAGCGCGGCGTGTATGTGGCTGGTGGCCCTTACTCGCTAATGGTCACGAATTACCAAATTACTGGTGAATCTGCGGTGCGGGCGTTGGTGCGTGTGGAGGGTTTGCCGGAGCCAGGCCTCTTGCCGCGCCTACCCGCCGGCGCGCCACCTGTGGTCACGCCGCGGATCTATATCGAGAGTCTCAGACAACTGCCTGAATTTTAATCAGCCATGAGTGCGAGTCAGATAATTCAGCGAGCGCCGTCGCCCGGCCGTCCGCGGGGAGCGTGGCTTTGGTCGTTAGGGCCGTTCTCCCTCACCAGCGCTGTATTCTTTTCTCCCACTCTTAATCTACCCCGCCCAATGTCGGGGGCAGGATCAAGGGCAGGGGAGTCAACGTGCTTCCGGTTCAGCAATCCACCGTATTGTTGGCTTGTTCCCGCCGGGACTAAGTTCTTACCACCGTCGCGAGAGTCCCGATGAAAAGCCGTAACTGGTTTTTGGCCGGATTGCTGCTCCTAATCGGAGCCGCACTGCTCTTTCGCGAGGGGGAGCGCCGCCGCGCGCGCGAGCAGGCCGCCGCTGGCACTGCCGCTATACCAGCAGCTCCAGGCCTGTGGGAACGCTTCACGGGTCGCCGCCCCGCTGTCGCCCCGGCCGTCCCCGCCGCCGCGCCGTCCACCGCGCACGTTAAGTCGCTGGGCGATGACCCACACTTACCTTTCCGCGTCCGCAATACTGTCCGGCCCGATGCCGAATTGTTCCGCAGCGACACCGCCGTGCTGCTTCGCAACGCGCTGGTTGAGACCCGCGAACCGGTGCGTCTGAACATCCCACCGCACCTGCGCGCGCAGGGCGATCCGGGGAGCTGGCTGGTGCAGGCGCGTGGGAGCATTGACGGCAAGTTCCGTGAAGTCTTGCGGGGCGCGGGGGCAGAAATCGTCAGTTACGTCCCCAACAACACCTACCTCGTCCGCGCCAGTGCCAGCGTCGCCCAGCAGCTTCGCGTGGCCCCGCGCGTGCACAGCGTGCTGCCCTTTGAGCCGTTCTATAAGCTGGACATGCAGTTGCTTCCGCTGGCCGTGCGACAGGAGCCCATGCCCGCCGGCCGCTGGTTGAACCTGGTGTTGTTTAATGGCACACAGGCTCGCGCGAAGGCTGACCTTGCCGCGCTCGGCGCAGAGGTGAAGGCCGAGCAGCCGTTCCCCTTCGGCCATGTCGTTACCATCGCGCCGCCCGCCGGCAGCCTCGTGGCGCTGGCGCAGATGCCCGCCGTGCAGAACATCGAGGCGTGGCACTCGCCCGTGTTGATGAACGATCTCTCCCGCGTGCGCTTGGATGTGTCCACGGGCACGTCGGGCGGCAACTGGCTCGGCTTGACTGGCGCCGGCGTCTTCATCGCGCATGTGGACTCGGGGGTCGACTTGGCGCACCCGCAGCTTTCCGGCCGCACTTTTGTGAATGCGTTCAGCCCGTCGGCCGACGCGGACGGCCATGGCACGGCGGTCGCCGGTTCCATCGTCGGCACGGATAGCACCGCACCTACCGCCACCAACGGCTCCATCGCGGGCGCGACCTATCGCGGCATCGCCCCCGGCGCCCGGCTTTACCCGCTCTCGATCTACGCCACCGACTACACCAACTACGGCAACCTTTGGCTCATCACCAACGGTTACCTCGCCACCAACATCTTCATCGTCAACAACAGTTGGGGCTATCCGGTCTCGACTTACGACATCAATTCCGCGCTCTACGACGAGAAGGTGCGCGACGCGCTCGACTGGCGCACCAATATCCAACCGCAAACGCATGTCTTCGCCGCCGGCAACGCGGGCAACGCCAACTCCGGCGGCCTCGGCGGCGCGGCCGACAGCATCGCCTCGCCCGGCAACGCCAAGAACGTGATCACCGTCGGGTCCTCCGAGTTGTTCCGCCTCGTACCCAACTCAACCAACGACCCGCAGGCCAACGCCCGCTCCGACAGCTTTGGCCAAGTCTCCGATTTTTCCAGCCGCGGTAACGTGGGCGTTGGCATCGAAGGCACGGCGGGCCGCTTCAAACCCGACCTAGTTGCTCCCGGCCAGTACATCGCCACCCTGCGCGCGTCAACCTTCACCAACCCGCAGCCGGCGGACGCGGCCTTGGGCAATTCACAGTGGCGATACGAGTCCGGCACCAGCCTTGCGGCTGGCAAGGTCTCCGGCGTACTCGCGCTGGTGGAGGAGTTCTTCCGCTCGAACTTTGGTCGGACCAACGGACTGCGCCCCTCGTTGAATAAGGCGCTCCTCATCAACCGCGCCCAGTCCCTCGGTCCCGCCTATGACTTTGCGGTTAACAACCCCGTCACACACCAAGGCTGGGGCATCCCATCGGTCAGCAATACGCTGCCGTCCGTCGCCGGGATCGCCCTGCTGTCCGCCTCCGCCTCGGCCACCGCGCCCATCGTGCTGGTCGAGGAGAACGCCTTCCTCACCAATCACGTCGCCTCTGGCGAGTACCACGCCTTTGATGTCTCCGTCCCCCCCATCCCCGGCGGCACGAACAACCTCAAGATCACGTTGGCGTGGACGGATCCGCCGGGCAACCCGATCTCGTCCGTCAAACTGGTCAACGACCTTGACCTTTACGTCACCAACTTGGTGGTCAACGGCTCACAGTTCGAGGGCAACAATATTGCCCCCGGTAGCGTTGTCTCCCAGCCCACCACGCCCAGCAGCATCAGCCAGCGCGACTCGGTTAACAACGTGGAGAACGTCTTCATCTCCCTCACGAACACGGCTGCCAACGTTTACCGCGTGTATGTCATTGGCCGGAAGGTCAACGTCAACGCCGTTTCTGGGAATACCAACCAGGTCGCGCAGGATTACTCGCTGGTTATCTCCACGGACAACCCGGCCACTAGCGTGACCGTCACCTTCCCAGCGGCAGGCGGTGGCTACGGCTTCACCAACCGCCCCGTCAACGTTGTCACCAACGGCATTCCCTATCTCAACGAGCGTGTCGGGGCTAACTCGCCGTTGTTCACCCTCAACGGCACGGCGAACGCAAACACCAACGGTCTGACCAACCAGTGGAACTTCTACGTGTTTACCAACCAGAACGCGCCCAGCCCCACGGTCACCAACCTCTCTACCAACATCACTGCCGGCGTTACGAATATAATTACCAACGTCGTTCAGTTGCCCAACGTCATTGGCGGGCCGTTCGTGGCCTTCTCCACCTTCTTGCCGCCCAACCTCGCCCGCGCCCGTAACGGCGACGCGGACATTGACCTCTACGTCACGCGCAGTTCGCTGGGGTATCCAGGCTCTGGAGCTGCTGGGTTGACCAATCTCGACCCCGCCGTCCTTTCGCATGCCAACACCTTCCGCTCCACCAACCGCGGCGGCTATGAGCTGTTCAGCGTTACTAATTCTTCCCTTGGAGAGGTCTTTTATGTCGGCATTAAGTCTGAGGACCAGCAGGGCGGCACTTACGGCTTCTTCGGCGCGTCGGCTCCGTTCCCTTTCTTCAACAACACCAACGGCACCAACCGCGGTTTTCAGGTTGTCTTGTTCCCCGTGCCCATGGATATCCCTGATGGCACGCCCGAAAACCCCGGCGGCGTCACGCTTTATGGCATCTTGCCCACCAACGTCATCATGCAAAACATCACGATGTCGAACATCATCGTACATGAAAACCTTGGCGATCTCGTGGGCACGCTCACGCACAATGGCACGGTTGTCACCCTGAATAACCACTCTGTGGGCCTAGGGGCCACCCCCCCCGGCGGCTACGTCACCAACAACCTCGTCTATGACTCTTTCCGTAACCCGGCCGACGGCCCCGGCGATGTGACCGACTTCTTGGGGCAGGACGGTGTGGGTTTGTGGATTTTTGAGATTTACGACAACGCGCCGTTCCTGACCGGCAGGGTGACCACCGCGGATCTCTTTATCGTCCCGTTCATTGGTCAATCCAGCAGCACTAATCCCAACGTCTTCTTTCGCACCTTCGATCTCGCGGCCGGCCAGTCCTTCGTGGATTTCTTCAATGTGCCGAGCTACGCAACTAACCTTGATGTGGACATCGTGGGCGGCTTGGCCGGTGTGCCCGGTCCCGCCTCCAGCAACGGGGTGGATATTCTGGCCAGTGCACCCAGCGCGGGCGTGCCTACCTCGGGCTCTAACGGCTTGGGCACCTTCGACCTAGATAACCTCGATGCCACCCTCTTTCCGCATCTGCGCATTTCGCCCATCTCTTCGCCCCCGCTCTCGCCGGGTCCTTGGAACTTCCGGATCGTGAACAACTCGGCGAGCATGCTCACCCTCACGTTGCGCTACACCCTAGGCGTGAATCTCGCCACGGCCGATGTCTCGTTCAATTACACCAACGTCGCCATTCCGCTCCTCGACGAATACACCACCAACCTCTTTTTAAACGTTCCGGATAACCGGGTTATCGCGGGCCTCGATGTGGGCGTGGCCATCCGTCACCCGCGTATTTCTGACCTGGTGCTGCACTTGGTCGCGCCCAGCGGCCGCAAGGCATTACTCTTCGAAAACCGGGGCGGCACCAACGGCGTCACCACCGCCGACCTGCGCGCCAACTTCACGGAGAACACGAACTTCGTGACCCACATTGACACCAATGGCAGCGCCGCCAACGGTTTCCACAACCTCGGCCGCTTACAGCCCATCAAGTTCGTGCCCGCGCCGTATTCCGCCGTCGTCTCGCCGCCGTCGCTGGTCACCAGCATGACTAACTTGCTCTTTGGCCACGGCGCGATGGTAACTTCGCCGCACGAGTCGCCCGGCGGGCTAGCGCACTTCGGCCAGCAGCTTGTCACGGCTGGCAAGGTTAACCGCAACAGTACCAATGATGGTTTCGTGGCCGCTTATGTGACTCCGATTGTGACCAATCGGTACACCTCAAACCTGGTGACCACCCCGACTTCGACTAACCTGTCCTTTTTCCCCGTTACTAATTGGACCGTGACCAACTTCTGGCCCGGCTCCCTGAGCGGTTATCGTGGCACCAACAACGGCACCACCACACCGCTGGCCGAACAGACCTTTTTTAACGGCGTGGCGCTGAACGTGGACGGCGTCTTCGCCGTGGGCCAGACCCGTAACTATTTCCCACCCACCGCACTTACCTGGTCTGGCACCAACACGCGGCAGGTCTATGATATCGACCTTGGATCCACGTCGGGCTCCGTCGATCTGGCCCACTTCTCTGATACGAATCCCGATCACATCCTCGTGCAATATGAAGGTCGCACTCTCATGGACCTCGCTCCGGCTCCGGTAAATTTTACCACCAATTTGGTTTATCGCGGGTCTTCTCGATTCCTGCGCGTGGCGATGAACCCAACGGCGAACGCAGCCGCCGGTTCGACCTGGACCAACACCCTCACCGTTCTCCGCAGCAACGGCGTGACCTTTGCTGTGGACAACTTCGTGTCCGGCGCCATCCGGCCGCCGCCCGCAACTGCCGCGCCCACCCCGAACACCTTGAGTGGGCCACAGGGCGTGGTGTTAGACGCCTCGAATATGGTCTATGTCGCGGATACGGCTAACAACCGTATCCTCAAGTTTCGCCAAGCCCTCACGCTGCCCAATCCGTTCAACACGCCCAACGCGGCCGATACAAACGGCACCTATGAACCGCTGACGCTGGCCCCCGCCGTGCCCGCGTCGTTCGCCACCCTTAACTCGCCGGCGGCCTTGGCCGTGGCCACCAACGGCGACATCTATGTAGCCGACACCGGCAATAACCTCATCAAGCGTTACAGTGGTAATGGCACCTTCTTGCAGGTCTGGGGCGATACTGCGGTGGCCCCGCCAGCAAACGCCGGCAGCAATGATACCCCGTCCTTTGCCGCAGGCCGCTTTAATGCCCCGCGTGGCCTGCACCTCGGTAACAACGGAGTTCTCTACATCGCGGACACCGGCAATGGCCTGATCCGCACCATTGACACGAACGGAACCGTGGGCCGTGTCACGCTGCCCGTCGCGTTGTTGGGCCTCAATTTGCCACGAGCTGTGACCGTGGTCGGCACCAACGTTTATGTCGCGGACACCGGGAACCACCGCATAGTCTCGTTGTCTGGTTTGGGTTCTGTGCTAGCCGGGTTAACTGGTACAGCGGGCACCACCGATGGCGTGGGAGGGTCGGCCCGGTTCAACCAGCCCTCCGGTATTGCCCGTGACGGCTATGGCAACCTTTATGTCTCTGACGCTGGGTCGCACCGCCTTCGCCGCGTGACGGTCTCCGGAGAGGTGCAGACCATAGCCGGCAGTTCTTCGGGCAATGTAAACAACGAAATCGGGACCACCGCCCGGTTGAATACTCCGCGTGGTCTGGTGGCGGACCGCTTTGGCACGCTCTTCGTCGCCGACTCGGGAAACAATAGCATCCGCGTCGTCGCACCCTACCAAACTGGCATGCCGACGAATGCTTTCGTAGCCTATTTCCCCTTCAACGGACCGACTAATAGCCCCATCATGGGAGCGCCGCCCGTATTCATTTCGCGTGGCATCACGAACTCAGTGTTCGGCACCGAGTTGGCTGGCAACAGCCCGGCCAGCCGCGACACCTTCACTGGCATCGCCTCGTACCGACACCTCGGCACTAACGGGGTCGGCACGAACTGGCTTTATGCTGTCGGCTCCGCGCAGTTCAGCACGAACTCCGTGGGCGGGTTTGCCGCATATGACCGCATGTTTCTCACCAAGTTTGCCACCAACGGTCAGCCGGTTTGGACCTACGGGCATCTGCCGGCGGCATCCATCCGCGCCGTGACCAATGGCTCGGGGGCGATCACGAATCTAGTAATTGGCTCTGGGGGCGCAGGTTATACCACCGCACCGGTGGTGAGGATCCACGACCCGCTCAATCCCACTCCGGCCAACCGTAATATTGCCGTGACGGTTGGCCTCACCGCCGGCGTGGTCACGAGCATCTCCGCTCCCGCCATGCCGCTGGCCGGGCCGTTCGTTGCCCCACGTGTGTATGTCCAGGCCCCGACTTCGCTGCACATGCCCGGCCACGCGCTCGCCGTCATGCACGGCTCGAACGTCGTGGCTGCCGGCTTCACGAACATAAGTGACGTAGTGTCGACCACGAACAACCAGCCGTTCCTTCTGTGTTTGGAAACCACCAACGGCACGCTGCGCTGGGCCACCAACTCGCTGACCAGCGGCCACTACAATGCTGTGGCTGTGAATGGCACGAACATCCTCGCCGCCGGCGCGACTTATTTTGCTGGCAGTGTGGCAGCCAGTAATTGCCTCATCGAGAGCTGGACGTTGGCGGGCACGCCGCGATTGACGACCAGTTACAGCTTCGGTACGGGTCGGCCGAGTCAGTTGAGTGGCTTGATCGCCATCGAGGAGTTGGATCGCGCCTATGCTGTCGGCACGGTGGGCAGTGGCGCGACGAGCGACGCCTTTCTGATGGAAATTGACCTCCAGACCCTCGCGGTCATCTCGGTCATCACGAACAACATCACCAACGGCCTGAACTTCGGGAAGGCCATTACCACCGATGGCGTGGACATTTACGTGGCCGTGGAAGGCCCCGGGGATGGTAACCCCAGCGACCGGCAGGCTGCCATCTTCCGTTATCGTGCAAAGAACTTCTATCAACCCGAGGAGTCGTTGAACGTATTCGTGGGCGACACCACTTGGGGTACGAGCGTCTTCTACACGAACACTACCAACGTTCTAATCACCAACACCGCGTGGCGGCTGCAGATCACCGACACGCGCGCGGGCGGCACGAACGTGGTCGGCACCAATGGCATGGTGCTCTCGTGGAGTCTCAACTTCTCCTACGCGGCCAGCAACACCGTGGCGCTCACGCTGCCTCCCGGCTCCGCCTTCCCGCCCATCACCCTCTCCACTGGGCCGAGGTATTTCCGCGTGCCCGTGCCCTCCGCTGCCACCGCCGCCACCAACCTCGTCACCGCAAATGGGCCGGTGCGCGTTTCATTCCACGCGTCTGGTGTGCCTGCGGACGGTGAGCCCGGCACGCGTGAGATGTTTAGCGGTGCTTCCACCGGCTCGTTCGTTGTTTCCACTAACGCCAACGCGCTTGCCCGGCTGCGCCCCGGCAGCGAGTATTACGTGGCCATCACGCCGATGAACCTCGGCGCGTCCGTCGAAGTAACCGTGGAGGTCAGCTTTGACCGCACGGAACTGCCGCCGCAGATCACCGACTTGGCCGTCGGCGTGCCCGTCAACGGCCTCGCGCTTGCGAACGCCACCGTGAACCGCTACGCGTTCGTCGTCCCGCCCAACGCCTCCGCTGCGCTTTTCGAGATCACCGCCGCCAGCGGCAACGTGAACCTCTACCTGCGCCGCTCCAACGGTCCAGCATCGCTGCCTGGGCCCGGTGGCTTCGATTACGCCAGCGCCAACCCGTTCGTCGGCACGGAGCAGATCTTCCTCGTGACCAACGGCGCGTCCACCAACGCGCTCACGCCGGGCACGTGGCTGCTGGGCGTCCATAATGCACACAACGCGCCCGTGAACTTCACCGTGCGCGCCACCGTCACCAACGCCACGCCTTACACCGTTGTCACTTCCGCCAACGGCCAGACGCACGCAGGCGTCACCAGCCCCGGCAACGCGCCCAATACCCTCTACAAGCTTAACGTGCCCGCCGAGGAAAAGGCGCTGCTCTTCGAGGTGACCGGCCTCAACGGCAACGGCGATCTCGTGGTGCGCCGCAACGCCTTCCCGCTCGCGACGACCTACGATTTTGGCAATGCCCGTTCGAACAACGCCCCGGAATGGATCAGCCTCCGCACCAATGCGAGCCTGCCGAGCTTGGCTGGCGATTGGTATTTCGGCGTGCTGAACCCTGGCACGACGCATGTGACCTACAACATTATGGCCCGGCAATCGGTCAATGGCGTGCTGGTCGGGAGTACCCCGCTCCAGATCGTTCGCCCGCCCGGTGCCAGCATGCTCACCGGCGGCACGGGCTTCGGCTTTGGCCTCAACGGCGTCCCCGGTGAGAAATATCAGGTCCAATATCGTACCAATTTGGCCGCCACCGATTGGACGGTACTGACGAACCTCACCGCCCCGCTGGATGGGGTGATCAGCTTCATCCACTCCGGTGCACTGACGAACAAGAACCTTTACTACCGGTTCTTGGTGGTGCCCTAAGCCCGGACTTTTCCGACAAGAATTGATGCCATTTTTAGGCAACAGGTCTCTGCGGACTACACCATCCCAGCTAGCTTTCGGCTCACCCAATAGACCGTCAGCAAGAAGAGCATACTCCCGGCCCACCATGGGTCGGCCCAAAGGCGAATGCGTTGTTCTAATGGTTTTGGCTCGGGCAGCAGCGTGATTTGCTCGATTACCCTGGCGAGTTCAGCGGTCGGGCCGATGGCCCCGCCGGTGAGTGAGGCGAGTTCGCGCAAGGCAGAGAAGTTAGCGGGTTGGCCGACTTTCTCGCGCACGGGCTGCGTTACGTTGATTTCGGTCTCCAGCTTGCGACCGGCGGCATCGGCGGTGAGGAGAATTTTGTGCGGGCCACCCTGCTTGGGCACGAAGCCAGATTTGAACACGCCCCAGCCGCCATCGAGCGCGGCGAAATCGAGTCGCTCAGTGCGGCCGCCGGGCGAAATGATTTTGCCGTCGACCTTGCCCTTTTCCAGTGGGAAGCCGCTTGCATCGAGCACCGTGGCTTGGAGGAAGACGGTGTCGCCGGCGTTCGGCGTTTCGGGGCTGAAGGTGAGCCGCATGCCCGCGCGCTCGGCGAGGTGGCGCTGGTGGGACATCCAGCGCACGACCTGGCTCCAAAAGCGGTAATGCCACTTGTCCTCGACGCCGCGCCGCCAGCGCCACGCGCTGTCTGTGCCCATAAAGAGCACCTTGCCGCTGCCCGCGGGGCGCGTGACTAGCAATGGCACCCGGCCCCACGCATTGCGCATTGAGGCATGCACAGCCAGCACCTCACTGCCGGGCCGACTTTTTTCCACGGCGGCGCTCCAGTAAAAGCCGGGCAGATTCTTCCAAATCTCGTCGTTGCGGTTTTCGTCACCATCGAAGCGCGTGAGCAAATGGCCCTTGCCGGTGGCCGAAAGCAGCAGCGGGACTTCGTTTTGCAACGCGACGCCGTCGGGGCGCTTGTCATCGAGCTGCACGGGCACAAGGTCCGCGAGCGGGCTGTTGAGCAGGGACATTTGCCGTCCGCGTCGGCCCGGCAGGAAGATGAGGCCGCTGCCTTGTTGCTCGATGAGGCCGCGAATCAGCGCGGTGTCGGACTCCTTCAATTCGCCTTCGCCGAGGCCCACGTCGCCGAGGAAAATTACATCGTAGCGCTGGAGTTGCTCCTTCGTGCCCGGGAAGGCGGAGAGATAGCTGCGCCCGCCGCCCGGCCCAAGCGACGGATGGAACAACACGCACTGCAATTCCACGCCGGGGTCGCGTTCGAGGGCGTTGCGGAGGTAGCGGTATTCCCAGCGCGGCAGCGAGTCCACCACGAGTACCTTGAGCGTCTCTGATCGCACGGCGATGCGGAACTGTTGCGCGTTATTGTCCGCCAATGTCTCGTCAGTCTCGGGTGGCAGGCGCAGCGCGACGGTTTGCTCGCCGACCTTGCGGGGTGACCAGACGATGGCGTCCTGCAACTGCCCGCCCGCCGGAATGGTGATCTCCTTACGCACTTCTTCACCATCTCCCGCGTCAATGATGAGTTGCGTCTTCACCTCGCGCGGCAGGTAGCTTGCGATGCGGAACGGGATGGAAATCTGTTCACCGATCAGGCCGTAGCTTGGCGCGGTGGCGCGCTCTAAAATCAAATCCGGCAAAGGCTGTTCCGCGCCGACGCCCACGGCAAATATGGGCGTGTCCGTCTCCCGGAACCGCGACGCAGCGAGCAGCGGCGGCTTGCCAACGTTCCAATCACCGTCGGTTAGCACCAGCACGGCGCGGAGGTTCTGGTGCCGTTGCAGTGATGTTTCCAGAGCCGCGCTCAAGTCCGTGCCAGCCTCTGCCTGCACTGCAAAATTTGTGTCCGCCGGTGGCGCGGAGAAGTCTTCGATGATCACCTTGCCGGACTTTTCGAGTGGTTTCCAAGCGTTCGTTGCGCGCCGGTCGGCGAGCCATTCAGCGCGGGTCAGCACGTTCGAGTAGCCGCGCACGTCGCGTGTGGCCATGCTGCCGGAAGCGTCGAGCAGCACAGCGATTTGCGGCGACTCTTTGCGCTCAATGCGCCGCACTAGCTCGGGCCGGAATAGCGTGAAGACCAGCAGCGTCATGATCAACAGCCTCAGCGCTTCCATGAACGCCGCTGCTTTGCCGCCGCGTCGCGCGGCATTCTGCCAGCACAGCCACGCTGCCCCGCACCATACAGCTGCGCCGAGTAAAATGAGCCACGGTGATGAGGCGAAAGACCAAGTTGTCAAGGCACGTCCTCCAGGGTAAGGGCTGACGCAAGCAGGCCCTGGCCCAGGTGAAGGGTGAAAGGCGAAAGGTGGAATCCAAATGGATACCCATCACTTCGTCTCCTACGCGGTGCGGATTGGGGGAGGAATTGGTCGTTCACACGAACGGTGTCGCTATTAGTGACGGCGTAAAAATTCCGGGCCGGAACAGGCATCGCCCAGCTCGCTTTGAGTTTGCTCAGTTGCCGTGCCGCCCAGTTACCCGCCGCCTGCCGACGAGCCTTATCGACGTATAGGTCGATTGGTTCACCCACTGTCCGTGCATGCCGGATCAAGCAAAAGTAAGATGCAGTTCCATGCGGTTCCCCCGTATCCCGCGAATTTGCGGTAGGCTTATGAGCGGTATGGCTCTTGGTCACGACGAATTTGTCCGCGAAGCCGCGTGCGAAGTCAATTCACCCATCGCATGGCTACACACCTTCTCGCTCGCGTTAAACATTTAGTTGTGATAGCAGTCCCCACTGTTGAATGCATTTGCCATGAATCTGAAACTTTCCGCCAAGTTTGCCCTCGCCACGCTGCTTGCGGTGCCAGCCTTCGCCGCCGATGCCCCGAAGCGCGCTCCTGTGCCCGTGGCGTTCGGCCACGACGAGTCTCTTCGGCACGAGGTCCAGCGAGCCATTGACCGGGGCATTGCCTGGCTGCTGGCCAATCAGAATTCCAACGGTTGGTGGACCACCCCCGATCATCCTGCGGTCACGGCCTTGCCGCTCATCGCCCTGAACGGTGAGCCTTCGGGAAAGTTCCTTCAGCAGCCCACCCCGCAGATCCGGCGCGGCTACGCGCACCTGCTCGCCAGCGCCAAGCTCGACGGCGGCATCTACGCCACCAACATGGCGAATTACAACACCTCGCTCGCCCTGCTGGCCCTCGTCTCTGCGAACCGTCCCGAATACGACGCCGTTGCCCGCCGAGCCCGCGCCTTCATTGTCGGCACGCAGGTTGACTTCGGGGAGAAGGGCCGGCTAGACACGCCTTTCGACGGCGGCGTGGGCTATGGGAACAAGTATGCGCACTCGGATCTGAACAACACGCTCATGGCCCTGGAGGCACTCCATCACAGCAAGCGCCTCGTGGCCGACTCGCAGGCGGCGGATGCGAAGGACCTCGACTGGCAGGCGGCCATCCGGTTCCTCCAGCATTGCCAGAACCTACCCGGTTCGAACCCCGAGTCATGGGCTTCCGCAGACCCGGCCAACAAGGGCGGCTTCATTTACTACCCCGGCCACAGCATGGCCGGCGGGGTGACCAACTCGCAGACCGGCCGCGTGGCGCTCCGATCTTATGGCAGCGCGAGCTACGCGGGCCTGCTCAGCTACATTTACGCCGACCTCAAACGGGATGACACTCGCGTGACCGCCGTGCTGGACTGGTTGCGCGCCAACTACACGCTAGAGGAAAACCCCGGCATGGGGCCGCAGGGCCTTTACTACTACCTGCACCTGCTTACCAAAGGCCTGAGCGCGGCGCAGGTGTGGGAACTGGAACTGAAGGACGGCCGGAAGGTCAACTGGCGTCGCGAAGTCGCCCTGCGCCTGATGAACCTACAGCAGCGGGATGGTTCTTGGGAAAACGCTAATGCCCGCTGGTGGGAAAAGGAGACCGCACTGACTACCAGCTACGCACTCATCTCGTTGGAGCTGATCTGGCGTGGTCTTTAATGCTACCCGACGATTAGTCGCGTTGGATCGTGAAAAGCCGGGTGATGTTGTTGGTCCACTTGAGCTGAGACACGTGACCATCCACCCAGTTGAGATTCGCGGAACCCGACCGTGGCCCCTGTGGAAGTCCTAAGCCAACCGGAGGCGGTCTGGTGTATTGGTTGCCCAGACTGCTCATCTCCGTTCCGCCGTTGTGTCGGTAGAGCGTGGTGTTAATGCCCGATGGAAAGGATGCCAAGTTGTCTTGGTAGTTCACCGCATTATAGCCATCGGTGTCCGCGTGGATCTGAGTCTCGGTGGGATCGTCAATCTGAGCAAATCTCACGATTGGGTTTGGGTATTGTGTCAGGTAGCGATTCTGGGCGTAAGTGATGCCAATGCCGGCGATGAAACCGGGCGTATTTTGCGCCGCAAAGGGTTTAAAGCCTGGGCACTCGAAGACTTTGCCTGCGCGTCCAGCTGCCAAGTTACCTGCTTTACCAACATAAAATCCCAGCGAGCGATACCAGACGCCCGAAGCGCCGATTGATGTAGGCCCTGTAGTGGGTCCGAAGGTAATCGGGGTAATGTCGTCATAGTCCTGCCCGTAAAGCACCGATGCCAAGGCCAAGGTTTTCAGGTTGTTTTTGCAAGACACGTCGTGGGCCTTGGCTTTGGCCTTGCTCAGCGCCGGTAGCAGCATGCCCGCCAGAATCGCGATGATGGCGATGACGACGAGAAGTTCGATGAGCGTAAACCCCGCGTGGGAGTTATTTGGTGATTTGCTTTTCATGTTCGTGCGGCAGTCATTTTGAAAATAGGACCCTTAGCTTGCGCCCAGCCGCTCACGGCTGGCTGAGTTCCCATTGCGACGTTAATGGGAACGTCGGGTACAACACCAAACTTACGGATTACTCCTAGTCCGCACGCCTCCGAATTGCCAGTGGAAAATTTAGGGCATAGGAACCACCATGTCGTCCGGGGTGAAGTTCGCATAGTTTCCCAATGGACCAGCCGCCTCGCCCACGCACAGTTCTGTAATCCTACTATTCATGAAATAGCTCTGAGCCTCGGGTAATTTATGAGGACGTAAAGTTGACCATCCCTTGTAGCTTGATTAGGTGGAACTCAGACTCAACATCGCCCACGAAAAACGGAGCAACAGAAAGTGTCGACCTGTCCCCGGGCATTCCCCCTTCTAAAGCTTGGCGGATTTGACCGAAGCTGGGATGGAGACGGCCTTTAGCTTCTGATATTCGGCGGCCATGGCCTGTACCCTTTTCTCCTCAGTAGCTAACGGCTTGACTAACTTCTCAGCAGCGGACTTTGAGTTGGAGGCAAGCTTCTTGTTGTCCGTGATGCTCTTCTCTAAATCTGTGATGCGTTTCGCAAGCTGGTTCTTCTCCTCCTTAGTCGTGGTCTTAACTTTCTTGGCAGCCTTTAGGTCGGTCTCAGCTTGTTTGATGGCGGCGTTGGCGGACTCGACGGTGGCGAGGAGTCGCTTCTGCTCGTCTTTCTTTGCGGTGAAATCTTCCTTTGCGCGCCAGAACTTCGCGTAGAACGCGCCTAGCTTGAGGCGATCCACCCCACTCCTTGCATTTTTTAACTCGGCGTCTGCTTGTTCAAGAGCGAGTTTGGCGTCGGCTTGCTTCTTGGTAGCGACTTCGGCGGCGAGGGTGAGGGAGCGTTTCGCGTTGTCGTCTTTTGCGGCCTCAAGGTCGGTCTTGGCTTTTCCGACGGCAACGGTGCTCTCGGTGAGCGTGGCGTTGAGTTTTAATAGTGCGGCTTCCAGAGCGGAGATATTTTCGGCCACGATTTGCTGCTGTTCAGCGATGGTGGGCGGATTGAGTGAAAGGCCCGTGAGTTCCTTGCCGTCGGCGACGTTCCAAGCGTACACCTTACCTGTCCAGTCGGTCGCGATGACGCGTTTGCCGTCGTGGGTCAGCGTCGCGCGAACGGGCACGTCGTTGGTGAGGGTGAAGGTTTTGCCCTTGTTACCTTCTTTGTCCCAAGTCGAAATGGTCTTGTCGCGACCGCAGGTGGCCATCGCGCCGTCCACGGTCAGGCGTAGGCCGGTCACGCTGTTGTGAGCGTTGACGGTCTTGACCTGCACGGCCTCTTTCACACTCCAAGTCTTGACGGTGCCATCTTCGCTGGCGGAAACGAGCAGGTCTGGCGAGCGCCATGCCAGCGAGGTGATGGCGGCGCGATGGCCAGTGAAGGTTTGCACCTCTTGGCCGGCCTCGGCGTCCCACACGATCACGCCGCCATTACGGTCACCGGTTGCGAGGTAGGTGCTCGTGTGGTTGAACTCGGCGGCGAGCACCCAGTCGGTATGCTTCTTCATTTTGTAGAGCTGTTCGCCGGTCGCGGTGGCGTAAATTTTTACCAGCCGGTCCGGTCCGCCGAGGGCGATCCACTTCTGGTTCGAGGAAATGTCAGCCGTAAGCGCCACATCGAGCTCATCACCGGCGGTGAGGATACGTTCGCCGGTGGTGATGTCCCAGACAGCGGCCAATCCCTTGTTCGCGCCGCGCCCGCCACTGGCGAGCAATAGCTTGCCGTTTCGGCTGAACTTGACGTCATGCGGAAAGCCCTCTGGAAACGGGAGCACTCCCGCGAGCTGGAGCGTGTCCGTGTTGTAGAGCAGCACTTGTTTTTGACCGCCTAGTGCGGCAAGCGGCGCCCACGGGCTGGCGGCCAACGCCGTGCTGGCGCTGGTGCGCGGAGTGCGGAGGACCGGCTCTAACAATAGGTCGCCGGGCATGGGCGGCGCGCCCTCGGGCTTATCGAACGACGCCCCGCTGAGGCTCAGATCCACTTTTGGGCGGTTGGAGGTGACGGCTTTGCTGCCGGAGTTCTCGAGCAGGCCACCAGCGATCCACTTCTTGATGAGATCAAGTTCTTTATCGGCCAGCTTGTTTTTGGGCGGCATGGTTGGCTCTGCCGCATGCGTGGTGACCTTGTAAAGGACGGAGCCGTCCGGGTCGCCGCCAGTCACGATGCTGCCCGAACTACCGCCCCGCATGAGCGCGCCATAGGTGGAGAGGTCTACGTCGGCCTTGGGTTTGTCGGAATTGTGGCACTTGAGGCATTGGTTCTTGAAAAGCGGAAGAATGTGCTCGTCGTAAGTAATTTTTTGCGCGTGCAAACTCAACGGGAGGGCAAGCGCGGCAGCGGCAAGGAGAAGCTTCGGCGTCTTCATGGCAGGGTGGGCGGAGCAGAAAGATTAGGATCAGGCCGCTTGGGTCGGGCTTTTTATTATGATGTTGATTTCAATCCGCAGGATCATTTTCTGGATCAGTGGTTGAAGATAAACTCCTTCGAGTTGAGCACAGCCCAGAATATGTCATTGAGGACCGATGCCCTTTCAGCGGGAGTCTTGGCATCGGCAAAGTACTCCGCTAGCTTGGTTTGTTCGGTCTGCGTCGGCGGGCGGGAGAGCGCACGCCAGTAGAACTCCTCGATGATTTGGGCATCGGACTTGTTTTCCTTCATTAAGGAGGCCACGAGGCCGCCACCTTGAATCTTGGAGTTGACGGTGTCGCCATTCAAAAGATGAAGGGCTTGTGAGAGATTAGGCTCCATCTTGACCTCGCATGCGCAGACGGTGTCGCGGTTGGCCCGGCCAAAAGTGGTGAGGAAGTAAGTGGTGGTGCGGCCGTCCACGATCTCCACGGCGCGCGCGCCCAACGGCAGGCCGCGGAACTTGTCCTGCCGCATGGTCACCTGGTTGATGGCGTCGAGCAGAATCTCGGCCCGCAGGCGGCGGATGGAGCCCTTGGCAAAATTACGCGTGTCCTCGGCGTTGGTCGCGTTGGACTTGGGCGTGAGTTGATAGGTGCGGCTGGTGCACAGATCGCGGACGAGTTTTTTGAAATTATAGTTCGAATCGGTGAAACGTTTACCCAGCTCGTCTAGCAATTCGGGGTTCGACGGTGGGTTGCTGATCCGCACATCGTCCACCGGTTCCACAATGCCTTTCCCAAAGAAATGCGCCCAGACGATGTTGGCGAGGTTCTTGGCAAAGAACGGATTCTGCGGTGAGGCGAGCCACTTGGCCATGACCTCGCGGCGATCCTGGCCTGCGTCGGGCTTGCCGCCGTCCGCGCCGAGGAACTTGGGCGGGATGTCGCGGTTGCCCACGGGATGCCGGACGCCGCCGCTGCCGCGGTCAAACACCACGGTCTCGCGCTGGTCCTCGCCCGTCTTGCGGCCCACCTGCGCGAAGAACGCGGCGAAGCCGTAGTAGTCGTTCATCGTCCAGCGGTCGAAGGGATGGTTGTGGCACTGCGCGCACTGCATCCGCATGCCCATGAAGACCTGCGCGACGTTCTCGGAAAGTTTCAGCACGTCGGTCTCTACCTTGTAGAAGTTCGCCGCTGGGTTGGCAAAAGTGCCACCTTTTGCTGTGAGCAACTCTTGCGTGAGTTTGTCCATCGGGATGTTCCGGGTAAACTGATCTTTGAGCCAATCGTAGTATTGAAGCGCGGACTTGTATTGGAACTGGTTGTTATCGGTTCGAATTTGCAGCAACTCGGCGAACTTCATCACCCACAGCTCGGTGAATTCCGGTCGCTCCAGCAAATCATCCACTTTTTTCTCGCGCTTGTTCGGGTTCTTGTCGGCGAGAAATGCGCGGACCTCGTCGGGCGCGGGCATGGTGCCGGTGATGTCGAGCGTCACGCGGCGCAGGAAGGTCGCATCGTCGGCTACCTCGCTGGGCGTGATACGAATTTTCCTCAGCTTATTGTGGATGAGCGAGTCAATGTAGTTATGCTCAGCCACCTTTGGAAAAACGAAGTTCGCCGCGCGGGGAATCGCCAAAATCTGCGCGCCCACCGTAAATGCGTCGAAGCGTGCCATGACGAATGCTTCGCCGGGTTTATCGGAAGTTACCAAGCCGAACTTGGTGACTTTGGCACTCACGTCGTTGTTGCTCACGAAGCTCGCGATTTTGGTCACGTCGCGGTCAGTACCATCGGAGTACTTGGCGCGCACGGTGAACTGTTGCGTCGCGCCGGAGCCCTCTAACACGGCTTGCACGGGGAAAATTTCGATGCTTGTGACTTGTGGAGTGTCCTTGGGGTCGGGTGGGGCGCCAGCTTCCAACCATTGCACCAGCGTGCGGTAAAGGTCGTCCTTTGGCTCGATGAGCTTCCCGCCGGTGTGTTGCACGGCGCCGGATGCCTTCGTGAGCAGCAGGCTTTCCTCGGGCAATGCGAGGTTGATGCGGCGGCCGAGCATCTGACGAGTGATTTTGTCGTAGTCGCCGGCGGGGTCGTAGCCGAAAAGTGACAGGTGAAAGCCGTCTTTGCCGCGTGCGGAGCCGTGGCAGGAGCCGGTGTTACAGCCGGCTTTGGTGAAGACGGGCATCACGTCCAAGCTGAAGGCGATGGGCGGAGTGATGGCGGACTTTTCGATTTTTACCGGTAGCGTCACGGTCTTAGACTCAAACTTCGCGGTTAGCTCTGTCTTGCCGTCTGCGACTGGACGAATGACTGACTTCTCCATCCGCGCGAGCGTCTTATCCGAGAGGGAGAACTGTGCCTGCGTGGTCACGTCACGTGTGGTGCTGTCGGAATAAATAGCCTGCACGATGACTGACTGGAGGTCTTGCTTCGAGTTAAGGGTGATGTCCGGTGGGAACACGCGGACCTCGACAAGCGACGGAGCGGCGAGCGCAGCGAGTGGCAGCGCGAGCGTGAGGGTGAGGAGGGATCTCATGGAAGGGTGAAGGTCAATTAGTGCTTAGTGTAGTGGTCAGTTGCCGGTCTTGGGCGTCGGCTTGACCGCAGGAGTTACTGCTTTGGCGGCGGGTTTAGCTTCCGCGATTGGTTGCCGAACGGGGTCAATGCGCAGTGAACCGCCGCTGGCAAAGCTCTGTCCGATTTGCTGACCGTTGAACTTCATGTTCATCGCCACGAAAACAGTGCGGTGCATGCCCTTGATGGCGTTGGTAGCAACGTTCACGTCGAACACGATTTCTTTGTCGTCTTTGGTTATGGATTTAGATCCGGCCGTCACCCCGGCAGGTAAGCCCGTGAGCATGACTTCGGCGCGGCCCTCGAACGGGGTTTTTTGGTCGAGCGTACAAATGAACTTCACAGGCGTGCCGACAACGGCATTGGTCTGAGTTAGTTTACCGTTCACAAACGCCGGGGCAACCTCTAGGTCAGCGAGCTGCGTGGAGGCATAGGCAGTGCCGCCGCTCACGGTGGCGGAACCTAGAAAAGCGATCTTCCAAACCTTGGTCGTCGCGTTGCCGTTGGCGTTGAGGCTATAAACGGCGGATTTTTCGCCCTTCGGGATTGTGATTTCCGGCGTGCTGCCGGTGCCGGGCGGGTTGTACAAATTAATGACGCGGATAGGCTCGTCGAAGCCTTCTTTGCGCTCGACGAGAATCTTTACGTCGAGTGAGCCGCTCTGCACGAGCGGGGCCTTAACCGGCTCAAGCGATATCTTAAACGGAAGTTCGTCCACTACGGCTACGGCTATCTTGTCAGTCCAAGTCTGATAATAAACGCCGTTGTTGCCGTCCTGGACTAGGTCGTAGTTCTGCCAAATGCCTCCCTTAGCGGGCGTCTTCGCCTCGGCCGTGGTGCGGACGGCAAGGTTCGCCAGCTTGCCCGCAATGGGGGCATCCGCGCGAGCTTCGAACACCACCGGCCAGGTCGTCTGGTCGCGCGGCACGGTCACAGCCTGCATCGAGATGCCGGACGGGAAGTCTTCCATCGCAAACTCCAGGTCGCTTGAGTCGCTGGGCAGGTCGGTGCGGCGGACGGATTGCAGCGAGGCGAAGCGGTTGCCCCGCGCAACCACGATGGATTTACGCGTTTGCGCGTCATAACGCGCCGTATCCGCGATGAAGGTGCTGACTTCGGGCACCACCGGCGTGAATTCAACCCGGTAGGTGCATTCCGGCCCGCCGTAACCGAGGTGGTCGGTGATCTTGATGGTGAACTCGCCATCCCCTGGGAACGTGAAGCGTAATTTGCTGTCGGCCCCGCCGCTATCGTCGTTATTGCCCAGTGACTTGCCGTCGGCGTCGCAAATGTGTAGCACGGTGTCGAGTTGCGAGCGGATGCGGCGGGCATAGACGTTGATGTCGAACGTCTCGCCCTTCTTGGCTTTGAAGCGGAACCAATCCACGTCGCCCTTTTTGCCGATGATGCCGTTGAAGGCGAGTGGGAGGTCGCCGGCCGCAACGGCTGCTGCCTTCACGTCGTCGTTTGGCTCCTTCTCCATCACATTTGCGAAGGGCGAGATGCGAACCAAGTTAGAAGAGGGGGCAGTGAGGCCCTTGCGCTCCGCGAACACGCCGTATTTGAAGCGGTTGGGCTGCGGCAGGCTGAAGGTCTGGTTGAACTCACCGGCAGCGTCGCCCAAGAATTTCACTTCCAGCGATTCGCCAGCCTTGCCGCCGGGCGGGAAGACCGCGCTGGGCCGGGGGAAATTACCGATATGAACACGATAAGGATTGCCGCCGCCACCGTAGCTCGTTTCGCGGACCTCAATGACGTACTCGCCGTCGGCAGGCGCGACGATGGTCGCAAAGGAGTCCTGAATCAATAGGGCCGTATCGTCGGCCTTGGCTAGCACCTTGCCGTTCTTGTCGAGGATGGCGACGTAGGGATCGAAAAACGTGCGGCCCAAACGGATGCCCTCAACCTCCACGGCGATGGGGTCGCCCTTCTTGGCCTCGACTCGATAATAATCCACATCCTCGTTGGACACCGTGCCGAGCACGGTGGAGTTCATGGCCACCTTTTGCGCCTTGTCGAGCGTGGTGTTTGGCTCCGTCTCGTCCACCTGCGCATACGCGCCCACGGTAAAAGTGCGGAAATCGGAGACGCCCGTCTTGGTGCGGATGCGAACCTTGTGCTCGCCGAGCGGACAGTCGGCATCAATTTTCACGCGCGCGAGCACGAAGCTTTCCTTAACCTCTTTGAGTTCCAACACCTTGACGCCGGGTTCATAAAGGAAAACTTCTTCGGCATCCGTGAGCCGGGCTCCGTTGAACTTCAACTCAACCTCTGTGCCGCGTTGCACGCCGTTGGGCGTGGTGCTTTGTAACGAGGGGGCAACGGCCCCGGCGGTGAGCGCGGAGGCAGCGAGCAGGGTGAGGGAGAGGGTGCGGGTATTCATGCGGAGAGAGGGAGAATCAGAACTAGGCGTAAAGTTGGGAGCAAAAAGAGAAAGCGCGAATCGGAACCCAGTTCCTCCTCTTCATCCTAATCTCAATTTTGCTCCCGCTGTTCATGGTTTTAAGAGCAACGGGGCAATGCCGATTTTCGGACATTGCCCCGTTGGGAATCAGACCTTCGCTCGGAGCACCATTCCGCTCAGGCGAGCAAGTCCTTCTGGACGTGGCCGTCGATGACGACTGCCTGCGGCCTGCCGCCGGGCGACATGAGGCGCTTCTCCGGGTCAATGCCGATGAGGCTGTAAATCGTCGCGCTGTAATCGCTGACCGTGAGCGGATCGTTCTCCGGCTCCGCGCCTTGGGCATCCGAGGAACCGTGGATGTAGCCGCGCTTGATGCCGCCGCCCGCCATGACGATGGAGAACACCTTGGGCCAATGGTCGCGGCCGGCGGTTTGGTTGATTTTAGGCGTGCGGCCGAACTCGGACGTCACATACACCAGCGTGCTGTCGAGCAAGCCGCGATCGTCCAAGTCGCGGATCAGCCGCGCAAAGGCCTGGTCAAAGCTGGGCATCTGGTTCTCCATCGCCCGCTTGATGCCATCGTGCATGTCCCAGCCGCCGTAGGTCAGGGAGACGAAACGCACGCCCGACTCGACGAGGCGACGGGCCAGCAGCATTCGCTGGCCGGCGGTGTTGCGGCCGTATTCGTCGCGCAACTGGGCCGATTCCTTCTCGATGTCAAACGCCTCGCGCGCCTTTTCGGAGGAAATGAGGCTGTAAGCGCGCTGATAGAAGGTGTCCATTCCGTCCAGCGCGTCGGTCTTCTCCAGCTTCGAGAAGTGCTCGTCCACGGCTGCACGCATGGAGCGGCGGGTGGCGAATCGCTTGTCATCAATGCCCGTGGGCAACGTCAGGTCGCGCACCTTGTAGCCGGCGCTTGCGGGATCCGAGCCGAGGCTGAAGGGCGCAAAGGCCGAGCCGAGATAACCCGTGCCACCGTTCGCAGTGACCGAGGGGATGGCCACATAGGGCGGGAGGTTGTTGCGTGGCCCGAGTTCGTGCGACACCACCGAGCCAAAGCTCGGATACACCAGCGCCGGACTGGGGCGGACACCCGTCATCATGTTGTGCGTGCCGCGCTCATGCGCCGCCTCGCCGTGGGTCATGGAGCGGACGACCGTGATCTTGTCCGCGACCTTCGCGGTCTGCTTCATCAACTCGGAGAAATACACGCCATCGAGCTTTGTCTTCACGGTGCCCATCGGCCCGCGATACTCGATTGGGGCATACATCTTGGGGTCAAAAGACTCCTGATGCGCCATACCACCGGGCAGATAAATGTTGATGACATTCTTGGCCTTGCCTTCCTTGGAGGGGGCTGCCTCGTAAGCCTGTGCCTTAAAGACGTCGCCCAGCGACAGCCCGAGAGTTCCCAGGGCTCCCACTTGGAGAAAGTTGCGGCGAGAGGTGTAAAAGCTGTGTTCAGCCGAGTTGCACCAGCGAGGTTGATGAATGCTCATACGGGTCGTTATTTTTATTTGCTCGTCCACATTGGCTGACGGAGTTGGATGGGCCTTATTCGAGGTCAAAGGATTTTTTTACGTATGCTTGAAGCCTTTTGCCGCGGGGAAAAGACAGCCCGTGTTCCTTACGAAACGGCGGTGTGCACGGCTGCCTCCCCTTTGTCTCCAAGCTGAAGTGGAATCGTGATCGCGCTCGAGTTTTTGCCGTTCACCCCACGCGTCGCCATCGCCAGACCAATTCTCTGCGCGTCGCCGTCCCTAATTTGAACGGTTCAGAAATCCGCAGCCCTTCCACCCAGAAAATCTGCCCGTCCACAGCCACGGCCACCAGCCGCCGCCGCCGCTCGCCTGCTGGCACTTTTGCGTTCGTGAACAAATCCTGCAGTTTCACTGGGCGCGCCATGCCGCTGGGTTGGAATCGGTCGCCAGGCTGCCAGTGTCGCAACAGAATGCATGGTCCGACCGCGTCCGCGTCAAAGCGCTCACAATTCCGCGACTGATTAATTGGCCTTTTGGTAACGTGTGGCAAGAGTCGCCATTTCACCTCAACGCTTGCGAGCCCAGCCGTGCCGCTCGTGGCCCGCAGTTTAATTTGCTGCTCACCGGAATCGACCACCGCCTCTGCCCGCAGCCACGTCACCCGTGCCGTCGCCGCATTGCGCACGAGCCAAGCGTCCTGCCACGAATGCCGCACGCCCGGGCGCAGCCTCAGTCGCTCTACCAATTCAAACTCGGCGGCCAAGCCAAGCCGCGCGAGTTCCACGCACACGCACTGCCGCTGCACCGCTACCGGCAGCTTCGCGAACGGCTTGCATTGCCGTTGTCTTAGCCAGCCGCGCGCGGCCGCCTGCACAAACGCCGCCTCGTCCCCGATGGTTTCCATTGCTCGTAACACCGTGCGCCCAACTGCCGGTGCGTAATGCCGCCGCAACAACGGGAGCAGCTCGTGCCGCACGCGGTTACGCAGGATATCCACTGAATTGTTTGAGGCGTCTTCGCGGAAACGAATCTTCTCTGACCGCGCGAACGCCAGCAGCCCGGCCTTCGGCTGGTCGAGCAGCGGCCGGACCAGCAGCACTGTTTTGTCAGCTGGCGAAGGATTGCGCCATTTCATCCCTGCCAAACCGCCACCTGCCCCGCGCAAGAGCCGGAGAAAAAACAATTCCACTTGGTCATCCGCATGGTGAGCTAGTGCCACCGCGCCCAGACCCAGTCGCCGCGCTGTCCGCGCCAAAAACTCATGCCGCAACTCCCGCGCCGCCATCTCCACCGAGCACCCCCGCTTGTGCGCCAGCCCACGCACATCGCCTGACTCCACCACGCACTTCAAGCCCAGCTGCCGCGCTGTTCGCTCCACAAACCGCGCGTCACCCTCGCTGTACGTGCCGCGCAGCTTGTGATTAAAATGCCCCACCACCAGACGCACGCTGAGCCCGGCCGCTAGCGCGTGCAACACCCGTAGCAGCACCATCGAGTCCACGCCGCCGGACACCGCCACCAGCACCCCCGCGCCCTCGGCCAGCAGACCGCGTTGGCGGACGGCGGCTGTCACTTGTGCCACAAGCGCATGCATGGCGTGATGCTGCGTAGCCGCGCGCCCTTGCACAAGCCCATTGCCGGTCGATCACGCGGCAAAACTTCCCGTTGACGGACTAAGTTCCCCCCCCCTTACTATGCTTGCATAGTCACGAACTGATTGGCCATGAAACCCATGCGACCCAACCAGCCTTTTACCGAGGCTTTCACCCTCATTGAACTTCTCGTCGTCATCGCCATCATCGCCATCCTCGCGGGAATGCTCTTGCCTGCGCTGGCCAAGGCCAAGCAGGCCGGCAAGGGGGCCGTTTGTGCCAACAACAGCAAGCAGGTCATTCTCGCGGTGAACCTCTACCACGGGGACCACGACGATTTCCTCCCCGGCGGCATGAGCACAGCGTTTTACCCACGATATATGCGGCAGGACACTGACCTGACCGACCGCGTTTATGGCGCGTTCTTCCTCCGTGGTTATCTCGGCATCCCGCCAACCAACGCTTGGACCACGACCGCGCAGGAAGTGAAAGTGGCGCGTTGTCCGGCACTGGATGGTGAGTCTCGCTTTGCGGGAAACTTTCGCAATGCGGTCAGCCGCTACGAAATGCGCTTTAACGACCGCCCGGTGGACGAGCGCAACGCCAACGTCACCCTTATGTGGGGCCGGCTCAATGGCGTCAACGCCTTCACCGGCGCGACCGCTGCGTGGGCGCCGAGCAAGCGCGTGCAGCAATGGCCCCAGCCCAACCGAAACTTCGTCACCTCCGACATGAGCACCAACGTCGTGGGCCACGATGCCAATGCGCCGCCCGGTTATTATCAAGATCCCACGCGCTTCACGGGCCAGTTGGCCAGGCGGGGCGCCCACGGTGGCCGGCTCCACTGGACGTTGATGGACGGCGCGGTGGTAAAGGCCAAGCCAGTTGACGCCACGGGCCCGCACAATGCCCGCTTCATCAACAGCACGACGCTCGGCCAAACTAACTTCTTCCAGTTCTGAGGTCAGCGAATCTTTCACCCACAAAGCAAAACGGGCGTTCCCTACGGAACGCCCGTTTGCACTAGGTGAGTTAAAGGCTCAGGCTAAGCCGACTTGATAGCGAAGAAAGCGGCGGACATTGATCTCGTCGCCCAGGGCTTTGCCAACCGTGGCGATGTGCTCGCGCACGGTGACTTCGCCGTTCTTCTTCACGAAGCCCTGCTCCACGAGGCAGACGGTCTGGAAGTATTTCTCGCGTTTGCCCTTCAGGATGTTGGCCATGGCGGCAGCGGGTTTGCCCTTCAGGGCGTCGGAGTTGCGGGCGATCTCGTCCTCCTTCTCCAGGACTTCGGCGGGAACCTGGTCGCGGCTCACCGCAGTGGGGTTACCGGCGGCGATTTGCAGGGTAATATCGCGCACGAGTTCTTTGAAGGCGTCGCTGCCGACGGTGGCTTCCCGGCCTGCGCCCACTTCGACGAGCACGCCGACTTTCGCGCCGGTGTGGATGTAGGCGGCGATGAGGCCGTTGCCGCTGACTTCCCAACGCACATGACGGTTGATGCGGATGTTCTCGCCGATCTTGGCGACGGCGGCAACGCGGTCCGACTCGAGGTCCACGCTCGGGTTGCTGGCGATTTTCTTGGCCAGCTCGTCACAGAAGGCTTTGAACTGATCGTTCTTGGCCACGAAGTCGGTCTCGCAATTGACTTCGAGGAGGACGCCGGTCTTGGAGCCGGGCGCGATGTGCTGGGCAATGACGCCCTCGTTGGCGGCGCGGTCGGCCTTTTTCGCGGCGCTGGCGACGCCTTTTTTGCGAAGCCAGTCGACGGCAAGGTCGAGGTCGCCATTGTTCTCGGTGAGGGCCTTTTTACAATCCATCAAGCCTGCGCCGGTCATCTCGCGGAGTTTCCCTACGGTTGCGGCAGTGATTTCAGCCATGTGATTAAATAGTTTTGAGAGTTGCTGTTTGAGGGTTGAGAGCACGCCGGGCGTTGAGCCGGCGCGTCAACTTAACTTCGGTTGATCAGGCGGCGGGCGTGGCGACAGTGGCGAGCGCCTCTGGGGTGACGGCCGGGGCCGGCTCGGGCGTCAGCTCGGCGGGCTTGTTGCGGCCGTGCTTGGCCTCGTACTCGGCGCGGGCTTTGCCGCAGGCCTCGGTCACACCGGCGAGAATGAGGCGCACGGAGCGGAGGGCGTCATCATTGCCGGCGATGGGGTAGTCCACCAAGTCAGGGTCGGCGTTGGTGTCCACGATGGCGACGATGGGTATACGGAGCTTGCGGGCCTCGGCCACCGCATTGTGCTCACGCTTAATGTCCACGACGAACATGGCGTCGGGCATTTTGTCGAGTGAGCGGAGGCCTTCGAGGTTCTTGACCAGGCGGTCCAGTTCACGCTGCAGGGAGGACTGCTCCTTTTTGCCGTATTTGCCAGCGGAGCCATCCGTGAACATGGCCTCGAGTTTCTTGTAGCGAGCAAGCGAGCGCTTCAGGGTTTTGTAGTTGGTGAGGGTGCCGCCGAGCCAGCGCTCGGTGACGTGCATCTGGCCGCAAGCCTTGGCGGACTCGCGGATCGCCTCTTGGGCCTGCTTCTTGGTGCCGACAAAAAGGACGCTGCCGCCACCGCGCACGAGGTCCCCGAGGTATTTGCAGGCATTTTGAAATTGTTGCGCTGTTTGGCTGAGGTCAATGATGTGAATGCCGTTGCGGGCCTCGAAGATGAAGCGCTTCATCTTGGGGTTCCAACGCTTGGTTTGGTGGCCGAAGTGGACGCCCGCCTCGAGCAGTTCCTTAATACCGATGGTCATCATGTTTCTAGCTGTTCCGGTTGGTTACGAGCCACGGCCGCAATGCGCGGTGGGCCATCCCGCAGAACTCGGGATTGGATTTGGTGTTACGGTGGCCACCGCCGCCCACACGGGCTGCGGCTGTTTGGTTTAAGGCCGTTACTTTCCGCCGTTTCTGGCGAAAAGAGGGCGCAAAGTAGCAGCCAGCAGCAAGCTGGCAATCCTATTTTTTCTGCATTACCTCCCCCAAATCTCAATAAGAGTCTGCCATCCTAAAGTCTCCCCCGCGGCGGAGAGGCAACCTTTGCCCAGGGCACACCCTCGCTTGCTCTCACCAAAGCCAATGCCTCGGCTGCCGGCCGGACGATGAGCTGCACCAGACCGCCAAGGTCCACCCAGAAAAATCGCCTTTGGGTACCCCGTCGGCCTCGAATGCTGTTAACAGCCGGCGCAGGGCGTGCGGAAACTTACGCACGAGGAGCTTTCGCTGCCCCAGCCACTCGACCTCCACCCGTGCCGCCTCGTAACTCGCAAGTGACATCAACCAAACCGGGTTCAGCGGCTTTGTCGGATTGCTTTGCAGCAGGTAGTTCACGAAGGCAATCGCATCCTGACCTAGTCGCTTGCCGGGCGGCGGATTTTGGAGCGCGTAGGCCGTAAACAGTTCGGCGAAGCGGTGGCCAAGCGCGCGGCGCGTCAACGGCAACGCGGTACCCGCCTCTCCCAGTCGGCGCATGCGCAGCAGCCGCGCGAACTGCCGGAGCTGCCCCGGATTTAGTTTAGCCAGGCTCTCGGCTCCCACCGTCAGCCCCTCGCGGGTGGTGACCTGCGCCGGGGCCGCGAGAAATTCCTCGAGCAACGCGTGGTCGGTGCAAAGCTGGACGACGAGCTTTTGTTGGCGGATCAGTTCCATCGCTTGTACTGCCGCCCAACCGTGCGGGCGCGCTCCACTTCCTTGAGCGCATCCCCAAGCGGCGGGGGATTATCATTTAGTTCGAGGCATAGGCAGCGCACCGGCGCGCGGGTCACGACGGCGTTAAGCAATTGCCATACGCCTTCAGCTACCGGCTGCACGCGGCTCTCGGAGGAGTCCGCTTGCGAATCGTGGGAACTGGAAAAATGCACCTGTACTACGCGGTCCAGCGGGAGGCGATCGAGAAGCTTTATTGGATCGATGCCTAGGCCTGGCGCGTAGGTAAACAGGTCAGCCACGTCCAGCAGAAGCCCGACGCCGCCGAAGCCGAGCACTTCGCCGATGAATCTCGCTGGGTCCATCTCGCTGCCAGGCCAGACCAATGGCCCAAAAACATTTTCTAGGATCAAAGGCGCGGCTATGGCACGGCGTGCTGTGACGATGTTGCGCGTCATCACCTCGATGCCTTCCTTGGTGAATGGCAGCGGCGCCGGCTGACCCAACAATATTCCGTTGGCGCGGGTGTAGCCGATATGTTCGCTCCACCACGGTGATTTCAGCTGTTTGATCAGGTGGGCCACGTTCTCCAAATACACGGCGTCCAAACCCTCCGCGCTGCCCAGCGAAAGCCCCGTGAAGTGTGGTATCACCGTAAAATGCTCGGCCAGCATCGCCAACTCGTCCATCCGCGCGGGCGGAGCGTCAAGGTAGCGGTCGCCGTGAACTTCCAGAAAATCCACCTCTGGCTGCTTTTGCAACAGGTCGGCGAGGAACGGCTCGTGATAGGTCAACCCCGCCCCGAGGCGCGGGAGATTGGCGAGCAGGTTCGATATTTCGGTCTTTTGGCCCACGGGTCGGTCAAGCTTTTACACCGCGAGACCACGCCTGTGCGCTGCGGTCGGGACATGTTTTTAAGTCCATTGCCCAATTCTTTAGGCTGCCTGCCCCGCACGCCAAGGAAAATTCCCGTTGCCAACGCAATCAACCATCGAAAGGCTGCGCGCCGCATGCGCCCACAACAAACGCCACCGCCGAGTTGGAATCCGGTTGCCGGACCATGGCGAAGGTGGCTTGCACCGCTGGCCTTGTTTAGCGGCGTGCTGGCCGCGGTGCCTCAGTCGCGCGTGGTCATTAACGAAATCCATTTTGATCCGGCGGAGAAGAAGCCGCTGGAGTTCGTCGAGCTACATAATGCGGGTACCAGCGAAGCTCAGCTCAACGGCTGGCAGCTTGGTAAGTTCCGCTTTGGCGCGGTGCACGTGCTTGCGCCCGGCGGCTTCATCGTGGTGGCAGCGGATCCGGCGGCGTTTCAAAAAGCCTTCGGCTTCGCGCCGCTCGGCCCGCTGCCGGGCAAGCTTCGCAATGAGGGCGAGCGCCTCGCCGTGCGCGATGCCGCCGGGCGCGTGGTAGATGAGGTCCGCTACGGCGTGACACCGCCGTGGCCGACAGCGACGCTCGGCGGCGGCTCCTCGCTGGAGCGTGTGCATCCCAATTTCTCGTCGTCAGTCGCCAGTTCGTGGCGCGCGTCGGGCTTCAAGCTCGATGGCTCCATCGGCAACAAATCGCCCACGCCCGGCAAGACCAATTCGGTGTATTCCGCCACGCAACCGCCAGCCGTCGAAGCTGTCGCGCATGCACCACAGCAGCCACGCTCGGGCCAACCCGTCACCGTGACCGTGCGGCTCGCGGAGGCGCGCGGGCACACGGCGAAGTTGCTCGTGCAGGCCGTCGAACCGGGCCAATACATCCGCAAGTCCGACCCGAGCTACGAACAAGGCTGGCGCGAGTTCCCGCTACACGATGATGGCAAGGACGGCGACGCGCACGCGCAGGACAACACGTTCACGGCGGTGGTGCCGAGTGACTTTCAGAAGCACCGTTGGCTGCTGCGTTATCGCGTTGTGTTCACCGACCGTGGCGGTGTAACGATGCGACTGCCCGGCGCAGACGACGAGTCGCCGAACTTTGCTTGGTTTTGTTACGACGGCGTGCCTGCGTGGACCGGCGCAAGCCAGCCGGGCAAGACGCCGCCGATTCAGTTCTCCAGCGCCTTCCTCACCACCTTGCCCGTGTATCATCTGCTCGCACGGCACGAGGACGTGGAGCGCAGCCAGTGGGATGGCGGCTACAACAAGCGTCGGCTGTTCGGCACGTTCGTGTGCGACGGACAGGTCTTCGACCACGTGCTGTTTCAGAATCGTGGTCAGGGCAGCACCTATGTCAGCGGCAAGACGAAGTGGGGCATCCACTTCCCACGCGGGCACGAGTTCACGCCGAAGAACCACTGGGGCGAACCTTACGTGCGCCCGTGGGACCATCTCAACCTGAGCGGGTGCGCCAGCCCGTGGGTGCAGGTGAACCGCGGCATGGCGGGCATGGACGAGGCCGTGTCCTTCCGCGCGTATCACCTCGCGGGCGTGCCGAGTCCGAACACGCACTGGATTCACTGGCGCGTCGTCTCGCGCGCGGACGAGGCAAGCGCGAAGAGCCAATACGAAGGCGACTTGTGGGGCTTGTATCTCGTCGTGCAAGACCCCGATGGGCCATGGCTCAAGGAGCGCGGGCTACCTGATGGCAACACGTTTAGTCCCGAGACCGGCCGCAAGCATCTCGGCGGCGGTCTGCCGCGCGACGGCTCGGACTTCAACCAATTCATGCACGGCTCACGCACAACGAAGGCCGAGGATTGGTGGCGCGAGAACTTAAACCTGCCTGATTATTACAGCTTTCACGCGGTCAACCGCGTCGTCTCGAACGTGGACCTCCGCCACGGCGCGAACCACTTTCTTTACCACTCGCCGCGCGCAGGTTGGTCTCCGGTGCCCTGGGATCTAGACATGATGTTCATCCCGAAAACGCACTGGCCGGGCATCACCGACCAGGCGCGCTGCCTCGACCTCGCCACGCTGCGCCGCGAATACCAGAACCGCGCGCGCGAAATCCTCGACCTCTTTTGCGCCGACAACTCGCCGCGTGGCGGGCAGGTTGGGCAACTCGTCGAGGAACTCGCCCGCGCCATCCGCCCAGCCGGCCATGAGCGCACTTGGAGCGAACTGGACATGGCGATGTGGAACCACCACCCGCGCACGAGCAGCAAGGGCGCGTTTTACCAAACGCCCTACGATCAAGGCATGATGGGCGGCAACTTCCGCCGCGTGTTGCCGACGCCCGACTTCAATGGCTTTTGCAAGGTCATCACCGACTTCTGCACTGATACGCGCACGAACCGGAACTACGCGCCCAACGACGGCAACATGAATGGCTACGGCTGGGGCCACCTCTGGTGGGAATCGCGTGACGCAAACATCCCCGAGCGCCCGGTCATCCGGCACCTCGGCGCGGAGAAGAAGGGCGCGCAGGTCTTTCAAATTTCGCCCTTCGCCACGCCGTCGGCCACGAACAGCTTCGCCGCCGTGCAGTGGCGCGTGGGCCGAAGCACCGCGCCCGGGCAGCCGGGTGGGGAGCCCGGCAAGCCGTGGCGCTACGAAATCGAGCCGCACTGGGACAGCGGCGAGCTCCTTCGCATGGACGTGCAAACGAAACTGCCGAAGGAAGCCTTCGCAGACGCCGGAGTGCTGCGCGTGCGCGCCCGCTACCGGGATAACACCGGGCGTTGGAGCCATTGGAGCGAACCGGTTCAGTTGAGTGGTCGATAAAACGCGTTGCGTTTTCGAGATCGCGTGACGACAGCTGGATCCCCCAAGGGCGAACCCTCAGCACGCTGAACCTAAACGTGTTGCTTCGTCTCAACGTCCTGCTTTCTGGGGCTAACTAGGTAGAGTTGGTTTTCCACCTTACTCTCCGCAAAAGTCCCGCCAACGCCGGTGTTGCCTCCTCCCGCTTTGGGTGCTATTTTCGCTTAACTAAAAAAATGTCTGATCCAAATCGCAGTCCGGAAAACGGCAAAAACGACCAGAACGAAGAGTCCAAGCTGGGCGGACGCAACACACTCTTCGTGTGGCTGGGAATCGCGGCGACCATCACCGTGTTGATGGTCTTTCGCAAGCCCGGTCAGCCCGGGCCGGAAGTCCTCACTTACCCGGACTTCATCCAAAAGGTGGACAACAAACTCATTCGCAACGGTGTCATTACCTATAATCCCCAAACCTCCGACCTTCGCGAAATCTCTGGCACATACATCCGAACCGACAGCAACCTCAAAGAGAAGCTTAATGCCAAAGGCGATAAGGAGGAGGTTCCCTTTCGAATCCGTATTCCCGTCACGGACAAAATGGTTGAGAAGCTTCTTGAGAGCGGGTTGTTCGTGACCAAGGAGCCGAACACGTTGTTCTGGTCGATGGTGATCAGCCTGTTACCCATCATTCTCATCGGTGTATTCATTTACTTCGTCTTCATCCGCAACTTGAAGATGGCAGGCAAAAGCGCCTTAAGCTTTGGGAAAAGCAAGGCTCGCATGCTCGCCAAGGACAAGAACAAAACCACCTTTAAGGACGTGGCTGGCGTCGAGGAGGCTAAAGATGAGGTCGTCGAGTTGGTCGAGTTTCTCAAAGACCCCAAAAAGTTCCAAAAGCTTGGCGGTCGCATCCCCAAGGGCATCCTCATGATTGGCGCGCCGGGCACGGGCAAAACGCTGCTTGCCAAGGCCATCGCTGGCGAGGCGGACGCAAGTTTTTTTAGCATCAGCGGGTCTGACTTTGTCGAAATGTTTGTCGGCGTTGGTGCAAGTCGAGTGCGTGATATGTTCGAGCAGGCCCGTAAGAATACGCCATGCCTCATCTTCATTGATGAAATTGACGCCGTGGGACGTAGCCGCGGCATCGGTCTCGGTGGCGGCAACGACGAGCGCGAGCAAACGCTCAATGCCCTGCTGGTTGAGATGGATGGTTTCGACACGCAAGAAGGCATCATCATCATCGCGGCCACGAATCGCCCTGATGTTCTCGACCCCGCGCTGCTGCGCCCCGGCCGCTTCGACCGCCAACTGACCGTGAATCTTCCCGACGTGCGTGGGCGCGAGGCGATTTTGAAAGTTCACGCTCGCAACGTCAAACTTGACCCCGCCGCCGACCTTTCGGTCATCGCGCGCGGCACGCCGGGATTTTCTGGTGCCGAACTGGCAAATTTGTTGAATGAGGCCGCCCTCCTCGCTGCCCGTCAAAACAAGAAAGCCGTGACCATGAAGGAGTTAGAAGAGGCGCGCGACAAAGTCCGCTGGGGCCGCGAGCGCCGTAGCCTCGCCATGACCGACGAGGAGAAAAAAAATACCGCTTGGCATGAAGCTGGTCACGCGCTGGTCAATGTCTTACTCCAGCACACTCATCCACTACACAAAGTGACCATCATCCCGCGCGGCCAAGCGCTTGGCGCGACGATGTATTTGCCCAAGGACGACATTCATAGCCGCCGCCGCAAGGAGATGCTCGACATGGTCGCTGTCACAATGGCCGGCCGCATCGCGGAGGAGATTGTCTCGGAGGACATCTCCACCGGGGCCGCTGGCGACATCCAGCAGGCCACGGGCATGGTGCGCGCGATGGTCTGCCAGTTCGGCATGAGCGACAAGCTAGGCATGGTTCTATATGCCGGCGAGGACGAGCGCTTCCTCGGCCGCGAGTTGGGCCGGGGCAAGGATTACAGCGAGCATACCGCGCAGGCCATTGACGCGGAGGTGAAACGCATCATCGACGAAGGTTACGCCGTCGCCACGCGCATTATTAATGAGCACCGCGACAAGCTTGAGGCCATCGCAAAGGCTTTGCTTGAATTCGAAACGCTGGAAGGCGCCCAAGTCGACGAGATCGTTCGCACTGGCAGGATGAGCAATCCGCCGCCGCCCGCGTCACTCGCTCCCTCGGCTCCTGTTGGGGCACCCGCTGGCACGTCAGTTCCCGAGTTACCCAAACCCACCCCCCCGCCGCTCGAACCCGGCCTTGGCGCCCCTGCGCCAGCACCGATTTGAGGCGGCGCCAACTTTGTCGCCAGTTCGCAAATTGCTCGCTCTCGCCTGCACATCTTTAGGCCCAGGTGCTACTGCTTGATGTGTGTTGATCGGCTGAGTTGCTGGTCCAATGGTCAAATGAGGTAAACATTCCACATCAGCTCGGCCGGCTCCCCTCCCCGCAGCGGTGGTTTCCGTTGTTGCTTTCCCTAGCGATGAACTGCTTTCCTTTCCGAGCATGGTTAGCAGCAATGTGGGTGAACTGCTTCGGAAAGCGCGCGAGTCGCGCCGCCTCACCGTGTCGCAGGTGGCCGACGCCACTAAGATCAAGTCCGACCATATCACGGCCCTTGAGGCGGGCGACTTCAATCCCTTTAGCGCGCCAGTTTACATCCGCGGTCATGTTAAGTCGCTCGTGCGCCACTATCACCTCGACCGGTCTAACGTCCTTGCCGCCCTCGACGCTGAATTGGCGCGCACGGAAAAGTTTGCCGAGCCGCCCAGCCTCATTCCGCGTGAGAAGGGCGTGCTCGACTGGATCATGCTTCAGTTTTCGAAGCTCAATCTCCGCTTGTTGCTGCCGCTCATCCTCCTCGCCCTGTGCATCGGCTTGGTTGTCTGGGCCTATGGCGCGTGGCGACGCCAGCAGTCCATCGACCCGCTCCTGAACCTTGGCCCCGGTTACTACAAATTGCCGCCGGAGAAGAGTGTCGTAGAATACCTCTCTTTTCCGCCAGGAGCCGTGCCGACCAACGCGCCGGCGAAAACGCCCAATGCCCCATGACCTGGTTTCGATGGACGACCAAGTTACAATGCTCAATTACCAGCTGAATGCGGCCGCCCTGAGGGCTTTGGGAATTGCGCATTGATTGGTCATTGGACATCTCGCAATTGGTCATTCTTCGCTTCGTCCCGTGACAGATAATCGCAAATCTACCTCCGTTCAGCCCGTGCGGGTCGGCATGATTTCCCTCGGTTGTGCCAAGAACCTCGTGGACGCCGAGATCATGCTCGGCACGTTGCTCAAGTCCGGGGCAGAAATCACCAACGACCCGGCCACGGCTGACGCTGTCATCGTCAACACGTGCTCATTCATTGACGCTGCGCAGGAGGAAAGCGTGGACGCCATTCTCGACTCCGCCGCCGTCCGCGAGGCAAATCAGCGAGGCCAAGCGCTCATTGTGTCTGGCTGCCTGAGCCAGCGTTTTCGCGAGGAACTGCCGAAGCTCCTGCCCGAGGTGGACGCTTTTATGGGCATTGACCAGGTCGCGCAGGTGGGCGAACTCGTCCGTGACGCGATGGCGCGTCGGCAGGCGAAAGTTCAAGCGGGGCTAAATTCCAAAGTCCAAGGTCTGAAGTCCAAAGTCGCGCGAACCATCGCCAAAATGGACAAGGCCAAACCCTTCGGCCACGACCTCGACGAATCTCTCCGTGGCACAGGCGCCTTCGGGAAAACCAAAACCGTCCTTACTTCCGCCCCATCTCCCATCTCCCATTCCCCATTCCCTCTTTTGGATGTCACTCCGCGCCCTTTTTACATCCCCGACTACGCCACTCCCCGCTTCCGCCTCACGCCGCGTCACTTCGCCTACGTGAAGATTGCCGAGGGCTGCAATCACCCGTGCAGCTTTTGTATCATCCCTCGGATGCGGGGCGGCCACCGCAGCCGCACGCAGGCGGACGTCGTGGCCGAAGCAAAGGCACTTATCAAAGATGGCGTGAAGGAGTTGAATCTCATTTCTCAGGACTCGACCTATTACGGCCTCGACCTCCGCACGAACCACAGCCGCGCGATTTCCTCACCGGAAAAATTCAAGGCCGCCACGAAGTCGTTGGCCGCCGATGCCACCACGCTTTGCACCCTTATACGCGAATTAAATGCGCTGCGCGGCGACTTTTGGATCCGCTTACTTTACACCCACCCCGCGCATTGGACGGATGACCTCATTACCACCATCGCTGAGTGCAAGAAGGTCGCGCGCTACGTGGACATGCCGCTCCAGCACATCCATGACGACCTGCTTACCCGCATGCGCCGCGAAACCTCCGGCCAATACATCCGCGACCTTATTAGGCGCATCCGCGCTGGCGTTCCAGGCATCGCCTTACGGACCACGTTTATCGTTGGCTTCCCCGGTGAGACGGATGCGCATTTCCAAACGTTGCTCGACTTTATTCGGGATACGCAGTTCGAGCGGCTTGGCGTCTTCACCTACTCAAAAGAGGACGGCACGATCGCTGGCAAGATGACCAGCCAACTTAGTGACAAGGTGAAGCAATACCGCCGTGAGCAAGCGATGGCCGCGCAGCACGAGGTCGCCCGCACCGTTGCGGAACGCTTCGGGGGCAAAACGCTTAAGGTGCTCATTGAGGGAAAAGCGTCAGCCAAGGAACTCAAGGCCGCGAAAGTCGCCTCTTGGGAGCACGGATTAATTCGCGGAGCCGACAAGGATCTGGCCCAACTCAAAGGCCGCTATCTCGTGGCCCGTGGCGAGGCGGACGCGCCGGACATTGACGGCCGTGTCTATGTGCGCGGCAAGCTGCCTCTTGGCCAGTTCGCCCGCGTCAAAATCATCGGCCATACCGACTACGATTTGATGGCCGAGCCGGCGTGACCGATGGCATCCAGTTGCGCGTCACGCATTACGTTTTGCGTTTCAAATTGTTTACGGTCCGGCGTAAGAATGAGATGCAAAACGTAAGTTGCTGCCGAGCACTCACTTGAACCTCCCCAACAAACTCACCGTCTCGCGCTTTGTCCTCACGGGTTTGTTCCTCGTGGCGATGTTCTCGCGCTCGCCGGTGAATGATACTATCGCACTGGTATTGTTCAGCATCGCTGGGTTGACGGATTACCTCGACGGCAAGCTCGCGCGCGAGCGCAAGCTCATCACCAGCTTTGGCATCCTCATGGATCCGCTGGCAGATAAAATTCTCACCTGCTCCGCATTCATCGCGTTGGTTGCACGCGGGCGGTTTGATCCCGGCTCAGGCGGGTCGCTGCCGGCCGTGCATGTTGAAGCGTGGATGGCGGTGCTCATCGTCGCGCGCGAATTAGCCATCACTGGCCTGCGCTTGCTTGCGGCGTCGAAGGGCGTGACGCTTGCGGCTGAGCGTTTCGGCAAGCACAAGACCATTTCCCAAATCACCGCCGTCATCGCGCTGCTAGTGCTAGATGCGCATGTCGAGTGGTGGCCGTGGCTAAGAGATTTCTTCGGTTTGTTGTTACCGTGGTTTGCGCATCTCTCGCTTTGGGTAACGGTGCTCCTCACGTTCACCTCCGGCGCGATTTACCTCTGGAAGAACCGCCAGATTTACCTGGAGGACATGTGAGCGGATTTGATCCCGCCGTGTGGGTGGCGCAAGGATTTGGTTCCGGTCGGCTCAAGCCTGGCCCGGGGACATGGGGTTCACTAGTCGGGGTGGCGTGGTTCGCTGGGTTGGTGGCGACCGGTTCGTTGTGGGGATTTTTCGGCGGCATTATTTTGAGCATCCCACTGTGCGCATGGATTTGTGGCGAGGCGGAAAAAGCGCTGGGTGAGAAAGATCCCGGCTCCGTGGTGCTGGATGAAATTATCGCTGTCCCGCTGTGTTTTAGTGCGTGGTTGTTGAGCGTGGCAAACAACACCGGTCGAATGCCCGAGGTCGGCTACTTCTTCGACGGAAATCATTGGATTGGAACCGCCCTGATCTTCGCTGCTTTCCGTCTCGTTGACATCTGGAAGCCGTGGCCGGTGCGCCAGAGCCAGTCGCTCCCAGGCGGCTGGGGCGTGACAGTAGATGACCTGCTGGCGGCGCTCTACGTGAACTTGGCGAGTCTGCTGTTTCTCCTGTGAAGCAGCCCACCAGTATAGTCACCGCGCTCCTCTTACTGCTCGATGCGATATAGCGTCTTGGCCGTGCGGAGGTAGAGTGCCTTACCGCTGATGGCCGGCGAGGCCTCGATGGGGCCGTCGAGCTTGCTCTCACCCAGCAGCTTGAACTCTGGCGCGGCGGCAAACACCACACACTTGCCCTCGCGGTCGGCGGCGTAGATGCGGCCCTCGGCAAACACGGGTGAGGCATACACCGCCTTCAGCACGCGCTCCGACCACAGCACCTTGCCGGTTTTGGCTTCGACAGCGCTGGCAAAACCGTTGTTGTCCAAGAGATAAAGGTGCTCGCCGTGCAGGACGGGCGAGGGAGTCTCCGGAACACCCTTGATGAGTTTCCAAACCAGTTGCGGCTTGCCGGTCGCGGGCTCGGACTCCTTTGCCGCGTCGAGAATGTTACCCGCCCTCCACGCGGATGCAGGCGGTGGCCGGATGGCGTAGAAGTGGCCCTTCGAGAAACCGGCGGCGAAAAATAATAGCCCGTGGCCAAAAATGGGCCGCGCGCCCGAGGAGTGGAATGGCTGATACTCCACCTGCCATAGTTCCTTGCCGGTCAGCGGATCGTAGCCGTAATGCGCCTTTGCGCCGTTGCTCAGGAGGACGGGTTTGCCTTCAAGGGTCGCGATTTGCGGCGTACCGTAGGCCTTGCGAAGGTCGCCCTCGGCCTTCGGTTTTCCAGCGGCGTCAAGATCGCGATAGTCCGTCGAGCGTTTTACCTTCCAGGCGTCTTTGCCTGTTTGCTTGTCCAACGCGACGATGAACTGATCATCCGCGCCATCGAAGTGAAGGATGAGCAGATTGTTAAAGAGAATTGGGGATGAGCCTGCGCCGCGATAATGGTTGCACTTCAAGTCGCGTCGTTCCCACAGCTTCACACCCGTCTTGGTGTCCAGGCACGCTGTGCCTGCTTCGCCGAACGTCACGTAAATCCGCCCCGCCTCGATGACCGGCGTAGGAGAGGCGTAGCTGTTGTAGCGCATCCACAGCTCTGGCTGCTGCGCGTCGAACAGCTTTACGTCGCGAACAATTTTTCCGGAGTTCTTGTCGAGCATGAGGACGTAGAGCTCGGTACCGTTACTTGTGGCGGTGGTGAGCCAAATTTGGTCGCCCCAGATGACGGGAGAGGACCAGCCTTTGTCATGGATGGGCGTCTTCCATTTCACTTTCTCGGTATCGCTCCATTGCACCGGCAAGCCCTTGGCTTCGGACTTGCCGTCGCCTGTCGGGCCACGGAATTGCGGCCAGTGATCGGCGGCGAGGGCGCACGAGGCGGTGCTTACGAGCGCGGACAACAACAAGGTAAATTTCATTGGCGTAAGATTAATCAAGATTTCCCCCGCTGAGCAACCCAGCCGTAGAGAATAAAACTTTGACGGCATCGCTGCGCTAGAAACTCAGGTTTGTAGTCAGAGCGATGCCGCGCCCAGCCATGCTGTTCTTAAACGACAGCGCGCTGGCCCTGCGGCAGGATATATTACGGCTCAACTTAAACAGGTGGTCACGCTGCCCCCGCCGTGTTCAAGAGGATGCGTAATTTACCCATTTGCTTGGCCTCCAGCCTTGACCGCGCTGCGCGGCCTCTGGTGAACTGGACTCATCAATCCGATGTCCATGCCCTTTGGTCTTTTTGCGGCCGGCGAAGTCAGCCTTTGGCCCTTGGCCGTATTGGTTATCTCCGTTGCGTTCGTCGTGGCGATGATCTCGGTCGTTCGCGCGCACGCGTTTCTCGCACTCATCCTTGCGGCAATCTTCGCCGGCCTCATGGCGGAGCAACTGCCTGGCGCAAAGGCCCGCGTGCCGAAGCCCGATTCACCGGTGGTCTCGCCCGACGGCAAGCCGCTCAAAAACCACTGGGTGCAGGCCGTGGAACTGACGAGCATCGAGTTCGGACGAACGGCGGGCGGCATCGCGATCGTCATCGGCTTGGCCACCATTATTTCCATGTGCCTGATGGAAAGCGGTGCGGCAGACAAGGTGGTGCGGCGTTTCCTCGCATTTTTTGGTGAAAAGAATGCGGGTATCGCGCTGCTGTTGAGCACCTACGTTCTTTCCGTGCCCATCTTCTTCGACACGATGTTCATGCTCATGGTGCCGCTGGCGCGGGCGCTGCGGCTGCGGACGGGCAAGGACTACCTGCTCTACGTCATGGCGGTGTGCTGCGGTGGCGTGATCACGCACTCGATGACCGTGCCGCATCCGGGGCCGCTGGCAATGGTCGAGAACCTGAAGATTGACGTCGGTGTATCGATCCTTGCGGGCATGGCCGTCGGGCTGTTCCCGCTGGCGGTGGGGTGGTTCGTCTGCCAGTGGCTAAACCGCAAGTTCGACGTCCCGATGCGTGAGACGCCCGGCACCTCGCTTGCCGAGTTGCGGTCCATCGTGGACAAACCAGAGTCGGAGTTGCCGTCTTTCGCGTGGTCCATCACCCCAGTCATCCTGCCGATTTTTCTCATCAGCCTCTCGTCGTTCATGGTCATCGGGAAGGAGAACGAAGCCTTTGTGAAACTGCTCGGGGGCCGGGAAGCCTTCGCGTCCACGTTCGCGGCGGTTGAGTTCATCGGTAACAAGAACGTCGCGTTGCTCATCGGCACGCTGGTCTCGATGTTCGTGCTCGCGCGGCAAAGGGGCTATAGCGTCGCGAAAATATGTGAGTTGATTGGCCCGCCGCTAGAGACCTCAGGCACCATCATCCTCATCACGGCGGCGGGCGGCGCGTTCGGCCTCATGCTCCGCAACGCTGGCGTAGGCGACGCCATCAAGGCCGCCGCGACGGGCCACGACATCTCGATGCTTTGGCTTTCCTTCATGGTTGCCGTCGTTATCCGTATTGCCCAAGGCTCCGCCACGGTGGCGATGCTCACCACTAGCGCGATGATGTATCCCATTATCACCGGTGGCACTCCGCTGCCTTACGACCCGATTTATCTGTTCCTCGCCATCGGCTTCGGCGGCTTTGGCTTCTCGTGGATGAATGACAGCGGGTTCTGGGTCGTGAGCAAGCTCGGTGGTCTTACGGAAGCTGAAACCCTCAAGACTTGGTCCGTATTACTCACGGTTAACTCGTTCGTCGGAATGCTTGCCACGTGGCTGCTCTCGCTGGTCATCCCGTTTCCGATGGGCAAGCCAGGGCAGTGAGGGAAAAGACTAGTGATTAGTCGTTTCCTCCGCTCGCGTCGTGACGCTTTCCGCCAACTAATCACCAGTTGCTTCACCGTCATGCGCCTTCTCCTCTTGCTCCTCGCCGCCGCTCTCCTTGCTGGTTGCGGAACCACGCCGCGCTCCGCCGACCGCCCACTGCGCGACATTCTCTTCGGCTCCTGCCTGAACAAAACCGAGCACCCCATGCTCGACCGCGCGGCCAAACTGCCGATGGACCTCTTCGTCTTCCTCGGGGACAATATCTACGCCGACACCACGAACATGATGGTGATGCGCGCCAAATACAATTCGCTGAAGGCTACGCCGTTCTTTCAGACTGTCCGCCGCAAAGCTCCCGTGCTCGCGACGTGGGATGATCATGATTACGGCATGAACGACGCCGGCGCGTCCTACCCGATGCGCCGCGAGTCGCAGTTGGAATTCTTCAACTGGCTGGACGAGCCCGCCGATTCAACACGTCGCAAGCAGGAGGGCATTTACCATGCGCAAATCTTCGGTCCGGTTGGCCGGCGCGTGCAGGTCATTCTCTTGGACACCCGTTACTTCCGCAGCCCGCTCGTGCGCGGCGACCACGGCGCGGAACCCAGCGGCGGCCCCTACGTGCCCAGCCCAGACCCGCAGGCCACCGTGCTCGGCGACGCCCAATGGCGCTGGCTGGAGGAGCAGTTGCGCCAACCGGCGGAGGTGCGGCTCATCGCGTCGAGCATCCAGTTCGTCGCGGAATTCGCCGGCTGCGAGTCTTGGGCGAACTTCCCGCGCGAGAAGCAGCGCTTCCTCGAACTCCTCCGCCGCACCCGCGCCAACGGCGTCCTCTTCGTCAGCGGCGACCGTCACTGGTGCGAGCTTTCCCGCATGGATAGCCCGGCCGGCTACCCGCTTTACGACCTCACTGCCAGCGCGATGACGCAGCGGCACCCGCGCCAGACACCTACACCCAACCGGTACCGCCACGACGCGAAGACCTTTCATGAAGCGAATGTGGGCCGCTTGCGTATTGACTGGCAGCGCGCCGAGCCGCGCCTGACCTTGCAAATCCTCGACGTGAATGCCCAAGTGCAGCTTGAGAAGTCCATCGCCCTGAGCGAATTACAGTCGCCTTAAAGCACGGTTTCGCCGCCCGGTGGAACTTGACACTCTGAGCCTTGAAATGGCTTGCCGCCCCTCCAGCGGACCCATACGCTGTCGACATTGCTAGGCGCATTTCATGTTGTCGCAAGTTAAAAGCCTGTTTTCCAACGATATCGGAATAGACCTAGGGACTGCAAATTCCCTGGTTTACTTGCGTGATCAAGGCATTGTCTTACGGGAACCGTCTGTCGTTGCCATCCAAGCGGGGACGACCAATGTGCTAGCCGTCGGAGAGGAGGCCAAGCGAATGCTCGGTCGCACTCCCGGACACATCCTCGCCATTCGTCCGATGAAAGACGGCGTCATCGCCGACTTCGAAATCGTGGAGGCGATGTTGCGGCACTTCATACAGAAGGTTCACCATCGCAAGTTGATCGCGCCGCGCGTGGTCGTCGCCGTCCCTTCGGGCATCACTGAAGTGGAGCGTCGCGCGGTAAAAGACTCGGCCACCCATGCCGGGGCGCGGGAAGTCTATTTAATCGAGCAGCCGATGGCCTCGGCCATCGGCGTCGGCCTGCCGGTTCATGAGCCGGCGGGCAACATGATCGTGGATATAGGCGGCGGCACATGCGAGATCGCGATTATCTCACTCGCGGGCATCGTGTTCAGCCGGAGTCTCCGCGTGGGCGGAGACGAGTTTGACGAGACCATCGTCGCGCACATGAAGCGCACCTACAATTTGATGATTGGCGAACGGACCGCGGAAGAGATCAAAATCCGCGTCGGTTCGGCCTTTCCGCTGGAGCAGGAACTCACGATGGAGGTTAAGGGCCGCGACTTGAGCGCGGGACTACCCAAGACCATCACCATCCGCTCAGAAGAGATTCGCGAAGCCCTGAAGGAACCGTTATCGAGCATCTTGGAGTCGATCCGCATCACGCTGGAACGCTGCCCACCTGAACTGTCCGCGGACTTGATTGACCGCGGCATCGTCATGGCTGGCGGCGGCGCATTGCTGCGGAACATAGATCGGCTCGTCGCGCAGGAGACCGGCTTGCCGGTTCATATTGCCGACGACCCGCTTACCGCCGTAGCCGAAGGCACCGGCCAAGTCCTCCAAAATCTGCAGTTCCTCAAGCGCGTCGCCACCTCCAGCCAAGGCTGATCAGTTCGTTCGCCCGCATTTGTTTGCGGGCCATGCTACGCAAGTCGCAATATATCGCGCTCGGATTCGTGGCGCTGGTTGGGCTGATATTCCTCAGCCTGCCGGAGTCCACGACCAATCGCGTCAAGCTCGCGTTAACCGGCCTGTTCCTCCCGCTCTTTGGCCTCACCGAGGCTACTCAAAGTGCCGCCCGTCGCACGGGTAACGCCATTGTTCCCCGCGAAGACCTTGTGCGCGAACTCGAGCAGCTTCGCGCCGAAAAGCAGAAGCTCGAGTTCAACCTCGCCCAAGCGCAAGGAGCCCTCCGTGAAAACGAGCAACTCCGCCAGCACGCCGGCTTGCCCGCCCGCGTGCCGTGGCAACTCAAGCCCGCGCGCGTAATCGCCCGCGACCCGGCGAACTGGTGGCGCACCGTGTTCATTGACGTGGGCAGCCGTGACGGCGTGCGCGCAGACATGCCAGTCATCGCACCCGATGGCCTCGTGGGCCGGGTCGCCGCCGTCGGCTCGACGCGGTCGCAGGTCGTGTTGCTCGGTGACCAGAACTGTCGCGTGGCCGCGCTGGTCAAGGAAACCGCCGAAAACGGTATCATCATGCCCTACGCTGCCGACCCCGCCGTCGTGACGCTCACCTATCTCTCTCGCGGTAGCCCGGTGAAGGGCGGCCAGACCATTGTGACGAGCGGGCTGGAGTTGAAACCCGGCAACGCCGTCCTCACCAGCGGCCTCGGCGGCGTGTTCCCAAGTGGCATCCGCATCGGAGAAATCGTGGACGTGCGCAACGTCGGCTTCGGCCTTTACCAAGAAGCGCGTGTGAAACTCGCTGTGAACCTTAACTCCCTCGACCGAGTATGGGTAGTGGTGCAATGAAGACCCAGAGAAGCAAGATTAAGACCTCGACCAAGGGCAAGAACGCCAATGCGGCCGTCTCTCTCTCGCTTTATTCCAATCCTCCCTCTCTGCCGTGAATCGTCTTGAATCCATTGCTATCCTGCTCGCTGCGTGGCTCGCGGTTGCGTTCGAGATTACGTTCAACGGCTTCCGCTCCACACTCGGTGCGCAGTTCAGCCTGCTGCCCGCGCTGATGGTCTATGTCGCGCTCTCCTCCTCGCTCCCGACCATGGCGATGCTCGCCGTTGTGGGCGGGCTGATGCAGGACGCTTTCTCCGCTAATCCGCTCGGGGTCACCACGCTTGCGCTGTCGCTAACCGGCTTCATGTTGCATCGCCAGCGCGACCTTGTGCTACGCGACCAACTTTACGCGCAGGTGATGACAGGTTTCCTCGCCAGCTCGTTGGTGCCCGCGTGCGTCATGGTTGTGTTGATGAACACGCACCACCCGGTGCCGCTGTCTTGGCGGCTGCTCGGGCAGTGGCTCGTGATGGCGGCGGGCGGAGCGCTCGTGACGCCGCTGGTCTTCCGGCTCTTCGCGCAGGTGAAACAGCTGTTTGCCTATCAGCCCGTGCCGGAATCGCACTACAGCGAGACACGGCAAATCAAGCGAACCAGATTTTGAACTACTGATGAATATGGTTAAGCATGAATATCAGACGTTAAACCACCAGCGCGTGCTGCTTGCTGTGTGTTGCGTATGCTTTGTGCAGTTCGCGTGTTCCCCCTTTGTCAGCCAACCGCAGCCACCCGCCGGCTTGTCTCCTCAACTTAATTTTTTCCGCCCAATAGCCCATGGTTCCCGTTAACCCAACCAAGCCGCCCGACACGCAGCTTCGCGTACTCGCCATCCTGATGGGCGGTGGGTTCGGCGTGCTGCTGGCGGGGTTGTGGTATGTGCAGGTGTTCTCCTCGAAGAAGTTTGCTGACAGCCTTGAGGACCAGGCCGTGCGCACTGTGCGACTGCCGGCTGTGCGCGGGAAGATTCTCGACCGCCATGGCCAGGCGTTCGCAGAGAACCGCCCGACCTACAACGTCGAGCTTTACCTTGCTGAGCTAGGCAAGCACTTCCAAACTGAATATGTCCGTCTCCGGCCAGCCGGCGTGCGCCTCACTCGGGCGGAGCGCGAGTCCCTGGAATGGGCTGCGCGCTACAACGTGGTCAGCAACATCACCGCGCAGGTAAGCGACTGGCTTCAACAGCCGCAGGTCATCGATCAGCGCCGGTTTCAGCGGCATTACAACGAGGTACGTGCGCTGCCCATCCCCTTGCTGCAAAACCTTAACCCCGGGCAGGTCGCGCGCTTCGCCGAACGGCCCGGCGTGTTTCCCGGCCTCGACCTAGAGATCCAGCCGCTGCGCGTTTATCCCCACGGCGGCTTGGCTGCACAGGTCCTCGGCACGCTTACGCGCGACCAGAGTTCGCAGGTGGAAGAGGACGCCTTCTATCACTACCGCCTGCCTGATTGGAGGGGCATGACCGGCATGGAGGGGATTTTCGACGTGCAGTTGCGCGGCACTGCAGGCACGAAGTCCATGACCGTGAACCGCCTTGGTTATCGGCAGCAGGAGATTATGCTGCGCGCGCCCGAGCCAGGTAATCATCTCGTGCTCACGCTCGACTTCCGGCTTCAGCGTGCAGCTGAGGCTGCCCTCGTTACGTCCCTGTTTGGCGCGCAGACGCGCGGCGCGGCGGTGGTGTTGGACGTCCACAATGGCGATGTGCTGGCGATGGCCTCCGCGCCGACCTTTGAGCCGGTAGAGTTCATGGGCCACATTGCGACCGAGCGTTGGACCAACGTGCTGAACCACCCCGTGCAGCGACCAATGCTCAACCGCGCCACGCAGGAGAACTACCACCCTGGCTCGGTGCTTAAGATGCTTACCGGCCTGGCCGCCCTCGAGTTGGAGCGGCTTGACCCTAAGGAGGTTTTTAACGTCGTGGAAGACCCTGAGCGGCCTGGCAAGGGTTGCTATCACGTGGGTAACCGGAAAGTGAAGGATACCGTCGCGGCCGGTCCCTACGATTTCAAGAAGGCGCTGATGCACTCCTCGAACGCCTATTTCATTCACCAAGCACTCAAGCCGGGCGTGCTGCAAAAGATGATTCTGCTCGGTGAGAAGTTTCACCTCGGCGAGCGTACGGGGATCCTGCCCCGTCAAGAGACCGCCGGAGAATTTCCCGACCAGACCGACTTGCTGCGCCGCTGGCAACCCGGCGACACGGCCAACCTGGCTATTGGCCAAGGCAAAGTGTCCGTCAGCCCGTTGCAAATTGCCGTGATGACGGCTGCGATTGCCAATGGTGGGAAGGTTCTCTCACCGCGCCTAGTGCTGAGGACGGAGCCGAGCGACCCGCAGTCCGGCGATCAGGCGAATGAGTTCCCGGTGAAAGTGCGCGACGAACTAGGCGTGAAACCGGAGAACTTGCGACTGATCCACGAAGCGATGCTCGCGGAAGTGGAGGAAGCGGGCGGCACCGGTGTTGGGGCCACCATTCGGGGCCTCAAGATTGGCGGCAAGACTGGAACGGCGGAAATTGAGCAGGGCGGCAGGGTGGTGGACAAGACGACTTGGTTCGCCTCATTTGCACCAGTGGACCGGCCCAAGTGGGCGGTCGTTGTAATGGTCGAGAGCGGCGCGTCCGGCGGCAAAACCTGCGCCCCGATCGCACGCTTGATTTATGAGGCTTTGCTTAAGCACGAGCGCGACGGCGGGCAAAAAAACGCAGTCTTAGCCCAAACGAACTAATGCGGCGAGAAACGACCATGCGGGTAAATGCGACTCGGCCGGTTACGTCCGAAGCTAGGGAGAACTCGTTGCCAACGCTCTCGCTTGCATTGGCTCTCGCTCGTGGCGATAGGGAAAAAAGCAGTCCAATCTCTGATGAACACAACACTATAATCAGCCGCGCGCTAGCTATCATTCTCCCTTCCCCGGTGGGAAAGAATCGGGTTGAGGCAAAAAGCAAGAGGCCGCGCTTTTTAGATCCGAACCTCCGTCCCAAGTCACTCGACACCCATCACTTGCCAACTGCCTGATGCTCGCCCGCACCAATATCGCTGAGAAGCCTGCCCGGATTGACTGGGTGCTGCTTTGCGCGCTGCTTGGGCTAATGGCTTTAGGTGTCTTGTTCATCCATAGCGCGCGTTATGCGACCGAGTCCAGCGCGGGGGTGCCTTGGTTCAAGCAACTTCATTTTCGCCAGGCTGTCTTTTACACGCTGGGGCTCGGCGCGCTGGCGATGACGTGCCTCATCCCTTACCAGACGTTGGCGCGCTGGTCTTATCTGGGCTACTGGGCCAGCATCCTACTTCTCCTGCTGGTGCTCATTCCGCATATTGGTGCGCTACGTTTCGGCGCGCGCCGGT
>Ga0194132_10000461_pt1 | contig 83901 bp, 73 predicted proteins | sample TA2KigOf80mmetaG_FD_148612 | JGI IMG/M metagenome (GOLD analysis project Ga0194132, IMG submission 148612) | Freshwater microbial communities from Lake Tanganyika, Tanzania - TA2015054 Kigoma Offshore 80m | ecosystem: Environmental > Aquatic > Freshwater > Lake | place: Tanzania: Lake... | reverse complement strand
ATCTGTGCTCTCTTCGCTTCTCGCTCGGTCAAATGTAGTCCTCTCATGGACTGACATATTCACTGAGCAGTTACCTACTGACAATATCACTGAGCAAAGACAACAAATAACATCTTGCTTGACAAACCTGGCAAAGGCAAATACATTGGGCATATCCTTGCCTGTGCAATTATTCCAATTGAAATCAAACCAGCCTTTGTGCATGAAATATCCACTTTGACTGTTTTCAGTAATATTATCGGCGTGCAATACGGCAAAAAATCTAGAGGTGATCAATGACATCCAGTTCCCCCGGCAAACTCAAGGTTCTTGGTATCTCCGGTAGCCTGAGGCAGAAGTCGTTCAACTCGGCTCTGCTTCGCGAAGCGCAGGCCCTCGCCCCGGACGCGATGGAGATCGTAATCTTCGACATCCACACCATTCCGCTTTACGATGGCGATGTTGAAGCAGCAGGAGACCCTGCGCCTGTCAGGGAGCTCAAGGACGCAATCCGTGCAGCGGACGGTGTCCTGTGGGTCACCCCTGAGTACAACCACAGCACCTCCGGCGTGCTCAAGAACACAATCGACTGGGCATCCCGCGGCAAGGACAGCCCTCTCGTGGGCAAGCCGGTCACGTTCATGGGCGCGGGCTCTTCCGGCGGCACGGCGCGGGCGCAGATGCACCTCGAAAATATCTTCGCCGAGACGCGCTCGCACTCCATGTCCAAGCCTGGCGTCCTGGTCGCGTTCGCCCGCCGCCAGTTCGATGACAACCTGACGCTCAACAACGACGACACGAAGATGGCAGTCCGCGCGCATCTGGAGGCGTTCGCGCTGTGGATACAGAAGATCAACCGCAAGTAGGCACTGTCCCGCTTCTTTAACAACAAGCGCCGCCCGATAAGAATCGCGGGCGGCACTGCAATATCTCCCCTGTCGAAAGAAGCCTGGAAAGCGACAACTGACCTGGCGCCCGGCGGCCAAGTTGCCTGAAGGGACTGTCAACAACTCGGCTCCGCCAGCTTTAGAGCGTGTCCGTCATACGGGCGATCGCGCTCTGCAGGTTAGAGGTCAGGTGTACCCTCGCAACACGCCGTCCCTTCTCCCGGAGCGTCAGGTAGTCGCCCAGCGCCTGCGCGTCGGCGAGCGTCGCGAATGTGAACTGCTCGCCTGGTACCGGGAGGTCGCGCGGGTGCTCAGCGGTCACGAGCAGGAAGACGCCGCCGGCAGGCCCTCCCTTGTGCAATTGTCCCGTTGAGTGGAGGTACCGTGGGCCGTACCCCAGAGTAGTGGCCACGCCGAGCTTCGCGGAAAGCGCCTTGCGCAGTGAAGTGAATGCCGTGTCGACGTAAGGCGTCTCGCGCATGAACGCCAGGACCGCGAAATAGTCCCCTGCGCCGGCGGACCTGACCAGGGACTCGAAGGAGCCTGCGCCTTCGGGCTCAGGCAGCCTGCCTGTTTTCCGGAACTCGGCGATCATTTCCGAGGCCATCTCCTTGGCGCGCTGCACGTCCGGCTGGTCGAACGGGTTCACGCCCAGCATCGCCCCGGCCGTGGCGGTTGCGAACTCCCAGCGATAGAACTCCGCGCCAAGATCGTAAGCGTCCTTCAAGTCGAGCCTCAGCAACGGCTTGCCGGCATCCGCCAGGCGGGAAGCCAGCTTGTCCGTCTCGACGTTCGCGTCCCCTTCCACCCAGACATACACAAAGCAGCGCCCCTCGCCGTACTCCTGCGCGTCCAGGCGCGATTCCCCCGCTACCGGGACGATGCCCTTCCCCTCCTTGCCGGTGCTCTCGGCGACCAGCTGCTCCACCCACAGGCCGAAGCTGGAAACGGAGGGCGAGGTGATGAGCGTCAGCTTGTCCCGGCCAGCAAGGGCGTTTTCACCCATGTATTGCCCAAACTCCGCGCCGGGGTTGTCCCGTCCGTCCTCGCACCTCGCACGCATTTCGACCGCGCGGGCAAGGAGCTCGTTCACGTCCAGGCCGATCAGGGCCGCTGGCACAAGGCCGAAATACGACAGGACGGAGTACCTTCCGCCAACGTCAGGCGGATTTACAAAGGCGCGCCTGAAACCGTGTTCCTGTGCCATTCGCTCCAGAGGTGTCCCCGGGTCCGTGATAGCGACGAAGCCGCGCCCTGCCCGCTCCATCCCCACAGCCTTCTCTACGACGGCGCGGAAGTGCCTGTACAGGGAATTAGGCTCGATGGTGCCGCCGGACTTGGACGAAACGACGAAGAGCGTCCTGGACGGGTCTATCAGGTCGGTAACGGCGATGACGGCGGCGGGAACGACGGAGTCCAGGACGATGAGATCCGGGTAGCCGTTGCGCGGCCTGCCGAAGCTCTGCCGGAGCACCTCCGGACCCAGGCTGCTGCCGCCCATCCCGAGCAACACGACGTGCCTGTAACCCTCCGAACGGACTTCGTTCGCAAACGCGGCAATGTCTTCGACGTGGTCCTGCATGGAGACCGGCACGTCCAGCCAGCCCAGCCGGTTAGAGATCTCCTCCGGAGAGGGCTTCCAGATGGTGTAATCCCTGCGCCAGATACGCTCGACGATTTCGTTGATACGCAGGCTGGTGGGCATGGATAAGCCTCCGGAACCACAGCCCGCGCGCCTCATCACACCCGGGCCACCTGCCCGCCGTGCCGGCAGCCGGAACAGGCGCGATGAATCGCGCGGTTTACAATTCCTGGTCTATTTTCTGGTCTGCGCCAGGAGCTTCGTCCGCTTCTGCTCAATGTTGGCCATAAGCTGATCGAACGAATCGGCAAACGCCTTGACGCCGTCGGACAGGAGCTTGCCGGTCACCTGCGTCATTCTTATGCCGGCCCGCTCAAGGTCGGCAAAGACCTTCTCGGCGTCCGCGGTATCCCTGTCAACCGTTACCTCCGGCTTACCATGGTCCAGGAACGCCTTGAGCGTATTCTCCGGCATGGTGTTGACCGTGTCACGGCCTATCAGGTTGTCGACGTAGATGACGTCTCTGTAGGCCAGGTTCTTTGTGCTCGTGCTGGCCCACAGCGGCCTCTGAACGTGGGCGCCTTTGGCCTTCAGCGCCTGGAAGCGCTTGCCGCCGAAGTCGCGCTGGAAGTCGCCGTACGCCAGCTTCGCGTTGGCGATGGCCGCTTTGCCGGCAAGCGACTTCTCTTCCGGCTTACCCTTTAGACTATTATCCACCAGAGTGTCTACGCGGCTGACGAAGAAGGAGGCCACGGAGGCCGCCTTCGAAACGTTTCCCCCTGCCTTCGCCAGGTCCTCCAGTCCGGCGATGTACGCCTCGCGCACCTGGCTGTAGGCCTCCAGCGAAAAGACGAGCGTGACATTGATGTTCAGGCCGTCCGCTATCAACCGGCGAATTGCGGGCACGCCTGCGGGCGTTGCGGGCACCTTTATCATCACGTTCGGCCGGTTGAGGGCCCTGAAAAGCCGGTGGGCCTCGGCCACCGTGCCTTCCGTGTCGTTCGCAAGCAACGGGCTGACCTCCAGGCTGGCGTAGCCGTCCACGCCCTTCGTCGCATCGTAGACGCCACGGAGCATGTCGGCGACTGCCTGGATGTCCTCCACCGCGAGCGCTTCGTATATCTCCCCCGCGGACTTGCCCTGGCGGGCAAGCTTCACCATCTCGTCGTCGTAGTCAGCACTCTGGGCCATCGCCTTTTCGAAGATCGTTGGGTTGGAAGTAAGGCCGGTCACCCCCTGCTTCAACAGCGCGGCAAGCTCGCCGGACCTGATCAGCCCGCGCCGGACGTTGTCGTACCACGCCGATTGTCCCAGGGCGTTCAGCTTCTGAAGGTTGTTCATTTCGTCTCCTTATCGTGCGCGTCCAGCGCTTTTTCGAGGCCCGGCACCTGGTCCGCTCCGGCCGGCACCTGTATCGTCGATCCCTTGAAATCGTCACCAACGGCTTCGTACCGCCCTCCCAGGTGCGCGGCGAGGAAGGCTTCGGCGACGGCGTTGAAGGCCATGTTGTTTTCCGGGCGGGCGAATCCGTGACCTTCGTCGGGGAAGAGTACGTAGGTAACCGGGATTCCTTTGCCCCGCAACGCCTGTACGATCTGGACCGACTCGGTTTGCTTGACCCTCGGATCTTTGGCCCCCTGGACTATGAGTAGTGGGCGGTTTATGCGCTCTACGTACGTAAGTGGCGAGCGCTCTTTGAGGAATTTTCGGCCCTCTTCATTGCGGTGGTCGCCCACGCGGGTGGCGAAGACCTCTATCTGGGGCGCCCAGTACGGGGGGATGGACTCCAGCAGGGTGACCAGGCTCGATGGCCCAACGATGTCCACCCCGCAGGCGAAGGTGTCCGGCGTGAATGTGAGGCCCACCAGCGCCGCATAGCCGCCGTAGCTGCCGCCGAAAACCGCAACTCGATTCCGGTCTGCGATGCCCTGCCCCACGGCCCACTCCATTGCGTCCAGGAGGTCGTCGTGCATCTTGCCGGCCCACTCCATGTTGCCGGCGTTGGTGAAGCGCTTGCCCAGGCCTGTTGAGCCGCGGAAGTTAACGCTCATGACGGCATAGCCACGGTTGGCCATGAGCTGGTGCATGGGATTATAGCCCCACTCGTCCGCGCGCCCAGGGCCGCCATGAACGTCCAGCACCATCGGGAGCGGCCTGTCCGGCGTGCCCGGGCTGCGGGCATCGCTGCCGTACGGGAGGGTGTAATAACAGACCATGTCCAGGCCGTCGCGCGTCTTGATTACGGCGGCGTGCATCTTCGAAAGGGGCAGGCCTTCCAGGCGCTTGCGGTTGGAGAACAGGAAAGAGTCCTGTCGGGACCGGCGGTCGCAGCGGTAGTACCGCATCGGCCCATCGTCCATCATGAAGGCCACTATCCATTGGGTGTCGTCCAGCGTACGGCTGACGATCTCGATCTCGCCGCCCGCGACGGTCTTCAGGTACTGGAGGTCGCCGCCGACGCGGTCGTCGAGCACCATCCAGTGCTTGCGATCGTATGTGAATGCCACGGCCTCAACCGTCTTTTCCGTGGGGTGGGTCAGCACCTCGCTGACGTCGGCGCGCGGGTTTTCCGCGATGACGGTGCGCTCCCCGGACTCCGAATCGATCGTTACGAGCGCGGACGTATCCCGGTCGCGGCTGTCGATCATGTAGAGCGTCCGGCGCGATTTGTCGAAGCCGGAGGGCGTGGTCGTCAGCAGGTCCTCAGGGGGCACCGGGATGAAGAGCTCCCAATCCCCGGATGGCGTGGGCCTGAGAAGCTCGCTGCCGCCGGAGGAGGTCAGGCGATACGCGAACCGCACCTGGAGGCTGTCGTCCGTCACGTAGCCGGCGAAGCCTTCGTTCCTGGCGATTATCTCGCGCTGTCCGGTGGCTATGTTCACGCGGTAAAGGTCATGAAGCTGCGGGTCTCGGTCGTTCAGGCCGACGACGATCTCCCCCGGAAAGTGGTGGCTAAGCTCTTGCACCTGGGCGTGGACGCCCTTGATGGGCGTGAGGTCCACGGTTGCCTGAGTGGCGATGTCTACCGAATAAACGTGCCAGTCCTCGTCGCCGCCCTGGTCCTGCATGTACAGGATGTGCTCGCTGTCGAACGCCCAGAAGTATATCCGAATGCCGCGCGCCCGGTCGCTGGTGATTGGCCTCGCGGTCGCGACATCCGTTGCGTCGCCGACCCACACATTGAGAAAGCCGTCCACAGGCGCCAGGAAAGAGAGTTTCCGGCCATCCGGGCTTATTCGTGGCGACGCCCTGTCCGGGTTGCCGAACAGCACCTCCCTCGGAATAAGCTGGACAGCCTCGCTCGTGGTCAAAATGCTCCCTCCGGCCCTCGTTCCTTCTCACCCCTAGTCTATCGGATGCGCAGATTGACGGCAAACGAGGCCGTTGCTACACTTGCGCCGAAATTCGAGGAGGGGGAGGCACTTGGACAAGAAGGCGCTGATAATCGGGATAGACGGGTGCAGGCCGGACTCTTTGCTGGCCGCGAAGACGCCGACGATCGATTCGCTAAAGGCGCGCGGGGCGTACAGCTTCAAGGCGCAGGCGTGCAGGTTCACGAAGAGCGGCCCGTGCTGGACGAGCATGCTCACAGGGACGTGGCCGGAAAAGCATGGAGTGGTCAACAACTCCTTCGAAGGGTTCAAGCCGGAAAGCTATCCCCACTTCTTCCAGCGCCTGAAGGAGGCAAAGCCCGGCGTGCGCACAGCCTCGATTGTCCACTGGGCGCCGATAAATACCCACCTTGTGCGCGGGGCAGACATCGTGGGGACGTACCCAACGGACGATGAGGTCGTTACGGCGGTTTCGCGCGTACTGACGACTGATAATGTCGACGCGCTCTACCTGCACTTCGACGATGCGGACGGGGCCGGCCACAAGAACGGCTACGGCCCCAACCAGGCCTACCTGGATATGCTGGCGGTAATCGACTCCAGGATCGCATCCATCCTCAAGGCGCTGAAGTCGCGCAAGAGCTACAGCAAAGAGAACTGGCTGGTGCTGGTGTCCACCGACCACGGCGGCGAGACGGAGAAGGCGCCGGGGGCGGTGAAGGCGCGGCACGGGGACGACGTGCCGGAGCAGAGGACGATCTTCGTGATAGTGAGTGGGAACGCGGCGAAGAAGGGCGAGATACTGCCGGCGCCGAACAGCGTGGACGTGCCGCAGACGGTGCTCAGTCACCTGGGAGTGGCGGTGCGGCCGGAGTGGGGCTGGGACGGCAGGCCGGTGGGGCTGCAGGGCACGCGCTAGTCGCGGTAAGCCTTATCGCGGGGGAGGACACTAAGAACAGCAATAACGCGAGCTTCGTGGTCCGGTGAGAACCGGACCCTTATATCGCCGACTCGAAGGCGCCATTCGTTAGGCGCATCATTGAGCTTTTTGAGATCACCAAGAGATGGGAAGTAGGTTAATGCAGCCAACCGGTCTGTAACTCGCTCCCTCAAGCGAGGCTCCAGACGCCTGAGGTCCCGCTTTGCCCGCGGAGACACCACAACACGCCACCGTGCATCAGTTATCTTTCCTGAGCTCGTCGATGACCTCCTCGAGGGGCCGGGCCTTGCCGTCAAGATACTCCTGCCAGGCCTCCGCGACGCCCTCTCGCTCCTCCTCCGTCTCCGGCTCGTCATCGATCGGCGCGTTCAGCAGCGCCCTGAGGAACGGGTCGCCCTGGTCACGAAGGGACTTGAGGTACCGCGCAGCGGACAGGAGCTCGCTGTCAGGCAGCTCGTCAATAAGGCGATGAAGCTGTTCCTTTGTCACCATCTACTGCGCCTCCACAACATGCGCTTCTCCACGATGAACGGATGTCCCTGACCGTATTTTACTCCAGGTCAACTATCGCGTCGCCGTCCATGACCTGCTTGCCTGCCGTTACGTGCACCGTCTTGACGACGCCTGACCAGTCGGCGCGCAGCACCTGCTGCATCTTCATCGCCTCAAGGATGCAGACCTCGTCGCCGGTGACCACCTGGTCGCCGACCTTGACAGCAACAGAGACTATGACGCCGGGCATGGGTGAGCGGAAGGACTTGCCGCCGCCTGCAGGCGCTGCGCTCCGGGCCGGCTGGCGCGCGCCGTCGGATGAAACGGGAGTGGGCGTCACGGGCCGCGACTCCGCGCGCGGCGCGACAGGGGCAAGGGCGGTAGGATTGCCGCTGTCGTCCAGGCTGACCTCAACCAGCTCGCCGTCCACGAAGGCGCGGACGGGAGAGGTGTGGAGGTCTTCGACCTCGACCGTGTACCAGCGGTCTTTGACTTTAACCTTGAGCTTTTTTTCCATTCCTTCGGCTTGCCTCTGAAACGGCCTTGCGGCCAGTCTTATCGCCACCCTTCCGGCTAGACGGACATTATAACAGCCGCAGTGGGCAGTGGGCAGTGAGCCCCTGATATAATGTCACCCACGAATTGACGTCAAGGCAAGGGACCCATGGCTAAGGCGAACAGGATCGACATTAATTGCGATATGGGCGAAAGTTTTGGTATGTACAAGATGGGCCTCGATGAAGAGGTCATCAAGCACATAAGCTCGGCGAACATCGCATGCGGCTTCCACGCGGGCGACCCGATGTGGATGCGGACGACCGTCAAGCTGGCGGAGGAGATCGGAGTCTCGATTGGGGCGCACACCAGCTTCCCGGACCTTGTGGGCTTCGGGCGCAGGGATATGACCGCCTCCCCCGAGGAGGTCAAGAACGACATTGTTTACCAGATAGGCGCGCTGCAGGCCTTCACGAAGGCGAAGAAGCTGCAGCACGTCAAGCCTCACGGGGCTATGTACAACCAGGCAGTGAACGACGAGCCGCTGGCCCGCGCCATCTGCGAGGCGATACAGGAAGTGGACCCGGACCTGGTGCTGGTAGCGCTTGCCGGCTCGAAGTGGGTGAAGGTCGCGAAGAGCATGGGGCTGCGCGTGGCGCGGGAGATCTTCGCAGACCGGGCGCTGAACCCGGACGGCACGCTCGTCTCCAGGACAAAGCCCGGATCCGTCCTGCACGACATAGACGAGGTGGCCGAGCGGAGCCTGAGGATGGTCACGGAGGGCAAGGCTGTGGCGATTACCGGCGACGTCATCGAGGTTGAGGCAGACAGCATCTGCATACACGGGGACACGCCCGGCGCTGTGGAGATGGCTGCGAAAGTCAAGAAGGAGCTGCAGGCGGCAGGGGTATCTATCGTGCCGGTGGGCAAGCTCGTATAATAGGTGGGTTGCCCTCGGCAACCGCTAAATCTCTCCCTTCAAGGGGTGTCCAGACACTCAGTAATGTACGATTCTCCTCGGTTCCTCAACGCCGGTGACACGGCCTTTGTAGTAGAGCTTGGCGATTCGATCAGCCCCGAGTGCAACCGGAAGGTCCACACCCTCGTGAAGGCGCTCGACAGCCGGGAGATTCCCGGCATCGTCGACATAGTGCCTACCTACCGCTCTCTGCTGGTGCAGTACGATCCTCTTCGGGTCGGTCTGAAGGACCTGAAAGGGATAGTCCTCGAGCTGGAAAAGACGATTGACGAGGGCCATACGATCAAGCCCCGAATCGTTAAGGTCCCGACGCTCTACGGCGGCGATCACGGCCCGGACATGCAGTTCGTTGCCGAGAACGCCGGCGTAACTCCCGAAGAGGTAATCAAAATACACTCGGAGACCGACTACCTGGTGTACATGATGGGGTTCACCCCGGGTTTCCCGTACCTGGGCGGCCTTTCGAAGAAGCTGGTGACACCCCGCCTCAAGACGCCCCGCACGAAGATACCTGCAGGCTCCGTGGGCATCGCGGAGTCGCAGACGGGCGTATATCCACAGGAGAGCCCCGGCGGGTGGCGCCTGATCGGCCGCACGCCGTTGAGGCTGTTCGATCCCAGGAGGGCGCCGCCTTCGCTCATAAGCGCGGGCGACATTGTGCGGTTCACGCCGATAACGCAGGTTGAGTACGACAGCCTCCATGAGACTGTGAAGAAGGGCGAGTTCCAGGTGTCTAGCGTGGTGTCAGAGCAATGAGCAACCCGGCGATACAAGTAATAGAGTCCGGAATGCTGACGACGGTGCAGGACCGCGGCCGCATAGGCTACCAGCGGTTCGGCGTGCCCGTTTCCGGCGCAATGGACGAGTTCGCGCTGCGAGTCGCAAACGTACTTGCCGGCAATGACCAGAACGCCGCCGCCCTCGAAATTACCGTCCTGGGTCCCCGCGTGCGGTTCCTGCAGGACACGATGATTGCGTTGACCGGCGGCGACCTTTCTCCCCAGATCAACGATGAGCCAGCTCCAATGTGGAAGACGGTCGCTGTCGCGCGCGACAGCGTCCTCTCCTTCGGCGCCGTGCAGGATGGGACGAGGGCATACCTGGCGATTGCGGGCGGCATAGATGTCCCCGTCGTTATGGGCAGCCGCTCCACGTACGTCAAGGCGGGGATAGGCGGACACGAAGGCAGGCCGCTCAAGCCCGGGGACGTGCTGTCCACACTGCCGTCCCCACACGGCTCCGCCTTCGAGCCCATCGCGCTGCCTCCCGGCTACATAGCCCCGGCCTACGGCGGACACCACGAGCTCCGCGTCGTGGCAGGACCCCAGGACGACAGGTTCACTGCGGAGTCGCTCTCCACACTGCTTTCGGCCCGCTTCTCGATAGGGCTCGACTCCGACAGGATGGGATACCGGCTGGACGGGCACAAGCTCTCGCACGTCAAGGGGGCGGATATCGTCTCCGACGGCAACGCGCCGGGCGCTATACAGGCGCCGGGCGACGGCAGGCCGATGATCCTCCTTGCGGACAGGGGCACCACGGGCGGTTACACGAAGATCGCCACGGTAATCAGCACGGACCTGAGCAAGGTAGCGCAGGCGTTGCCCGGCCAGACCGTCTCATTCAAGACGATTACGGTCGAGGCCGCTCACCAGATCTACAGGGAGCGGGAGTCCATCTTCGCGGCGCTGCGGCGGATGGTGGTCCCCCCAAGGCTGAAAGTGACGATTGGCAGAGATGTTTATGAGGTGGTCGATGAGGGCGGAGACGCCGTAGGCCACGTGAGCCTGAACGGCTCGACCACGACATCCCGGAGCAGGCGTGTCACGGCGAAGGTGCAGGGCCAGTCTTACGAGTTCGAAGTTGAGGTGCACAGGGAGGAAGAGGCAGGCGGGCCGTAGCGGTCTGAAATTGAGGTTTGGAACGAATAGAGGCATCCGGTTGTGGATGCCTCTATTCGTTCTCAATGGTCCACCGACGGGCCAGTGCGGCTATCTAAGCGTGCCGCTGGGGCTGGCCGGGACGCTCCTGCCGAAGTCGATGTCGACAACTCCGGCGACGAGCAGAATGACGAAGATAATCAGAACGGCCGCGAAGATGCCGCTGGGGAAGTAGCCCTAGTCCCGGCTGTACGAGTACGTCGGCAACGCGGCCAGAAGCAAGACTATCAACACTGCGAAAATCAGGATGCCAAGCATTGCTTACCTCCTGTAATTCCAAAACGCCACCTGGACGCAGATTGGACCACCGTTCCTGACACTAGTAGCGCCTCACGACGCGGTCGCGGCCCCAGATAATAGGCGCGGCAATGGCGGCAATGAGCTAGACGCCTCCGAGAAGGAAGTACGCCCAGCCGTACTCGGGGTGCATGCCGAGAGACTCGTGGAACGCATCGCCCCTTACCATGACCACCATACCCCATGCCAAAGATACCGCTCCGAACATGGTCATCAGCCCCCGGCTCGCGCCAGGCATTGCGCCTGCCATTATCATCAGAAGTCCGAAAACGAACTCAATGGCGCCCATCATCGGCGTGTGATGAATTCCGGCCACCGTTATGTGGTCTGTGAAGCTCTGGAACCCCGAGCCAATGAATGACAGGAGTCCAAATACCGTCAGGCCGATGCCTATCGCCAGCGCCACCAGCTTGGCCGGGCTCCAGGGCGCCCTCTCATATGCCCTCTCGTGGTCCACTTCACTCGCCGGTACCGTGCGCTCCGTAACAACGGTCCTGGCTTCGGTGTCTACATCGTCGCGGACGACCGTCTCGGTCTCCTCGTATTCATGCCTTTCACGCCGCTTTCTCGGCGGATAACCCATAGCCATACTTCACCTCCATGCCGAATTGGCGTTACGGATACCCGAATTACAATTCCCGGTTAGCCTAAAGGGCGGAGGAGCGCTGGACGATACCCCATTATTGAAACGGCGGCGCATTACGGAGATGTGCCGGTTCGGACGATTTTGGGCGGCCAAACGGTCTAGGAGGGACTTGCTAAGCCGAAAGAGGCATGCGCGGTACTGCTACAGCGTTACCCCGAGGCGGTGCATCCGGTCCAGGATAGCCTGCCTGGCCTCATGGAAGGGCCGCTGGAGGTACGCCATGTGGTCCGGCTCGCCGTGATGATGGGTGATGCTCCCATGGCGGTGCTGCACCGACCGGTTGCGGATGTACTCAATGTCGCCTTCGATCATGGTTAGCATATAACGGGCGGTGTTGCGGTCGAACATCCACCAGTCGCCCCCGCAGGCGACGTAGACCGGAGACGTGTGGGCGAAGATCCGTCGCGTAAAAAAGTCGAGATGAGTGAGTGAAGGGGTAGAGGGAGAGAGTAAAGCGGTAGAGATTGTTCCGAAGTAATCCGGCCCACCCGCCCGCGCTGCGAGCCAGGTGTTTTTCTCAACCGCTATCTCCTGTCGCAGCTCCAGACGGCGGGCGCCGTTCTTTGAACTGGCCTCTGCCACCACCCTGCCCGCGTTGACGATCTGGAGGGTGTGCAAGGGGAAGATGCTCTCCGCCCATGCCTCCACGAAGACCTTGCCGGGGCCGCTGATGCGGACGGTCTCACCGATGCCCTGCCCCTCGACCGCCAGGCCGATCATGGGGCCGCTGCTCAGGAACGTGCGTCCGGCGGCGACGCTCTTGCACCAGCCTTCATAGGTGAACTGCTCGTCCGGGGGCAGCTTCGCGTAGGTGCGGTAAAGCCCAACAGGGACGTCCGAGGACATTTTGTCCGTCCCCCCAACGAGCGGCAGCCGGTAACCGCCGTTGAGATAGCGGTACCACTCGTTGTGGTTGAACCAGGTCTGTCGGACCATTTCGATACCGTCCAGCCTGCCGGTTGCGATGAGCGCGGCGGACTCCCCGTTCGGCGTCGGGAAGTGCGGCTGCACCACCCAGCCACCCTGGGCATGGGCCTCGTCCGCCCAGCAGGCCGCCACGGTCTCGAGCGGTCCACCTATTTCCGCCTCCCCCAGGCCGTCCGAACACCACGGCATGATGGGCTTCTTCAGGCCCCAAAGGTTCATGTGGGCCATCAGGTGCTGCCGGTTCTCCTGGCCGACGTAGATTATGTGGCGGCCGTCCTTGGAGACGCTGGGCCCGCCGGTGAAGTCCTCCGTATTGGTGAACAGGGATCCCCACTGCGACTGGAGAAGGTTAACGACGTTCAGGTCCTCGGCGGCGGACTCCAGGTGCGCGCCGCTGGCCGAAACGAAGTGGACGTGGGAGTCGCCGCTGTACCAGCCCTTGCGGTTCATGTTCGTCCAGCGCTTCAGGCGCAACGTCAGCTCGCGCTGGCCGGGACTGATGTGCACCTTTGTCCTCAGCGGCTCGTACTCGTAGCCGCGGGCGATGTCCACTATCGCGTCGCCGCGTGGGAGCCACCCCTGGCACTTCCCGTCGATATAGGCGTACGTTATGTGGCCGAGGCGGGCGTCGCCGCCGATATCGTTGTGGAACGTGTTCAGGTTGGAGTTCACCTGGTTGTGGTGGCCGTGCGGCTGGAAGGGAACGCCTTCCGGGGAGCGGAAGTGGACGCGGCACGGGATGGGTCGGCCCGTCTCATCGTCAACCACGGTAACGTGCACCCAGTTCTTGCCGGGGTCGATTAGCTGGACCGCCACCTGCGGGGTGTCCACGATGCCCTGCTCTACAACGTCCCCCCATTTGACCGTCCCTACGACCTCGTCGCCCTGTTTCACGGTGACGGTCGCGGACGGCGTCGCGGAGACCTCCACGTAAGACGGGCTGGATGTCTCGTTGTCCTTCTCGCCCCAGCCCTTGAGGGCGTCCGCCAGGAATTCATCCGGCGTGCTGAGAGGAAGGGGAAAGGCGTACGAGGCGACGCCGCGGTCCACGCTCACATCGACTGAGAAGGGCTTCGCCGCCCGCTCCGGGTCCTTGAGGACGATCTTCGCCGCCCGGCGGGCGTCGAGCACGAACGGGTCCTCGTCCGCGTGGCCGAGCGTTACGGCGGCGATGATGAAGCGCTGCCGCACGGGCACGATGGTGAACGACTCGATTTCGACATCCGGCTTCGGGTTGCGCCAGTGCCAGAGGAAGTAGCGCTTCGAGAACCCTTGCAGGCCTTCGGACTGGCGATTGCCCATGTCGTCCCACCTGCCCTCGTACCGCGGCATCAGGGCATCGTGAGTATCCCGCACGGCGTCGAACGGCAGGTACGGCGCCCCCGTGTAGGTAGGCCGGTGGTAAGGCGGGTTGATGGCGGAAATCTGGAACCTCTCGCGGACCTTCACCGTCTCAATGGAGCCGTCCGCGAGCCTGAACACGTAGTCCGCGACGTGGTTGCCGATCAGGCCGCCCTGAGGGACAGAGGTCTCCAGCAGCCTGTGGGCGATGACCACGTTGCGCGCCCGGCTACGGATGGGGACTGTGACAGGCGCGCTGTCTCCCCGAAGGTCGATGAAACAGTTATCGCCGTCCTTTGCCGCAGGCGCACCGACAAGGAACGGCAGCCCGAGCATCGTCTGGTTTCCGAGGCCGTCGGCGCCCGTTTCACCGATTGCCGACATGTTTGAGCTGCAGAGGGCCGAGATATCGAGCGGCTGGTAGTCGGACATGAGGGCCTCGCGCCGTGAAATAGGGCCGAACCTTTAGGCCGTGCCGGAGATACAGGGTTGGTCCGCCGTTTATTAGGTAGATGCCTATTCTGTAGTCGCGCTTGCAACCAGTTTTCGCTCTTCTGCCGTCAGACCGTAAAGCTCGTAGATAAGGTTGTCTATCTCAAAGTCCACCTATTCAATGCTGCGCTGCAGGTCGTCCCGCTCGCTCGTAAGGAGGTGGCGAAGAGGGCCAAGCCGTTCCTTGAGCTCTAGCATGCGACGGACTTTGGCGACGATTGCATCACGTAGCTGGACTTCCGGACCTGCGGCGGGGTCTATCCGGCGGATCGGGAGCGGTTCTATGAATTGCCGGTTGGCAGATCGAAATCCACCGCGAAACGGGGCGCTGATCTGCTGGTACAGGCTGATCTCCACCTCCCGCCGCATCGCCTCGACCGCGGTGAACGCAGGCACGCGCTCCAGCAACTCCTGCTTCGTATTCGCAAGGCCGGCCTGGCGCACGGGAGCCGTGCTGAAAAACGTCGTCAGGTGCGCGCGCGCCGCCTCTGCCGCGGACTCGATATCCACTCCGCGCACGTAGGCCTGCTTGCGGCAGGCTTCGCAGAAGCAGAGCGACATCAGCCACGACTCCACCGGCTCCATAACCGTCGCGTAGCCCTGGTGGTGATGGTCATGGAATGCGCCGCCGAAGGACGTGGCCTCTATCTGGATCGCGTGGATCGGATACTCCGTCGCCAGGTTGCGGCAAAGGCCGCGGGCGTACAGCCGGGCGCTCTCGTTCGAGGGACAGAGTGCGTGGGGGTAGGAGTCGCCCAGGACATTCTGCACCGTCGCATTGGGGTGCAGCAATCCCAGGCGCGTGTTGTGGAAGCAGACCGTCCAGGCGATCAGCTTCATGCCGTAACGGTCCAGCCGCTGGCCGGCCGCCGCGAACCAGTCGACGTCGCGAGCGACCTCCGCCACCTTGGGCTTGAGTGGCGTGTCGGCGAAATACCGCTGCTGCGGGTGGAAATAGACTGTGCCGTCCTCGATCATGTACACCTTGTGGCGCGGGTTGTGAGGGTGGACGACGTACCCGCCGTGGTATGAGGCCGCGAGGCTGATGGCGTCCACGCCCCAGCCGCGAACGCGGCCGAGGACGGCGTCGATACCCTCGTCTCGCAGGTCCCAGGTATACATGAACATCGCGGACTGCATTGGGGGACTCCTTAATAACTAGCGCCGGGCTTTCACGCGGACGGGGCCGGTGAAGACCTCTTCAGGGATGAACGATTTGCCGACAGACTTGTACGGGTACTCAAGCCCGGCGGTCGTCACCACGCCCATTGCTGTGAAGTGGTCGCCCTCGCCGTACATGCCGCACTTGTTGCCGCCGCTGTGCGTGCGAAGCCACTGCGGGTCGATGATCTGCTTGCCGTTCCATACGCCGCCGCAGGCGATGAGGTGCCCTACCCTGGCCCAGTCCGACGCGCTGATGACCACCCAGCCGGGTCCGCTGCGGACGACGTGGCCCTTCACCCGGTACGGCGGGTCCAGGTACGTGTAGGTGTCCGGCAGCTTCGGGTACAGGTACTTTTGCTTGTGCACGTACTCGCCGGTGAGCCAGTCCCAGCGGTCCGCCGGGATGCCGATCTTGCTGAAGAGCCGCTCGTCGATCACGTCCTTGAGGTCGCGGTCCCAGACGTGCGTGAGCGCCTGTCCCAGCCGCCAGAAGCCGGCGCTGCTGTAGACGCCCAGAGTGCCCGGCTCCGCGTGGGAATACAGGTCATAAAACGGGTCGCCGGTCCACCTGGCCCATTCGACAACGCCGTCGACGACATTGGGCTCCTCCAGGCCGGTGCGCTTCTCCCGCCAGCGATTGCCCACCTCCATCGGGAAGCCGCCATGGTGAACGGCGCCGTGCTTGTGGCCGATGATGTGGCGCCAGGTCAGGTTCTTGTGGAAGCCCTTGTCAAGGTGCTTGTGAGGGTGCGAGAGCTCGCCATCGCCCGTCCAGTAGCGGTTGATCGGCTGGTCCGCGTCCAGGAGGCCGTCCTCCACTGCGAAGCCTATGAGGGGCCAGGACAGCGCCTTGCCGACGGAGGCGGTCTGGTAGCGGTAGTGCCTGTCGCCCCAGGAGTGGACCAGGTAGCCGCCGCGCGTAATAACCGCGCCGTATCTGTTCCCGCTATGGTCCTCCCCGCCGAATGACCCGGGTCGCACGTCCAGTCCGTCCAGGAACGCCTTGAATCGCGCCGGGTCCAGCCCGGCCTCCTCAGGAGTGATCTGCTGCCAGTCGTCGCCCGGCCATGTGACCCATGAGGGAAGAGTAGACGTGCCCATATCCGCCTCTCAAATAAGAATCGTCCTCGCAGTTTATCACCTTCAGGCGGTCATTTTGCTCCGATTGTTGCTCCGTCAGGCTGCTGTTAGAATGGCGCCCACGAGGTAAAGCCATGAGTAACCGGCCGTGGTTCCGTGAGACGGAGATATTCGCCCAGGGCCTGGATGGGTACCACACCTACAGGATCCCGGCGCTGGTGACGACGCCGCGCGGGACGATGCTTGCCTTCTGCGAGGGAAGGAAGTACGACCACTCGGACTGGGGCGAGATCCACATCGTCCTCCGGCGAAGCATGGACGGAGGGGCGTCCTGGGGAGCGATGAGCGTCGTCCACTCGGACGGAGAGCACACCATCGGCAACCCCTGCCCGATTGTGGACCGGGACACCGGCCGGGTCTGGCTGGTGTACTGCTGGGACAACGACAGGGTTTTCGTTATGCACTCCGACGATGACGGCGTTTCCTGGGCCGCGCCGCGCGAGATAACCGGCGATGTCAAGCCAGCGGGCTGGACGTGGTACGGCACAGGACCGGGACACGGCATCCAGGCCCGGTCCGGGCGGCTGATCGTCCCCAGCGACCACCGCCAGGGGACTCGCCAGGGCTGGCCGTTATTCCGCAGCCACGTCGTGTACACCGACGACCACGGGGCGACGTGGAAGGCGGGCGCAGACATAGCGCCGTGGACGGACGAGTGCATGGCTGTGGAGAGCGAGGATGGCCGAACCTAAATGTCGATGCGCCCCTCACGGAAGGACGCCAGGCGACGTGTGGAGGCCTGGAGCGCGGACGGCGGGTTGACGTGGTCAAAGGCAGCGGAAGTGGAGCCGCTCCCGGACCCGGTGTGCCAGGCCAGCGTATTGCGCTACACAACTGCGGCCGGGCACGGCAAGAGCCGAGTGCTGTTCGCCAACCCAGCGTCCGTTGAGCGAAACACTATGACCGTCCGCCTGAGTTACGACGAATGCCGCTCCTGGCCCGTCTCGCGGGTGCTGCACGCCGGCCCTTCCTCTTACTCCGACCTCGCGATAGCCCCGGACGGCACAATAGCGTGCCTGTACGAGCGCGGCAACTACCACCGCCGCGAGGCGATCCGTCTCGCGCAGTTCAATCTGGAGTGGCTGACCGGGGGCGAGGACTCGCTCTAGGGAGGTCGCACAGTCTTGCTTGCGCGGGTAAGGCGGGCCAGCGCGGCGGGGTCCGGCGCGGGCAGAGCGCCCCGAGTGGGCAGGAAGGTCATGCGCGGGGTGAGCTCTACGGGCCGGTCCGCCACGTCCGCGGCCAGGAAGACGCTCGGCGGGGTGAGGTCCGCCGCGTGGGTGAAGCCGGGCAGCGTGGCGAGCTCCACGCCGATGGCAGTGCCGATCCCGCCCTCGAACATCGCGCCGACCCAGCAGGCGATGCCGGCGTTGCGCGCCATGTCGTGGATCGCGACCGCGCTCGCGAGGCCGCCGACGCGGGCGGGCTTGATGTTGATGACGCTGCACGCCCCAACCTTGATCGCCTGTTCGGCGGACTTCACGCTCACTATCGACTCGTCCAGGCACACCGGCGTCCGTATCTGCCGCGCCAGCTCGGCGTGGTCGATGACATCGGCGTAATGGAGCGGCTGCTCAATGAACGCCAGCCCAAGGCCGTCGATGGCCTTGAAGAACGGCAGGTCGTCCAGCGTGTACCCCGCGTTGCAGTCTATGTGGAACTGCATCCCTGGGAACGTGGATGTGGCCGCGCGTACAATCTCCAGGTCCCAGCCGTGCGCTACCTTCAGCTTCACACACGGGTGGCCCGCCGCCCGGGCATCTCCGATCTTCCGAAGCAGCGCGTCGATGGAGTCCTCGATCCCGAACGCCGCGCCAACCGGCACTTCTCGCAGCGGTCCGCCCAGGAGCGTATGCAACGGGACGCCCCTCAGCGCGCATTCGAGCGTCCACCACGACATTTCGACGGCCGCCTTCGCGAAGCCGTTTCCCTTGAAGACGGCGAGCCTTGAGTTGAGGTCCCTGGCCGTCGCGTAATCCCGACCGACGACATGTGAGGCGAATATCTCGGACGCGTGGTAGAAGGCTGCTCCGGCGCTCTCCGGGAGGTAGGTTGGCGCGCCCAGAGGGGCGGACTCCGACCACCCTTCCCGTCCCTCGCCAATCGCCCTCACCAGGATGGAAAACGAAGAAGCATCCTCGCCGTACGCCGTGCGCCAGGGAGAAATGAGAGGCATTTCAACGAGGTACAGGTCCAACTGCTCGATGCGCATCATACCGCCGCTCCGACGCTGGAATGGCGCCAGCAATTATAATACACTGTGGCCACGCGCGGCGCCCGCTACGTGCCGCCACCAGGGTGCTGGCATTTGATATCTTGGTGCTAACACGATAGTCTTAATTATTAAGCGTCCATAAAGTAAATTGACCGGCAGGGGAAATGGCTGACGATAGAAGAAGGCTTATAGACGAGATCCATGCCCTCCGGGAAGGGATGATGCGGGCATCGTCCAGGCGGCACATCGGCGCGTGGATTGAGCAGGACCTGACTTTCGGCCAGCTCAAAGTGCTGTTCCTTTTGTTCCACGAGCAGCCGGCGACCATGAGCGCCATTGCCCAGGCGCTGGGTGTGACGCTGCCCGCCGCGACGAACCTGATTGACAAGCTCTTCAAGGCAGGCATGGTGGAGCGCCGTGTGGACTCTGCCGACCGCCGCCTTGTGCTGTGCGAGCTCACGGACCAGGGCCTGCAGCTTGCCCGCAGGCTTCGCGAGTCCTGGCTGATCGACTCCGAGGGGATATTCGGACGCCTGGGAAATTCCGAGCTTCAGACCGTCGCCGAGGCAATGCGTATACTCCACTGGTCGATGAGCGAGCGAAAAGCTGAGCCCAATCCGGCCGTGCCGGGGCGAGACGCATAGCAACCCCTTCCCGAACGCCACGCTGAAAAGCCCGAACCTTCGCGCCACCTTGCCGAAACGGACCGATCCAACAGGAAACAGAAATGCTTACACGTCTTGCGCTCCGCGCGAGAGTCCTCACACTCGTTCTCACAGCCGCAGTCATCGCCGGAGGGGCATTCAGTCTAAGCAAGTTACAGCTTGAGCTCCTTCCCGACTTCGACTTCCCTCTTGTAACTGTCGCCGTCTTCTATCCGGAGGCGGACGCGCAAACCGTGCTTAACGACGTCACCATCCCAATCGAACGGGCGCTGGATGACGTTGGGGAGGCCGGGAGGGTAACCACCATTTCGGCGCCCTCGCTGTCACAGATCATTATTGAGTCTGACTTCGGCGTGGATATGGAGGCGCTACAAGCGGAGATCGAGAGGAAGGTCAACGCGATCAGCTTTCCCCAGGGCGTGCAGCCTGCACGCGTCGCGCGTATCAACCCCGACGAATTCCCTATCATCCAGCTTAGCGTGCTGGGCGAGAGAGACCTTGCGGACCTGGAAGGGATCATAAACGATCGCATTCTCCCCGCAATACAGAGCGTGGAGGGCGTGTACAGCGCGGAGGCACCGCTGGGCGCCGGCAGCGGCCTCTCCATTACCCGCACCAACGGACTTCCCAGCATCCCGATCAGCGTGCTCAAGCACCCTGATGCGAACACCGTGGACGTTGCCAACCGCGTCACGGAGCGGCTGGAGATCATCTCGCCAACCCTGCCGCAGGACATCCAGCTTGTCGAGGTCTTGAACCAGGCGCCGGACGTCGAGCACGCGATAAACGACCTCACGCGCGACGTCGTCATCGGCTCAGTCCTTACGGTGATTATCATCTTTTCGTTCCTGCTGAGTGTGCGGCCGACGATCGTGACCGCCGTCTCAATACCAGTCAGCATCTTCGCAGCGTTCATCGCGATGGCGTGGCAAGGCATGAGTCTGAACATTCTCACGCTGGGCGGACTGGCGATCGCCGTCGGCAGGGTGGTGGACGACAGCATAGTGGTCATGGAGAACGTGTACCGCCATATCCAGATGGGAGAGGACAGGCGCACGGCCGCACTCAACGCGACGCGCGAAGTTGCGATGCCGATCACGGCGTCCACCTTGACAACCATAGCCGTGTTCGCGCCGCTTGCACTCATCGGCGGATTCATCAGCATTATATTCGTCCCCTTCGCGCTCACCATCACCTATGCGCTGGTCGCTTCGCTCGTGGTGGCGCTCACCATCACGCCGGTGCTCGGAACGCTGCTTATCACAAAGACGGAGAAGCAGCATGGCGGGCGAATGGAGCGTACCTACACGGGGATACTCAGCTGGGCGCTGCAACACAAGGCGCTGACGCTGTCGATAGCCGGCGCGCTGTTTATTGGCAGTTTGGCGCTCACTGCCTTGGTGCCCATGAGCTTCTTGCCAAGCTCAGGCAACGTCGTTCTCAATGTCAACGTGACCGTACCCGGGGCACAGGACTCCGGCCAGGTCATGGCCCAGCTCAGTGAGGTTGAGGGCGTGCTCGGCGCGCTGAAGGCGCGTGGAGACGTGGAAGTCTACCAGTCTACTTACGGGGCTTCCACACAGTTCGGCGCAGGCGGGACCCGCTCCGACTCCGCATCCGTGCAGGTCACCCTTGTCGAAGGCGCGGACGCCGATGCCATCGCGGACGAGCTTGAAACAATACTGCCGGGACCATCCCGCAGCATCACCGTGACGAAAACGGATGCGGACGGCTTCGGCGGGAACTTGCTGGAGCTGACACTGCTGGGCGAAGACTACGCCCGGATGAGCGCGGCAGCCGACACCCTGACGGCCGAGATCGCGAAGCTGGAGGGGACGGAGAACGTGGCGCACGACGGAATCGCGCCCGCGCCGGGCTTCGAGGGGATGACGCCGGTCAAGCGCGTGGACGGTCGAAGGGCGATAACAATCTCGGGGACGATCACCGCAAAGAACCCCCAGGCCCTGCAGGCCGAGGTAAAGAAGACGACGGACGCCGCGGGGCTGCCGCCGGGCGTGGAGCTGGCGACCGGCGGCGTGTTCGAGGATATGAACGAGGCGTTCGCCCAGATGGGCATCGCCATGCTGGCGGGCATCGTCCTCGTGTACGTGATCATGGTTGTCACGCAGCGGTCGTTCGTATCGCCTTTCGTGATCATCGTGAGCCTGCCGCTGGCGTCCATAGGCGCGATCGGCGGCCTGTTCGTCACCCAGCGGGCGCTCGGCCTGCCGGCATTGATGGGTATCCTGATGCTGATAGGCCTGGTGGTGACGAACGCCATTGTGCTGATTGCGTTCGTAGAGGACCTTCGCAAGCGCGGGCTGACACTGCGGGATGCCCTGGTACAGGGCGGGCGCACGCGCCTCCGCCCGATACTGATGACGGCGCTGACGACGGTCTTTGTTTTGCTGCCGTTATCCCTGGGCCTGACCGGCGGCGGCTCCGGCATTATCGGCGCGGAGCTCGCCACGGTGGTCGTGGGCGGCTTGATAACGTCCACATTCCTCACGCTCGTCGTCGTGCCGGTGATTTACAGCCTCCTGCGCCGCAAGGGGCCGAAGGTCCCTGACGGCGTCGGGACAGGCGAAGCGGAGGGAATGCCTGTCACTTCGCCGGCTGCGCACTGACGGTCCACAAGCGAGGACGCCCGCATCGCTATCCGGCTGTGCCCAGCGACTTCACAACCCTGTCCACGCGCTTTGCCTGCGTGGCGTTAAGGACCACCCGCCTCTGCTCCACCAGTTCCAGAACGGCCTTCATGCCGTCTGCGTTAATGGCGGGGACGATGCTCTCCAGGTGCCTAGGAAAATCCTTCGGCTCGCAGGCCTGCAGGAACAACATGAGAAACGGGAAGAGCCGGGAGCGGTAGCGCTCGTGCTTCGCGGCCACGGTGGCCAGGACGCGCACACCCCAGTCTTGCGTGATTACGGAGCCGGTCTGCGTAGCCTTGATCACCGGCTCAATATTCTGCCAGATCTTGTCCGCCCTGATATCCGCAATGCTCCCGAGGGCCGTCATTGCGCCCCAGACAAGCCGGTTATCCGTGCTCCCCAATAGCTTCACGAAGTCTTCAACATGGTCGGCGATCAACGTCGGCTTGAGCGCCCCAAGCTCGTATAGCACCTTGATCGCATCGCTCTTGACGGCCTTGTCCTTGCCGTGGAGGGCCTGGGTAAGCTCTTCGACGGCGGCGCGGTTGCCCCGGAAGGCTATCTCTTTTGCGAGCGCTATGTTGGGCTCCTCATCCCTCCGACCGCGGGATGAAGCGAGCTTTTCGATGACGGCCATGTTTCACCTATCCGAGTAAGTTCCTGAGCAAAACGTTCGCCAGCACGATACCTGTGATGCTCGTTCCGACCTGAATGAAGAAACGGATGTCCATGAGCGTGGGCGTGAAGGCCTGGGCCTGCTGGAGCTGGTGAGTCAGCACCTGGAAACGGAACATGCGGCGTGTGATCTCCGTTGAATCGGCCGTCTCCGGAGTATTCGCCGTGGCCGTGATCTCGCTCTGTATCTCCCGCAGCTCCTTCGCCTTCTCTCGGGCAAGCAAGCTATTTATGAACAGATGAGGGATCATCGTCGTAACGAGTATCAGTGTGAGGACAACAGATGCCAGCGCGTAGTCGGTTACTACCGATTCCCTGACCAGTGTGGCCAGGATAAAGAACACGAGCAGCGGACCGCTGCTCGTTGCCCACATCGTCAGGATGAGGTTCCTGAGAGGAGCGAAAGCGGCTTTGCCGGCCAGCACGATGCCGGGCCGAAACGTCACGCAGCGTTTCAGCCGGTATGCGATCGCGATCAAACCTCCGAAGGTTATGGAGATGGCACCACCCAGGAAATAGGCGAACACAACGTACAGAGGCGCCAATATGGGGCTGAAGGCCCGAGGGTCGGGGAAGTCTCTGGTCCACGGATCGCCACCGGGGTTAATGACCGAAGGGGACTGGCCAATCAAGATCAGCAAGAACGCCGGCCAGAAGAACCGCATCAAAGCCCTGGAGGTCGCCTGTTGGAAGTCGGCTGACCCATCGCCTACCGGCACTATCCAGGCAGACAGCTTTTCCTGGAGCCGTTTTAACGATGACGGCGCCAGCCCCATTCCGAGCGCCGCAAAAGCGGTAATCCCGGAGGCCAGCGCGAAGCGATAGTCGCGCAACAACCTCTCGACATCGCCCGCGAGCCATCCTGCGAAGGCAAGCCCAAGGTATGCGGAAACGCCCACAAGAATGGACAGCACCCACAGCGGGACCGGGATTCTGGATGTGAGGTCGTACCATAGCCATGGGATGCGCCCGGCGAACGATGTACGCGGACGAGCCTCAGCTATTTGTGTGGCTTCCATATCTTCTCCACATGGCGTTCCGGGTGACGGTGGACATTATCTACCGGAACGGTGGAGAGGGCAACGTCTTTCGCCGCACCGTTACCCGTACCTCACGGACCGGCGGGTGAAGGAGCCCATGATAAAGCCCGTCAGCGGGAATTTGACGTCGCTCGGCCCCTCTGTGCCGGCGCCAGCGGCGACGATAGACGGCACGAAGTGCTCATGCGTCGGCAGCGCGAAGCGCACCCCCGGCGCTATCTCCTTGTAGGTAACGAGCCGGTCGATGTCATGCGCGGCCATCACCTCGGCGCTCCACGAGTCGAAATCCGCGGCCCAGGACGGCACCGGCGCGTCCGCGCGCAGGTCTACCGTGCGCAGGTTGTGCGTGATGAAGCCGCTGCCGACGATCAGCACACCCTCGTTGCGGAGCGGCGCGAGCGTTTGCCCCAGCTTGAAGAGCGTCTCAGGGTCCATTGTGGGCAGCGAGACCTGGAGGACCGGCACGTCCGCGTCCGGGTACATCGCCGCCAGCGGAGCGTACGCGCCGTGGTCAAGGCCGCGCTCCGGGTTTTCCGCAACCTGTTGCGTGGGTCCAAGCAGCTCGCGGACGCGCTCCGCCAGCTCCGGCGCGCCGGGTGCCGGGTACTCGAAGTGGTAGAACTGCTCCGGGAAGCCGTAGAAGTCGTACGTCAGCGGCACCGTCGTTGTCGCGCCGATGGTCACCGGGCGTTCCTCCCAGTGCGCGGAGAGAATCAGCACCGCTCGCGGCTTGGGAATGGACAGCGCGAGCTCGTTCAGGTCCTTGAAGAGCCCGGCGATCCAGTTGGGGCCGCCTCTGGCCTGCAGGGAAACAGGCGCACCGTCCCGAGTCACGAACGGCGCGCCGTGAGCGACGAACAGGGCCGGCATGGGGCCGGCCATCTCCGGATGCTCCTTAGTTGCGAGAGTGGTGTTGTTAGTCATGGCATACCTCGCGGTGCGCGCTGGGCGTTGGCCCTCAGAAGCATTATACGAGCACTGTACAATCATTGCAAGTGCAACTATCTGGAATCAAGTCAGACATTTTAGAAGAGTTGGACTTGTCAGAACCAGCCTGAGCAGGCCAATGCCAGACGGCCTGTGGCCCCTCTCCCCGTAGTGGCGCACTGCGTGCGCTCTTCGGGGAGCTGTGAGATCAGCGTGGCTGCATCGCCAACTGGGAATCCTCAGAAACCGGCTCGGACGATGCGTTGGCAGAGCCCTGCAATCGAACATGGTCTGAGATTCTTAGGACCTATATCCAGCGCCACCATTTGAACAGGAGGAGCATAAGCCCGGCGGGGATGAGGGAGATGAGGATCATTAGGACGAACGTGGTGTAATCGCCAAGGAACATCCAGGGCCCGGTCTCTACCCCACCTGGCACGAGGACGTTCATGCCCATGAGCGCGCCCACAACGGTCACGGGGATGGACAGCGTGAAGATTATCGTCAGCATTGAGAGGATCTTGTTCGTCTTCTCCGTGCTGATCACGTAGTCCGTGTCCTTGTAGATGTCGACGCGTTCCTTGGCGCTCTCCAGCGTCGTCCAGACGGTGGCGACGCGGTCGTAAAGGTCCTCGTAGTGCAGGTCCATATCCACCCTGCAGTACTTCTTCGTCTTTGCGCGGAGGTCTGTGACCAGGCGCTGCATGGGAAACAGTATCCGCCGCAGGTCCGTGATGTCCCGCCGCAGGATGCTGACGCTTCGCGCCACCGAGACTCGCTCGTCGAAGACGTCGTCCTCGATGGACTCCATCGCCTCGAGCACCTTGTCCAACATGGGAAAGAGGTAGTCCACCATCTTGTCCAGGACGCGGTAAAGCACCTCCCCGGTGCCGCCGTCCATGACCTGCCGGCGAACAAGAGACTCTGTCAAGCAACGCTGGAAGAGCCGGTCGACCGGCTTCACCTCAGCCTGGGAGACGGTGACCATGAACGTTGTGCCGATTATGACTCCGACCTGTTGGGGTACGACCGTCTGCTTCTCAGGGACGAACCGGGGGAAGTGGATGATGGCGAAGAGGTAGTCGCCCCTAACGACGACCGTGGGGAGCTGCTTTTGCGAGATGCAGTCCGCGAGGTCGAACGGGTTGACCTGGCAGAGCTTGCCAACGAAGTCCAGCTCTTCTACGGTGACGGCCTTGACGTGGTACCACTTGAGGCCGTTGGCCTCCGCGTAGACGGGCTTTTCTTTTGGAGCGCCGGTTAGGATTACCGGTCTTGTGTCGGGCATGTGAAGTGAAGGGTCCTCTCGTTTGCGTTCACGGAAGGGAGTCTACTACATCCGCGCCGTCCCGTGTGGGACGTCAGCCGCCTCGGACGATCTTGAAGCCGAAGTTGCGGCCCATGCCGACTCGGTGTGCGAGCGTGATCGTGAGGTTGCCCATCATCTCAATCAACCGGGCGTTCTCGAGGCTGCCGGCTTCCACCGCGTCGAAGCCGATCGCCATCGCCATAGCCACCACCTGCTTGCGCGCGGCATCATCGTTGCCGGCGACGAAGGTCGCGATGGCCTCCCCGTTCACCTTGCCGGAGTCCATCGTCTCGGCAAAGACGTTATTGAACGCTTTGACGACCTTCGCCTCCGGCACCCACTGCTGAACCTGCTCCGCCCCGCTCTCGCGTCGCGGGTCTGTCAGGATCGTGAGGCCCTTGTCCAGGCCGTTGGTGGCGTCCACCACCGTCTTGCCCTTCACGGCATCCCTTACGCCAGCGATGACGGCCTCACGCACGGCGTAAGGCATCGCCAGTATGACGGCGTCGCCCCATTTAGCGACTTCCGCGACCTGCTTCGGCTCGCGTCCCACCGCCCGCACATCGTAGCCGCCGCGGGTCAACCCGCGCTTCAGTGCCGAGCCCACTTTGCCGTCACCGATGATGGCTATCTTTGGTTTGGATGGCATGGGCTGTCCCCCGTGTGCGATCTACTACTGGAATTTCATGCTGTAGAGCTTGCCGGCGTTCAGCCGCACGCGGAACATAAGGGGCTCTCCGGGCTTGCGGCCAAGGTCCGAGTTTCCGCACTAGGTGACCACCTTGTCCAGGTGGTCACCGCTGATGACATCGCAGTCGGCGAAGGACCGCCCTTCGATGGGCTTGCCGCCCTCCCCTACCACCTCCACGGCAAGGCTCCCCACGTGCTTCGTGTTCACGTTTACGCGCAGGGTGTTCCCCTCAAAGCGGACGCGCTTGGTGATGAACTCGCCGCGCTCTTCCGCCTCAAGCGCGACGACGCGGCCCTTCTGCCACGTAGCCCACGCGAACTTGCCGAGCCCCGGCGAGCGGGGGTACTTGTGCGGGATGTGGTATCCGGTATAGGGGATGCCGACGCGGTCGCCGGGTAGCGCCACCATGCCCGCGCCCATGGAGATGCAGCCGGCGTCCCACGCGCGCCCGTCACCCAGGGTGATAGGGCGCTCGCCGGGCACCCAGCCCCACATGACGCCGTCCGGGCTGGTCGCCGGCCGGTGGTACCAGTTGTCTTCAGTGACGTGCCATGCCCCCGCGAACATCAGGTGGTAGTCCGGCGCGCCGGGATACGAGACGCGGCCGATGGAGTACCACACGTCCGACGGGCCAACGCTCGCGTCCGGCCAGATGATCGTGTCAAGCAAGGGGAAGTGCCTGAAGTCCTTCGACTCCGCGCGGCCGATGGAGCGGCGGCGGAAGACGTGGGTGCGGAAGTAGCCGACGTATGTGTTGCGGACCTCGTCGAAGTACATCATGTTCTGTGTATCGGCCCTGTGGACCGTCAGTGGAAGCTTCGTCGGCTTCCACCGTAGGCCGTCCGCCGAGACCGCGCCGCCAACGGCGAGGACCTCCTTTTCGATGTCCTCATCCGCTCCATCCTGGTAGTGCGGGCTGAGCTCGCCGGGATACTTGGCAGTGAATGCCTTCATCACGTCCGGCGCGATGCGGCGCATATACAGCGCCTTGTAGCGCTCGGTGGCTGGCGCAGACGGGTCTACGAAGACGTTGCCCAGGTTGAAGTAGTCCGGCTGCGGCGGCATCTTCATGCCGATTACAACGTTGTTGTGCTTGCTCCCTTCGATCTCCTGGATGCCGAGCCTGGGCTTGCGCCACGTGAAGGCATCGTCCGATTCCGCGTAGCACATGTTCTTGCGCGTGCCGTACCAGAGGCGATAGATCCCACTATCCAGTACAACGCTGGGGTGCCTGAGGTGCTCTTCCCAGGGCTTGCCCACGTCCAGGAACGGCTCGGTGTTTTGCGACTGGACGGTGCGGAGGCGAATGCCGTACGGCATATCGATTGCGGTCCACTTCGCCGGCTCCTTGAGGTCCTTGAAGTAGCGTCCCTCCTCTTTCTCCGCGGTCGTCTTCCAGTTGAAGTTGCCCTCGAAGACATACCTCCAGTCGTGAAAGAAGATGGAGTTGGAGCGTAGCAGGTACGGCTTGGGCTCGTACTGGATGGGCGTGAGCAAAGCGGTCGCCTCCGTGCTGTGGTTCGAGGGTGAATCTAGCATGGCGAACTATTCGCGTCAATTGACGCGAATATATCTCAAAGTAAAGAGGCGCCGCGGGGGGCGTGCTGCTACGGGGATATAAATTCGGCCAGCGTAACCGTGGCCATGTCCCCGAAACGGTCCTCGTTGTAGGCGGAGACATGGGATGCCTTCACACGGACGTATGCAATGCGGTGCGCCTCGTCGAGTGAGAGTGAAGGCGAGTCGGAACCAAGCCTGAAGAGCTCCCAGGCAAAGTCGTCCGCGAGGAACTGGTTCAGTTTGACATCGTAGTTTGACGCCTGCGAGTTCTCGGTCGCATTGGCGCCCGTGATAAGCAGGACTCCGGGCGTTTTGATCTCCGCTCCCAGAGCACCTGCGTGGCATGCCTCCACGACGATGAGGAGCCGCCGGAACCTGCCGGAAGCCGACAGGGATCCCAGCATCCCGGCAAGCTCGGCAGAGTCAAGTACTGTGGCCTCGCCTTCCTGAACGCTGTCTCCGGCGCTATGAACGCCCATATAGAAACCTGCCCGACCGCCGTGGCCCACCATAAATAGCAGCACGTTGTCCTGTCGCCCGGCAGATATCACGTGCGGCAAGGAGGTGGTGCTCTCTCCGTTCAGAATGGCGCTGAGGTCGCTTTCCGAGAGGCTGGAGGTGCGGTAATCGATATTCGCGCCTTCGTGCAGGTTGGGGCCGCCGGGGTAGTTCCTTACTATGCCCGGCTCCGGGTTGCGCGGGCTGCCGGCGATGTCGTCCGCCATGGCGAGCACAATGCGGTCATCAGCCACGCCGCGTGATCGCAGTAGCTGGTAGAAGGCCAGCGCGTCGGCCTGGTGACGGTAGTTCTCCCAACCGGCCAAGCCAGCGACGATGAGCGCCCACAGACCCGCACGCGGCCCAGGGTCATAGGCCGCGGATGCTCCCGTGGCCGTCCCGTTATCGCGTTTGCTCTCCGAGGCCAGCGTGCGGAAAAGCGACTCGGCCGAGAGGGAGCCTTCATGGGCATCCGGCGAGGTCGAGATGAATTCCTGGAAGACGAACTTCCCGCCTGAGACCTTCCAGTGGCCGTAAGTTGAAGAGCTTAGCTCCGTGCGCAGGTCCGGGCTGTAGGCCAGACCGCCGGTTCCGCCTGAGACGTTGGGGAGGTTGCCGCTCCGGTTTGCGCCAAGGGCGTCCTTGACGCCCGCTGGGTCCCATCCGGTGGTGTGCCCGGTCCCGTCGACCACCTCGCCCATAGCCCTGGCCAGGGACTCGCCGCCCACGCCTCCTGAGCGCTCTAGCCCGTAGGCAAGGAGAAGGACGGCGTCGTGGGTGGCTGCGGCGTAGCTGGGCAGGGGCCGGTTGAATCTGGCGGTGAAAGCGGCCTCGAAGCCCGTTTCAGGATCATAACTGTTAACCGTCCCCTCGATGCCTTCTGCTTCCGGCCCCATCTCCGCTATCAGGCCAGGATAACGGGCGATGTCTGAGAAGAGTACGCGCGTTTCCGGGGCCCTGGAGCGGGCGTACCGGGCGATGCAGGCGGTGGCAACATCGCTGGGCGGGGCTGCAAAGAGGACCTTGGGCTTGGCCGCGCGCCTTACGGGTCTGGCCCGACTCGATTGCTGAGGCACTGAATCACCCCCGGCGACGAGATGGGCCTCACCCCTGGCGCACCTCTTTCAGCCACCCGTGGGTGTCAGGCGCGAGGCCGTATTGGACGTTAGTGATGGCGTCGTAGAAGCGCTGGGCGTATGACCCGTCGCGCATCGGCAGGGCGATATCGAACCCATCTCCCGCGAGCTGCCCTACCCTGGACAACACAGCCGCCGTGCCGCAGCCGAATATCTCCTGCAGCTTGGCGGACCGGTCGGCAGCAACGATCTCCTCCAGCGAAATCCTGCGCTGACTTGCCCTCAGGCCCCACTCCTTCGCGAGGGTGAGGATGGAGTCTCTGGTGACCCCAGGCAGGATTGTGTCCCCGAGCGGCGGCGTGACCAGCTCGCCGTCGATTACGGCGAAGAGGTTCATCGTGCCGACCTCTTCCACGTACTTTCGCTCGATTGCGTCCAGCCAGATCACCTGGTCGAACCCTTTCGACTTCGCGGCCACCGAGCCTGCCAGGCTGGCGACGTAGTTGGCGGCTGTCTTCGATGCGCCCAGGCCGCCGGGGGCCGCCCTCACGTATTTCGTCTCCGCCCACAGCTTCAGCGGCCTGGGCGTTAGACCGTATAGGGGCTCCACTGGCGACATAATGATCAAGAACAGATAACTCTCTGATGGCCTCACCCCAAGGAACGGCTCCGTCGCCACCAGCGTGGGGCGAATGTAAAGCGCCGTACTCGGTTCGGACGGGACCCAGTTCCTATCCTTCGTAACGAGCTCCACGAGCCACTTCATCACCGTGTCGGAGTCGATCTCGGGCATCACAAGCCGTGCTGCCCCCTCCTTCATGCGCTTGAAGTGGCGGTCCGGCCTGAACATCACGATGCGCCCGTCTCGTGTCTTGAACGCCTTCAGCCCCTCGAACAGCGCCTGCCCGTAGTGCAGCACCGCCGCCGCCGGGTCCAGGGTAAGCGAGCCATACGGCTCTATCCGCTGGCTGTGCCATCCCCGGTCCTTGGTCCACTCCATGACGAACATGTGTGATGTGAATGTCCGGCCAAAGCCCAGGTTGGCCTTCTTCGCCTGCGGAGCGGCGCTCTTTTGGCCTTCTGTGGACCTGCCGTCGTTAAGCTCCGTTGCTCGTGACATCGTCTACTCCTTGGTATGTCCGTTCCACAAAAAAACCTCCCGTTCAGGGAGGTCCAGAGATGGTGTCCGGTGCGACCGGACGAGCCTAATTCCTCCCCACAGGTAACCGGCCACGTACTACTACCGTGGCGATCATAGCTACCCTGGAGACACCGATCGCAAGGCAAGCTTTCATATCAGCGCCATTCTACCACAACTCACTCCACGGACGGCGACGATCGCAGCGGCAATGCATCCTTCCAGAGTTCATTCTGGGTGGCTCGCGTGGGTTTTTCCTGGAATAGGCTCCTGGAAGCCGTACGGCCAAATGCCCTCAGGTGCTAGAATGGCCTGGGCGCTCTGCCTGTCTCGGGGAGAGCACCCAGGAGCCTCCTCGCATGTTTGAAGTCGGTATCATCGCTGTACTGATCCTCGCCAATGGCGTATTCTCCATGGCGGAGTTCGCGGTAGTGTCCGCCCGCAGGACGAAGCTACAGCACCGCGCCGACCAGGGCGATCAAGGTGCGCTGGCTGCCCTGATACTTGGCCAGTCCCCCACACGCTTCCTCTCCACTGTACAGATTGGTATTACTCTAATCGGCATCCTCTCAGGCGCCTTCGGCGGAGCGCGAATCGCAGAAGACATTAGCCCCGCGCTCGCAGGCCTGCCGTACGTTGGCGCCTACAACGAAGAGATCGCCTTCGCCGTTGTTGTCGCGGTGATCGTCTTCGCCTCTCTAATTATCGGAGAGCTCGTGCCCAAGCAGCTCGCGCTAAGCCACCCGGAGACCATCGCATCCGCGCTCTCACGCCCCATGATGCTCGTCGCAAAGCTGTTCGCCCCGGTCGCCGCCGTGCTCAGCGTTACCACTCACCTGGCGCTGCGCATTCTGGGGATAAAGCAAAACCCTGAGCCGGGCATTACCGAGGAGGAGATCAAGTCGCTCATCTCCCACGGCCGCCGCACCGGCGCGGTACAGGACACCGAGGCATATATGCTCCTGAGGGTCTTCCGGGCCGGCGGCCGCCATGTGGGGGATATCATGACTCGCCGCTCAAAGATTGTGTGGATAGACCGCAGAATGACGGTAGCCGAATTCCTTATGTTCAACTCCCACCAGTACTTCAGCCACTTCCCCGTCTGCGACGGGAGCGTGGACAACATGGTCGGGATGTTGTCCGTCAAGGAGTTCGTCAAAGCAAGCGGCCAGGGCGCAATTGACCCTGCCGGCCCTATCGAAAGGTACGCTCACCCGGCCTATTTTGTCCCTGAGACCAAGGAGGTACTGGAGCTTCTCCACGAGATGCGCCAGAACGGCATGAGCACCGGGGTCGTCGTCGATGAGTTCGGCGGCATCGCCGGGATGGTTACGTACAAGCAGCTCGTGGGCGAGATCGTCGGACAGTCACGACAGGAAGGGGCGGAAGAGACTGTGCGCCCTGTCAGCGATACGGAGTTCCAGATCGACGGATCGATGCGCATCGACGAGCTGAATGAGATGCTGAATCTCGAAATTCCGGACGGGGAGTACGAGACGGTAGCCGGCTTTGTGATGAGTGAGCTTGGCAGTATCCCATCCAAAGGCGACCGCCTGAGCTACGGCGCCCTGACGTTCGTGGTCTCACAGACCCGCGGGCCCAGGATCGAGAAGGTCACGGTAAAGAAGCCGGACTCGGCCCGCGCCGCCTAGAATCACCCGAAAGGGGGATTCTGCCGCAACGAGCACCACCTATTCTTTCCTCAGAAACTGCGGCGCTTTGGGCATTTTGCGGGCGCCGCGCCACAATCCGACGCTGAGGAGGGCGGCATGGCTATCGTGTGGGGAGCGCAGCAAAGAAAGCGGGTCGTTTCGAGGGATAACAACATTTCAAGGCTTCACGGCCTGTACCAGGAGGTATTCAACGGCCGGAACATTGACGCCGCTGATGAGTACGTCCACGCCGACATGTACGAGCACGAAGTGTTCCCGGGCTTCGACCCCGGCAGGGAAGGCTTCAAATCGCTGGTGCGGGCGATGCATGCTGCCTTCCCGGACCTGTACGTCACCGTGGAGGACATGATCGCCGACAGGGACAAGGTTGTGGCGAGAGTGACGTTCCGAGGAACGCACAGTGGGGATTTCCTGGGGCTCAGTGCCAGCGGAAACAGGACCTCGATTCCAGGCATCGATATCGTCCGCTTTTCCCACGGGAAGATCATCGAGCACTGGGGCCTCACCGACCAGCTTGCGCTCGCCCGGCAGGCCGGCGCTGCAGCGGGGGAGCCGTCCATAGCGGCAGACACCGGCACAAGCACCCGGCGCAGGGTGGCCCCATCCGGGGCAAAACCGGCCCGGCAGACGCTCACCGGCGTGGAGAACCTTTAGAGCGAAGTCACCCTGGCTCGGTGGTCTGGCCGGAGGCCGGCGCGCCATGCGCGGCGGCTTCCTCTGCCTTGCGCTTATTCGCCTTGCCGCGGCGGCTGAACAGCACATATGCCGCAGCAAGCGCCAGCACTAGCACTGTCACGGCGACGGTCAGTATTTCAAAGTTATCTATCACGAACTTCTCGATCGACTCGCCGAAGAAGTAGATAAGCACGCCAAGTGTGATAAACCGCGCGCCGCGACCGATAATTGAGGCAATTACGAAAGTGCGGCGGTCAAGCCGCAACACGCCCGCCGTAATGGCGAAGACCTTGTAAGGTATGGGCGTGAAGGCGGCGATGAGCGTCGCCCACATGCCGTACTTCTGGTACAGCGCCTCTACCTTGCTGATCTTGCTCTCGGAGAAGAACTTCAAGAGCACGGGCCTGCCGAGCTTCTTGCCCACCCAGTAGCCCACGAGCGCGCCGAGTACGGACGTTGCCGTAACCCACACGCCAAGCCAGATGCTGATGCCGGGGCGCAGCACCGCGATCCCGAGCATCAGGGGGTCCGGCGGGATTGGGAAGAATATCGCCTCTATGAACGAGGCCAACCCAAGCACCGCAATAGCCCAGTCGCTGTCCGCGACACCGGCAAGCCAGTCTGAAAGCTCGTGAAAAAGGTCGCTCATCGCGTTTCAAAGCCGTCCGTTGGATAGGTTACAGGCAAGTGCGCCATTCACTGATGATACCAGCTATGTACGAACGCCATACCGGCTCTTAGGACTAATGGCATAGCGCCTACTTGCCGAAACCCCTCGGAGGCGCGTCGAAGTAATCGCGGTCCCCGAAGTATGGGAACATCGGCCAAGTCTCCATGTCGCGCTGCTCCCAGACGATTCCCGTTTCTGAGTACATCACACCCGCGCCGTGGGCGGCCGGGTTGAACTCAGGGTGGGAGAGGATGTCCGAGCGGTACCAGACGGACCGGTGGTTGATAGACCGCGCCCGGCGGCTGCCGTCGTCGAACCAGTACATGGTCCTGGGGTTCTGCCTGTGGCGCTCAGCGCCCGGGCCGTACTCAGTAACGTCGTTCACGGTCTTGCGGGTGTCCTGTAGCTCGGTCACTGAGAGCGGGACGCCGTTGCGCAGGAACATGGCGTCGAAGTTCGGGTCCACCATGCACCATTTCTCATGCTCATTGGACCAGTACTCTGCCGTGAAGTGCCCGCCACCCCCGGCCGGCTTGTCTGAAAAGATAGAGCAACGGGCGGGGATACCGAGGGCCTGGCATGCCGCGGCGAACGTCACGCCGTAGAAGATGCAATTCGCGATCGGCCTCTGACCGGCGTGGCCTTTTTCCATGGACGCCCAGGCGTGTATCGTCTCCGGGTCCCACGGCATCGGCACCGTGCCCAGTCCGGGCCCTGCCGCCGTGTGCTCCCAGCTGTTCGCAATCCACGTGCTCAGGGCGCGGACGCGCTTCAGTATCGGGCCGGGCTCCAGCGCCTCGGCCGGGAACAGCTTGCGATAGGAGGCCAGCCTGGGATTGGCAGGGTCCTCGTAGACCATCGGCGGCGGCGCGGGGTCTTCGCCCTCTTCAAGGCGCACGCGGACAAGGTATTCGCCCCTGTCCACATTAAGGTATGACATGTGGTGGTTGCGCCAGTTTGCCCCGCCGTCGTCTGTGGTGAAGCTCGCGGGGTTGGCAAAGCCCCCCTCCATCGCCAGCGCCCAGCCGTTCATCGCGGTCGCATCGCACCAGAACTCGAAAACGTTCTCCCCTGCCCTGAGGAGCCCCGGCTCAAGAGTGACGGCATGCCACTGGTACACGATCCTGCTCGGCTGCTTGACGATGGGCGCGAGCTCTTTGCCGTTCACAGAAAGGCGCAGCGGCGCGTTTGAGTCTTCGTATGGTCGCGGGATAAAAAAGAGGCGGGCAGGCTTCGATGTCTTCGGCAGGGTCAGGACTTTTCGGGCGCGGCGAAACGTTGTCAGCTCTTCGCCAAGCGCCGGCAGGAAACGGCCGGACTCAGTGTAATAAAGCTTGCTCATGAGATTATCAGGCGCTCCTGGGAGTGCGAACTTAACAAGTATTGCGACAGACTTCTGAAAGATACTCTGAGCAAACACCATTGTCAAAGCTGGCACGACCATGTCCGGCAGCGTAAACTGCCCGTTTTACGCTGCCGCCCGTCTCAAGAGCCCTCTCTTATGTGGCCCGTTGGCTACCGCGCCTACTTCATCGTGAACGGCGGGTATTTATCGGAGATGCTCAGCAGCCACGCCGTCGTGCGCGTCTGCCACCGCAGGACGCCGAGGTTGAAGTGGTAGACGCCTCTCGGCTGCTTGCCGGTGAACAGGATGACCAGGTAACCAACCCACGCCAGCACCGCCGACGCAATGCCAAGAATGTACAGGATCACCAGGTGCGGTATCAGTAGCAGCGCCTTTAGAAAGACCAGCGCGCCAAGCAATGCCAGGCCGCGCGAATAGGTCTCCTGGTACTCCGCTTCAAGTCGCACCGGGTACGACACACTTGGCTGAGACGGCGTTTCCGTTGACTGAACTACCATGATACAACCTCCTTATGAACGCTTTTCGTCGGCATTATCCCCATATCGCAGTTGATTGTCAAACCGCTTCTGTTCACATCTTTCAAATCACTTACCACTCCTCTGCTATCATTACCGGAGGCGCTGCGGCCACATAGGAAACAGGACTCTACCTGCACTCGCCCGCAGCGCTCTGGTTGACTTACACGCATATATATGCGCATAATTCAACCAGGCATCGACAGAGGGGCATATGACAGAGCTGATCGTGGACGCTACAGACATCAAGAAGACCTACGACACCGGCAAGGTAAAGGTCCACGCCCTTCGCGGCGTCGATCTGAAGATCGACCGCGGGGAAATGGTGGCAATCATGGGTCCGTCCGGATGCGGGAAGACGACGCTGCTGAACTGCCTGTCCGGGCTGGACGAGATAGACTCAGGCCTGGCGCTCATCGAAGGCGTCAACCTTCACGGCATGGGCGACGATGAGCGGAGCGACTACCGCGCCCGGCGCATGGGCTTTGTATTCCAGCTCTACAACCTGTTTCCGGTGCTCTCCGCGATTGAGAACGTAGAGATGCCGCTCCTGCTCTCAGGCACAAGCCCGTCGGTGGCGCGCCGCAAGGCGAAGGACATGCTGGACCGCGTGGGCCTCTCTGACAGAGGCAGCCACTACCCGGGCGAGCTCTCAGGCGGCCAGCGCCAGCGAGTCACCATCGCCCGCGCGCTCGTCAACGACCCCGCTATCGTGTGGGCGGACGAGCCCACCGGCGACCTTGACAGCGAGACGGCGCAGGAGATCATGGCGCTTATGATCGGCCTGAACCGCGACAACGGTGAGACGTTCGTGATTGTGACCCACGCCCGAGAGGTGGGCGAGGCCGCCAACCGCATCGTTAGAATGCGCGACGGCCTGGTGGTGGACGACGGGAAGGGCCGCGCCGCCGGGCCGGGTCCGGCCAACGGGGTCTCCGAGGACGGCGCGCGCGCCGGCAACAGGCGTCAGGGGTCATAAGCATTGGAGAAGCTCTTCTTCATCCCCATGGATACGCTCATGGCCGTGCTGCTGGCGCTGTTCGCCGCGGCGATGCTGGCCATCGTGTACCTGGCGGTCCGCAACCCCGTCATGGTAAAGATGGCGCTGCGTAACATCCCCCGCCGGCCCGGCATGACTGCGCTGATCATCATCGGCGTGATGCTCAGCACAGTCATCATGTCCGCCGCCTTCGGGACGGGCGACACCCTGAGCTACTCCATCCGCAAGGAGGCGATCACCGGCCTCCAAAATATCGACGAGATCGTTCTCCCCGCCCGCTCCGGCGGCGGCGGCGCGGTCTTCGGCCGCACCTACATCCCCTACACGCAGTTTGAGAACGTACGCGACCGGTTCGCGGGGGATAGCCGCATCGACGGGATGATGCCGCAGCTTGCGGAGTCCGTCCCCGCGCTGGCGGTGCGGTCTTCCCAGACCGAGCCGGGCATGAACGTCGTCGGCATCGACCCGGCGCACATGGGCGGCTTCGGGGACCTGCTTTCGACGGCCGGCGGCCCGGCTGACATCGGGGCTGTGCCGGAAGGCCAGGTCTTCGTAAACCGGCCCGCCGCGGAGTCGCTGGATATTGAGAAGGGCGATGTAATCCGCCTCTTCCTCAACGATCTCCAGGTCAACGTCACCGTCCGCGACATCATAGAACGTGGCGGCATCGCCGGCCGTGAGCCAACAATCGTGATGCCGCTGGAACACATGCAGCGGATGTTCACGAAGATCGGGCAGATCAATTCCCTCCTCGTATCCAACCGTGGGGGCGTGCTGGAGGGCGCAGAGCTAGGCCGCGAGGTCTCGCGCGATCTGCGCCTGGTGTTCAGCAACCGCGACGTGGCCGGCGAGATCAAAAGAGGCCTTAACACGCCGGACACACTGCGCATGCTCCAGGAGAAGGCCACGCCGCTGGAGGGCGAGCTACGGACGGACGTTGACTCGCTGATCGCGGAGATTCAGAAGGACGGTGTAAGCGACGAGCTCGTCAGCCTGCTCGGCGACGCGCCGGTTGTGCAATTCGTCCTGTCTTCCCTGTTCGACAGCGACATGGGCTCCACCGGGACGGCAGTCGCCATCCTCATGGACCGGCTGTCCGAGATGCGCGTGCTGAACATCAAGCAGAACGTGCTCAGGGAGGCCGACGAGGCCGGCAGCGTGGTGACGACCATCTTCATCACATTCAGCCTCTTCTCCATCATGGTCGGGATCCTGCTGATCTTCCTGATCTTCGTTCTCCTCGCGGCCGCGCGGAAGTCGGAAATGGGCATGGCGCGCGCGGTCGGCGCAAAGCGCAGGCACCTGGTGCTGATGTTCATATTCGAGGGCGCGGCTTACGCCGTAGTCTCCGCGGCAGTAGGCGTCGCGCTCGGGCTGGCGGTGAGCGCCGTCGGCATCCGCGTCATCAATTCCCTGGCGGAGGACATCGGCGAGAACTTCAGCCTCACCGTCCACTTCGAGCCCCGCAGCATCGTCGTCGCGTACTGTCTTGGCATGGTCATTACTCTCGCGACGGTGGCATTCTCCGCGTACAGGGTCAGCAGGCTGAATATCGTCGTCGCGATCCGCGGCCTCCCGGAGGCGCTCGCCGCCCCCAAAGAACCCCGGTTCCGCTCGCGCCTCTTTTCATTCCTGCGGGCGCTCGTCCGGCCGGTCTATTTCCTCTGGAAGGCGGTCACTGCCCTGCTCAGGAAGCGCCCGGGCGCGGCACTCCTGAACGCCGCCAGGGCCGTTCTCTGGGTTGTCGCCTTCCCGCTGTGGATAGCAGACATCGCAATCGGCCTTTTCAAGTTCGTGTGGACGTACCTCCTTCGCGGCTGGCTCACGTTCCTCGCCGGCACGGCAATTGCGTACATGACCGTGACCACATGGAAGCAGGTGGCCTGGTTCGGCTCGGGCGTCTCGCTGATGCTGATCGGCATGGGGCTGCTCCTTCGCGTGGCGCTGAAGCGCACCAGTATGTGCCCGGAGGCGCGTGATCGCCTGGCGTTCACGCTCACTGGCCTGGCCCTGCTCCTGTATTGGGTGCTCCCGCTTGGCTTTTTCGAGCCGGTCACGGGCAAGCTGGAAGGCAACTTCAACGTGATGTTCGTTTCGGGCATTGCCATGGTGGCCGCAGCGGTCTGGACGGTCATGTACAACGCCGACATCCTCATGAAGGCGTTCACATCGGCCACGCGCGGCGTGGGCAGGCTGCGCCCAGTCCTCACTACCGCCGTCGCATATCCCATGAGCGCCAAGTTCCGCACCGGCCTCACCCTTGCAATGTTTGCGCTGGTCGTTTTCACCCTGATGGTGATGTCCGTACTGACGGAGACGTTTAGCACGCAGTTCTCAGAGCCGGACGTCGTCACCGGCGGGTGGGATATCGGAGCAGAGGTAAACCTGAATACGCCCGTGACGGACATCCGGGCAGCGATTGCGGCAGAGCCGTCACTGGACCCGGGCGACTTCGAAGCGATCGGCGGCTATACGAGGGCGCCGGTCCAGGCGCGGCGGGCCGGCGCGGAGACCCAGGGCTGGGAAAGTGAGCCAGTCCTGCTGGCGGACCAAGGGTTCCTCCGCCAGTCCGAATACACCTTTAAGCTGGTCGCGGAAGGCTACGGGCCTGCAGCGATAGACGTATGGCAGGCGATCGCGGATAACCCCGGCCTCGCAGTCGTCAGCGGCTACATGGTGGAGAGCAAGGCGCCCGCAGCCGGCGGGAAGGATGACTCCCTGCTCAACGCGTACTATAACGACAGCCGGATGGAAGCCGTTGAGCTGGAGCTGCGCGAGCCGAACAGCGGCGGCACGGCCCGCGTGAAAGTGATCGCCGTTATAGACCGCGTTCACGACGTGCACGGGATCATAACCTCAAAGGCGGCACTGGACGCCGTGCTTCCCGCGCCGGTACCCATCACCACCCACCTGTTCAGATTGAAGGATGGCGTCGACAGGGCGGCGACGGCGAAGGCCATCGAGGCGGCGTTCCTGGAACACGGCATGGACGCCGTGGTTCTCGAGGAGCAGCTTCTCCAGGCCGCCGCCGCCGGCAAGACATTCTTCCGCCTGTTTACCGGCTTCATGGCCCTCGGACTTTTCGTCGGCGTCGCCGCGCTCGGCGTCATCAGCACCCGCGCCGTCGTGGAGCGCCGACAGCAGATCGGGGTGCTCCGCGCCATCGGCTACCGCCGCCGCATGGTCCAGTGGTCGTTCCTGCTGGAGTCGTCTTTTATCGCAGTCCTGGGCACGGTCATCGGCGGCATCCTGGGAATCGTCCTATCCTACAACGCTGTAATGGACATTCGCGCGCAAGAGGGCGCCGACAACATCCGCTTCACCATTCCGTGGCTCCAGATAGCGATGATTCTCGGCCTCACGTGGGTCTTCTCTGTCATCGCGACCTACATGCCCGCCCGCCAGGCCTCAAAGACATACCCCGCGGAAGCGCTGAGGTACGAATAGCATCCCGCTCACAGGCAAGTCTGTTCTCCCTTTAGTGACCATATCCGCCACGGCGCGGCCGATGGCCGGGGCCAGGAGAACGCCCTTCCTGCCCGCCCCAGTAGCGACGTACGCGTTCTCCCAGCTGGGCGCCGGGCCTATCACCGGCAGCCGGTCAGGCGACATCGGCCGGAGGCACGCGGTATGCGAAGCTACTGTAATTTCCAGTCCGGGCGCCATTCGGCGCACCTGCGCCGCCAGCGCCGACCGTCCGTCCAGGTCGGTCGCAATGTCCGATTTGCCGTGCTCCTCCGTCCCACCCACCCAGACGAGGCCGTCTGCCTTGTGAACAAGCGACATCTCGCCGTGCAGGGAGTAGCCCAGCCGCCGGCCGGGTGCCTTGAGATGCAGGATCTGTCCTTTCAGCGACACGATGGGCAGCGGTACGCCGAGCCACTCTCCCGCCGTCCGCGACTCCGTCCCCATAGCCGCCAGGAACGCCCCCGCATCTATCCGGCCGGCTGTTGTGGACACCGCAGTTACCCGTCCACCCTGTCGCTCAAGCCCAATGGCCTCCGCCTTGACCAGTCTCGCACCCAGTCTCTCGGCCCCCTTCGCCAGCGCCACGTTGTAGTCATAGCTGTCCAGGATGCCGATGCTCTCCACCAGCAGCGCGCCGCGCGACTCCGGCGTCAGCCTGTCGTCCAGCAGAGTCACCTCCTCTGCCTCCAGCCATCGCGTCCTGAACATGCCGTCGCCGTCCAGACGGCCCTGCAGCGCCCGGAGCACCGGCACGTAGCTCTCGTCCAGCGCAAGCTCCAGGTGCGGCATCATCACCGGTTTGAAGTCCACGCCGGACTCCGCGATAAGCTCCGCCCAGGCGGCCGTGTGCATCTGGAAAGACGCCCTTGCCAGCGCCTCCAGCGGACCCGGTATGCCGTCGCCCGTGAATGGGTTGAGCGACCCTACTGCGTATCCTGACGGCCCGGTGGCTATTCCACGCCCCTCCACCACCGTTACCGCGGCGCCCTGCTTCGCCAGGAAGTAGGCCGCCGCGCACCCGACCACCCCGGCCCCTGCGATCACCACATCTGCTGTTAGAGCCATCGCGCCACCCCGCCTTCAAGTTTGCCCAAACACAATACCAATCGCAGTCTCCCCCGCGGTAGCCGTTTCACCCCCTCCTTCCTCAAAATTTCCATGAATCCACCTTCATTGTTTCCGGGCACACGCTACCCGTTTTTGCTTTGTCTGGCCCACTGCCCACTGCTCACTGCCGTCCCAGTGTGTTAAGCTTGGAGTTGCGAAATTCGTCGCAATGCGAATCGCACCGCCGGTCCGGGCTGTGGTCGCCCGTACCGGCAGGACTACTCCGGGGGTTTTTTTGCATGCTGAAGACCATGGAGTACATGGAGCGCTACAAGTTCGAGCAGTTCACGATGTGCTACGAGCCCTCGGTGGGCCTCAAGGCGTTCATCGCCATCCACAGCACGACGCTCGGCCCTTCTTCCGGCGGCGTTCGCATCTGGCCGCACCCCACGGAAGAAGACGCGATCATGGACGCCCTCCGACTGGCGCGCGCGATGACGTACAAGTCCGCGGTTGCCGGCATCCCGCTCGGCGGCGGCAAGGGCCTCATCTGGGCCGACTCCCGCAAGGACAAGAACGAGGCGATGCTCCGGGCCTTCGGACGCTTCGTGGACACGTTGGGCGGCCGCTATATCACCACCGAGGACGTGGGCATGACCCCGCGCGACCTGGAGCACATCGCCCAGGAGACGAAGTACGTCGTCGGCCTGCCGCGCACGATGGGCGGCTCCGGCGACACCTCAGAAATGACCGGCCTCGGGCTCTACCTGGGCATGAAGGCGTGCGCAAAGGAGCTCTGGGGAAGCGACAGCCTGGCGGGCAAGACGATCGCCATGCAGGGCTTCGGCAACGTGGGCCGCAACACGGCCTACCACCTGGTGAAAGAGGGCGTGAAGCTGGTCGTCGCCGACTTCTACCAGCCCGCGACAGAGGTTGCGAATTCCCTGGGCGCGACGATCGTCAAGCCGGAGGAGATATACGACCAGAAGGCTGACATCTTCTCCCCGTGCGCCCTCGGCGCGGTGATCAACGACAACACGATCAAGCGCATCAAGGCGCCGATCATCTGCGGCGGCGCGAACAACCAGCTGGCCGAGGAGCGCCATGGAGAGCAGCTCCACCAGATGGGCGTCCTCTACGCTCCCGACTACGTGGTGAACGCCGGCGGCATCATCAACGCCTCCTGCGAGGTCGGCGTGACCTACAACCCGGACCGCGCCAAAGAGATTACGCAGCGCATCTACGACACCACGCTCAAGGTCTTCCAGACCTCCAAGGACGAGAAGATTCCGACGAGCGTCGCGGCCGACCGCATGGCGGAGCGCCGCATCGCGGCCACGCGCAACATCAAGCCCATGAAGAGGGCGGAACACTGAGAAAAGGGTGTTGGGTGCTGGGTGCTGGTCTCGGATCGGACCCAGCACCCAGTACCTAGCACCCAGCACCCCGAAAGGCTCCACCCATGCAGACTCGACCCTTCGGCCGCACAGGCCTCAACATCACGCCCATCGGACTCGGCCTCGCCGAGATTAACAGGCACGAGGACGCAAAGGCGGACTTTGCGGCGGCCGGTCGCGTGCTGGGGGCGGCGCTGGACTCCGGTGTCAACTTCCTGGACACGGCTGCGATGTACGGCAACACGGAAGAGATGATCGGGGCGTCGGTCTCACACCGGCGCGCCGACTTCATCCTCGCCACCAAGTGCGGCCAGGTCTACGGCGACGCCGTCGGCCAGCCATGGTCCGCCCCAGTGATCGAGCACTCCATAGACCGAAGCCTCAGGCGCATGAAGACGGAGTGCGTGGACATGGTACAGCTGCACTCGTGCAGCCTGGCGGTGTTGCAGCGCGGCGAAGCGATTGAGGCGATGCAGAAGGCGAAGAAGGCGGGCAAGACGCGCTTCATCGGCTACAGCGGCGATAACGAGCCCGCGCGGTGGGCGGTGGAGAGCGGCCTCTTCGACACGCTCCAGACCAGCTACAACCTCGTGGACCAGCGCGCGCGCACCACAGGTCTGCTCAAGCTGGCGCGCGCCAAAGGCATGGGCATAATCATCAAGCGCCCGGTCGCCAACAGCGTGTGGGGCAAGAGCGAGTCGCCCTACCCCTACGCCAACGAGTACCTTCGCCGCGCAAAGATATTGCGGGACCTGGGTCCCATCCCCGGAGCGCCGGAAGACGCCATCCTTCTCGCAATGGGCTTCGTAATGGCACACCCCGAGGTGGACACCATTATCGTCGGATCCCACAACCCTGCGCACATCAGATCGAACATCGAGATGGTGGAGAAGCGCCTGCCCATCCCAACCGAGGCCGTCCGCGAGCTCCAGCGTCGCTTCGAGCAGCACGGCGCCGATTGGGTGCAGCTGCAGTAGGGTTGCTGCGCTTTCACATCTGCAGATCCTGAAGTGGACTAGATTCAGTTGGCCTGTTAGGATTCAACTTGACGGACTACCCGTCGCATTTCGAGTAACAAAGGCCTCACCACCCATGTCCAATTTCATTCAGAGCTCGATCACATGGGGTGACATTATTGCAGCCGCAGTTGCCGTGCTTATAGCTTTAGCGGGCACTGGGTGGTGGTGGTTCAGGAGCTTGCGCGACGAGTATGCCAAATTCGAAATGAGGTTCCTTAACCCAACCTTAACAGTGGATCCAGAGAGGGAACGCAGATCATCCACACTCTGGTTGTCGCCAGGTGAGTCTATTGTGCGTATTACTCTGCGACCTAGAATTCCCATCGCATCAATCAACCAAATCGACTTCTCCGCTTTCGACAACCGACGCTATCCAATGAGGTTACTTCCAAGAGCTGTAGGACGGAATAGAATTCCCGCTTCATTGATGCAAGCAACGGCATTGCGGCACCAGGGCGATGACTACACGTGGTCTAACTGGCAAATCACGAACGTTTGGGTGGCGATAAAGGAACTGTGTTAAAAGACGCGTTTCCTTTCACTGAAGGCGACAGACAGGTCTTCGAGATCAAATACCAGGTATCGAAAGCTTTAGACGGGTGGGACGGGGTACTTGGACTCAAGCTGCAGTACGTTCAGAGCGGCAACCGCCGAAACGCGAAAGTGAACTCAAAGATATTTGTCAGCGCATGCAACCATAAGCCGTTGACTTTCCGACTGCGGCATGTTCAAATCGCGCTTGCTGTGGCGGCGAGTCCGCCAGATGAAGGCTCTTCAAAGTCCTAATTTGCGATCAGTGTTAGTCATCGTTTCTTGGCCCCACTCACAACTTCCCCATAAACTCCACAAGCGCGGCCGCCGCCTCGCGATAGACATCCGTCTGAGTGCGGCCCGTGGACTTCAGCACCTTGAAACCGTGGTCCGCGCCATCCAGCAGGCGCACGGTCGAGTCGGGCACCTGCGCCGCCGCGGCCCGTAGTTGCTCCGGAGTGGCGTACGTGTCCTTCGTGCCCGAGCAGAATAGAGTCGGCGCCTTGATCGCGCTCAGATGGCCGTCGCGCGCCTCGGTCTTCCCCGGTGCGATCAACGGGTACGCGAAGAGCGCGAGCCCCGCAACCTTCTCACCCTGCGCCACCACGTGCGACGCCATCCTGCCGCCCATGGACCGGCCGCCGATCACCACCCGCTTCCCCGTTGGGACGGCGCGTATTACCGCCCTCCAGGTCGCCTCAAGGACGGGCGGGCGGTCCGGTGCGCTCTTGCCTGCCTCTTTGTACGGAAACTGGAACCTGATAGACGAGTAATCCAGACGGGCCAGCTCTTCCTGGGCGTACACACCGAAAGGGTCGTTGATATTCGACCCCGCTCCCGGAGCGTAAGCGAACACAATGTCCCGCGCTGCCCCGGCGTCGGCATACTCCGCCGTTACCGTAATCGAGCCCGGCACCTGCACTGCCATTCGCTTCGTCTTCACGGCCATTGGTAAACCTCACGTTGCATTCCGATGGTGCGATGGACTTGAGGCCCTGATGTCTTGACCAACTACTAACTACTAACTACCTCCTACCTGCTACGGCCTCGCCACAACGAACGATTCGTCCACGAACCACAGGCCGCTGTACCGGCGCAAAACGTCGCGCGTCGCGTCCAGGTACGCGCCGTGGCTCATCGCCTCCCGCAGGTGCTCGTCCTCTATCTGCGCAACGTAGGTCGCGGCGTTCCACGCGGCGAGGATGGTCGAAGTCCCGATGCTGCTCGCGATCTCGCTCGGCCCCACCTGCAGCTCGTAGCGGAACTCCGCCTGTGAATCGCGGTAACTGAGGTACCGCAGCGAGGGGTTCGATTCGCCGAGTTGGGCCCTCATCTCGCGCAGAAGCGCCTGGCGCGGCGTTGTGAACGGGTCCTCCTCAGGCCATATCTTGCGGATGATCTCCATCCCCGGGTCCTTACCGGTGGACTGGATGACGACCATGCACCCGCCGGATGCGAGCGACCGCGCCAGCGGGGCGAGCACCTTGCGCAACTTGACCTCCGCAGGCTGCTTTGCGCGGTACGGCTGCGCCGCTATGACGATGTCGTACTGGCTGTCGCGCTCAAGCTTCCGGGGGATTATCGGCGCCAGCGGCCACGCCTGGTCCTGGCGGTAAAGGATGAGCACCGAAGGCGTCACGTAAACCGGGTTTCCTGCCATGCTCGGCCGAGTCTGCCACCACTCCTGCAGGTCCGGCTCAAGCTCGCGGATCTGGCGGTCGAAATCGTGGGCAGTGCTCCCCTTCAGCGGCACCTCCACCCAGTTGAGCTTCGCTCGATTGGCTTCCGTGTTGGGGTAGAGCCACGGCGCCTCACTGTAGAACATGTTGGTGACCACCAGCACCGTTTGTGGGTGCTCGAAGAAGCGGTCCGCCATCTTCTCCAGGCTGAGGCGCACGTCCTCCTGGCTGATCTCCTTGCCAACGATGAGGAACGGCACCGTCGGGTGCCTGTGGTGGAGCTGTCGCATGACGCGGGTCAGGACCGTGGCGTTGCCCATACCGGCGTCGAAGAGCCGCAGCGCGGGCTGCACAGGCTGGATGTGCCTGGTCTCCCGCGCTATCCGGTCGGCTATGACCTGCTTTTCATTGCAGGTGTAGACGAACTGGAGGTACTTCTCGCGGTTGTCGAAGAACCGGAACGGCGCCTTTCGCCGCCCGGCGTCCGCGTGGTCAAACACTGCCCGGCTTGTCTCGGTGGCCATTTTCGCACCCGTCCCGTGAGTACAGCCTTTGGAGCACGTCCCCGTCTCAACTCCCCAATGATACAATCAACTCAGGCTGATGCAACACGGCGCTCGCGCATTCGGGGGTCAACGCATGGCAACGTACTTCCTGTTGATGAAGCTCACTCCTGAGGGCAGGCAAAAAGTCCTGGACGACCCCTCCAGCATGCTGCAGGCGCAGCAGGGAGTGCACGTACCGGAGGTGCAGGTGATGGGGCTGTACGGCGTGCTCGGTGATTACGACTTCGTGAGTGTCATCGACGCGCCCGACAACGCATCGGCCGCGCGCTTCTCTCTTGAGCTCGGCGTCCGCGGCGGCGTCCATGTCACTACCTTGCCGGCCATCCCTATCAGCAAGTTTGAAGACCTGCATGAAAAGGGTATGGAAAACATGCTCGCCGGGGCCATGGCCAATCCTCCGGGCACCTCCATGGCTGACCAGATCAAGGAAGTCGAGGAGATGCCGCGCGAAGGACGTCAACACCGCCAGTCCCAGTGAATCCAGCCGCCTGCGCCGCGCGGCTAGCCTTCTCCGAAGCTATGAGAACATTTTCTTCGCGATGATCTCCCGCATCATCTCGGAAGACCCGGCCGCAATTGTCCACAAGCGGTAGTCCCGGGCAAAGCGCTCTATCGGCGTCTCGCGCATGTACCCCATGCCGCCATGCATCTGCACCGTCTCGTAGGCCACGCGGTTCGCCGCCTCGGTGGAGAACAGCTTCGCCATGGATACCTCCATCGAGCACTCATGGCCCGCAGCATACTTTGCTGCGGCGGAATACGTGACCTGCCGGGACGCCTCCACCAGAGTCGCGGCGTCAGCCATCCTGTGCCGAAGGGCCTGGAACTCCGCCAGCGGCTGCCCGAATGCCTGCCGTTGCTTAAGGTACGCGACAGTATCCTCAACGGCCTTTCGCGCGGCCGAGATGCTCAGGACCGCGGAGAGCAGGCGCTCCCGCTGGAGACCGGCGGCAAGCTGGTAGAAGCCCCTGCCCTCCTCGCCAAGCAGGTTCGCCGCTGGCACGCGAACGTTGTCGAAGTGCAGCTCCGCTGTGTCGGACGAACGCATGCCGGTCTTGTCCAGCTTCTTCGACACCGTTAGCCCGGACGCGCCGCGCTCGACGATAATCTGGGAGAGCTGCTGGTGCTTGCGACCGGTATCGCGAGAGCGCGCCGCCACGAAGTAGAGGTCCCCATAGACGCCGTTGGTGATGAATGTCTTTGAGCCGTTGATGACCCAGTGATCGCCGTCGCGCCGCGCGGTCGTCGCTAACGACGCCATGTCGGACCCCGCGCCGGGCTCGGTGATCGCAAGCGCACATACCTTCTCGCCGCTCGTGATGGCCGGCAGGAAGCGCGCCTTCTGCTCCGGCGTGCCCACCCTGGCGAGCCACGGCGAAGACATATCCGTATGCACGACGATGCTGAACGCCACGCCCCCAGCCCCACAGCGGGCGAGCTCTTCCGCGAGCACGACCGTAATCCAGAAGTCCGCTTCCGATCCACCGTACTCCACCGGGTATTCGACCCCCAGGAACCCCATCTCACCCATGCGCCTGAACACCTGGCGGGGGACAAGGCCGTCCTCCTCCCAACGCGCGACATTGGGAGTTAACTCCTCCTGCACAAACCGCCGGACAGTTTTCCGAAACAGCTCGTGCTCATCGGTGAAATACATAAGACCCCTGTTCGTGACCGCAAAGTCCACTGTGCTCTCAGCGGTTAATCTCTCTTGGACTTGCGTGTAATCTCCAGCTTGCGTAGCTCGTTGCGCCGGATCTTTCCGCTGATAGTCTTCGGCAGCTCCGCCATGAACTCCACCTCACGCGGGTACTTGTAAGGCGCAGTTGTCCTCTGCACGTGCTCCTGAAGCTCCTTTGCGAGCGTATCCGATCCGGCGAACCCCGGCTTCAGGACGACGAACGCCTTGACGATCTGCCCCCTGATTTTGTCTGGGCTGCCGACAACCGCCGCCTCGGCGACCGCCGGATGCTCTATCAGGGCCGACTCCACCTCGAACGGCCCGATGCGGTAAGCCGAGCTCTTGATTACATCGTCGCCGCGGCCGACGAAGGAGTAGTAGCCCTCCTCGTCCAGCGTCGCGCGGTCGCCGGTGTAGTACCAGTCGCCTCGGAAGCAGTTCGCGTTCGCCTCCGGGTTCTTCCAATAGCCCTCGAACAGCCCCACCGGCCGGACCGGCCGGTGGCGGATCGCCACCTCGCCCTCCTCGCCGTGCGGCAGCACGTTGCCCTTGTCGTCCACCACCGCCATGTTGAAGCCCGGCGCCGCCACGCCCATTGAGCCCGGCTTGTACCTCATGCCCGGGAACAGCGCGATGCACAGCACAGTCTCGGTCTGGCCGTATCCCTCCCACACGTGGTGGCCCAGGCCCTCCTTCCAAGCATCAATGACCTCGGGGTTCACGGGTTCGCCGGCCCCCACGCAATGGCGCAGAGCCATGGGCTTTATCTTGTTGAGGTCCTCCAGAATGAGCATGCGGTACGCTGTCGGCGGCGCCATGAACGTGCTGATGGGGTACTTCTCGAACATCTGCAGAGTGCCAAGAGGGTCGAACCGGCCCCGGTGGTCCCACACGAACAGCGCCGCGCCCATATTCCACGGCGCGAAGAGGCACGTCCATGCAGCCTGGGCCCAGCCCGTGTCCGACAGAGTGTAGTGCAGGTCCGTCGGCCGGTTATCGAGCCAGAATTTGCCCGTGATGATGTGCCCCACCGGGTACGACGCGTGGGTGTTGAGCACCATCTTGGGGTTGCCCGTTGTGCCGGATGTGAAGTACACCATCAATGGCTCAGAAGACAGATTGTTCGGGTTCGGAAGACTCGGCGATGCCTGCGCCATCAGCGTCTCATAGTCGAGCAACCCTTTCCCACCGCCCACGACTACTACCTTCTCCAGTGTCGGACACTCGCCCCGAAGCGCCTCGAACTTTGGGTAGTTGTCGGCATCTGTCACCGCGATCTTGATCCCAGCCGCATTCATGCGGTAAACAAGGTCCTTGTGCGTGAGCTGCGTGGTGCCGGGCACGGATATGAACAGACCGCGTATGCAGCCAAGAACGACCTCCCACCATTCCGGTATGCGCGGAAGCATGATAAACACGCTGTCCCCCGGCCGGGCGCCCACGCCCGAGAGGACATTTGCGGCCCTGCGCGACCGCTCCCCCATATAGCGATATGTGATGTTCTTCGTCGTCTTGCCATCGTGGCTTAACCAGACCATAGCGACCTTGTTGGGGTCACGCCCCCACCGGTCGAAGACCTCGTAAGCCCAGTTGAAGTGCTCAGGCGCCGTAAGCCGGAAAGTGCGGTAGGTCTCGTGGTAGTTGCCGATCTGGTAGTTCGAAGTTGAAGCCATGTGAAACCCCGAATGGTGCGCTAAACGCGCGGGCTATCGTTAAGACGGTAGCCATTGTACATGACACACCGCTCACATCGTAGAGAGACCATGCCGGGGGTCTCTACCGCCGACAGAACCCGTCACGCCCGCACGCCAGGCAGTTATCCATGAGAAGTCCCGGCGGGCCGGCTCTAAGGAACGAACACTTCAGCTTCGTGGTCGTTGATCGCGGGCGGTGGCGCGGCAGGCGCGGGCGTCATGTCGTTCACCTTGAACGGCTGGGAGAGGTAACGCACGCCGGCGAGCTCGGTGAATACGCCGCGGGCGAGGAACTGCGCAGACGAGAATACGTCATTGAGACTGGTGACCAGGGCAGCAGGCACATCCGCCTTCTGGAGAATCGCCTCCCATTCCGCCCCGCCCTTCAGCCAGAAGGCGCGACCCAGCATCGCGCGCACGCGGTCTGTCTGCATCATGCGGTCGTGGAAGGTCAGAGACGCCATTTCTGCGAGGTCTTGAAACCCGGAGGCCTTGCAGAAGCGCTCCCAGAAGTGGTCCTCGTTTACAATCCCCAGGCTTATCCACTTGCCGTCGCGGCACAGGAATAGGCCGTACGTGGGAATGGCGGTCACGTTGGGCTGAAAACGGCCCTCCTGATGCTTGCCGCCGATGTCCGGCGTGATCATCGCCAGCGCCGACTCCGCCATGGACAGGTCCAGGTACGCGCCCTTCCCGGAGGCGGTCCTGCCCGCGACTGCCGCAAGGACGGCCACCGCGGCGTAGAGGCCGGAGGCCATGTCGGAGATCAGCACCGCGGGGGCGTACGGACGGCCCTCGATGGCCGACTGGACGGCCAGGTACCCGCTGAGCGCGACGTAGTTCAGGTCGTGCCCTGGCCGGTCGCGCCATGGCCCGTCCTGGCCGAATCCTGAGATAGAACAGTAGACAATGCCGGGATTTATCGCGGAGAGTGTCTCGAAGTCTGCGCCCAGGCGCTTCGCGACTCCGGGCCGCGAGCCCTCCAGCACGATGTCCGCCTTCTCTACCAGCGTCCTGAGCCGCTGCCGGCCAGCGTCCGACTTGAGGTTGAGCGCCACGCTCATCTTGCCGCGGTTGAGCTGGGCGAACATGTCCGGCGCGGACACACGGAGCGGGTCGCCGCCGGGCGGCTCAACCTTTATGACTCGGGCGCCAAGGTCTCCAAGAATCGACGAACAGAACGGTCCCGGCGTGTTCGCCGTGAGGTCGATCACAGTGAGGTGCGAGAGGAGAGGCATGAAGTGAAGGCCGCCGTGTCGAAATGGGGCCAGTCTATCAGCGGGTCAGGCGGGCGTCAATTAGCGGTCTACAGGTCAGTATCAAACAGGGGCAGAATGTCTCGGCGCTGGTCCAAAACTCTAAGAATGACAACTTCGTCGCGGGAGACTGTGTATATGATGGCATAGTTCCCAGCGGGCAGACTCCTGGCATCTGCCATCAAGTCAGGTCGCGGGCGGCCGAGATAAGGCTGGTCCCTCAAGGACCTGTATTTCTCGCGAATCAAGTTGTTTATCCTGCGAGCCGCTTGCAGGTTGTCCCTTGCAATATACTCCAGTATCTCCAATTCATCGTTCCGGGCTTCAGGTGAAACTCGGAGCTTGCGCATAGGCTTATGACGCCTTCTTCTGCGCTTTGCGCTGGCTCAGGAATTCGTTCCACGTCTGCTCGGAAAATGCGTCCAGTTCATCATCGGTGTTGAGCCGGTAACCTTCGCCACGCTTCACCTGGTCCACAGCCACCTGGATGTCGCTTCGCAGCGCATCGAGCTTCGCAGTCAACACCCTGTCCCGCTCCTCAATGAGCCGCAGCCCCTCCCTCACTACCTCGCTGGCGGAGTTGTACTGCCCGGACTCCACCTTTCTCCTGACAAGCTCTTCCAACTGGGGTGTCAAAGAAACATTCATCGGCGTGTCCTCCCTCAGCATGAGATTAACGCCGGGTAGGAGTAATGTCAATCTTTGCCATCGGTGGTCTGATCCCAGTCGATGGCCCCCTCTTAACAGACCGCAACGCTCTCCAGGTGGCGCACAACCCCCCACAGGTCCGCGATCGTCTCCGGGTCGTTCATCAGGGACACAGTCTCCGGGTCCCGTATAAGGTGCAAGGCTTCGATTCCGGCCGCCCTCGCGCACAGCACATCGGCCTCATAGGAGTCGCCGATCATGATCGCCTCTTCCGCGCTGACACCCAGCTTCTCGAGCGCGGCATGAAAGACCTCCGGCATCGGCTTTCGGTATCCGATCTCAGTCGAGCTTACTACCGCGTAGAAGCATCGGGCTATGCCGAGCCTGTGGGCGTAATCGCGCTGGTGGGAGCCGTTGGAGACAATCGCCAGTTTATAGCCGAGCGCGCGGAGCCTGGCTATCGCAAGCTCAGTATCGGGGTAGAGGGCATCGCGGAGCGAATTTGACTCCAGGCGGCTCTTGAGTATATGGCGATCGGCGATCATATCCAGGTGGGTAACAAGCGCAATGTTGAACTCCTCCCAGAACCTGTCCACCACTTCCGACGGGTTGGGCAACCCCCACGTCTCCATACGGTTCCACCGGTGAGCAAAAGAGATCCAGACGATGTCGTAGGCCATGCTGACTGACGCCTGCGACACATTGAAGCCAAGTTGCGTCAGTGTCTGGAACCATACGCCCTTTCGCCCGCCTATCTGCCGGCCCGGCTCCCACAGCGTCCCCCCAGCATCCAGAAGTATCGCCTTGACAGCCATCTCGCTCCTCTCTTTCACGGCTGGCCCATTGGTACTAGTCCGTTCTTCGTAGGTGAAAACGAGCGATTTACGACAGTGTCAGGCGTTTTCGGAGCGATCCATCAAATTCCCTTATGAGTTGCATTCTGAATGCTACAGGGTCGTTTGACTGGCAGATATTCCGGTGCTACACTCGCCGCGAATTCGACAGGAGAGGCGTAAATGGCATACAGAGTCGGCGTAGATGTAGGTGGAACGTTCACAGACCTTGCACTTTACGACACGAAAACCGGCAAGCTGGAGTTCGGAAAAACCTCTTCGACACCGCAGAACCAGTCAATAGGAGTTGCGAACGGAATAAGGGACCTCGCTGCCCGACTGAAGATACCCGCAGGCGAGATCCAGTTCTTCATCCACGGCACAACCGTAGCAACGAACACCATGCTGGAGCGTAAGGGCGCGAAGACGGCCCTCATCGTAACGAAGGGTTTCCGCGACGTGCTGGAGATCGGCAAGCAGGACCGGCCCAGCCTCTACGACTGGCGCGTCCGCCGCCCGGACCCCCTCGTCCCCAGGCACTTGCGGTTTGAGGTGACGGAGCGAATGCTCCACACAGGAGAAGTGCTTACCCCGCTGGACAAGATGGACCTGGCTGCGACCATTGAGGAAATCAGGAAGGCGGAGGTGCAGGCCATCGCGGTGTGCCTCCTCCACTCATACGCCAACCCGGCGCACGAGAAGGCCATAGGCGAGGCGATAAAGAAGGCGATGCCGGACGTGAAGCTATCGCTCTCTCACGAGGTGCTCCCGGAGTTCAAGGAATACGACCGCATGAGCACGACGACGATCAACGCGTACGTCGGGCCGGTCATGGAGCGCTACCTGACCCGCCTCCAGAAGGCGATCAACGACGTGGGCGTGCAATCGGACGTCTACATCATGCAGTCCAACGGCGGCACCACCAGCGCTGGCCACTCCGCCGAGCGCCCCGTCCAGACGATCCTCTCCGGCCCGGCGGCGGGCGTCATCGGCAGCAACGCCATCGCCAACCAGGCAGGCGAGATGAACGTCATCTCGGTGGACATGGGCGGGACGAGCTTCGACATCTGCCTTGCCTACAAGGGCCAGATAAGGCGCACGAAGGAAAGCGAGATAGAGCGCCTGACTGTGAAGGTGCCGATGGTGGACATTAACACCCTCGGCGCGGGCGGCGGCAGCATCGCGTGGATAGACCAGGGCGGCGCGCTCCGTGTAGGCCCGCGCTCGGCGGGCGCGCAGCCGGGGCCGGCGTGCTACGGACGCGGCGGCACGGTGGCGACGGTCACGGACGCCAACCTCGTGCTCGGCAGGCTCGGCAAGGACAGCCTGCTCGGAGGCACGATGACGCTGGACATCGAGCTCGCCCGCAAGGCGATACAGGACAACATCGCCGGCCCGCTCAAGCTGGGACTCGATGAGGCCGCCGAAGGCATCATCCGCGTCGTCAACGCGGGCATGATAAAGGGGATACGTGTAGTCTCCATCGCTCGCGGCTACGACCCTCGCGAGTTCGCGCTCGTCGCGTTCGGCGGCGCAGGGCCTGTTCACGCGGCGGAGCTGGCGTTCGAGATGGACATCCCGCGTGTGCTCGTCCCAATCGCTCCGGGCGTGACCTCCGCGATGGGCCTGCTGATGGCGGACATGCGGCACGACTTCGTCCGCACCGTGCTCAAGCCGGGGAACGAGATCCAGCCGGCCAGCCTCACAGCATGGTACGAGGAGCTTGAGCGCGAGGCGATCGACCAGATGAACCGGGAGAAGATGCCGGAGGAGTCGGTCACTCTCGTCAGGCTGGCCGAGATGCGGTACGTCGGCCAGGGCTACGAGATCGATACGCCCCTGCCGCCGGGCAAGATCACCATGCAGCAGTTCGCCGAGGCGTCGCAGAGGTTCCACGACGCGCACAAGCAGCGCTACGGCTACTCCAACCCGGCCAACCCGGTTGAGGTGGTCAACCTCCGCCTCACCGCTATCGCTGCCACACCCAGCCCCAGGCTGGAGGCGGCGCCGCTCAAGGGGTCCAAGGACCCTGCGAAGGCCGTAAAGTCGCAGCGCCAGGTCTACTTCAAGGGCAAGCGCTCCGCGACGAACGTCTACGACCGCCCCAAGCTACGGCCCGGCGACCGCCTTACCGGCCCGGCCATTGTGGAGCAGCTCGACGCCACGACCGTTATCTGGCCGCACCAATCGGCGCGCGTGGACGCATACAGAAACATCATCATCGAACAGGCGGCTAAGTAATGCCAAAAAGCAAAGTCGATCCCATTACGCTCGAAGTGATGCGCAACGCCTTCTACTCCATCTCGGACGAGATGGTTGCGGCGCTCGTGCGCGCCAGCTACTCCACGAACATCAAGGACCGCCGCGACACGTCCGGCGCGATATATACCGCCACTGGCGATATGGCGGTCGTCGCGATGAGCGAGGTGGCCACGCCCGTACACCTGGGCACGATGCACTCCGCGGTGAAATCCGCGCTCTCCATCTACCCGCTGGAAAAGCTGGAGCAGGGCGACGCCATCGCGTTTAACATCCCCTACCCGGCCGGACCCGGCCACCTGAACGACCTCGCGCTGATCTCGCCGGTCTTCTACAAGGGCCGCGTAATCGCCATCACAGCCAACCAGGCGCACCACGTGGACATGGGCGGCTACGCGCCGGGCTCCATGCCGTTCGGCGTCACGGAGATATTCCAGGAGGGGCTGCAGATACCTCCCGTGAAGCTCTTCAAGAAGGGAGAGATAGACCCTGACCTGTGGTCGCTGATCTCCCAGAACGTGCGACCGCAGAAAGAGGTGCGCGGCGACCTCATGGCGCAGTTCGCGGCAAACGTCGTGTGCGAGAGCCGGCTCACCGAGCTGGCGGACAAGTACGGCCCGGAGAACGTCGAGCTGTACCTGGACGAGATGCTGAACTACTCGCAGCGCCGCATGGAGTCCGCGCTCAAGCTTATCCCCATCGGCAAATACTCCTTCGAGGACGTGATCGAGGGCGACGGCATAACGACGGACAGGATCACAATCCGCGTCACCATCGAAGCGAAGGGCGACTCCATCACTACAGACTTCACCCAGACGGACAACGGCTGCCTCGGCCCCCTCAACTGCCGGTGGCCATCGGTGGCGGCATGCGTCTATTACGTGCTGAAGGCGTGCCTGGACCCGGACATGCCTGCCAACGCAGGCTCGTACCGCCCGGTGGATATCAGGGTGCGTGAAGGCTCGCTACTCTCCGCGATATTTCCGACCGCCGTCTGCAACGCCAACATCATTACCACGCAGCGCATCGTGGACGTTCTGATCGGCGCGCTCGCGAAGGTGATTCCCGAAAGGGTCGCGGCGGCCAGCTCCGGCACGATGAACCTGCTCAACATCGGCGGCCAGGACAAGCGGCGCGGCGTCTATTTCAACTACATCGAGACCTACGCCGGCGGCCAGGGCGCCATGCACGACCAGGACGGCATGGACGCCGTCCAGAACCACATGACGAACACCCGCAACTCCCCCGCAGAGGTGATAGAGGTCGCCTACCCGCTGCGCATCGAGGCGTACGAGCTTATCCCCGACTCCGAGGGCGCGGGCAAGCACCGCGGCGGTGTTGGCCTGCGAAGGTCCATCCGCGTCCTCGCCGACCGTGTGGGCTTCACGCTCAGCTCTGACCGCGCGGAGGTAGCGCCGTGGGGCCTCTTCGGCGGCCAGGACGCGCGCACCTCGAAGTGCGTGGCGCAGGCCCCCGACGGCAAGGAGCGGCGCTTCCCGTCCAAGGTGACCACAAGCGTCCTCAAAGACAATCTGATCGTCACCGAGACCCCCGGCGGCGGCGGCTGGGGCGATGCGAAGCAGCGCGACCCCGAAGCCGTGCGCCGCGACATCATCTCCGGCGTGATCTCCCGCGACCGCGCGCGCGACGTCTACGCCGTGGCGTTCAAATCAGGCACCAACGAGATCGACGAGGCGGCGACAAAGCGGCTGAGGAAGTAGCTTGGGAATAGCAGAACGCGCACCGCTCCTGATAATCACCGGCTCCATCGGCGCAGGCAAGACCACCGTGCTGGGCGACGCGACAGGTTTGCTGTGCGACGCGAAGGTGCCTCACGCCGCGATAGACCTCGACTGGCTTACCCAGATGTTCCCGGACCCGGTCGACTACGGACACTCGCTGATGATGGCAAACCTCGCGGCGATCTGGCCTATCTATGTCGCCGCCGGAGCGCAGCGCCTGCTGGTAGCGAGGGCGCTTGAAAGCCGCTCAGAGCTCGAGGACTACCGAAGGGCTGTACCGCACGCAGATGTACAGGTGTGCAGGCTGCTCGCCTCGATAGATAACATGGCCGAGCGCGTCCGCCGCCGGGAGATAGGTAGCTGGCGGGAGGAGGGGCTGGCGAGATCCGCGGAGCTGGCGAGAATACAGGACCGCTCCTTGGTGGAGGACTTCACCATTAACAACGAAGCGGGCCGCAACGTCACAGAGTTGGCGCGCGAAGTGCTCGCCCGGGCGGGATGGCTCTAGAGTGCGTTCGTATTGGCAGGCTCTGCCTGCCTCCGAAATGCAAGGAGGCAGAGCCTGCCAATACGAAACCAGGAGCCGGCACCGATGCATCGGGTCCCCTGCGAGGAGCAGGCGTCCGCGGTATTCAGATAGAGTGCGCTACCACGAAATCGAAGACTGGACTGGAGGTCCGATGACCACACCCAAACTTATCAGCCACACCTTCGACAAGAGCGCGGAGGCGTGGCATACGTACGACTACCACTGGAGCATGGTTGCCAAGCGCGAGAATATCTTCATTCTTGCCACTCACCAGAAGGCCGGCGGCGTGAACGGCGGCGGGTATATCTGGACGGACGAGTCGCGCTGGAGCACGGACTCGCCGGAGGAGCCCGTCTCGATCCTGGCGCTGCTCAATTACTCCAGCTGGCTGGGCCACGACAACCTGGACCTGCGTAACGCGGTGGTCTCCGTATACCTGCGCGGGGACGGGCTGGCCCTGGACAACGCGAAATGCTACTTCTGGGCGCACGTGAGTGGCACCCGCTGGCACTACACGAGCCACCCCTTGTCCATTTCTCACGGCAGGTGGGCGGACAACCCAAACGTCTTCGCGCTCAGCCCGGACAAGGCAAAGTGGCACAATAGCTGGGCCCGCGATCCGGCCCGCGCTACTCCCCTCGAGTCCACCCTTGCGAAGTGCGAGAGCTTCGGGTTCTCGTTTGTCGGATTCAAGAGCGAGCCCACGGGCAAGTTTTCGATGGACGAGTTCGCGTTGCAATTGCGATGATGCAGACATACACACAGACAAGCGTGTTGCATAGTGTGTAATCGAGGTGAAGCTATATGCCAACGAACCTGAATATCGACGATCAACTGATTGAAGAGGCCCGTCGTATCGGTGGGCACAAGACAAAGCGTGAAGCCGTGAACGCCGCACTGGACGAGTATGTGCGCCGAAGGAAGCAGCTTGAAATTATCAAGCTCTTCGGCACCATTGACTTCGACCCTCCGTTCGATTACGAGTCCCGCGGCAAGGGGAAGGCGTGAACGTTCTCGTTGACGCCTCAATTTGGTCGCTTTCCCTGGCCAGGAGAGCGAATCTCAACCCCTACCAGGAGGGCCTTCGCGCCGAGCTAATGGAGCTCATATTCGAGAATCGCGCCGTGTTGCTCGGCCCGGTGCGACAGCAGGTCTTGTCGAGGATTCCAAACCCGGAAGCCTTTGAGCGCCTGCGCCTCATGTTCAGAGATATGCCGCACACGGACACCGTCGTTGAGGACCACGAGGGGGCGGCCATGTACTCTTTGATGTGCCGAACGACAAACATCCGAGTGGACCCAACGAATATCCTTATCTGCGCGGTAGCCGAGCGCAAGGAATTGGCCGTCTTCACAGACAATATCGAATTCAACAGGATCAGCGCGGCCGTGCCGGTGCGCCTTCACAATATTCGCCCAGAGCTACAGAATCCACCGACCTAGGTTGAAGGAGCCCAAATGCCCGCCAAACAGCAGTCCTCCATGCTTATCATCGACGGCGACTACCCGATGGCCATAGGCGCGCTGGATATGGCGCGCGATCTGCGCAAGCCCATCGACGAGGTGCGGCGCGCACCAAGGATACCGGCGCTGACGACGAGCCGGTCCGGGCTGGCGGATGTCGGGACGATGGCGACGCTCCCTGAGATGCGCAAAGGGCGCATCGCCGCGGCGCTGGTCAAGACGGTGGCGTGCGTGCTGAAGCCCGGCCACCCTCACGGCGAGTTCCGCTCGTACGAGTCCGCTTACGCCGGGGCCATGGGGCAGCTGTACTACTACCGCATCCTCGAAAAGCAGGGCGAGGCGAAGATACTCGCAACCTCCAAGCAGTTCGCCGACCACATGAAGATTTGGGAGTCCGCCACTGACTACGAGAAGCTGCCGGTAGGCTTCGTCATCGGCATGGAGGGCGCGGACGCCATCTCCTGGCCGGACCAGGTGCACGAGTGGCATGCAGACGGCCTCCGCGTGATCAGCCTCTCCCACTATGGCGTCAGCAAGTACTCGCACGGCACGGGCACCGGCACGGATGGCGGCCTGACCCCGGACGCGAAGCCTCTTCTGAAGAACATGGAAAAGCTGGGCATGATCCTGGACGTCACACACACCTCGGACGCCTCGGTCCGCCAGGAGTTCGAGAAGTTCGACGGCCCCGCGCTCGCCAGCCACCAGAACTGCCGCGCCATCGTCCCCGGGGAGCGCCAGCAGCCGGACGATATCCTCAAAGAGGTAATCCGGCGCGGAGGCGTCATCGGCTCGTCGATGGACACCTACATGCTCAACAAGCACTACCAGCTCAATTGGGCCTCCACGAGCATCCCTGCCAGGCGTGCGGTGTACCCCAGCGAGCTCATAACGATTGAGGACGTGGCCGACCACGTCGACTACGTGTGCCAGCTGGCTGGCAGCTCCAAGCATGCGGCGATCGGCGGCGACACCGACGGACAGGGCGGGTCGGACGGCGCGCCGCACGACGTGGACACGGTGGCCGACTACCAGAAGCTCGCGGGCATTCTGGAAAAGCGCGGCTACAAGCGCGCGGACATTGAGAACGTCATGTACAGAAACTGGCAGCGCTTCTTCGAGAAGTGGCTGGGGAAGTAGGAATGGCGCCCATTAGGGTTTATTGTGACACCTCCGTCTTCGGTGGGCTGTTCGACCCGGAGTTCACGGTAGCGAGCAAAGCTTTCTTTGAGCAAGTTTTGGAAGGCCGCTTTGCCTTGATCACTTCCTCAATAGTCGAGGAAGAGCTTGCTCTGGCCCCACCAGCCGTTCGAAAGGTATACTCAGGTTTGGCGGGGATTATTGAAGTCGTGCCGATATCTGATACCGCAATACAGTTACGGGATGCCTACTTAACCGCTCAGGTCGTTGGCTCGAAATCGCACAAGGACGCACTTCATATCGCCGTGGCTTCAACCTCAGACTGCAGGATGGTTGTAAGCTGGAATTTCAAACACATAGTCCATTTTCAAAAGATCCCAGTTTACAATGCGATCAATACGGTGTATGGATTGCCGCCTTTGGGCATCTTCTCACCGAGTGAGGTGATCCATTATGACAACGAAGAAAATTAAAGTGAGAGATATGATCGACCGGAGCGCGCAGGCTATTAACAGCCTTACGACCGGCATGACCACTGCGGAAGAAGTGGTCTTCTGGGAGGAAAGGCGGAAACGGTTGGTTGCGTGGCAAGATCAGACAGACAAGGCTATTACAAAGGCTGACCTTGTCCTACTCACCGCAGGAATCGCTCCTCCAAAAAAATTCGACGCGGTGGAGATGATGCACGAGGCCCAATCGGCGCTGTCGCAGCAGATGGGGAACAAGACGGCGGAAGAGGAGATTGCTTACTGGAGAGAGCGCGACCAAGCCCGCAAGCCTGGTACCAACAGTGCTCAGCCACCCAAGGCAAAGGCCCATAAGAGCAAGTCCGCCACTACCAAGTCACGTCGCAAGTCCTCCGAAGCTGCTTAACGGGAGAGACAATTGACAACCTCAACCAAGAAGGACATCTCCACCCGTGCCCTCTACGCGCACCTGATGCGCCGCGCAGGGTTCGGCGCGCACCCGGACGAGCTGGACCCGCTGCCGCTTGACTCCCGCCAGCAAGAGGAAGTCCTCCTGACGGCGGCGCAATCGCTTTTCGCCGTTTCGCTGCTTCTTGATTTGAGGATGTCCCTGGTGGGCGCGCTACTACTCATGGGACTCTTCCTTATCCAGCTCCTGATTCCCGGCGCGCATATGGCAGTGACGGTAATCTACTTCATTCTCACGGCTGCCAACCTCATCGTCTACCGCAAGAGGATAGGACTGGCATTCAAGTGGCTGCGCAAGAAAGCGGCCCCGCAAGCCGTCGGCTGAAGGCGCATGCTGATGGGAAGTCCGGCTTCGTTAGGCCGGACTTCCCATCAGCAGATTGCCGATAGAGCGTGGCGTCGCGGCCGCCGTCCTAACCACCGGACATCTCTACCAGCCGGGCGAGCTTGCTGTAGTATAGTTGTCTCCACCAGCGATGGATACGCCTCAAGAGCGGAGGCCCTCAGGATGCACGACAGCAGAAAGCGCCAGATACTCGTGGCCGTTGCCGTCGCCGCCATTGCCTATCTGCTGTACGTGGCAAGGGACGCGCTTTTCCCCTTCATCCTCTCCGTCGTCCTGGCCTTCATCCTCACTCCAATCGTCACGAGGCTTGAAGGGATAATGCCATGGCGGCGCCGCCGCCCCGCGCTGAGCCGCATTCTCGCCATCGCGGTCATCTACCTCGCCGCCCTCTGCGTCGTCGCCCTGGCGGTCCTCCTCATAGTCCCTCCCGCGGTGAGTCAGGCATCGCAGCTTATCGACCTGGTGCCGGAGCTATTCACCCGCGCACGGATCGCAATTGAGAGCTGGAACCAGGAATACGTAAACAGGATCCCCGAAGAGATTCGCGTCCAGATACAGAACGGGCTGAATGAAGTGGGCGAAGTCACCATTTCCGCCGCACGCTCCGTGGTGATGCGCACCGTCGAGGCTGTATCCTCCGTGTTCACCATCGTATTCGGCCTCCTGATAGTGCCCTTCTTCCTCTTTTACATTCTCAAAGACCAAGAGAAGGCCGCTGCGTCCTTCTACGACCTGTTCCCCGCGCGCATTCAGCCCCACGCAAGGAACATCCTGGCCATAGTCAACACCGTCTTCGGCAGGTACGTCCGGACCCAGTTCGTGCTCGTGATCGTCGTTGGCGGTATGGTCTTCATCGGCCTGTCCGCCATCGGCGTTCCATACGCGGTCCTGCTTGGCATCATCGCCGGCCTGACGGAGCTCATCCCGGTGGTGGGCCCCGTCCTCGGCGCAATCCCGGGCATTCTGGTTACTCTCGCCACATCTCCTGAGGACGTTGTATGGGTGGTACTCCTGTACGCAGGCGTCCAGGTGTTGGAAAATACCCTGCTGGTGCCCAGGATACAGGGCCACGCGGTGAACATTCACCCTGCCGCCATTATGGTCATCCTCGTCGTGGCGTCGCAGGTCGGCGGCCTGTGGGGCGTCATTGCCGCCGTCCCCATTGCGGCCGTCACCAAACAGGTCTACAAATACCTCTACAACGAGTGGAGCGACAAGGAGACCCCCGCGCAGATCGGGGCCAGTGTGGAGCCGGACGCCATGGGCAGGAAGCACCAGCCCGGCAGCGAGACCCCGGACGATTCGAAGAACGAGACTCCCGCCGACGCCGGCAACCCGAACAGGTAGCAATGGAACGACCCAACGCACTCCTCGTAAGCGTCGACCACTGGCCGGGCAGCCTGGTAGGGGCGCTCGGCCACCCTGCTATCCTCACGCCAACGCTCGACCAGCTTATCGAGACCGGAATCGCCTACACCAACGCCTACTCCGCCGTCCCCGCCTGCATCCCGGCCCGGCGCGAGATAATGACCGGCACCCACGCCCGCACCCACGGCGACCGCATATTCAAGGAGTACGAGCCAATGCCGGAGGGGCTGCCCACCATGGCGCAGACCTTCCGGGACGCGGGGTACCAGGCCTACGCGGTCGGCAAGCTGCACGTCTACCCTCCCCGCGACCGCATAGGCTTTGACGACGCGCTTCTCAACGAAGAGGGGCGACACCACCTGGGCATGGTGAAAGACGACTATGAGATGTTCCTTGCGGAGCAGGGTTACGCAGGACACGAGCTGGCTCACGGGATGGGCAGCAACGACTACACAGTTCGCCCGTACCACCTGCCGGAGCGCCTGAGTTGGACGAACTGGACCGCAAGGCAGATGTCCAGCTACATCGTCAGGCGCGACCCATCAAAGCCCGCCTTCTGGTACATGTCCTTCAATGCGCCGCACCCTCCGCTGGCGCCGCCGAAGGACTACCTCGAAATGTACGCGGACGTAGACATCGATATGCCCGTCTACGGCGACTGGTGCGAGGACTTCGACGCGATGCCTTACGCCATCCGCGTGAGACGCTTCCCTCGCGGCTTCTATTCCGACGATGCCATTCGCGTCGCCCGCCGGGCGTTCTACGCGCTGTGCACCCACATCGACCACCAGATGCGCCTTGTGATAGGCCTGTTGCGTGAGGAAGGCCTCCTGGAAAACACAGCTATCATGTTCACGTCGGACCATGGGGACGTCCTCGGCGATCACGGTACCTGGGCGAAGGACACTATGTACGAGGGCGCCACCCGCATCCCGATGGTCCTGGCACCTCCTGCAGCCGGCAACAACATGCCGCGAGGCAAGCGCGACGACCGCCTCGCGCTTCAGGCCGACATCATGCCCACGCTGCTCGCAATGTGCGGCATCCCGGTCCCCGGCACAGTGGAGGGGCTGGACCTGCTGGGCGAGAGACAGCGCCAGGTCCTTTACGGCGAGCACTACGAGGACGCCCAGTCCACACGCATGGTCCGTGACGCTCGATACAAGCTCATCTACTACCCTGTCGGCAACCGCGTGCAGCTCTTTGACCTCCATCTCGACCGCGAAGAGACCCGCGACCTTTCAAACGATCCTGCCCACGCTGATACGCGCGCGCGCCTGGAAGAGGAGCTCATATCCCTCCTCTACGGCGGAGACACCGACTGGGTCCAGGACGGCAGGCTCGTCGGTCTGCCGGACATGCAAGGGCCGAATCTTTCCCACAACGACCGCCAATTGGGCGGCCAGCGCGGATGGCGCTTCTGACGCGCGATTGGCATCTAATCCGGTTCACCCATCACTCCCTCTCTGGAGCGACCAATGGATAGACCCAACGTACTCCTCATCAGCGTGGACCACTGGTTCGGCCAGATGATCGGCGCGCTCGGCCACCCCACGGTGCTGACGCCCACACTGGACCAGATCATCATGAGCGGCGTGGCGTTCACAAACGCCTACGCTCCCACGCCGTCCTGCATCCCGGCCCGGCGCGAGATAATGACCGGCACCCACGCCCGCACCCACGGAGACCGCGTCTTCAATGAAAAGCTGCCGATGCCGCAGCACCTGCCCACGCTGGCCCAGACGTTCCGGGCCAACGGCTACCAGACCTTCGCCGTCGGCAAGCTGCACGTCTACCCTCCCCGCGACCGCATAGGTTTCGATGACATCCTGCTGAACGAGGAAGGCCGCCACCAGTTCGGCCTCCGGAAGGACGACTACGAGCTATACCTGCACGACGAGGGCTACTCCGGCCAGGAGTTCGGCCACGGCATGTCTCACAACGACTACCTGACCCGCCCTTGGCACCTGCCCGAGAAGTTCCATCCGACGAACTGGACGGCATACCAGATGAGCAAGGCCATCGCGCGGCGGGACCCTCGCAAGCCCTCGTTCTGGTACATGTCGTTCAACCACCCGCACCCTCCGCTGGCCCCACTGGCGGAGTACATGGACATCTATCGCGACCTGGAGATCGACGAGCCGTTCACGGGCGAATGGGCGAAGGACCGCGCGAAGCTGCCTTACGCCGTCCGCGCGCGCCGCCACAGCCCGGACCTCTATCCCGATCGCGCCGTCAGGAAGGCCCGCCAGGCGTTCTACGCCCTTGCGACGCACATAGACCACCAGATACGCCTTGTCATGGGCACCATCCGCGAGCTGGACACCACCGGGAAGGACCCCAAGGCATACGGCACTTACGGCATCGCGCCCGGCAAGGGCACCCTGGACAACACGATCATCATGTTCACCTCCGACCACGGGGACATGCTCGGAAACCACGGCATGTACGCAAAGGCGGTGATGTACGAGAACTCCATCAAGGTGCCCTTGCTCCTGATGCCGCAGGCCTCGCGCAAGGACATCGGCAAGAACCGCCGCGATGACCGCCTCGCTGTGCAGGCGGACATCTTTCCTACCCTGATGGACCTGTGCGGCATCCCGACGCCGCCGACCGTGGAAGGCCTCTCCCTTGTGGGCGAAAAGAAGCGCGACTACATCTACGGCGAGCACTGGGAGAACGCCTTCGCGACGCGCATGGTCCGAAACCGGCGCTACAAGCTGGTCTACTACCCGGTGGGCAACCGCTTCCACATGTTCGACCTGCAGAACGACCCGAACGAGATGCACGACATTTCTGAGGACTCGGCACACGCGGCCGCGCGCAAGGAGCTTACGGAACTCCTCATCGAAAACCTGTACGGCGACGACCTTCGTTACGTCAAAGACGGTAAGCTGGTAGGCACACCGGACAGGATCGTCTTCCGGCCCTCTATGCCGGACGGCAGCTACGGCAATCAGCGGGGATACCGGTACTAGCTTTCCTGCAGGCGCGAAGGAGGCACACGCATGAAGAACCTGGAAACGCTCCTCAAAATTGCCTTGCCCGTCCTGGGCTGGGCCGCGCTCATGTTCATCGTGTTAAGCCTGCGATCAACAAAGATGGAGGTGATTCCAACGTCCTCCGTGATCGAGGAGACACGCACCGTCTCGCCGGTGGACCGTCCCTCTGAGTACCGATTCTCATTCACTGACGACGGTCGCATAAGCGCGCGGCGCGAGCCGATTCTGGATGTCGGCGGCACGATTCTCGATACGCCCGAGGCGTTCCTCGCCGCGCTACCGCCGGGCACGTCCGTCCACACCGCCTACGTCACCGTCCCGCGCGGCAACCTGCCCGCAGGCCAGTCGGGCGCTGCGGCGCGCAAGGTGTACTTCTCCCTGCGCGATACCACAGGCGCAGACAGCATGCTGGCATACACCGAGGACTACCGGATCAACGTGACCGGGTTCCTCGGAAGCCACTCCGTCATACGGTGGACGCCCGACAATGTCACCGTCCAGTGGTCCAACTGGGGCAACATCTTCATGGCGCTGCTGCTGATGTTCGTCCTGGGCGACCTCGTCGCCGTGCTGATCGCATGGCGACTGCTGAACCCGAAGTACCGCGGACCGCGCCTGGTCACGCCTCTAGACCCAAAGCGCTACAGGGCCACCGGAGCGAAGATGGATAGACCCAACGTACTGCTTATCTGCACGGACCACTGGTACGGCCGCCTCATAGGCGCGCTCGGGCACCCCGCCATCCTCACACCCACCCTCGACCAGCTAATCGAGAACGGCATCGCGTACACCAACGCCTACGCCACAGTCCCAAGCTGCATCCCGGCACGCCGCGAGATCATGACCGGCGCGTTCTCCCCTACACACGGCGACAGGGTGTTCAAAGAATACGAGCCCATGCCGGAGGGCCTGCCTACCATGGCGCAGACGTTCCGAAACGCCGGCTACCAGGCCTACGCGGTCGGCAAGCTGCACGTCTACCCTCCCCGCGACCGCATAGGCTTTGACGACGCGCTTCTAAACGAGGAAGGCCGCCACCACCTGGGCATGACGAAGGACGACTACGAGATTTTCCTGGCCGAGCACGGCTACGCCGGGCAGGAGCTTACCCACGGGATGGGCAGCAACGACTACAACGCGCGCCCTTTCCACCTGCCCGAGCAGTACACGTGGACAAACTGGACCGCGAAGCAGATGTCCAACTACATCGCGCGCCGCGACCCCTCGAAGCCGGCGTTCTGGTACATGTCGTTCAACGCGCCGCACCCGCCGCTGGCCCCGCCACAGCACTACCTGGACATGTATGCAGACGTGGACATCGACATGCCCATCGTAGGCGAGTGGGCGCGCGACCTTGCCAAAATGCCGTACGCGCTACGGTCGCGTCGCTTCGGACAGGACCCGTATTCGGACGCCGCGATCAGGCTGGCGAGGCAGGCGTTCTACGCTCTGTGCACGCACGTGGACCACCAGGTCCGCCTGGTGCTGGGGCTGCTGCGGGAGGAAGGTCTGCTGGAGAACACGGCGATCATGTTCACGGCCGACCACGGAGAGATGATCGGCAACCACCGGCAATACTCGAAAGACCTGTTCTACGAAGAGGCGACGAAGATACCGATGGTTTTCACGCCGCCCGCGAACAGGAAGGACATGCCGCGCAACAAGCGGGACAACCGTCTCGTTGCCCAGGCGGACATCATGCCGACGCTGCTGGAGCTGTGCGGCATACCGGTGCTTGAGACCGTCGAGGGCCTGTCGATGCTGGGCGAGAAGCGCCACGAATACCTGTACGGCGAGCACTGGGAGGACACCCGCGCCTCACGCATGATTCGAGACAACCGGTTCAAGCTGATCTACTACCCGACGGGCAACCGCTTCCAGCTATTCGACATGCTCAACGACCCCGACGAAATGCAGGACATGTCGGACAACCCCGCCTTCGCAGACATACGCGAAAGCCTGGTCAACGTGCTCAAGGGCCGCCTCTACGGGCAGGACCTTCGGTACCTGGACGCGTCCGGCAACCTCGTAGGCGAGCCGGAGCCCGCAGACGACAGCGGTCCCTCCGAGCGCGCCCTCGGCGGCCAGCGCGGCTGGCGCTTCTGAAGGGTAGCACCCCGTACCCCTACTGGAACGGCGCCGTCACCTTGCCGCCGTGCCAGGGGAAAGCGTACGACGGCTTGTTCACGAACCGCTTCTGCCCGGCCAGCATGCGGACGGATGTGGACGGCGGGAGGGTCACGGCAAAGTACTGCGAGTCCGCCCGCACCGACCGTTCACCGTCCTCGCCCTGTACACGGCAGCGGACCTCCGTGAAGCTGTGCTCACCGAACGCGCCCGCCTGCACGATCACCCGGCGCGTCTCAGTGAAACTGGTGTTGACAAGCTGGATGCCGCCCGAATCGCCCGTAACCGTATCCACCAGCGCGGCGACGTCCGGCGGCAGGCCGGGGCGCGCGCGGTCGGGGTCGAAGTAGCGCACGCGCGCCTGGAGCAGGCCTCCGTTGTAAACCGTCTGCGGCGCGCCCAGGGCCATCTGGATCAGCGCCTGAGTATTGATCGGGCTGCTGGGCTCGATGTTGTCCTCTATCATCTTGTCCGCTTCGCGCTCGTCCACGCGCTGTTTGTCCACCACGCGCAGCACATCGCCAAGCTCGGCGGACAACGCCTTCACCGGCCAGTCCGGGTTCTTCCCCTCCAGGAACATGAACCGCGCCTTGTCCGTGTCCTGGAACGACTTCTCTCCCACCTGCGGCTGCTCAAGCCAGTCGACTGACTTGTTCGTGTCCCGCAGGTAGTCCAGGAATGCCCGGTCGTCGTCAGACATCGAGTTGTGCCAGATATGGATCGGCTCCTTCGTCCGCAGCGGCGCGTGGTTGAACCACCCCTGGTACCCGTGCATCGTGGGTGCGACGAAGTTGCCCTGCTCGTCCTTCTTGCCGTTGTCCATCAGCACCTTCACCTGCGAGCGGATCAGGTCCAGGTAGCCGTAGTCGCCGCTGAGCAGCAGCGCACACTCCGCGCCGATGGTGAGCGAGTGGAAGATGTTCGTCATGCCGCGGCAGCTCCAGCCGTACAGGCCGCCCCACCACTGGCCTTCGCGGAACTCGCCGATCTTGCCACCCCAGCCGATGTTGTCCGGCACAATGCCGTTGTTCAGCTTGATGCGGTCCATCCACCCTTCAACATAGTCGAGCACCCACTTCCGGTACTTTTCCTCGCCCGTGTACAGGTATGCATTCGTGATCAGCGCCGTCGCCGCGTTGCTCTGGGGCGTGTCGCCCCTCAGGACGATCTTCTCGAAAAGGTCCACGATCTTGTCGCGCCGCGAAGGGTCGTTCTCCCAGCCGGGCTGGAGCTCTTTAATGACGGGGTAGAGCGTCGAGCGCCTGCCATTGGGCGCCATGGGATTCTGCGGCTTGCCCTGCAGCCACCAGATGGCCTTTTCAACGGTGCCGTTGGTCCATGGCCCCTCGCTCGTCTGAATGGGCGACAGGAAGAACCCGCGCTTCGGGTCGAAGTTCTGCGCCTCCGGGTCCTCTCCCATGAACATGGCAGCGAAGCGGCGGGAGCGGCGCACGTTCTCCGAGATCGTCGGGTCGGCAAGGCCGAACCCGTAGAACGCCATGTTCCCCTCGCCCATGTGGTGCCACTCGGACGAGCCGGCACCGGACTGAGTCTGCTTGTTGAAGTACTCGTTGTGAAGCTGCTGGTTGTACTTGCGCCAGTCGCCGTGCTTGAAGTGCGTGTGCTTCTTGCGGTGGACGATGCCGTCGTCGTTGTAGCGCGTGATGGCGTTCCATGAGCTGAGGCCCAGCTCCAGCACACGGTCGCTGCCGCCGATGGCGTAGAAAAGCCCCCAGTTGTAGAAGCGCTCATACAGGTCGTCCACGCAATCGCCGTAGTACAGAGCGCCTCCGCGCTCCTGGTACTTGCGGACCATTACCTCCGCTCCGGCCTCCATCGTCTGCATAAGCTGCCGCTGCATCAGCGCCCACGCCGGCGGCGCCCCCACCTTAGTGGCGGTAATAGTCTGCATTTCAGGTAAATCCACGCGCGCCATTAGTTTCCCCTCTTCAATAAGTTTCAGCGCCCACGCGGTAGGGGCACGTCTGAGACCTGCCCTGGTTCCTTTCGGGCGGGTTACCGATTGTCGCGGACCATTGCCGGCGTCTGCCTGTCCGGTGCCCAACGAGGGCCCCGATTACATCGGGACCCCCACCGAAATCCGGCTTTCACCGGCCCTGCTTCCTCACCACCGCCTCGATCCCCTCCAGCGCGTAGTCGATATCTTCCGACGTGATGCCGTAGTACGTCACCAGTCGGAACCGCTGCTGGCCCATGTGGTAGAACTTCACCCCGCGCTCAGCGAACCTCTGTGAAAGCTCGTTCCCCGGCGCACCGGCAATCTTACAGAAAACCAGGTTTGTCTGCACTCCCTCGGGGTCGATCTCAACGCCGGGAATCGACGCCAGCCCGCGCGCCAGCCTGTAGGCATTTTGATGGTCCTCCGCAAGCCTGTCCACCATGTGCTCGAGCGCCACCACGCCGGCCGCGGCGATTATCCCCGCCTGCCGCATGCTGGAGCCCAGCAGCTTCCGCCACTTCCGCGCCTCATCGACCATCTTCTTCGACCCGCACACGATCGACCCCACCGGGCAGGCGAGGCCCTTCGAAAGGCAGAACGTCACGGAGTCCACGTCCTTCACAAGCTCTGCCACTGGCACGCGAAGGTAGACCGCGGCGTTGAAGAGCCGCGCGCCGTCAAGGTGCACCGGCAGGTTGTACGACCGCGCGATCTCGCCAGCCTGCCGCATCATCTCCGGCGTCACCACCTTGCCGCCTACCAGGTTCTGCGTATTCTCGATGCACACGAGGGTCGCCTTCGGCCAGCCGTATTCACCTGCGTGGAGGGTAGCCTTCATCTCATCCAGGCTGAACAGCCCGTCGTCCGTGTTCTTCAGCGGGTAAAGCGACACCCCCGCGATCTGGGCAACCCCGCCGCCCTCGCCCAGGTAGATGTGCGTCTGGTCGCCGAGCAGAATGTGGTCGCCGCGGTTGGTCTCGGCGAGAATCGACACCAGGTTGCCCTGCGTCCCGCTGGAGACCAGCAGCGCCGCCTCCTTGCCCAGCATCTTCGCGGCCATCGCCTCCAGCCGGTTAACGGTGGGGTCCTCCCCGGAGTCGTCGTCGCCAAGCTCTGCTTTCGCAATCGCCCTCCGCATCTCCGGCGAAGGCAAAGACTTCGTATCGCTCCTCAGGTCAACTGTCCTCATATTCCTCTCACCCGTAGCAATTCCCCGATATCTTATACCCCCCGGTGAACCTTCTGCACGCCACATGCGAATAGATAGTAGGATACGCGCGAAATCCCGGTCCGTCTCCCGTGAAACATGTGGAGCAACAATGGATGAGAAAGATGCGATCGAGCGTTGCCGGCTAGGTGACCTTGACGGCCTCGGCGTGCTGTTTGCGATTCATCGCGACGCCGTGATGCGGACGGCGTACGCCATCTTGCGCAATAAGGTGGCAGCCGAGGATGTAACCCAGGATGTCTTCGTCCACGTCTTCAGGTCCATCCGGGGTTACGATGCCAACCGTCCCTTCCGGCCGTGGCTGCATCGGATCGCCGCCAATCTTTCGATTAGCGAGCTGAGGCGGCAGAACCGGCGCGGAGCGCAGTTGGAAGAGGCGGAATGGCTGCCTTCGCCTGACATGGCGCCTGATGAGCAGGCCATACAATCAGAGGCTAGCGCAGCACTGTGGCACGCCATCGGAGCCCTGTCTCCCGAGCACCGCATGGCGGTCGTGCTCAGATACTACCACGGGTTCAACGAGGCCGAGATGGCGTTGGCGATGCACTGTAGAAAAGGCACCGTGAAGTCCCGCCTGCACAACGCGTTGAAGAAATTGGGCGAGACATTGCCTGCTGAGTTTGCCGAAGATGCGGACAGGCCAAATTACGAAGATCTCCACCGTGCATCAACACATTAGTGACAGAGCGATCAGCCTGAGGAGATACGACGATGAAAGAATCACAGCGCAACATCAATGAGGATGCCGTCAGGGCAGCCCTTTCGGAACGGCTCGATCCCATGACAATCGAGGCCGACCGGTGGAAGGCCATAAGTAGAAGGGCAGCCCGGCCGACCAGGACGTTCACTGTCCCAGGGTATGTAAGGGTGGTAACCGCTGCGACAGCCGTGGCCGTAATTGCGATTGCCTCGGCTGCCTATATGGCGCACATCAGCCCTGGAAGCACCGCTTCCCCTCTCTCGCCAAGGGATGCATTCGCCGCCGCTTACCAGAAGATGTCGCAGGTAGAGACAATCCACTACGCGATGGAGTCTGTCCGGCATTCTCCCATTACGCCCGGTTTCGTTACCACCAGCACATACGCTTATCAGGACGACCTTCTCCGCGGGATTGGCTTCCTGGAGATAACGTCCACTCAATCCCGCAACGGCCAGGTGACGACCCGAGTCGAATTGCAGACGCTTAGAACGAGCAGCGTCCTGTTCAGAAGAGAGCCGTTGGACCGGTCCGTCTTACCGTCCGTACTGGGCCCATGGACGAGGAGTAGCGCCCCCAACGGTGTGATCGCATCCGGCGATTTCAAGTCCACGGCAGTCTTTATGTCCGACCTAGAGCGGCTTACCGAAGAATTCGATGAGATTTCCAGGATCGAAACGACGACTTTAAGCAACGAGAAGGTTGACGTATACCACGCCGTCCGTCGCGAATGGAGCGGTGAGCGCACGCCGTCCCCTATCGGCTCCGCTCTCAAGGACACGTGGACGATCAAACTCCAGAAAACTACCCTGGCCGTGTGGATAGGGATGGACGACGGACTTCTGCGCAGAATGGAGGTCACCATGGAGGCTACCGCGGACCTGCCGGTATTCTCCAACGACGAGGCCCAGAAAGACTGGTGCAAGCCGTTCGGTGAAGGTTATGGAGAGGTCACGAGCTACGGCAGGCCCGATCGGGAAGACCTCCTTCAGGACCAGACGTGGGACTGGCTCCCTCCCAAGCAGATCGATTGCGTAAATACGTCCACGGGAGAACGCGTAAATGTGTGGCGACTCCCCCAGCAACCCGATGGCCCTTTCCGCAGCACCATGACGAGCACCACCATCGTAACGGCGGTCAACCGGCCGCTCTCGCTTCCAGCCGACATTCCCGAGGAAATCCAACAGCTTCTTAGCGTGCCGGCAACTAGTAAATAACCCCCGGAGCGCTTCGCCTATGCGGCAGCCCTTTGCTACCCGCAAAAAGACTGGGGGCGGGTCTGTGTGACCCGCCCCCCTCGATAAATCGCATGGCTTCTGGCCCTATCTACTGCACGGTGCCTGCCGGGACCGGCGGGATGCCGCCCTGGCCGCGCAGGCCGCCGCCGCCGGCCTGGCCCTGGATGCCGCCGCGTACGCCGCCGAATGCCTGCTGGCCCGTGGAGACAGACGTCGCGGCTATGACCCCACCCGCGCCCGGCTGGCCGTTCACTATCACCGGCTCGCCCACCTTGAGCTCCGCGATCGTACCTGCGCGGGTCCAGTTGACGAACGTGTCCGCCGTTATGTTCACGCGCAATGGACCCTGGGCGGTGTTCACCGTGACCACTTCGCCCTCAATCTTGTCCACGGTGCCGGTGAGACGTTTCGCCTGCGCCTGGGCCTGCGGACCCCCACCCTGTCCCTGGAACCCTCCCCCCTGTTGGAACTGCTGGAAGAGCTGCTGCCGGGTCCGCGGGTCTATCTGCCCGCCGAGCTGCCCACCCGCCTGGCCGCCTAGGAAGAACCCCCCGGCCTGGCCCTGCTGCTGAGGCGCAGTCGTCCCGCCCTCCTGCCCCTGGAAGCGCTGCGCCAGCCCTCCAAGCGGCCCGCCGTCTTGCGGTATTTCGGTGAATGAGAAGGCCGTGTACACGTTGTCGGCATCGCGCTGGCCGGCTACCATTACGGTTGAACCGACCTTCAGGGCTGACGCGGTGCTGGTCGCGCTGATTGTAATGACGGTGTCCGCCCCTATGGTCGCCTTGACTTCGCCCTGCTGCCCGTTGATCGTCAACGTGGAGCCATCGATGGCCACGAGCGTCCCGATGGCGCCGCCCCGTTTGACGAACGCGCCGCCGCGGCCTCCTGGACCGCCGGGGCCGCCTGCCTCCAGCCTCTGCCTCAGCTCGGCCGCCTGCGCCGCCGTGATCTCTCCGGCGTCCACGCGGGCCTGTATCTGCGCGAGGATCTGCTCCATCCCCTGCTGCCGGTCGGCCGGAGCCGCGGGCGCCGCAGCGGTGGGCTCGGCGGCGGGAGCCGCCTGGCTCAAGGCGCGGCTGGGGGTCGGAAGCCCTGAGATGGCAGATGAACCTGCCGTCTCGGCGGCAGGCGTCCCGCCGGCACAGCCGACCATAATCGCGCTGCCAAGCGCGGCGAGATATGCCAGAAACCCGACCGTCCGCTTCATAAATGCCCCCTGTGAAGCCCTCGATAGCTTACTCGTACCGCAGCGCCTGGATGGGATGCAGGCGCGCCGCCCGCATCGCCGGGTAGATTCCGAAAAAGAGCCCGATCCCCGAGGATACCACCAGCGCCAGCAGGGCTATATCCCCGCTGAACGCTGTCGTGAACGACTGCGTCCCGAAGCTCTTTCCGTCAATGAAGTTAGACGCCGCGAGCCCGAGCGCAACGCCCGCAAGGCCGCCGCCAAGGCTCAGGAGCGTCGCCTCCAGCACGAACTGCAGCAGGATGTCCCTGCGCTTCGCGCCGATAGCCTTGCGTATGCCGATCTCACGCGTCCGCTCCGTCACCGAAACGAGCATGATGTTCATAATGCCGATGCCGCCCACAAGCAGCGATATGCCCGCGATAGCCCCTAGGAACACAACGAACGTGCTGGTGGTCTCGTTCAACGCTTCGATGGTCTCCTGCTGGCTGCTTATCGTAAAATCGTCCTCGCCCGTGATGCGGTGCCGAAGCCGCAGGACAGTCGCGACCTCCGTCACGGCCTGCTCCATAAGACCGGCGCTTTTTACCTGGACGTTAATCAGCTGGACGCTGATCGACCCCTCCGTCGTCCTCTGCGAGGACAGCCGGTAGTACGCCGTTGTGATCGGCACGACGATCTGGTTGTCGAAGCTGCCCTGCGCGCTGCCCCCCATCTTCTCCAGCACTCCCACTACGACGAACTGCCTGCCGTTGATTCGAACAAACTCTCCTACCGGGTCCCTGTTTCCGAACAGCGTCTCGGATACAGTGGCGCCGAGGACGGTCACCTCGGAGTAGTTGGAGATATGCTGCGGCTGGATGAAAGCCCCCGAGTCGATGGACATGCCGCGCACAGGCGCATAGTCCGGCGTCACGCCGACGACCTGCGTCCTGGTGTTCTTCCTCCCCGCCACCACCTGCCCAACAGTCCGTATCTCCGGCGCCGTGGCGATAACTGACGGCGCAAACAGAGGGTCCACGAGGGCGAAGGCGTCGTCAAGCGTCAGCGTCGTCGCGCTCCCCGCCAGCCCGGCGACGCCGCCGACGGTGGTAGCGCCCGGGTTCACGAACAGCAGGTTGGTGCCGAGCGACTCTATCTGCGATGTGACCTGCTTCTGCGCGCCCCGCCCGATGGACATCAGCGCGATGACCGCCGTGACGCCGATGACGATGCCAAGCAGCGCCAGCCCGGCCCGCAGCCGGTTGGAGTTCAGCGAGGAGAGCGCCGTGATGATGGTTGAAATGCTGTTCATATGCCGCTAAACCCTCGCCCCGGCCGGGACGGCCGCGCGCACCGGCTCCTGGAGCTGGTCGCGAATGACCTTGCCGTCTCGCATCGTCACCACCCGCCGGGCGTGCGCCGCAATGTCCGGCTCGTGAGTGACCAGGATGATCGTGATGCCGTCCTCGTCGTTCAACTTTTGAATGAAAGCCATGATCTCCCCGCTGGAGCGGGAGTCCAGGTTGCCAGTCGGCTCGTCGGCCAGCAAAATCGCCGGGCTCTTCACGAGCGCCCGCGCGATGCCCACACGCTGCTGCTCTCCGCCGGAAAGCTCGGACGGCTTGTGCCCCGCCCTCTTGGCCAGGCCCACCCTGCCCAGCGCTTCCAGCGCCCGGGCGCGCCTGTCCGCCACGTTGCCGTACACGAGCGGGAGCTCCACGTTTGCCACGGCCGTAAGCTTCGGCAATAGGTTGTACTGCTGGAACACAAATCCGATCTTGCAGTTGCGCACCTCGGCAAGCTTGTTGTCGCTCATCCGGCTCACGTCCTCGCCGTCCAGCAAGTACGCACCGGTAGTGGGAACGTCCAGGCATCCGAGCAAGTTCATCATGGTGGACTTGCCAGACCCCGACGCGCCCATGATCGCCAGGAACTCGCCCTTCTCGACCGCCAGGGTCACGCCGTCCAGGGCGTGCACGTCCACCTTACCCAAACGGTAGACCTTCGTCGCGTCCGTTAATACTATGAGCGGGTGTGCCACGGCTACCGGCCCCCCGGCACAAGGCCGCCCTGGCGGCCTATCCCACCCGTGCCGCCAAACTGGCCTCTGAACTGGCCGCCGGTGGCCCCGCCCGCGCCGGTGACCCCGGCCTGCCCGCCACGAATCAGGTTCCGCTGGGTCTGGAACGATTGCAGTGTGTTCGCCGTGACCTGCGATGTCGTTACGACAGTCGTGGTCATCGCCACCCTATCGCCTTCGGCCAGGCCGGATGTCACAACGGTCCAGAAGTCATCGCTTATGCCTAGCGTGACAGGCCGCTCCTCAACCTTGCCGGCCGAGCTTACCAGCTTTACCACCGGCGCCTGGTACGTCCCATACACGGCCTGCAGAGGGACCAGGATTCCGTTGCGCTGCTCCTGCACGATAATCTGCGCTACGGCCGTCATACCTTCCGGCAGCGACATGTTCTGCGGAGGCTGCACCGTGATGGTAATCGGGTACGTGACAACGCCGTTCTGAGATCTCGCGGCAGAGGCGATCGACGTGATCTCGCCCTCCAGCACCTGCCCGCCCAGCGCCTCAAGCGATACTGCGGCAGCATCGCCCGTGCGAATGAAGAGCACATCTATCTCGTCAACCGCGCCGGAAAGAACCACCACTTTGGGGTCCACAATCTCTATGGCGGCGGTATTCTGGTTAACGTTGGAGCCAACCGATACGGCCACGCTGGATATGATGCCGTTGAACGGCGCCTTCAGCGTGGCGCCCTCAAGGTTTGCCTCCGCGGTCACCAGCGCCGCCTTCGCGGCGATCAGGTCCGACTCTCGCAGCGCTATTTGCAGGTCGTCCACCTGGTGATAGCTCGCCAGGGTGGTCTCGGCGTCCATGAGGTTCTCGCGGGCGATATCCACCTGGGACTGCTTGACGATAAGCTCGTTAGCGTCCGGGGCTGAAGTCAGCTTCGCAAGGTCCGCAACCGCCTTGTCCAGGTTGGCCTGCGAAATGGTCACCTGCTTGGCCTGCGCCGCGTAGCCCGAGTTCGCCGTGCCGGCCAGCAGGTCCGCCAGCGCCGCCTCCGCCGTCCGCAGCGTCTCGCGGGCCGTCGCAACCTGCTGACCCTGGATATCCAGTTGGAAAACGTCCGGCCCGTCCTTGAGATCAGCTAGCGCAGCTTCCGCGTCCGCCAGGGAAGCCTTCGCAACTTCCACGCTGTTCTTCTTGGCCTGCACCGCATCAGCCGTAGGGCCGGCCATCAGGGTGACCAGATCAGACTTGCGCGCATCCAGCGCAGTCGCGGCCGCCGTCACAGCCGTCTCCGCATTCGCCACGGCCTTCCCCGCCTGGGACTGCGCCGTAACGGCCGCCGTCTGCGCGCTGCCTAGCGCTGCCCACGCGCTGTTGATCTCCTGCTTGATGCACACCCCCTGCGCGGGAAGCGTGATGCCGTCGCACGATGCATAAACAATGCCTGGGAAAAAGGCCAACCAGGTGTAGACCGTCATCTCGTTCCACGGCGTCGCAGGGTTGTCAGTCGGGGTATCGTAGACGAAGCCTGCGATATTCGACGACTGCGTCGACTTGTCAAACAGCGTCTTCAGGTCCGCCCCCCATAGCGAGAGGTACTGCTCCGGCGTCTTCTCCAGTCCGTCCCCTATGTCGATGCCGAGCCACTTCAGGTACACGCCCCGGTAGCCGTCCTCGGCGGTTGAGAGCGCAGCTTCAGCGTTTTTGACATTGCCGTCCCAAGTAGCCTGCGCGCTCTTGAGGTCGTTCTGCGCGCCCAGGAGCGTCGCCTCGGCCGCAGCGATGCGGGAATTCGCGTCCGCGATCTCCGTCACCGTCGGCGGGGCCATCAGGTCAGCATAGGCCGTGACCGCGTTGTCGTATGCCGTGCGGGCGCTGGCGACCGCGAGCTCCGACTTGGCGATGTCCGCCGCGCTAGGGTTCATCAGCTTGTTGAGGGCCGTCCCGGCGTTCCGAAGCGAGGTGGCCGCGCTCGCGACAGCGGCCTTCGCCTTGGCCACATCTGCCTCAGTTGGACTGACAATCCTGTCCAGCGCCGCCTGCGCCTTATCGAGGGCCGTCGTGGCATTGATCACTGCCAGCTCAGACTGTGCGACCGATTGCGCTGAAGGCTTCAGCATGGCGTCCAGCGAAGCCTCCGCGTTTGCCAGCGCGATCTTCGCATTGGCCACGGCGATCTCCGAGTTAAGCACCTGTTTGGCTGTGAACGGGTCTTTCGCGGCGGCCAGCGCTTTCTCCGCGGCAATGAGGCTTATCTTCGCCTGCGTCACCTGCTTCTCAAGCGCCGAAATGGAGTCGCTGTCCAGCCTTGCCAGCGCCTGGCCCTCAGTCACAGTCCGCCCGACCACCGCCGAAAGGTTGGCGACTGTTCCCTGGCGGCTGAACTGCAGCGTCTCGCGGTTGCCGTAAGCCAGGCTGCCGTTAATGGTGATGTCGTTGACCAGGTCGCCCACCTGCACCGGGATAACCTGCTCGTTCTCCCCAAGGCCGTCGTTTGGCCCTGTGGCCATCGAGTATCCCACATACCCTGCCCCACCGGCGCCGACGACGGCCACCGCCGCAATAGCGGCCTGCCACAGCTTCATCCCTTTGATCGCGACTCCCTGCTTGCCAAACATCTTTCACCCTCGCCCTCTTCTGGATAGGCGGGCTCGATACGCCCGCAGGTCCGTCAAAACAGGAAATCGCCTATGTCACCGGGAGGGTGAACGTCATCGTCGTCCCCACGCCAACCTTGCTCTCCACACCGACCGTTCCCCCGTGCGCCTCAACCAGCTTCTTAAAAATCGTGAGCCCCAGCCCCGCGCCTCCCGTCGTGCGGTTCCGCGAAGGGTCCGCGCGGAAGAACCTGTCGAAGATGTGCGGCAGCGCCTCCTGTGGGATCCCCTCCCCCGTGTCCGACACGCTCACCCTTACCAGGCTTGCCGCTTCCATGCCGGCCGATACGTGTATCTTCCCGCCGGCGCCGGTGTGCCGCACCGCGTTCTCAAGCAGGTTAGTTATCACCTGCCCGATGCGCACCCTGTCCATCGAAACAGGAGGAACGGAGACGAACATATCTATCGAGAGCGTTATGCCCTTCGCCGCAGCCTTCGCCTGGAAAGCAGATAGCGCGCGGCGGAGCACGTCTCCGAGCGAGTCCTTCTCCCTGTTCAGCCGTATGGCGCCCGCGTCCACCATCGCCAGGAACTTCACGTCCTCAACCAGGTGCGTCAGGTGCACCACCTGCTGCTCAATCGTCTCCAGCGCGCCGCCGGTGCTCGGCATCACGCCGTCCTTCATCGCCTCAACGTAACCCTGGATGTTGGAGAGCGGCGTCCCCAGCTCGTGGGCAAGGTCTGCCATCAGCGCCTGGCGCTGCCTCTCGGCTTCCTGCAATGCAACCGCCATCGAGTTGAACGTCTTCCCAAGCGCCGCCACTTCGTCGTTTCCGGTGGCCCGCACCCGCTGCGAAAGGTCGCCCGCGCCTAGCCGCCGCGCGGCCACGGTAAGGTGCCTCACGGACCCCAGCATCCGTTGTGAAACGAGCGTCAGCAGCAGCACCCCTGTGAAGCCCGCAACAGCGCCGGTGAGCACGAGGGACCTGTTCAGCGCTGCCCCGAGGCGGGATATGGGCGGGTCGATTGCCGCGGTCGGGTCCGCGCTCGGCGCGATTGTCAGCGACCCTATCTGCGCGCCGAGATTGTTCGCGATCGGCTGAAGCTGCCTTATCGCTTGCCGCGGAAGGCCCGCCCCGCGGCCGCCCATCCTGAAATCGGGATGGAACCGCCGCGGCTCATTCGGCAGCGGCCTGGGGGCCGTTTCGGCAACGATTTTGCCCGTGTTGTCGCGGAGAACGATCTCCCAGCTATAGAGCGATGCCGCGGAGTCCAGCTCATCCTGCACGCCGGCCAGGCTCTGGTTCCGGGCGTAGTAATGGGATATCAGGCGCTCCACGTGCTGCGCGCGCGCCTCCTCCACCGCCTCCTGGTACGCAGCAACCTCCCTCTGGACGGCGCCGCGGAAAAAGAGGCCTACGGCCGTCAGCGCCAGCGCCAGCACGAAGGCGAAGCTGATGATTATCCTGAAGTGGAGGCTATGAAACCACCTGGTCATTGCCGAACCTGTACCCCATGTCATAGACGGTGCTGATGTGTTTCCGGCTGTCCTTCGCGGGCTGCAGCTTGCGCCTCAGGTGGGAAACGTGAGCGTCTACGGTCCTGTCCAGCCCATCGAAGTCGTAACCGAACACCTTGTCGATAATCTCGTCCCGGGAAAATACCCGCCCCGGCTCACGGATGAACATGACGAGCATTCGGAACTCGGTGGCCGTCAACTTCAGCGGCGTACCGCCCAGGTACGCGGCCTTATTCGTCATGTCCACGCGCACGTCGCCGTGCTTCAGCTCCGCGCCCTTTTGCTCCGCCGCGTCCTTCGCAGTCCTCCGGAGCACCGCCCTCACCCTGGCCGCCAGCTCCCTCGGGCTGAACGGCTTTGTCACGTAGTCGTCCGCCCCCAGGTCCAGGCCCGCGAGCCTGTCCTCTTCACTGAACCGGGCGGTGAGCATCACTATCGCGACGTCGGACTCCTGGCGGATCGCCCGGCAGACCTCCATGCCGTCCATACGCGGGAGCATCAGGTCCAGCACGAGCAGGTCCGGGGAGTCCTGCCGCGCCCTGCGCAGCCCCTCCGCGCCGTCGCGGGCGACGGAGACCTCGTAGCCGTCGCGTGCAAGATACATCTTCACCAGATCGGCGGTGTTCGGGTCGTCTTCGACTACGAGGACTCTCGTCGCCACTGCGATACCTTCTGCTGATTACAGGTTCACGCTCGTGTTGGTGGGCGCGGGCGCCTGCTGCGGGGCCGGCTTGCCCGGGTCCGGCCTGCCGAAATGGAACTTCAAAGCCGGGCCACGGCCATGGCCATTGTCGCCGATTCCGGGTAGTATGCCCGGGACGCCCTCAGGCCGCGCCTGGAGCCACTGGAGGTACTCGTCTGCCTGCGCCTGGGTGAGCCGACCGGCCGCGACCATCGCGTCCAGCTTGGCCTTCAGCGCCTCATCCGCGATCTGCTTCTCGGCCTGCTTCACGGCAGCCTGGAACGCCTCAACGGTCACGCCAAGGGCCGCCGCCATCTTCGTCGCGAAGCGGTCAACGGTTGCCGTTCCGTTCTTCATCTTAACAGCATGGAGTAGAACTCGCCCCTTGCCTCCGAGGAGGCCCGTGACGCCGGCCGGCCGGGCGACGTACCAGTTGTAGTACGCGTCAGCCTGGGCCTGGGTGACACGCCCTGCGGCGACCGCCGCATCGAGCGCCGTATTGAGGTCCTCGCCCATGATCTGTTTGTGCGCCTGCTTTGCGGCCGCCTCAACGGCTGCTGCGTCCATGCCGAGTATAGTCGCAACGCGCGACATCAGCGTGTCCTTCGCCGCCGTTGGCGCAGCCTCCTGCGCCGTTACAACCGCACCCGCCCCCGGCAACACTGACGGGCCTGCCGTGCCAGCGAACGCCGTGCCGCCGAGAATCGCCGCCGTGGTCACGCCAACGAGCGCCGAGCGTACCAGCCATCGCCTTTTTAGAACTGACATCTGCATCCTTTCATCTCCTTTCGCCTGTTACCTGCCTGTAGGTCTACCACACTAACAAGAATGTGTGAAGGAAATTTGACGAGAGAGGTGCCGCCCTCGCACGGAGAAAAGAAAAACGGCGACGCTCATCGCTCCTTCCGAAAGCGTTGCGGCGCCGTTTTCAATCGCCGCCATGTCCCGTGATTGCCGCGTCGCCTGGCGGCAGGCATGGCCGTCGTCCCGTCGTCGGACCACCTAGATGGCCGAGCCTGCCGGAGGCGCAGGCGCCGGGGCCTCGGCAGGAGGCGCGTTGAACATGCCGGGGCCGAAACCGTGCCGGCCGCCCATGCCGCCGAAACCGGGGGTCATGTGCGGCATGCCGCCGCGCCCGCGCATGCCGGGTCCACCCGGAGGCATCCCGGGCATTCCACGCATTCCCCGGCCCTTTCCGGGACCGCCCATAATGCCGGGGACGCCTTCCGGCCGCGCCTGGAGCCAGGCGTACATCTCGTCGGCCTGCTCCTGCGTCATACGACCGCCCGCCACCGCCCGGTCAAGATGGGCCTTCACCTGCTCGTCGCCGATCTCGCGATGTGCTTGCTGCATCGCCTCCTCAAGCTTCGCCTCCTCAACGCCGAGTATGGAGGCAACCCGCGAAAGGAACTTGTCCTTTACTGTCGTCACGGCGGACTGGGAAGTCCCATCGGTCCCAGGCTCCGGCGTCTGCGCGGAGGCCGTGCCGGCAAGCACACCAACCGTTACCAGGCCTAACGCTGCGGTCCCCAGAATCAAGTGCTTCTTCGAAATTCCGATTCTCATCATAGCATCCCCTTTCACCTGTGTGTTTTCAGGCTCCCTCTGCAAGGGCGCACCTTAACCTTACCTGCGCGCCGTGAAGGAAATTTGCCGGAATCTAGAAGAATGCGTGAAGACCGCCGCCCGTTGGCGCTCTACCCAGCGCATACGAGCGACTCTTGGAAATCCGCAACTCTCGCGCTACAATGTTTTGGTGCCCCGTCCGCGCCGAAGTAGCTCAGTGGTAGAGCAGCTGTTTCGTAAACAGCAGGTCGAGGGTTCGATCCCCTCCTTCGGCTCCACCCACGCAGCGCATGAGGAAGCCCCTCTCGGACAGTTCGGAGGGGCTTCGCTTTTTGCCTACAACACCATTTTGACGACAACCAGTTTCCGCGCACCGGTATAGCGCTCAGCAATTTACTCTTCCCTCCTCCACCGGACGAGCATCACGGATGCCACGAGCAGCGCCGCCCATAGCGCCACCAGGGCGTCCGCAGCGGCGAAGCGGCCGTCCGCGGCATTGCCGGGGATAGACGCCCCGTCAATCACGAGGAGGCATGCGAACAGCACCGCCGCAAATACGCCGACCATACCCGCAAGAAACTTCTTGTCCACTCTCACCGCCTGTAAACCACGAGGCCCCTGCATTGCCCGGGGCCTCGCCATTTATTCTCACTCTGGCCAACTACTAACTACTGACTACCTGCTCCCATGCGACATCTTCTCTGCAGTCTTGAGCATGTTGATGAACGCGTCTGCCTTCATCGCCGGCATGCTCATCAGCTCCACAGAGCCGCGCGAGCCCAGCTCTACCGAAATCTTCGTGATCGTCTCGTTGTCCGGCGCCTCCAGGATGTTCACGAAGTCGTAAGGACCGAGCGTGGCGTACTGGTCGATGACCTTCGCGCCGAACGCCTCAATCTCCTTGTTGACTTCCTTTATCCTGTCCGGCCTCTGCTTGATCGTCTTCCGGCCATCGTCGGTCAGCTTGCTCAGCATGATGTACATCGCCATTTCGCTACCTCCTGGCATGCTTTAGTAACGAGCCGCATTAATCGCTCAAGTCACAACTGCCACTGTAAGCCTCGCCGGGCTTTACGTCAACCGGCAAGTCGGTGTCAATGCTCAGTGACTTTGTCAGTCTTACTGCTCAGTGATTTTGTCAGTACGACTGGTTTTGGTTGAATCAGTCTCGATCTCCAAGGGTGATCTGGAGCCGGCTTTCGATCCTTGGGCGAGGAGAGGGGCGTGCTGGAGACGGACCCGTCTCCAGCACGCCCCTCTCCTCGCTTGCCCGCCTGAGCTTTTCTTCGCCTTGCTCGCAGGACTGCGGGCCTCAGGGGAGCAACCGTGCTGGCCAGCTCACGCCCCTTGTGCATGACCACGATGCGCCCGTCCAGCCGCTCCTGTACCTCTACGGTCGCCCTGGCGTATGTGCTCCGCTCGCTGTCAGGCTCGATCTGCAGGTCCTCTCCACCAAAGCTCACCGTGTTATCCGCGGCCACTGTCCGCTGGTATCGGAAGCACAGCACACTGT
>Ga0194132_10000459_pt1 | contig 84049 bp, 86 predicted proteins | sample TA2KigOf80mmetaG_FD_148612 | JGI IMG/M metagenome (GOLD analysis project Ga0194132, IMG submission 148612) | Freshwater microbial communities from Lake Tanganyika, Tanzania - TA2015054 Kigoma Offshore 80m | ecosystem: Environmental > Aquatic > Freshwater > Lake | place: Tanzania: Lake... | reverse complement strand
AGGTCGAGCACCTCCGCGACCATCGCGATGCCCTCTGGAGTGATTTCGTCCTGCACGCTCTGGGCGAGGTGAAGGATCGGCATGATCGCCGAGCGCTTGTGGGGGTAGCGGTGGATGATCTCGGCCATGCTGGCCCGCGTCTGTTCGGTGAGGGGATTCATCGGTCGACGCCCCCCATCACGGGATCGATGCTCGCCACGGCGGCAATGACGTCGGACACCATGCTTCCGTCGCACATCGCGGCCGTCGACTGCAGGTTATTGAACGACGCGTCACGGAAGTGCACGCGGTAGGGGCGGGTGCCGCCGGTGCTTACTACATGAGCCCCGAGCTCGCCGCGCGGAGACTCGATCGCGGAGTAGACCTGGCCGGGAGGCACTCGGAAGCCCTCGGTGACGAGCTTGAAGTGATGGATGAGCGCCTCCATTGACTCGGACATGATCTCCTTGACGTGCTCGGGGGAGTTGCCCTGGCCGTCGCTCCCGATCGACAGGCGAGCTGGCCAGCCGATCTTCTTGTCTTCGATCATCACCGGTCCGGGACGCAAGCGATCGAGCGCCTGCTCGACGATCTTGATCGACTCGTGCATCTCGCCCACGCGGATGAGGAAGCGTCCGTAGACGTCGCAGGTGTCAGTGGTCTGCACCTCGAACTCGTAGTTTTCGTAGCCGCAGTAGGGCTGCGACTTGCGCAGGTCGTGCGGCAGGCCGGTGGAGCGCAGAATCGGCCCGGTGATGCCGAGTGCCATGCAGGAGGAGAGGTCGAGGTAGCCGATGCCGACCGTGCGACCCATCCAGATCGCGTTGTCGACGAGCAGGTCGCTGGTGTCCTTGAGTCGCTTCTTCAGCAGCGGCAGGGTCTCGCGGATCCGAGCCACCTGGTCGTCGGTGATGTCCTGTGCGACACCGCCGGGACGCACGTAGGCGCTGTTCATGCGCAACCCGGTGACCATCTCGAAGATGTCGAGGATGAGCTCGCGCTCGCGGAAGCCGAAGATCATCGCCGTCAGGGCGCCGAGCTCCATGCCGCCCGTCGCCAGCGCGACCAGGTGCGAGGAGATGCGATTGAGCTCCATCATCATCACGCGGATGGTGGAGGCACGATCGGTTATCTCATCGGTGACCCCGAGCAGCTTCTCCACGCCCAGGCAATAGGCCGTCTCATTGAAGAACGGCGACAGGTAGTCCATGCGAGTCACGAAGGTCACGCCCTGGGTCCAGGTGCGGTATTCCATGTTCTTCTCGATGCCGGTGTGGAGGTAGCCGATGCCGCACCGAGTCTCGGTGACGGTCTCGCCCTCGAGCTCGAGGATCAGTCGAAGCACGCCGTGGGTGGAGGGGTGCTGGGGGCCCATGTTGACGACGATGCGTTCCTTCTCGCCCTCGCTCGGCGGAGTCACGGTGTCCCAGTCGCCACCCGACAGCGTGAAGACGCGGCCCTCGCTCGTGTCATAGGAGTCGGCGTAGGCGTCGTCATCGACAGCACTCTCGTAGGCCACGTCTTCGGCGCTCATGTTGTCGGTGCTCATCAGGAGTAGACCCTCCGCTCGTCAGGCGGGGGGACCTCGGCGCCCTTGTATTCGACCGGGATGCCGCCGAGCGGATAGTCCTTGCGCTGCGGGTGACCCAGCCAGTCGTCGGGCATCTCGATGCGCGTCAGCGCTGGATGGCCGTCAAAGATGATGCCGAAGAAGTCGTAGGTCTCGCGTTCGTGCCAGTCGTTGGCGGGGTAGACGCTGACGATCGAGGGGATGTGCGGGTCGGTATCAGGGCAGGTCACCTCGACGCGCACCCGACGGTTGTGGGTGATCGACAGGAAGGGGTAGACGGCGCGGAGTTCGCGACCCTTGTCTGCGAGGAAGTGCACGCCGCTGACACCCATGCACATCTCGAAACGCAGGGCCGGCTCATCGCGGAGCGCGCTGACGAAGGTGAGCAGATGCTCCCGCCGCACCACGAAGGTGATCTCGCCGCAGTGGACGACCACTTTCTCGACCGCCGTCGTCATGGGCACGCCGCGATCGGCCAGCGCGAGGGCGAGTTCGTCGGTGGCCTCGTCGAACCAGCCTCCGTAGGGGGGGAATGACGGGCCCGGCATGACGATCGGAGCGACGAGACCGCCGAAGCCGGATGTGTCGCCGCCATCGACGGATCCGAAGGCTCCGTGCCGTACGCCGACTACCTCGAGTTCGATCGCTCCCTCGGGTAGGTCGGTGACTTGCGCGGCGACCTCGAGGCTCGCCTCGGCCGGGGTCACCGGCGTCTGGTCGGTCATCGCAGGAGGCCCCGCATCTCGAGCGTGGGCGCGGCGGTGAGCGCTGCCGCCTCGACGAGGTCTTGCTCGCGGACGGCGTTGGCGCCCATCTTCATGTCTTGGATCTGGTCATGGATCTTCAAGATGGCGTCGATGAGCATCTCCGGCCGGGGCGGGCAGCCCGGAAGGTACATGTCGACGGGGACGACGTGGTCGACGCCCTGCACGATCGCGTAGTTGTTGAACATTCCGCCGCTCGACGCGCACACGCCCATAGCCAGGACCCACTTGGGGTTGGGCATCTGGTCGTAGATCTGGCGGAGCACGGGTGCCATCTTCTGGCTGACGCGCCCGGCGACGATCATGAGATCAGCTTGGCGCGGCGATGCGCGGAAGACCTCCATGCCGAATCGTGCGATGTCGTAGCGCGGACCGCCGACGGCCATCATCTCGATCGCGCAGCAGGCAAGCCCGAATGTGGCGGGCCACAGCGAGCCCTTGCGCGCGTAACCCGCGACCTTCTCGACAGTGGTGAGCAGGACGCCCGACGGCAGCTTCTCCTCAAGACCCATGGCTCAGTCCCAGTCCAGTCCGCCGCGACGCCATTCGTAGACGTACGGCACGGTGAGGTTGAATAGGAAGAGCATCATGGCCAGGAACACGAAGAGCGGCAACTGGTCGAAGGCGACGGCCCACGGATAGAGGAACACGATCTCGATGTCGAAGATGATGAACATCATCGCTGTGAGGTAGTACTTCACGGGGAAGCGTCCGCCACCCATGGGCTGCGGTGTGGGCTCAATGCCGCACTCGTAGGCGTCGACCTTGGCCCGGTTGTAGCGCTTGGGGCCGGTAAATGTCGTGAGCGTGACGCTGAAAACGGCGAACCCGGCGGCTAGGAGACCCAGCACAAGGATCGGCGCGTAGGCGTCCACCGAACCAGAGCTCCTTTAGTGGCAGGGGGCCCAGCGGCCCTTGTACGCAGTCTACCGACGGCCGAGGGGGGTCATCGGCGCCCCCGGTGGAGCGCGACGACGCCAACGGTGAGGTTGAGCCAGGCGACACCTCGCCAGCCAGCGTCGTTCATGATGACCGCCAATTCCGCCTGGTCCGGCCAGGCCCGAATGGACTCCGCCAGATAGACGTAGGCGTCGGGATTGGACGACGTACGCCGGGCAATCCCGGGCAGCGCCCCCATGAGATAGCGCGAATAGATGGTGCGGAAGGGCCCGAAGACAGGGTGAGAGAACTCACACACGACGATGCGGCCACCGAGCCGGGTCACTCGTCGCAGCTCGGACAGCGCCTGCCGGGGGTCGGCTGTGTTGCGTAGCCCGAACGACACGGTGACGGCATCGAAGGACTCGTCGGCGAAGGGCAGCCGGAGCGCATCGCCGGCCACGAAGGGCAGCGCGGGCTCGCGGCGGCGGCCGACTCGGAGCATGCCCAGGGAGAAGTCGCACGGCACGACCACCGCGCCTCTGGCCGCCAGGGGCGCACTCGAGGTACCGGTGCCGGCCGCCAGGTCGAGGATGCGCTCCCCTGGGAGGGGCCGGATCGCGTTCACGAGTGCCCTGCGCCACAGGCGCGTCTGGCCAAGGGCCAGCAGGTCATTGGTGAGGTCGTAGCGATCGGCGACCTCGTCGAACATCGCGGCCACCTCGTCGGGGCGCTTGTCGAGGTTGGCACGCAGCACCAGAGCATCCTCCCAGCGCGGCCCGCATCGAGCCCGTCGGGAGGGCGCCAACCTGCCTAGCGGCCCATTTGGCCGTACGCTCGACGCGTGTCCACGCCCCTGCTGGTGACCACCACGGCGCCGCGCGTACGCACCCTGCCGATCGAGGATCCCGGACCACTGCTCGAGCGCCTCCCCGACGCTTGCGGCACGGCATGGGTCAACGCAGGCGAAGGCCTCATCGGGTGGGGCGTCGCGGCCGTCGTCGAGGTCAACGGCGACGAGCGGTTCAGCCGCACGCAGCGCTGGTGGGTCGACTGGTGCCGACAGGCCGACATCGATGATCCCCTGCAGCTTCCCGGCACCGGTCCGGTGGCCTTCGGCTCGTTCACCTTCGACCCCAACCCGGCATCGGGGCGTATGTCGCGCATCGTGATCCCGCGGGCCGTGCTCGGTCGGCGCGACGGGCACGCATGGCTCACTGTCGTGGGCGACCCCGACGACATGCTGCCCTCTGACGCGCTGCTGCCCCCGCTCTGCACACCCCCGGCCCCGACCCGCGTCGACTGGTCTCGCGGCACGCGCACGGCGGAGGAGTGGAAGACATCTGTGGCTGATGTCATCGATCGCATCAGCCGCGGCGAGCTCGACAAGGCAGTGTTAGCTCGCGACGTCATCGCCGAGGTCAGCGATGACTTCGACGTGCGCTATCTCCTGCAGCGTCTGGCAGCCGCCTACCCGGAGTGCTGGACCTTCCAGGTCGACGACATGGTGGGTGCCACCCCCGAGCTGCTCGTACGACGCACCAACGACGTCGTGCTGTCGCGCGTACTCGCCGGCACGGTGAAGCGGCGGGGCGACGAGGGCGAGGACGCCACCTTGGCCAAGGCGCTCCTCGGCAGCGACAAGGATCTCGAGGAGCACGTCTACGCGGTGCGCTCCGTGTCACGCGCACTCGCTCATCACTGCACCGACCTACGAGTGCCCGCGCAGCCGCGAGTACTCCGCCTGTCCAACGTGCAGCACCTTGCCACCGACATCACCGGGCGTCTCGCCGACAGCGCGTCTGCGCTCGCGCTTGCCGCGTCGCTGCATCCCACCGCTGCAGTGTGCGGATCGCCAACCGAGCGCGCCTTCGCCGTGATCCGAGAGGTCGAAGGCATGGATCGCGGTCGTTACGCCGGGCCCGTCGGCTGGTTAGACAGCCGCGGCGACGGTGAGTTCGGCATCGCCCTGAGATGCGCCGAAATACGATCCGGCTCCCTGCGCTTGTTCGCTGGCTGCGGCATCGTCTCGGGTTCAGATCCGGAGGCCGAGCTCGCCGAGTCACGCGCGAAGTTCGTGCCCATCCGGTCAGCACTCGGCGATCCCGTCGTCTGAACCAACGGCTCCCGTAGTCTGCCGATGTGCCCGAGGATGCCGAGCCAGCCTGACAGGGGCGGACTGGCCGCACGTCTGACAAGAGACAGCGCATCCTCGACGCGGCACGAGTCCTACAGGAGCAACAGGGCGTAGCCGAGACATCTCATCGTGGCGTGGCCAGCACCGCCGACGTATCGACCCGATCGGTCACGGTGATCGCCGATGGCCCGAATGAACTCCTCGCCCCAATGACGGCGCAGCTTCCCCTTCCCCGACATCGCAGCGCATGCAGGAGCAGGCGGTCGAGGGGGCGTCCACACCGATGGACACCGTCCTCGCCGCGGCGCACGACGCCTTCGGCGCTCCGGCTTGGGTATAGGACGTCATCGAGACGCGAGTGTGCAGCTGTGCCGCGCCGCCATGAGGGGAATGCCGGCACAGGTGCACGCTCGGCGCGGGGGAAGGGGTGTTTAGGCGGTGGCGGCGCGGAGGGCGCCCACCGCAGCGGCCTCGTCTGCGCGAGACGCGCAGCGCGCCACGATGATGCACACGCCATCGGATGGTTCGTCCAGGGCCCGGCGCAGGGAATCCACCGAGTCGGCGGCCTGCACGCGCACACGCGGCGCGGCCAGGAGCTCGGCGAGGTCCGCGCCATGCGGCGTGCCGAAGACGCGCTCGAAGTCGGTGGCAAACTCCGGGGCTCCCTGCTCCAGCATCGAGAAGATGCCGCCCCCGTCGTTGTCGATGACCACATAGGTCAGTCGCGGCAGCCGCTCGGTGGGCGCGGCAAGCAGGCCGTTGCGGTCATAGATAGCGGTGAGGTCCCCCACCAGCGCGTACGTCGCGCCGCGGCCATGCGCCAGGGCCGCTCCCCACGCTGTCGAGATCACCCCGTCGATGCCCGATGTGCCGCGATTGCCGATGCAGCGCGCGCGAAGGGGGCCGGCGTAGAGCGAGACATGGCGAACGGGCCACGAGGCGCCGATGACCAGCAGATCGTCGTCGGAGGCCTGCTGCGCCACGAGCCGTGCGACGACGGGGCCGGTCAACGGCGACTGCGCGAGGACGTCGTCGATGGCACCAGCGGCCGCGTCGTCGGCCGCGCGCCACTGCGCGAGCCACGCCTCATCGCGGTGACCAGCGGCCGCGGGCACGGCGTCGACGATCACCGAGGCGGTGCGCGCCGGGTCGACGCGGCCCAGCCGCGGGGGGACGTCGACGGCGATGTGCGTGCGCGCCGCCCGCAGGGCCGCGATCTCCGGTCGGTTGAGGCCCACGCGCCCGATGGTCACGATGACCTGGGGGGCGAACCCGGGCAGGATCAGCGGGCCGTGCCGCTGTGATTGCGGCAGCGCAGACAGGTTGCCCGATGGCTCGCTGATGATCGGCCAGCCCATGCGCGCGGCCAGGTCGGCAGCGTCCGCGCGCAGATCCTCGTCGTCGAAGTCCCCGGCGATGATCAGGCCGCGCGTAACATCGGCGTCGCTCGGCACCAGGGCCGCCAGTGACGGCCGCTCGCCGGCATCGCGGCGACGTCGAGGGCTCTGCGGCACCGGGGCGATCGCGTGCGCGTCGGCCAGCACCAGGGGCTCCGCGAGCGGCACGTTGAGGTGCACGGGTCCGGGCTGAGCCGTCGCGAGATCGAGGGCGCTCGCCACCGTCGCGCGCAGCACGCTGTCGCTCATGCCCTCGAGATCGGCCCACGTCACGACATCGGAGCCGAAGAGCTCGCGCTGGTCGATCGTCTGATTGGCCCCGCTGCCCCGCACGCTGCTGGGCCTGTCGGCAGTCACCGCGATCAGCGGCACGCCGGAGTAGGCGGCCTCCACGATCGCCGGGTGGAGGTTGACGGCGGCGGTGCCCGACGTGGTGACGACCGCCGCGGGTCGTCCCGACCCGCGAGCGATACCGAGCGCGAGGTAGGCGGCCGATCGCTCGTCGATGCGCACGTGCAGCCGCACCAGACCACGGCGTTCGGCATCGGCGAGGGACAGGGCGAGGGGCGCCGAACGAGACCCGGGACACTCGACCACGTCAGCAACGCCCGCGGCGAGCAACTCCTCGACCACGGCGCGGGCGATCGCCGGGCTGTCCACGCCAGAAGGCTCTCACGGCCCTCACCGCCGCGCGCACGCCGGTTGGCGCCACGAATCGACAACGAGCAGCCGTCTAGTTGTCGATTCGTGGCGCGATGGCTCAGCGGGCGCGGATGGTGACGGTGTTCGACCTCACTGTGTCGTGCCTGAAGTAGACGTGGATCTTCTTGCGGGTCGTGCGCGACCAGGTGAACGTCCCATCGGCGGCCACGGTATGCACCCCGAGCCCGGCGGCGGTGAAGTCCCCGCCCAGGTAGACCACCGAATCATCCAACGCCAACGCCCTGACAATCCCGTTCATCCCTTGGCTATCGTCGGCCTGCAGGGCGATCCACGCACCCAAGCCCACATCCCACACCGCCACCTTGGACGCCGCCGAGCCACCCGCGGTGTGCAATCCCCCACCGGCGTAGACCAGCCCGTGCGAATCGTCCACCGCCAAAGCGCGGACCTCGCCGCCAGTCATGCCGGTGCCCAGGGGCTCAAAGCTCCCCAGCACCGTGTCGTCCATCGCACTGCGCGGGCCCACACGCAAGAAGCCCAACCCGCACGGCAGGCACACGCTGTCGCATCAAGACCCCCCTTCCCCGTATCCACGGCCCGGGCGACCGCCGGATCGGCATCGACCCAGATCGAAACCAGCCCCTTTCGATCACGCCCTGACCGACTAGGGAAGAGCCAGGAAACTACGACGCGAGGCCCTCAATGAGATCGGCACCGCCGGACACCCACGCGTCGACCACGCGCTGCTTCCACCACCGAGCACGCTCATCGCCCAGCAGATCGCGCGCGGCCATGAGCGCGTCGAAGTCGGGGACCACCCGCCCCACACTGAGGTATCCGTCGCGCGGCACGCGGGGCTCCGACACCACATCGCGCGCAAGGAGGGCACCGGTGCCCAGGCCACACGCAGGTGGCTCCCCCGCGAGCGCTGCGGCCAGGGCCAGCCCCGCGGACAGTCCGACGGCCGAATCGAGTGCTCCGCTCACCACCACGGGTCCGCCCCACTCGCGTGCCAGGGCGAGCGCCGCGGCAACGCCACCGAGCGGAGCGACCTTGAGGATGACGATGTCGGCCGCCTCCAGAGCTCGGGGATCGGCGAAGCGCACGGATTCGTCGAGCGCGATGGCCACGTCGGTACGGCGGCGTAGCGCAAGCGTCTCCTCAACCGTGGGGCACGGCTGCTCGACGTATTCGAGGTCGTACGCCGAGAGGCGGCGTAACGCGCGCCCCGCGGTCTCCGTCGACCATCCACCATTGGCATCGATGCGCAAGCGGGCCGGGTCGGTGCGACCCAGCGAGCGCAGCGCCGTGTCGGCAGCGTCGCGCACCGCAACGAGTCGCGCCTCGTCGTCGGCGAGCACCTCACCCAGCGCCGCGACCTTGACCTTCAGCGTCGAGCACCCGTGCTCGAGGACAGCGCGTCGAGCCAGCGAGCCCGCATCGGCCGCTGGGAGCGCCGGGATGATCGCGTTGACCGGCACCCGGTCGCGGACGGTCTCGGGCCATGCGCCGAAGGACGCCTCAGCCGCCGCGGCGAGCCACAGCGCGCAGCCGCGCGGTGAATAGTCGTCGAAGGGCGCGAAGTCGCCCCACCCGCTCGGGCCGCGAAGGAGCACACCCTCGCGCACGGTGATACCGCGGAAACGATGCAGCAGCGGAAGCGCGTAGGGCACTGCATCATGCAGGAGGTCCTGGACGGTGACGGACACGGACTAGGGGCGCTTGGGGAACTTCGTGAAGTCGGGCGTGCGGCGCTGCGCGTAGGCATCGCGACCCTCCTGCGCCTCTTCGGTCATATAGAAGAGCAGGGTCGCGTCGCCGGCCAGTTGCTGTACGCCGGCCAGGCCGTCGTCGGCAGCGTTGTGCGATGCCTTGAGCATACGCAAAGCCAGCGGCGAGAGTGTGAGCATCTGCTGCGCCCACTCGACGGTCTCCTTCTCGAGGTCCTCGATCGGCACCACGGAGTTGACCAGCCCCCAGTCGTAGGCCTGCTCCGCGCCGTATTGCCGGCACAGCATCCACACCTCGCGGGAGCGCTTCTGCCCGATCGTGCGGGCCAGCAGGCCGGAGCCGTAGCCGCCATCGAATGAGCCCACCTTGGGGCCGGTCTGGCCGAAGCGGGCATTGGAGGCGGCGATCGTCAGGTCGCACACGACGTGGAGCACATGGCCTCCGCCGATGGCGTAGCCCGCGACCATCGCGACGACGGGCTTGGGGGTGCGTCGGATCTGGACCTGCAGGTCGAGCACGTTGAGCCGGCCGATGCCCTTCTTGGCGATGTCGTCGTCGCCTATGTAGCCATCGTCGCCGCGGATCATCTGGTCGCCGCCGCTGCAGAAGGCCCAGTCGCCCTGGCCGGTGAGGACGATGACGCCCACGCCGTCGTTATCGCGCGCGCGGGTGATCGCATCGGACATCTCGAAGAGGGTCTGCGGTCGAAACGCGTTGCGCTTGTGCGGACGGTTGATCGTCAGCTTGGCGATACCCGCGGCGTCGCCCGTCGACAACTCGTATCGGATGTCGCTGTAGTCGCCTGCACTCACCCACTCGCATGCCGGCACGATGCTGGAGAAGGAGGGATCCGCCAGGGCGGGGCTTCCCTCGGGGACGACGGGAGGAAGCGGGTAGCGCGTGCGCGAGTCGAACTCCTGGCCCACCACGCCTCCCTCGTCTGCGCGCCCACGCCGGCGCGCCCCCAAACCTAGTCAGGCCTACCCTCGTGCGCATGGCGGCACTCCCCTTGCGCACTGTCGATGTCGCCCCCGGCCCGCCCGGTCTCGCCGACGTCAACGCCGCCCTCACGGCACGACTCGATGGGGACGGCCCGCCGTTCGCCCTGATTCCGCAGCCGTCGCGCCACCTGACCGCCGACTACGTCCGCGTGGTCACCGACGCCGTGCGCCCGGACGAGCCCGTCGACGATCCCGATGCGGCACTGGTGGTGGCCACCAGCGGCTCCACCGGAGAGCCCCGGGGCGTCGTCATCACTCGCCACAACCTCCAAGCGGCGGTGACCGCATCGTGGGAGCGCATCGAAGGGCTGCGCGAGTGCGCGTGGGTGATCGCGCTGCCCGTGACGTCGATCGGCGGATTCGGTGCACTCGTGCGCGCATACATCGCGGGTACGCGCCTGCACGCGCTCGGCTCCATCGGAGGTGCGGCGCCCTTCGATCCCGTAGACCTGGTCGCGCTGTCCGTCGACGAGCCCTTCGCCATTTCGCTGGTGCCGACGCAGGTCGCCGACATCCTGTCGTCCCCGGACGCCACTGACTGGCTCGCGCGCGCGACCGCCGTGATCGTCGGGGCGGCCGCCATGCCCGACGACCTGGCCGCGCGAGCGCGTGATGCCGGTGTACGCCTGGTGACGACCTACGGCATGACCGAGACGACCGGTGGGTGCGTCTACGACGGCACCCCGCTGCCCGATGTCGACGTCGACATCGTCGACGGACTCATCGAGGTGAGCGGCCCATTGGTCGCGGCCGGCTACCGCCAGGGTGACGGCGGGTTCACCGGATCAGGGGCGTCGCGACGCTTCCGCACGGCCGATCGCGGCGAATGGCGCGACGGTCGACTGCACATCCTGGGACGATCAGACGACGTCGTGACCGTCAAGGGCGTCAACGTGGCCCTAGGTGCGATCGAGGCGGTGGTGCGCACCGAACTCGGTGTTCGCGAGGTCGCCGTGGTGGCGGTCTCCGACGAGCGCCGGGGCCACCGGCTCATGGCGTACGTGGTGATGTCGGATCCCGTCGGCCTGCCCGCAATCGCTCCCCTCGTCGTCGAACGACTGGGCGGTGCAGCCCGACCTGAGGTCATCGACATCGATGCGCTGCCGCTCCTGCCCAATGGAAAGATCGATCGGCGCGCGCTCGCCGAGCGTGCGCTTCGCGACTAGCGCGATGAGGTGGAGGCATGGCAACAGCGGCGCAGTGGATCGATGGGGCACGTCCGCGCACCCTGGGTGCGGCGATCGCTCCGGTGGCGGTCGGCACAGGTATCGCGGCAGCCGCTGACTCGCTCCAGCCGGTGCGTGCCGTGCTCGCCCTCATCGTGCTCCTCGCCGCGCAGGTCGGGGTCAACTACGCCAACGACTACAGCGATGGAATCCGCGGCACCGACGAGAAGCGCGTCGGGCCGGTGCGCCTGGTCGGGCAAGGGCTGGCGTCGCCAGCCGCCGTGCGCGCGGCGGCACTGGCCAGCCTTGTCGTCTCCGCCGTCGCCGGACTCGTGCTCGTCGCGCTGACCGCGCAGTGGTGGCTGCTGACCGTCGGGGGGTGCGCGCTGCTCGCCGCGTGGTTCTACACGGGCGGACCGAAGCCCTACGGCTATCTCGGCCTCGGCGAGGTCTTCGTCTTCGTCTTCTTCGGAATCGTCCCGGTCGTCGGCACGGCGTACGTGCAGACGCTCACCTTCTCAACGGCCGCCTGGGTCTCATCGATAGGCGTGGGCGCGCTCATCTGCGCGATCCTCGTCGCCAACAACCTTCGGGATACGCCCACCGACTCCTCCGTGGGCAAGCGGACGCTCGCGGTGCGGATGGGTGATGGGCCCACGCGGGTGCTCTACGTCGCGCTCGTGATGTCGGCGTTCGTCGTGATCGTGCCGCTCGCCGCGCTGCTCGGACTGGGGTTTGCTTGGCTGGGGTTTCTGGCCGCCCCACTGGCGATCCGACCCATGGCCGCGGTCTTAGGCGGGGCGTCGGGTGGCGCCCTCGTCGCCGTCCTGAAGACGACCGGAGTCGTCGTCCTCGCCTACGGGCTCCTGCTCGGTCTTGGCATCGGTTTGTCCTGAGCCAGCGGGGGCCCGGTCGTCGTCGATGTCTTCGGCCGTGCGACTGCGCTCGATTCGCTCGTCGATGCGGCGGAATATCCCCGATAGGCCGCGACTGGCCTGATTGCGCGGGCGGTCCAGGACGAAGAAGCTGATCACACCCGATATCACCAGCGCGACCGCTATGGCGATGAGTCCGCGGAGCGGGGTGACCACCTGGATAGCCAGCCACGCCGCCAGCAGCACCGCGACGCGCAATGTGGTGTATAGGGCAATCCCGCGCACACCTCCACGTTAGGCGCGACGGGCGGACCCCGCCCGTTCGGGGTTAGGCTGGCGGGCAGGGAGGGAGGTTCTCATGCTTCGCGTCGTGCTCATCCTGCTGGCCATCGCGGTTTACATCTGGTTCGCCATCGACGTGATCCGCACGCCCGCCTCGTCCGCCCGGACCCTGCCGAAGTACGTATGGCTCCTCATCGTGCTGCTCCTGCCCCTGCTGGGCGGGGTGATCTGGCTGCTGGCCGGGCGCCCCAAGCACGATCGCCCACGGCGCGGGCGTCGGCGCCGCGGACCGGTGGCCCCGGACGACGATCCGGCTTTCTTGCGTCAACTCGACGACGATGCCTGGTCTGAGCGCATGCGCCGCCGCCGCGAAGAGGGCGACGAAGCCCCTGCCTAGAGGCCCGCGTAAGAGTGCAGGCTGTTGACGAACAGGTTGACGCCGAAATAGTTGATGAGGAACGAGGCGAATCCCAGGAGTGAGATGTACGCCGAACGGCGTCCACGCCACCCCGCCGTCGCACGCGCATGCAGATAGCCGGCATAGGTCACCCAGGTGATGAAGGCCCAGGTCTCCTTGGGATCCCAGCCCCAGTAACGACCCCAGGCATTCTCCGCCCAGATGGCGCCGGCGATCACCGCGAAGGTCCACAGCGGGAAGGCGAAGATGAGGATGCGGTAGGCGAGCGTGTCGAGGCGCGTGGCGTCGGGAAGCTTCGTAACGACACCCGTGACGCGATCGAGCCGCTCGGCGCGCTCGCGCCACAGGTAGAGCAGCGTGATTCCCGCGGCGATGGTGAAGGCCCCGCCGCAAATGACCGCGGCCAACACATGGATGACCAGCCACCACGACTTCAATGCCGGCACGAGTTGGGCAGCCTCCGTGTAGAGCACGGTGACCGCCAGGCCCAGGGTGAGAAGAGTGGCGCCGGTGATGAAGAGCCCCAGCCATCGCACGTCGCGCCGAAGGGACATCACCAGGTAGACGCCGAGGATGCCGGCTGCAGATGACAGCGAGAACTCGTACATGTTGCCCCACGGCACGCGCCCGGCCCACAGGCCGCGCAGCACCAGGCCGACCAGGAGCACGCCGAAGGACAGCCAGGTGAGTGCAAGGCCGATATGGCTCGCACGCTGACCGGCCGGGTAGGCGACCGGCGCCGGGGGCGCCTCGATGACCGGAGCACCGGCTCCGACCGCCACTCTTTGTGGTGTAAGTACCCGCTGCCCGCGAGCGGCAAACCCGACGGCAAACGCGATGAAGGCGGCCGTGAGGGCGAACATCGCGGAATAGACCGCGACGTTGCTCCACTCCGCCAGCGATGTCGCGTTCACGCGAGTGTCCTCTCTCCCAGGGCCTGGGCGGCCGCATCGACGTCTTCGCTGACCTCGCCCTCGTCGCTGCGCATCAGCCCTGCTGTGGTGACAAGCGTAACGCCGGCGCCCTCATCGGCCACTCGGACCCACACCCGGCGCCGACGGATGAAAAGCGACATCATGAGGCCGAGTAGGGCCACCATGGCGCTGATGAGGGCGGGCTCCTTGCCCGGGTCGTGCGCGATCTGGAACGACGCCCAGCGCTCGAGGCCGACGAAGGCGATCGTGCCGTTGCCACCCGGGAGGTCCCACGACTGGCCGGGCCGCAGGGCCTCCAGGCCGAGCTGTGTCATACCTTCGGTCTTGAGCGCGTAGACGCTCTGCGGCACGCCGCTGTCGAGTCCTAGGTCGCCGGCCCAGGCCGAGAGGAAGACGGCCGGATCGTCAGGCGCGGGGAAGATCGAGTGCGGTCCGCGGACGTCGTCGACGGCCGCGGTCGGCAGGAAGAGACCCTGGAACCCCAGCGATGGCGTGGCATCCGGTGACTTCAGGACACCCGTGGAGGTGAAGTTGCCGTCCTGAGGCAAGAACACGACCCCGTCCTGATGGACCACGCGACCGAGCGCATCGCGCAGTTCGAGCACCGGCGCGTATCCGTGCCCCACGAGGAAGACCTTGGCTCCGTCGACACTGAAGGGCTCGTTGACCCGGACCATGACAGCCTCTGTCGGCGCACCCGGCTCGGGGCGCACGGAGAGGTCGGCCTCGAACATTCGCGGGGCGCCGCGCTGTGCCGCAGACCGCTCGAAGTCGACGCGGAAGTCGTCGAGGGTGAAGGAAAACGGCGGGAGGTTGTCGGGGCTGACCAGGCGTCCCCCGCCCCAGGCGTCGTACTGGGTCAGCGTGTCGGAGAAGCCGGTGCCCTCGCGCACGATGACGTTGCCCCGCCAGCCGAAGAGCGCGCCGTAGGCGATCGATACCAGCAGCGCGATGAGCGCTGCGTGGAAGAGCAGGTTGCCGGTCTCGCGCAGGTAGCCCTTCTCCGCGGCGACCCAGCACGGACCGCGGTCGACGCGCCAGCGACGCGCGCGCAGGTCAGCCTCTGCCTTGTCGAGCACCTCGGCTTCGCGAGCACACGTGGTCCATGTGCGAAAGCCCGGCATGCGATCGAGGAAGCGGGGTGGTGGGGGCGGGGTTGCGCGCATGGCGCGCCAGTGGATCCGGGTGCGCGGGATGACGCAGCCGATCACCGAGATGAAGAGCAGGAGGTAGATGGCGGCGAACCACGGCGCGGCGTAGACATCGAAGAAACCGAGTCGGTCGAGCAGCGGCCCCCACGTGGGATTGCCCTCGATCCAGTCGGTGACGCGGATGGGATCGAGCCCGCGCTGCGGCAGGACAGTGCCGGGAATCGAGGCGATGGCCAGCAGGAAGAGCAGGATCAGGGCGATCCGCATGCTGGTGAGCTGCCGCCAGCACCAGCGCAGGAACCCAGCCGTGTCGAGCGGCGGTGGGCCGCCCGGCTCGCGCGCCGTGGGAGTTTCGAGGTCGATGCTCATGGCGCTACCAGTCTGCCGGACATTCGTGCCGCCGCTACCCGGATGTCGGCCAGGTCACAGCGGGGTCTCGAAGCCCGGCGCGAGCGTGCGCATCCAGACGGTCACATCGCTCCAGACACCGGTGACGAGGAGTACGCCGATCACCACCAGCATGCCTCCGCCAATTCGCATGATCAGGGCGTAGTGCTCGCGAACCCACGACAGGGTCCCCGCGGCGTAGCGGAAGGCCAGCCCCAGCAGGACGAACGGCAGGCCCAGGCCCAAGCAGTAGACGAACGACAGGATCGCGCCTCGTGCTGCGCTGGCCTCAGAGAAGGCTAGCGTCTGCACGACGGTCAGGGTCGGCCCGATACATGGCGTCCAGCCGAGGCCGAAGAGTATGCCGAGGATCGGTGCTCCCCAGAGGCTGTAGGACGGGATCCGGTGCATGCGCCACTCGCGCTGCAGGCCGGGGATGAGTCCCATGAAGGCCAGCCCCATCACGATGACGACGACACCGAGGACGCGCATGATGACGTCCTGGTACTGCAGGAGAAGGGAGCCGAGGCCGCCGAAGAGAAGGCCGTACGACACGAAGACGATCGAGAAGCCCAGGACAAACAGCAGGCTCCCGACGAACACGCGGCTGCGACGTCCGGCGCCGCCCTCGGCGATCTCCGCGCCCGTCAGGCCCGTGACATACGACAGGTAGCCGGGAGCCAGTGGCAGCACGCACGGGCTCAGGAACGACAGCACGCCGGCCGCAAAGGCGATGAGGGCCGCGAGCAGCAGCCCGCCGCTCGCAACCGTCTGGGCCACGTCGCTCACAACGATGTCGGCGATGCGGAGGCGGGGATCAGGGGCTCGATGAGCCCACGCAGCGTCGACTCGCTGACGCGCCCGAGGATGCGGCCTGCCACGCGACCCTCGGGATCGATCACCAGGGTCGACGGAATCGCCTGCGGTGGAAGGCTGTCACCGAAGAGCAGCTGCAACTGCCCGTCGACATCGATGACATTGGGGTAGGTGATGCCGTAGTTGTCGATGAACGCCTGTGCCGCTGAGACCGTGTCGCGCGTATCGAGTCCGACGAACTGGACTCCCTCGCCGCGCAGGTCGGTCCAGGCGGCCTCCAGGACCGGTGCCTCGGCACGGCAGGGTGCGCACCACGACGCCCAGACGTTGAGCACAACGACCTCGCCGAGGTGGTCGGCCAGCCGGAAGCTGCCTCCATCGAGCGTCTCTCCCGCGAGATCAGGTGCCACGACCCGATCCTCGGCAGCCAGCAGGACGATCGATCCATCACCCGCCACGAAGCCGGTACCGGGATCCGCCTCGGCTGCGCCGCCGCAACCAGCCAGGGTGGCGGCCAGCACAACGGTCGCCAGGGCCGAGGGCAGCAGGCGCATACGGTTCATGTTCACACGACGCTCAGGCGCCGCAACCCTTGGCACCTGGCAGCAGGTCAGCGGCGGGCTCGGCGTATTCGATGGCAGCGAGTCGATCGCCCTCGAAGTGCAGCGAGGTCAGCGACGCCAGCGAGCACTCGCGGCGACGGGGGTCATGCCACAGGCGCAGATTCTCCGCCTTCAGCCGCGCGATCCAGATAGGCAGCTGATGACTGATGATGACCGCCTCGTGGCCGCGCGCCTCATCGCGCGCGGTCCGCACGGCCGCGTGCATGCGAGATGCGAGGTCGTCATAGGGCTCCCCCCACGACGGCGTAAACGGGTTCCACAGGTACCGCCACGCCTTGGGCTGCCTCAGGACTCCGTCGCCGACTCCCACGCGTTGGCCCTCGAAGACGTTGTCGGCCTCGACCACCCGCGCATCGGTCGTAATCGACAGGCCGTGTGCTGCGGCTATCGGGCCGGCGGTCTCCTGGGCGCGCTCGAGCGGCGACGACGCGATGTAGGTGACGTCGCGATCGCGCATGGCGTCCGCAACTCGCCGGGCCATCCTTTGGCCGCGCTCGGAGAGGTGGTAGCCGGGCAGGCGCCCGTAGAGCACGCCCTCGGGGTTGTACACCTCGCCGTGACGCAGCAGGTGCACAACGGTCGGGTCGTCGGCCATGCCGCTTAGGTGGCCTTGCGGCGGGCAGCAGCGCGTCGACGGCTCGGCCGCCAGGTGCCCTCACCGCTCTCTTCGGCCGCCTGGCGCAACTCGTCGCCGTGTGCGGCGAGGGCGTCGACGAGCGCCATGTGAGTGGGCTCTTCGGCGAGTACGTCGACCCGCAGCCCGTGCTCCTCGGCCGACTTGGCGGTCTGCGGTCCGATGCAGGCGACCACCGTGGTGGTGTGCGGCTTGCCGGCAATGCCGACAAGGTTGCGAACGGTGCTGCTCGACGTGAAGAGAACCGCGTCAAAGCCACCGGACTTGATGGCCTCGCGCGTCTCTGCGGCCGGCGGCGCGGCACGGACCGTGCGGTAGGCCGTGACGTCTTCCACCTCCCAACCGAGCTCGGCCAGGCCGGCCGCGAGGGTCTCGGTCGCGATGTCGGCACGCGGCAAGAACACGCGGTTGATGGGATCGATGAGCTCGTCGTAGGAGGGCCACTCCTCAAGGAGGGCCTGCGTCGACTGCTCGCCTTCGGGCACGAGGTCGGGCTTCACGCCGAACTGGACGAGCGACTCCGCAGTGTCGTGGCCCACGGCGGCGACCTTCAAGCCAGCGAAGGAACGCGCGTCGAGGCCGTATTCCTCGAGCTTCTCGCGAACGGCGCGCACCGCGTTGACGCTGGTGAAGCCGACCCACTCGAAGCGGCCGGAGACCAGGCCGTGGACAGCCCGATCCATCTGCTGCGGCGTACGCGGAGGCTCGACCGAGATGGTCGGCACCTCGACCGGGATGGCACCGAGCCGCACGAGCCGGTCGAGCAGGGAGTCGGAGCGGTCCTGCGTGCGCGGCACGAGAACCCGCCAGCCGAAGAGCGGCTTGATCTCGAACCACGACAGGCGATCGCGCTGGGTGACCACATCGCCGATCACCAGCAGGCCGGGGCCGGCCTGCTTCGCGGTCTTGGCGATCACCGCGATGTCGTCGAGGGTGGCGACGATGGACCGCTGCTCCACCGTGGTGCCGCCCCGGGTGACGACCAGGGGCGTCTCGGGGGCGCGGCCGGCCGCCAGCAGTGACTTGGCGATCGTGGGTGCCGCATCGGCTCCGTCGAGCACGATGACGGTGACTCGGTCGCGTGCCAGCGGCGTCCAGTCGATGTCGGGATCGGCGGCGCTCACGATGTGCACCTCGCGACTGCGGCGTCCGGTGAGACCGAAGCCCGCATAGGCGGGAATGCCGGTCGAAATGCTCACACCGGGAGCAACCTCAAAGGCGACCTTCGCCTTGCGCAGGGCCGCGGCCTCGACGGCCAAGGACCCATCGAGCAGCGGATCACCACTGAGCAACCGCACGGTGTGCAGGCCCTCTCGAGCCGCACCGACCACGAGCTTGGCGCGGCCGCCGTGATCGAGGGGAAGCCCCTTGACGTCGACCGCGGCGATGAGTCGAGCCTCGGGGCTCACGAACTCCTGCGCCAGCGTCATGGCATCGACGTCGGCGATGACCACGTCGGCCGAGCGCAGGAGCGCAGCGGCCCGCATGGTCACGAGCTCGGGATCGCCGGGCCCGCCTGCGACAAACGCGACGGGGCCGGTCTTCTTCCTGGTGCGTGTGGTGCTCACGGGGTGGACTTCCTTGCCTAGTGGTTTGGCGGGTGGACTGGGGTGGGCCGCTATGCGCTGACGGCTCCTGGTTGCCACGGTGACGTCGGGCTGTGGCGCCGTTCTCGAAAGGCAAGGATCTGCAACTCGACGCCCACGTCGATACGGCGTACCTCGACGCCCTGCGGGACGCGCAGCACGCCCGGGGCGAAGGTCAGGATGCTGCGTATGCCGGCGGCGACGAGGCGATCGCACACCGACTGGGCGGCGCTACCGGGAGTCGCGATGACACCGATCTGGGCCTGCCGAGCGGCCTCGCCCAGATCGGCGAGCGGCCGGATGCGCACCGAGATATCGCCGCAGGCGACTGACTCGCCCACGCGCGAAAGATCGATGTCGATCAGGCCGACGATGCGGAATCCACGACCGGCGAGCCCGTTGTAGGAAGCAACGGCCTGCCCGAGGTTGCCGATGCCGACGACGATGACATCGAGGGGACGCATGACACCCAGCCAGTCGGCGATGCACCCGTGGAGGTAGACGACGTCGTAGCCCACGCCGCGGGTGCCGAAGGAACCGAGGAAGGAAAGGTCCTTGCGGAGCTTGGCGGCGGTGACGCCACTGCGCTCGGCCAGGTCGGTCGAGGACACGGTACGAATGCCCTGCTCGGCCAGGCCGGTGAGGACCTGGAGGTAGACCGGGAGTCGCTCGAGGGTCGCCGTGGGGACGTCGTCGACACGGTCGGGGCGCCCGGGGGGAAGGAGTGGCACGGCGGCACCTCACTGAAAGGGTTGGCCCCTCAGGGTACGGGCTTGTGAAGCAGTGAAACAAAGTCTAGCGGACGCTAGTCACCGATTATCGGTCGCCAGGGCGGCGCGCAGGCGCGCCGCGTCCACCCGCCAGAAGTCGTGCTCGACGCCGTCCACGAGGGTGACCGGGATCTTCTCCCAGTAGCGGTCGGCCAAGTCGGGGTCGTCGAGGATAGAGACCTCTACCCAGTCGACCCCCTGGTCGGCGCACACGGCTGCGATGACCTCACGGGCCTCGTCGCACAGGTGGCAGCCGGGCTTGCCGACTAGCATCACCCGGGCCTCGCGCACCCCCCGAGTCTGCCGGAGCCAGGGTTGCTGCAGGCGGTCTACCCTGGCGGCATGTCGCGTCGCACGACGGCCGTGCTGCCCTCCTACCGCATTGCCGGGGAGGCATCGGCTGCCGCTGCCGATGTCGAGGCCGTCCTGTCGATCCCGTCGGATCCGACGGCCGCCGCCTTCTTCGACGTCGACAACACCGTGTTGAAGGGGGCCAGCCTCTTCCACTTTGCCGTGGGGCTTGCCCGCCGCAAGTTCTTCTCGCTCCCTCAGATCGCTGCCTTTGGGCGCAAGCAGGTGAGGTTCGTCGTGAGCGGCTCCGAGGACCTCGAGGACATGGCATCGGCGACCGAGGCCGCGCTGTCGTTCGTCGAGGGCCGACGCGTGACCGAGCTCGTCGACCTCGGCGAGGAGATCTTCGCCGACGAGATGGGCGACAAGCTGATCCCCGGCGCCCTCGCCCTGGCCCAGGGCCACCTGGACTCCGGGCAGCGGGTCTGGCTCGTGACCGCCACCCCGGTCGAGCTCGCGACCATCATCGCCAAGAACCTCGGCCTGACCGGGGCACTGGGCACGGTGGCCGAGGTCCGCGACGGCGTCTACACCGGCCGCCTGGTGGGCGCGCCCCTGCACGGCGTGGCCAAGGCCGAGGCCGTGCGCGCCATCGCTGAGCGCGAGGGGCTCGACCTCAGCCGCTGCTCGGCGTACTCCGACTCGTCCAACGACATCCCGATGCTCTCTCTCGTGGGCAATCCCGTGGCGGTGAACCCCGACTCCACCCTGCGCCAGCATGCGCACGAGAACGACTGGCCGATCCGCGACTACCGACGACGCGCGAAGGTGCGCGAGGCCGCCATGCCGGTCGTCGTCGGCGGGGTCGGAATCGCCGTGGGCATGGCGGCTGGCTACGCCGCGGGCCGCACCCTGCGCCGCTAGAAGAAGACGCCTTCGCGCTCGACCAGCAGCCGGTAGAGCGACTGTTGGATGTTTTCGCGCACGCGGTCGGCGAGTTCGAGCACGAGCATCGGGTCGTCGGCGGCCGACTCCGGCATCTCATCGGTGTGGATGGGACCGCCGAAGGCGATGATCCACTTGCTGGGCAGCGGGATCATGCCGAGAGGGCCGAGCCACGGAAACGTCGGCGTCACCGGGAAGTAGGGCAGCCCGAGCAGCCGGGCGATCGGCGGCAGGCTGCCGATCATGGGGTAGATCTCCTCGGCGCCCACGATCGCGGTGGGGATGATCGGCACGCGGGTGCGCAGCGCGGCCGCGACGAATCCACCGCGACCAAAGCGCTGCAGCTTGTAGCGCTCGCTGAAGGGCTTGCCTACGCCCTTGAAGCCCTCGGGCCACACGCCAACGAGCTCGCCGGACGACAGCAGCCGTTCCGCGTCGGGCATGCATGCGAGAGTGTGCCCCGCCTTGCGTGCCAGCTCGCCGAGGAACGGCGTCTGGAAGACCAGGTCGGCGCCGAGCATGCGCAGGTGTCGGTGCGCCGGGTGATGATCGAGCAGCGCGAGTTGAGTCATCACCGAGTCGATGGCGATCGTGCCGGAGTGGTTGGCTACGACGAGGGCGCCGCCCTCGGACGGCACGTTGTCAATGCCGCGCAACTGAACGCGGAACCACCGCTCGTAGAGCGGCCGAAGCGGGGCGAGCAGGAACTCGTCGGTGAACTGCGGATCGAAGCCGAACTCGTCGACCTCGAAGTCACCGGTCAGGCGACGGCGAAGGAAGTCGATGACGCCGTGCAGGCGACCGGTGGTCGCGGCTTCAGGCGCGGGGCGCGGGCCGGGCGGGCGTCGCGGACCGTCGAGCGGGATGACCTGGGCCTCAGGCACGGCGCACCTCCGAGCGCGAGCTACCCCAATCGACCGCCGACGACGCGAGCCTCTGGGCGGCGGCGGCGGCCTGGAAGACGGCGGACTCGGTGGCTTCGACGACCCGCGAGGTGAAGCCCTCGCGAAGCCCGTGTCCGCGGACGAAGTCGTCGAATGCGCGTGCGGTCGTGTAGCGCGGGATGAACCCCAGCACGTGTGCCGCTCGTCCGGTGTCGATCCCGCGACCGTAGGTCAAGAAGCGCACCTGGTCGGGGCTGAAGTCAGCCAAGCGCGATCCGAGGCTGCGTCCGGCGAATCCCAGCAGCGGGCGCGGGACCTCGAGCCACGGTCGCCCGGCCCGCCGGATGGCCTGCGAGAGCGTGATGATCCCTTCGCCGGCCACGTTGAAGACGCCGGTGGCCTCGCTGGCAGCGGCCACCCGCAGCGCCTCGATGCCATCGTCCTCGTGGACGAACTGCAGGCGAGCGTCGTAACCCATGACCGTGGGGACGACGGGGAGCGAGAAGTAGGAGGTCATCGCGGTCTGTATGCGCGGGCCGATGAAGTTCGCGAGCCTGAGGATGGTGACGTCGACATCAGGACGGCGACGCCCGAAGCCGCGGACGTAGCCCTCGACCTCGACCAAGTCCTTGGCCCATCCCGAAGTCGGCGGATGCTTCGGTGCCATCCCCTCGGTGAACAGGGCGGGGTCGCGAGGCCCGGCGCCATAGACGGACGTCGTGGACTTCACCACCAGTCGACGGACGGTCTCGGACTTCTGGCAGGCGGCCAGCAACTGCATCGTGCCGATGACGTTGATCTCCTTCATCGCCGCCCGGCCCCCGGCCTGGACCGGCGTGGCGATGACGCCCATGTGGACGACGGTGTCGACGTCGGCAGACCGGATGATCTTGCCGATTACGGGATTGCGAATGTCGGCCCGGATGAACTCGGCCTCACCCAGGACCTTGCGAGGGGGGACGACGTCGACCCCGATAACCCGCTCGACGAACGGATCCTTTGCCAGGGCCCGGGTCATCTGACCGCCCAGGTGTCGGGCGGCACCGGTGACGAGCACGACCCTGGCCATGCGGACTCCCTGGTGCCCCGGTGCGCTACTTCTTATTGCGGCGCTGAACGCGGGTGCGCTTAAGCAGCTTGCGATGCTTCTTCTTGGCCATGCGCTTGCGGCGCTTCTTGACCACGGAGCCCATCGATTACCTCATTCAATCCTGGAGTCCTATGACCCTATCCGATGGCACGGGACTCGACAGGAGCGGGTCTGGCGGCCGTCGGAGCGATGGGCTCGCTCCGCCAGTTGACTCAGCCAGCCTCGATGTAGGACGAGCGCAGGTAGTCATGCACCGCCTGCTCAGGGACACGGAAGGAGCGACCGACGCGAACCGCAGGCAACTCACCGGCATGCACGAGTCGGTAGACCGTCATCTTGGAGACGCGCATGAGCGACGCCACCTCGGCGACGGTGAGAAAACGAACCTCGGCAAGGGGGCGCTCGGTTCCACCGCTCATGTGTCGCTCCTTGGTCGTGCCCCGGAGGGCTTTGGTGTCGGCGAGACGCTACTGCACGTTGCGCCGGTCGTCACCCGAAATTCAGGTTTTGGAGCCTAGTGATCTCCCCCCAAGGAGCAACGAGGAGATCCCCGGGTCACAACCAGGGGTCCTGGTCGGCCTCCAGCCCCAGGTGTGGATAAACCGCCGAGCGCGTCGCGAGGATCGCCGAGTCGACGGGGTCGGCGGGGTCGCAGCCCTGGTCGAAGGGCTTCGCCCAGGGCTGCCGTCCATCGGTCATGTGCGCCGGACCCGGCCGTCCAAGCGACTCGCTGACGTAGGTGCGAAAGGACTCGGGCGTCTGAGATTTCGCACTGATCGGATTGCCGGCCGCCTCGGCGATGAGGTGGGCCCAAGCGCGCGGCACGACGTTCACCCATTCGTATCCGCCGCCGCCGACGGCGATCCATCGACCGTCCGCGAAGCGATGCGCCCAGCGATGGATCGCCTCATATGACATGCGCTGTCCGTCAATCGATAGCGTGAGATGCGCGAGGGGATCTTCGAAGTGGCTGTCGCAGCCGTGCTGGCTCACGATGATCTGCGGATTGAACGCTTCGAGGACGTCGGGAACGATCGCGTGAAACGCGCGCAGCCATCCCTGATCGCCGGTGCCTGCTGGAAGGGCGATGTTGACCGCCGTGCCTAGCGCCCCCGGGCCACCGACCTCGTCGGGGAAACCCGTGCCCGGGAAGAGGGTGCGCGGGTCCTCGTGGACGGAGATCGTCAGGACGCGCGGATCGTCGTAGAACATGGCCTGGACGCCGTCGCCGTGATGGACGTCGACATCGATGTAGGCGATCCGCCAGTAGCCCTGGGCGAGCAACCAGGCGATGGCAAGGCCGATGTCGTTGTAGATGCAGAATCCGCTGGCGCGGTCAGGCATGGCATGGTGCAGGCCGCCGGCGATGTTAATGGCGTGCTGGGCCGAGCCTGACTGCACCACGCGGGCGGCCGCGAGAGTCGCACCGCCGACCAGGGCCGAGGCCGCATGCATTCCCGCGAACACCGGGTCATCGGATGTGCCGAGACCGCGGGCTTCGTCGACGGCTCGCACGTCAAGTGATGCGCGCTCGACCGCGGCGATGTAGTCGGCGTCATGCACGCGCAGGAGGTCCTCGGCGGTCGCGGGCAAGACGGGGCTGTGCACGGAGACGCGCGGGCCAGTCAGCAGGTCGAAGTCGGTGGCCAGGCGCATGGCGAGCTGCACGCGGATAGGCGCGAGGGGGTGGCCGGGACCGAAGTCGTAGGCCTTGAGAGCGTCATCCCAGACGACGGTCAGCGAATCACTCATGCAGGCGTGCCGCCGCCGAGTTCGACACCGCGGTCACGCGCGGCGGTCATCGCCCGCAGCACGAGGTCGCGGAAACCCCCCTCCTCGAAGGCAGCGATGGCGGCCGCTGTCGTGCCATTGGGGGAGGTGACCTGCTTGCGCAGCGTGGCGGCATCGGCGCCGGGCTGGGCGGCCATCGTTGCCGCACCCTGCACCGTCTGGGTCACGAGCGCTCGTGCCGTCTCATGGTCGAGCCCGAGGTCGCGGGCAGCGGTGATCATCGACTCGACGAGCAGGAAGACGTAAGCCGGGCCACTGCCCGAGGTCGCGGTGACGGCGTCCTGCAGCGCTTCGGGCACGCGAACCACCGGCCCGACAGCCGACAGCAGGCCCTCGACGTAGTCGGCCTGGACGGGCGTGCACGTGGAGCCCGGGGTGATCGCCGTGATGCCGCGGTCGACGAGTGCCGGGGTGTTGGGCATCGCGCGTACGGCCGCCACACCGCGGGGCAGGGCAGCTTCGAGCGTCTCGAGGCGGATGCCGGCCGCGAGGGATACGACCACCGTGCCATCGGCGAGGTGGGCGGCGATCTCATGCAGCAGCGCTGCCATGTCCTGTGGCTTGACGAGTACCAGCACGGTCGTGGCTTCGCGCACCGCTTCGGCTGCCGGCAGTGCATGCACGCCGTGCGCCTGAGCCACCTCGCGGGCGCGCTCCTCGCGCTTCTCGGAGATCACGATCCGCGCGGGCTCGGTGCCGCCGCGGATGAGCCCCGAGACGAATACCTCGCCCATGACGCCGGCGCCCAGAATGGCGATCATGCTGCGCTCCCTGGAAGCGGAACGCGCGGATCGAGCAGCGCCTGAATCGTCGGCGCGACCAGGCGCACGACCTGCTCCTCGCTCGCTGACGCCAGCGGCTCGATGCGCATGAGATAGCGGCCCGCAGCGATGCCGACGAGAAAGGAACTGATGAGAGCAACGCGCATGCGCGCATCCGGCACGCCCACCGCTGCGACTATCCGGTCGACCACATTCACCTCGAGATAGGCCTGCAGCGACCTGGTGACCTGCGCGGCCGACGCTCCGGCGCGGATCATGGCCATGAGGTCTTCGCGCACCTCCTGGTCGCCAACGGTGTCAAGCCAGAAGCGCACGAGCCGCTCGCCGAGCCCGTCGATGCCGGGGCCCAGCAATGATGGGATTGCCGATGCGGGATCGGTGGGCAGGCGCACGGCAGCGGCAAACATCGCACCCTTCGAGTCGTAGTACTTGCGCAGGACGGCCGGCGCGATGCCCGCCGCGGCCGCGATGCCCTTATAGGTGGTGCGGGCGTACCCCCGGGTCGCGAAGACGCTGCGGGCAGCCGCGAGAGCCGCGTCGCGGATCGGATCCGGCGTGGGCTCGGTCGCATCTGCGCTCTGGGACATCGGGGTCACTCTAGGTGCGCAGCATCGCGGGCGGGGCGGCCAGGTGCAGCCGGGCGAAGGCCAGCGCCTCCGCGAGGTCGCGCTCTCGATCTTCACGGCTCGCAGCTCGCCGCGTGGACACCTCGACGCAGACGGTGCCGCCGAAACCGGACGCGGACAGGTGCTCGAGGAGTTCTCCGCAGGGCTGATTGCCGCGGCCGGGGATGAGGTGCTCGTCGCGATTGGAGCCGCTCCCGTCGGCCAGGTGAATGTGGCTCAGACGATCACCGAGGTCTCGCGCCATCTGGATTGCGTCAGTGCCGGACACCGATGTATGCGACAGGTCGAGGGTGGTGTGGGGATAGTCCTCGTCGCGGACGTCCCAGCCGGGCAGATAGGCGGCGATCTCGCGAGACCGCGCCTTCCAGGGATACATGTTTTCGACCGCGAAGCGCACGTGCGTCTCGTCGCCCATGCGCTCCAAGCCGCGCACGAACTCGCGGGCGTAGTCGCGCTGCCACCGGAAGGGCGGGTGGACCACCACGGTGTCGGCACCGAGGTCTTCGGCGGCTGAGCGCGCGCGCAGGAGCTTGCCCCAGGGGTCAGCGCCCCACACCCGCTGCGTGACCAGCAGGCACGGGGCGTGCACGGCCCGGATCGGCATGGCGTAGTGATCGCGCAGGCGCTTAAGCGCGGCGGGATCCTGGCTCACGGCGTCGGTCATCACCATGACCTCGACACCGTCGTAGCCCAGGCGCGAGGCGATCTCGAACGCCGACGCCGTGGACTCGGGGAAGACCGACGAGGTTGACAGCACCACCTGGACGCCCGGGTCGCGGCTCACGACGGCGTCGGAGTCGACGACGAAGCGTGCCTCTGACATGGGGCTATTGTCTCCCGGCGCTCTCGGGGTGTCCCGGCGTGGGATGGCGGAGACGATCGGTCACGAGGGTCGCGAGCGCGATCAGCACGGCGCCCACGAGACCCGCGACCACAGCAATGGCGGTGTCCTGCTCGGGGGCGGCGTACACCGCGAAGAAAGTCGAGAGCCACGGCACAAAGAGCACGACCAAGAAGGAGATCAGCATCGCTGCGCACACGCCGAAGCGGAGCAGATTGAGCGGCCGCGCTGACTGCACAAGCACGGCGAACGCCGCGATGAAGAGTGCGATGCATGCCCCGGAGCGGGCGTCCGCCATGGGCTCACCGGAGCGCAGGATGATTAGGTAGGCGCTCAGGCCGGCGGCGGCGCAGATGACACCGGCGGGGACGGCGAAGAGGAGCACGCGGCGCAGGAAGCCGGGGCGGAAACGCTCGGTGTTGGGCATGAGCGCCAGGAAGAACCCCGGGATGCCGATGGTGAGCGCGCTGATCAGCGTGAAATGCCGGGGCAGGAAGGGGAACTCCAGTGACTCCCCGCCATTTGACAGCGACAGCAGCACCGACAGACCGATAAAGACCGAGATGATCGTGGCGTAGAAGGTCTTGGTCAAGAAGACATCGGCGACGCGCTCGATGTTGCCGAGCACGCGGCGGCCCTCGGCGACGACGCGCGGCATCACCGAAAACTTGTTGTCGAGCAGCACGAGCTGCGCGACGGCGCGGGTGGCCGCGGCGCCCGATCCCATGGCGATGCCGAGGTCGGCCTGCTTGAGCGCCAGCACGTCGTTGACGCCGTCGCCGGTCATCGCCACGGTGCGCTGGCGCTTGTGCAGGGCGCCGACCATGGCCTGCTTCTGGCTCGGGGTCACGCGCCCGAAGACGGAGTTGTCGTCGATGGGGGCCACCAAGGCGTCGGGGTCGTCGGGGAGTTCGCGGGCGTCGACGGGGCTGCCTGCCCCGGGCACGCCGGCCTGCTGGGCAATGGCCCCGACGGTCGCGGGGTTGTCTCCGGAGATGACCTTGACGTTGACATCCTGGTCGAGGAAGTACTGCACGGTCTCACGCGCGTCGGGGCGCAGGCGCTGGTCGATGACGACGAGGGCGACGGGCTGCGCCCGACCCGGCCCGTGCTCGACGTCGGGACCGTCGCCGACCGCGCGCGCGACGAGCAGCACGCGCGAGCCCGCCGATGCCAGCCGATCGGCCTGCTCGAGCACGTGTGGATCACTCGTGCCCAGGATGACCTCGGGGGCGCCCAGGAGCCAGGTGCCGTGATCGGTGAAGGTCGCCGCCGACCACTTGCGCGCACTGGAGAATGCAATTCCCTCCACCATTGACCACGTCGGGTTGGGGTAGGCCTTAGCCACGGCCTGCAGCGTCGGGTTGGGGCTCTCCTCGGAAGCGCCGAGCGCGGCGAGGATCGCTGGGACGTCGGCCGACGTGTCGAGCACCTGCACGTCGGTGACGGCCATGCCGGGCTCAGTGAGCGTGCCCGTCTTGTCGACGCAGACGGTGTCGACGCGCGCGAGCACCTCGACGGCAGGCAGGTCCTGCACGAGCACCTTGCGCTGCGCCAGGCGCACGACGGCCACGGCCATCGCGATGCTGGTGAGCAGCACCAGGCCCTCGGGCACCATCGTGACGACGCCGGCGATGGTGCTGCTGATGGCCTCGTTGAGCGGCTGCGCGGAGCGGATCTGGGAGACGAAGAGCAGGACGCCGACCGGCGGGATCAGGAACGACGCGAGCCGGATGAACTTCGCGATGTCCTCGCGCAGCTCCGAGCGGGTCTGGGAGAACTTCTTGGCCTGCTCGGTCAGGCCTGCGGCAAAGGAGTCGCGGCCCACCCGCGTCGCGACGCAGGTGCCGGATCCGGCGACGACGTAGGAGCCGGACATCACCTGGTCACCCACCGCCTTGTCGATGGGATCGGCCTCGCCGGTGAGCAGGCTCTCGTCGACCTCCAGTCCCTCGGCGGTGACGACCTCGCCGTCGACGACGAGCTGGTCGCCCGGGCGCAGCACCACGAGGTCGTCGAGCACGACCTGCGAGGGACGCACCTCGATGTCTTCGCCGTCGCGGCGCAGCATGGGGCGTGCCTCGCCGATGACCGAGAGCTTCGCGAGAGCACGGCTCGCGCGCCACTCCTGAATGATGCCGATGAGCGAGTTGAAGACGATGACGAAGCCGAAGAGGGAGTCCTGGAAGGGCGCGACGAACCACATGACGACCCACATCGACCCGATGAGGAAGTTGAACCACGTCAGGGTGTTGGCGCGGACGATGCTGCTTAGGCTGCGGCTGTGCGGATCGGGCGCGTCGTTGGTCTGGCCGCTGGCGACTCGCTCGGCGACCTGAGCCGACGTCAGCCCCTCGACGAGCGCCAGGCTCACGTCTGCATCCCGTCGAGTCTGCGCAGGATGACGCCCTCGCGCAGCGCCCACGGGCCAATCTCCACCACCTCGATGCCCAGCAGGTCAAGGGTGGCCTCAGCGACGAGCGCTCCGGCGAGTAGTTGCTCGGAGCGCGCCTCGGATACGCCGGGCAGTCGTGCGCGCTCGCCCGCTGTCATAGCTGCGAGCTTAGGCACCCAGGTGCGCAGGTCATCGCGCGAGAGGGTGCGGCGCACGTAGAACCCGTCGCTCGACGGCGCAGCGCCGGTAATGCGGGCAAGCTGCCGGAACGTCTTGGACGTCGCGACCGTGATGCGCGGCTCGCCCGCGCGCAGGATGCGGCCGACGACCTCGCCCAGAGCAGCACGCGCTTCCTTGCGGGCCGCGCGTACGGACGACTCCTTGGGCGGGTCGCCCTTGAGGAAGTGGCGCGTGACGCGTCCGGCCCCCAGCGGCAGCGAGAGCGCCACGTCGGGTTCCTCGTCGGCACCGGAGGCGAGTTCGAGCGAGCCCCCGCCGATGTCGAGCACGAGGATGCGCCCGGCGGACCAGCCGAACCAGCGGCGCACGGCCAGGAAGGTCAGGCGGGCCTCGTCGGGGCCGCTGAGGACCTCGACGTCAAGGCCCGCGCGTTCGCGCACCGCCTGGATGACGGCGATGCCGTTGGGGGCCTCGCGGATCGCCGAGGTGGCAAACGCGAGGAACTCAGTGACCCCCAGGTCCTCGGCGCTCATCTGGGCCTGGCGGGCGAAGTCGACGAGCTCGTCGATGACCGCGTCGTCGATGCTGCCGTCGCTCTTGAGGTGCTCGGCCAGGCGGAGCGAGATCTTGGACTTCCATGCGGGCAGCGGAGCCGCGCCCTGGTGGGCGTCGACGATCAGAAGGTGAACGGTGTTGGAACCGATGTCGAGAACGCCGAGCCGCACAGCGAGCACGCTACCCGTCGGTGGGGGGTAGGGTCATCAGGTGCCCGAAGTTTCCCTCGACTTCCCGCGTGCCTGGGTGGAGTTCGACGACCCCGGCAAGAAGGCCCGCCGCTACCGCATCGACCTCACCTGGTTGACGTCGCGCTGGACCTGCATCTTCGGCCGGGGGTGCAAGGGCATCTACAACACGATGCCCGACGCCGGGTGCTGCACCCAGGGCGCCCACTTCACCGACAAGTCCGACGAGAAGCGGGTGCTCAAATGGGCCGAGCGGCTCACCCCCGACGACTGGCAGTTCTACGACATCGGCCGCAAGAAGGGCCCGACCGTCAAGGCCAGCGATGGCGAGCGCAAGACGCGCGTGGTGCAAGACGCATGCATCTTCCTCAACCGCCCGGGCTTCGAAGGCGGCGAGGGCTGTGCGCTGCACGGGCTAGCACTGCGCGAGGGCGTGTCCTTCGTCAAGACCAAGCCCGATGTCTGCTGGCAGTTGCCTATACGCCGCTCGTACGACGAAGTCGAGCGCCCGGACGACACGACCGTGCAGGTCGTCTCGATCACAGAGTTCGACCGTCGCGGATGGGGCCCCGGGGGCAAGAAGCTCGACTGGTACTGCAGCGGCAACACCGAGGCGCACATCGGCACCGAGCCCGTCTACATAAGCAACCGCGACGAGCTCACCGAGCTGATGGGCAAGAAGGCCTACGCCGTTCTGGTGGAGTACTGCCAGGCACATGAGGCGGCGCTGTCGAAGGCCCGCGACCCCGCGTCGCGTCGCGCCCTCGCCGGGCACCCCGCCGACCCCGAGTAGCCCTGGGCGTCAGCCCCAGGGCCTAGCCTGCGTCCATGGCCAAGGCAGCGTTGTCCTACCAGTGCAACGCCTGTGGCGCGACGTCCCTGCGCTGGGTCGGCCGCTGCCCCAAGTGCCAGGAGTTCGGCACAGTCGCCGAGATTGCCGCCGCGCCCGCGACCAAGGCGGCCAAGTCCGGCAAGGCCGTCGCCGCCGTGCGCCCCGCGCAGCCGGTCTCCGAGATCGCCGATGAGCGCGTACGCCGGCTCCCCACGGGAGCGGGCGAGTTCGATCGCGTCGTCGGCGGCGGGCTCGTCGCCGGACAGGTGGTGCTGGTGGCGGGCGAGCCCGGCGTCGGCAAGTCGACCCTGCTGCTGGCCGTCGCACACGCCTTCACCAAGCGCAATCCCGGCACGGTCCTCTACGCCTCGGGCGAGGAGTCGGCCGACCAGATCGCGCTGCGCGCGCGGCGCATCGGGGCGGTCTCCGAGCGCCTCCTCGTCACCGACGACAACGACCTCTTCGCCATCCTCGGCCAGGTCGACCACCATCGGCCCGGGCTCGTCATCGTCGACTCGGTGCAGACGATCTCCAGCTCCGAGCTCGAGGGGCGGGCGGGTGGCGTCTCACAGGTGCTTGAGGTGACCCAGGTCCTCACCCGCACCGCGAAGCAGCGAGGCCTCCCGCTGCTTCTCATCGGCCAGTCCACCAAAGACAACTCCGTCGCCGGGCCGCGCGCGCTCGAGCACCTCGTCGACACCGTGCTCACCTTCGAGGGCGAGCGCACGACCGCCTTGCGACTGCTGCGCGCCGCCAAGAACCGCTACGGCCCGGCCGACGAGATCGTCGCCTTCGAGCAGACCGACACGGGCCTGGCCGAGGTCGTCGATCCATCCGAGCTCTTCCGCGGTCAGCGCGATACGCCAGTCCCTGGCACGTGCGTGACCGTGACGATGGAGGGCAGGCGCCCGCTGCTGGCGGAGATCCAGGCGCTGGTGTCACCCGATGGCGGTCCGGTGGCACGGCGCACGGTGACCGGTCTAGACACAACCCGAGTGGTGACGCTGGCGGCAGTGACGGCGCAGTCGGGTGCGGGCATGAAGGTGCTATCGCAGCGCGACATCTTCGTCGCCACGGTGGGCGGGGCGCAGATCTCCGACCCGGGAGCCGACCTTGCGGTGTGCCTCGCGATCGCGTCGGCTCAGCTCGAGACGGCGATTCCCGCCGACGTGCTGGCGATCGGCGAGATCGCGCTCTCCGGCGACGTGCGACCGGTGCCCTTCCTGGCTCAGCGCGTCGCCGAGGCACGACGACTGCGCTACAAGCGAATCCTCGTGCCCGCCGGGTCGCGTGACCGCGTCGACGGCGTCATCGAGGTGCGCCATCTCGAGGCAGGCCTGCGCGCGATCCAGGGTCACGCCGAAGCCGCGCGCCAACCCGGCTTGCGCTAAGGCGCCAGGCGCAGGACGTTGGACTTCGCGCGGGCGCGCAGTGCCTGTCTGATATCTCGACGGTACGCCGATCCGTCGTGCCAATGGGCAGAGGCACCCGGCCAGTGTCACGTCATGCGTGGACTCGCTGTGGCCGTCATCGTTTCCGTGGCCGCATGTGTGATGGCGGGCGTGGTGTCGAGTGCGGGCGACTCGATGTGCCGATCGACTGGGCGATGCCCGACGACCCACGCCGCGCATCCGTTGCCTTCGCCGTGCACCGCGCGACGGGGGAGCGTCGCAGCACCTACACCTTCAACCCAGGTGGCCCGGGCGGCTCCGGCGTCGGCACGCTGGGGACGTGGCTCACTGGCGCGCCCTACGGTCCCTGGGCCGCACTTCCGCCAGCGATCCTGCGGCACTACGACGTCGTCGCGTGGGATCCGCGTGGCGTGGGCGAGAGCACTCCGTCCCTTGAGGACTGCGATGGCACCGCCGCCTACGGAGAGCTCCCGCAAGCGGGGCCGGTCGACTGGCGTGCGGTCGCGACGACGTACGCCGCCTCGATGTCTGAGGCTCTTGCCGACTGCCTCGCTGCCAAACCCAACCTGGCCCCCTACCTCGGCACGCGCTACGTCATCCGTGACCTCGATGCGCTCCGAGCGGCACTTGGAGTCGAGCGATGGACCTACCACGACGTGAGCTATGGCACGACCGTCGGCTTGGCTTACGCGCGGCAGTATCCCGATCGGGTGCGTGCGCTCGTCTTCGACGGTGTGGCCACGACCAACCAGACGCAGTTGCAGCAGGCGTCGACGATATTGCCCGCGAGATCGAGGGCTATGTCATCGAACTCGGCAGCGATGGTCGACTCGTGGCACTCCAGCTCGAGGAGCTCGTCGCGGGTATCGACAAGGAGCGCGTACTGGTGCTTCGTGACTACGTCTCAACGTGCGGGCAGCGCCAGCGCAAGGTCGACCGGGCGATCCAGCAGCTCGACGCGTTGACCGGTAGTGACCTACTCGACCTGGACAGCGTCGCACGCGTCATCGGCTTTGCTACCGGCGAGGACTTCCACGAGCAGTCGGCAAGCCCCCGCGGCTACCGGATGCTTGCGCACATTCCCCGACTTCCCGAAACGATCATGGACCGCCTCGTGGTGACGTTCGGCTCGCTGCAGCGGCTGCTGTGCGCCAGTCTCGAGGACCTTCAGGCGGTGGAGGGTGTCGGCGAATCCCGGGTGCGCTCCGTGCGCGATGGCCTCTCTCGCCTCGCAGAGAGCGGCGTCCTCGACCGTCACGTCTAGTCGACTACTCCAGGCGCAGGGCGCTGGGGGCGCTTGTGATCTCCCCGTTGCGCCCGATCACGGTGTACTCGCCGGCCTCGGCCATGGGCATGTCGGCCGGGCAGCCCGCCTCCGATAGGTAACCATCCCAGGCCAACTGGGTCTCGAAGGCCTCGCCGCGGTCGAGGGTGATGATGTCCTCTTCGTCGCTGGGATTGCAGTCGTCGCTCGACCACACCCGCGAGTCGCCTGAGGTGATCTGCAGCTCATTGGCACCGGGCCCGGTGTCGCGCTTACACGCAACCATGCCGATGTTGGTGACCATCAGCGTGAGGGTCGGCGTGGATCCGACCGGGTAGATCGCCTCCTCGGCACTGGCCTCGACGAGGATGCTCTCTTCAAGGCATGCCACCGGCTTGGTGTCGGTGGGCGAGGGCGACGGCGATGTCGGCTCAGGATCAGGGGTGGGCGAGGCGCTCTCGGAGGCCGGCGCAGGGGTCGAAGTGGGCTCGGGCCCGGCGTCTCCCCCGCCGCTGGAGCGCCCGAAGATGAGCCACCACAACAGGATGAGAATGAGCAGGAGGACGACGATCACGATGATGCGCCGGCGCCAGTAGACGCCGGGCGGCTCGGGCCCCGTCGGCCAGATCACCGTGCTCACGGGTCAGCACGCTACCCGCTCCCCCCGGGGGCCATGCCACCATCGGCTCCGATGCCTGGTGGAAATGACCCCGGTCATGGGGGTCCGCATAGCCCCGCCCTGGTCGGGTGGTTCGCCCGGGTGGGGCGGCCCCTTCCCTGGCGGTGCCCTGCGCGCCCTGGCCCCGGCCCGCACGGCTGGGGGGTGCTGGTGTCGGAATTCATGCTCCAGCAGACGCCGGTCGATCGCGTCATCCCGGCCTGGACCGCCTGGCTCGAGCGCTGGCCGCAGCCGGCGGACCTTGCCGCCGACTCACCGGCCGAGGCCATCCGTGCGTGGGGTCGGCTCGGCTATCCACGGCGAGCGAAGCGACTGCACGAGTCAGCCGTCGTTATCGTTGACCGCCACGGGGGTCTGGTGCCCGATCAGCACGACCAATTGTTGGCCCTCCCTGGTGTCGGTGACTACACCGCCGGCGCCGTCCGCGCATTCGCCTACGGCCACGCAGCCTTGGCGCTTGACACGAACGTGCGCCGAGTGCTCGCCCGCCACGACCTGGGTGTGCCCGATGCCACAGGATCGGTAAGTGTCGCGGAGCGACGTCGCGCCGCCGAACTCATGCCGTCGGATCCTGCCGACGGGTCAGCCTGGATGGCGGCAGTCATGGAGCTCGGCGCCCTCGTCTGCACGAGCCGGGCTCCCCGCTGCGAGGCGTGCCCGGTCTCCAGTGACTGTGCCTGGCTCGCGCGCGGACGACCCGACGGCATGGCCAAGCGGCGCCAGCCGGCGTACGACGGCTCCGATCGCCAGGCCCGCGGCGCGCTGCTCGCCGTGCTGAGGGAGAGCAAGGCACCGGTGAGCCAGGGTGCGCTCGACCTCGCCTGGCCCGATGCCACCCAGCGAGCCCGGGCCCTCGACGGGCTCGTAGCCGACGGACTCGTCGTCCCGGCACCTCACAACCGCTGGTCCCTGCCCGACCAGCGCATTGGCTAGGGGATGACGATGGTCTCGTTGACGAGGGGGACGCGGTCAGACACGCGCACGGCGGTGCGCTCGCCCATGGGAAGATCGAGCGTCGCATCGACCCACGTGCGGTCACCGGCAATGCCGATGCCCGCGCACTCCTCAGCGCCGCGCGGAGCTGCCCGCACCGCTGACACCTCGATGACATTGGGACGCTCGATGATGCGCACCAGGACTTCATCGCCCGTGCAGAGCCCCGACTCGGGCAGGGCTACCGCAACCTGGATGACCCGTGGATCGAGCGTGGTGCGCCACGCAACGGCGTTGAGCGGCGTCTCGGCGGTGCCCAGCGCACGTAGGGGGCCGATACCGGCGACCAACCCACCGGCCACGACGAGGGCGACGATGACCGCGATGCCGCCGAGCAGCCATGCCCAGAACGCCGGCGTGCGCCTCTTGCGGCGCGGCGCGTCGTACTCGCGCAGACCGGGGATCAGCGGATCACGCGGCATGCGAGAGCCCGATCAGTCGGTGCCAGCGGTTTCGACGGGAGGCAGGTCGGGTACGTCGGCCCGAGGGTTGGACGTGAAGGTCAATTCCTTGGTGCCGTCGTCGGCCGTGGAGACATCGACCAGCACGATCGAACCGGGCTGAATTTCACCGAAGAGCATCTTCTCGCTCAGCGGATCCTCGATCTCGCGCTGGATCGTGCGGCGCAGCGGACGCGCACCCATCGACGAGTCGTAGCCACGCTCGGCGAGGAGCTCGCGCGCACTCTGGGTGAGATCGAGCGAGATGTCGCGATCCTTGAGCCGCTCGTCGAGGTGATTGATCATCAGGTCGACGATCGAGACGATCTCGGTCTTGCTGAGCTGGTGGAAGACGATGACGTCGTCGATGCGGTTGAGGAACTCCGGGCGGAAGTGCTGCTTAAGCTCCTGCTGCACCTTGGTCTTCATACGCTCGTAGGCACTCAGGTCGTCGTTCTCGGGGGCGAAGCCCATCATGACGCCCTTCGACACATCGCGGCTGCCGAGGTTGGTCGTCATGATGATGACGGTGTTCTTGAAGTCGACCACGCGGCCCTGGGCGTCGGTGAGACGACCCTCCTCGAGCACCTGCAGAAGCGAGTTGAAGATGTCGGGGTGGGCCTTCTCCACCTCGTCGAAGAGCACCACAGAGAACGGCTTGCGGCGCACCTTCTCGGTGAGCTGGCCGCCCTCTTCGTAGCCAACGTAGCCGGGGGGCGAGCCGAAGAGGCGCGACGCCGTGTGCTTCTCGGAGTACTCGCTCATGTCGAGGGCGATCAGAGCATCGTCGTCGCCGAAGAGGAATTCGGCGAGGGTCTTCGACAGCTCGGTCTTGCCGACCCCGGAGGGCCCCGCGAAGATGAAAGAACCCGACGGACGCTTGGGATCCTTCAGACCGGCGCGTGTGCGGCGAATTGACCTCGACAGTGCCTTGATGGCCTGGTCCTGACCGATGACGCGACGGTGCAGCTCCTCCTCCATGCGGATGAGGCGCTGGGCGTCGTCCTCGGACAGGTCGGTGACCGGGATGCCGGTCATGAGGGCCAGCACCTCGGCGATGAGGCGCTCGTCGACCTCGGCGACGACGTCCATGTCGCCGGACTTCCACTCGCGCTCGCGCTGGGTCTTGTCGGCAAGCAGGTTCTTCTCGTCGTCGCGCAGGCGCGCAGCGAGCTCGAAGTCTTGGGAGTCGATCGCCGACTCCTTCTCACGGCGCACGTCGGCGATGCGCTCGTCGAATTCGCGCAGGTCGGGCGGCGCGGTCATGCGGCGGATGCGCAGGCGCGAACCGGCCTCGTCGATGAGGTCGATGGCCTTGTCCGGGAGCTGGCGATCGGAGATGTAGCGGTCGGACAGCCGAGCAGCGGCAGCGAGCGCTCCGTCAGTGATCGACACGCGGTGGTGCGACTCGTAGCGGTCGCGTAGGCCCTTGAGGATCTCGACGGTGTCGGAGACATCGGGCGCCTGCACCTGGATGGGTGCGAAGCGGCGCTCGAGCGCGGCGTCCTTCTCGACGTACTTGCGGTATTCGTCGAGCGTGGTCGCGCCGATCGTCTGGAGCTCCCCGCGGGCGAGCATCGGCTTGAGGATGCTCGCGGCATCGATCGCGCCCTCGGCGGCACCGGCGCCGACGAGGGTGTGCATCTCGTCGATGAACAGGATGATGTCGCCGCGCGTGCGGATCTCCTTGAGGACCTTCTTCAGCCGCTCCTCGAAGTCACCGCGGTAGCGGCTGCCGGCGACGAGCGCGCCGAGGTCGAGGGTGTAGAGCTGCTTGTCCTTGAGGGTCTCGGGCACCTCGCCGCGGATGATGTTCTGCGCGAGGCCCTCGACGATTGCGGTCTTGCCAACGCCCGGCTCGCCGATGAGGACCGGGTTGTTCTTGGTGCGGCGAGAGAGCACCTGCATCACGCGCTCGATCTCCTTCTCCCGCCCGATGACCGGGTCGAGCTTGCCCTCGCGTCCGGCCTGCGTGAGGTTGCGGCCGAACTGGTCGAGCACGAGCGAGGTCGACGGAGTGCCCTCGGCGGGGCCGCCCGCGGTCGCGGGCTCCTTGCCCTGGTAGCCCGAGAGGAGCTGGATCACCTGCTGGCGCACGCGGTTGAGGTCGGCACCGAGCTTGACGAGCACCTGGGCAGCGACGCCCTCGCCCTCGCGGATGAGACCGAGCAGGATGTGCTCGGTGCCGATGTAGTTGTGGCCGAGCTGCAGCGCCTCGCGCAGGGACAGCTCGAGCACCTTCTTGGCGCGCGGAGTGAAGGGAATGTGACCACTGGGGGCCTGCTGGCCCTGGCCGATGATCTCCTCGACCTGCGAGCGCACGGCCTCGAGCGAGATGCCCAGGCTCTCGAGGGCCTTGGCGGCGACGCCCTCGCCCTCGTGGATGAGGCCGAGGAGGATGTGCTCGGTGCCGATGTAGTTGTGGTTGAGCATCCGGGCCTCTTCCTGGGCCAGGACGACGACCCGGCGAGCCCGGTCAGTGAACCTCTCGAACATGCTCTCCCACCTTCTGTTCCGCGGCCCTCGGGCCTGTCCGGATACGACGCACAGGCCGCCCGGCTGATTCGATGCTAGCGCCGCCCGCCGAAGGTCACCCGTTCGCGCCCGGGCAGGCAGGCATGAGACGTAACGCCTGGGGAGGCCGAGGTCTTCCCGAGAGGCCCGGCGGGTCAGCGAAGGCACCCCTGACGGGCTGTTTCGCTCATGGCGAACCAGTTCGGGTGGGACAAATGGCCAAAACCAACCCCACCCAGCCCTGAAATCGCCCACTTGTCCCGCTCAGCGCTAGAAGCGCGGGTTGGCCTGACGAGCCGGAGGGCCAACTGCCCGTCGTGTCGGCCTTGGTGATGACCCACGACAGGCGCCGGGTCGCCGGATCGCCCGGGAGTCGGTACTCACTCGGGATGTCGATCTGCGCGGTCGAGGACAGTGCTGCGCGCAGGGCACGGCGTAGACATGGGTCTCTTGGCGCCACGTGCGCGCCCACGGGCCACCCCACATCGCATTCCAGCAGCCCGCCGCGCCCTTGGCGCCGTCCGCCTTGCAGCCGTTGGTCGTGCGGACGTTGTCGGGCAGGTTGCCGTAGTAGGTCTGGCTCAGGTAGGACTTCACCGACAGGTTCTGGAACTGCGGGTCCTGACACGCGGGCGCGCGGCCGGCGTCCGGGTTTCTGCGGTCGGTGTCGTTGTCGCCGAAGAATCCCGAGCCCTGATTGACCTTCTTCCAGAAGACGGAAGAGGTCTTCAGCGGATCGACAGCACCACGGCAGGTCCAGCTGTGGTAGCCGTTGACCCCTTCACGACTGTAGTTCTTCGGGAAGGCCCACCAGTTGCCCCGACCGCGCCAATCAGCATTGCGGCCGTAGAGTTTGCCGTCGTAGTCGTAGGTGGCCAGGAAGGCCTTGTCTCCATCGCCAGGTCCGACGACGAAGGGGATGTTCGTTAAGCAGCCGATCGTGTGGCGCGTGTAGCCCGCATCCCACCAGTGGTCGGTCCACCATGCAGAGCCCGAGTTGTACTCCTTGTGATCGCGCGTGTTGCCACCATCCATGTAGGGCGTCTTCTGGCCCAGCCACACGGGGATCGTCTTCGAGCTCACCGCGGCGGGGACGGGCTGTTTGCCAGGGACCACTCGCCCGGCGGTCGTCCGATCGACCCGGAGGGACTGCGGGATCTCATTGATCATCCGCATGAACTGAATGGGGGTGCGACCCACCACCGCAGAGTCGTAGACGCTGTCGCACCCGGTCTGGGGATCATCCGCGGCCTGGGCCGCGGGTGCGACGGCGATCGCGCTCACCGTCAGGACGCCCGCCACGAGGGCCAGGGATGCGGCGGGTGCAATACCTCGTGTGACGGTCGACTACATGTGCGTTCCTCCATGGCTGGGCGTGACGGGAATCTAGCCACTGTCCCAGCACGGTTGCAAGGCGAGTCAAGAACGCGTTCCCCTTCGAGGGCGCCTACTTCCTGAGGGCGGTTCTCAGGCCCGCGACGATCCAGTCGGCGTACTGCTGCTGGCCCGCGGAAGACGACATCCGGGCCGCGTCGGCCGAGTGACGCATGTTGCCCGACTCCAGCAAGATCACGGGGACGTCCGAGAAGTTCAGTGTGGAGATGGTCGGCGTGATCATCATCTGACCCGAGACGTACGTCGAGCGGGGAGCGCCGGCTCCGGCCATGCCGGAGACGAATCGCTTGCCCAGCCGGATCGACTTCGCTGAGATGTCATCGGTCCAGCCCTTGATGACCGACGGCACCATGACGTAGAAGCCGTAGCCGGAGGAGTCAGCGCCGTCGGCGTGGATCGACAGCATGAGGTCGGCGCCTACCTTGGTGCCAAACGCCCCGCGCTCGTTTACGCACGGACCCCACTTCTTCCAGGAGTTGGAGTGGCGGGTCATGCGAACGTCGGCGCCGAGGGCCTCGAGTTTCTCCTTGACCTTCAGGGCGACGTTCCAGGTGAACGTGGCCTCTGGGAAGCCCGCGTTGGTCGCCGTTCCTGAGGTGTTGCAGATCTTTCTTTCATGGCCGTTGAAGTGGGTCGCGGCAAGCTCATCGAAGTGAGCCGGGTTGGAGTTGCCGAGCTGGTGCCCGGGGTCGAGTGCGATGACCATCCCTACCAACGGCGCATCGGCCACCGGTGAAGGCGCCGCCGAGGCCGGCAGCGACAGGGCCAGCCCGCCGACGACCAGTGCGGCTACGGCCGCGATCGCTGCCTTCATCACAGCACCCGAAGCATGCGCCGATTGCCGAGGGTGTTGGGCTTCACCCGCTCGAGGTCGAGGAACTCTGCCACGCCCTCGTCGTAGCTCTGCAGAAGTTGCTCGAATACGGCGTGATCGACCGGGCTGCCCTCGATCTCGCGGAATCCGTGGGCGGCGAAGAACCCCGTCTCAAAGGTCAAGCAGAAGAGGCGAGCCAGGCCCAGCGCATAGGCGCGATCGACAAGGGCGTCGAGAAGGCTGCCCCCGACGCCGCGATGCTGGAACTCCGTGTCGACAGCGAGGGTTCGGATCTCGCCGAGGTCCTCCCACATCACATGCAGCGCACCGCAGCCGACTATTCGACCGTCGGACTCGGCGACCAAGAATTCCTGGACGTCTTCGTAAAGGGTCACCGGTGCCTTGGCGAGCAGACGTCCATCGGCGGTGAAGAGACTCACGAGTCGGCGAACCATCTGGACATCGGCCGTGCGCGCAGGCCGGAGAGTGACATTGCTCATCGTTCGGGCTTCACAAGCGGGAAGAGGACGGTTTCGCGGATACCCAGACCCGTGAGCGACATCAGCAGTCGATCGATGCCCAGGCCCACGCCACCCGCGGGCGGCATCCCGATCTCGAGCGCACGCAGGAAGTCCTCGTCGAGAGGCATGGCCTCGTCGTCGCCACGCGCTCCCTGCGCCGCCTGGGCGACAAGTCGTTCGCGCTGGATCACCGGATCGGCAAGTTCGGAGTATCCGGTTGCCTGCTCGTATTCGTCGATGTAGAGATCCCATTTCTCGACCACGCCCGGCCTGTCAGGATGCGCGCGCGTGAGCGGGGAAGTGTCCTCGGGGTAGTCCATGACGAACGTCGGCCGGTCGAGCGTGGGGATCACGTAGTGGTCCAGAAGCGCCTCGACGTATTTGCCCGCGACCCAGTGCGCTTGCGGCTCCACGCCGATGGCCCGGCACAGGGCCACCAACTCGTCCACCGGGGTCGCCGGCGTGATCTCGCGGCCCACGGCCGCCGAAACGGAGCCGAAGAAGTCGATCTCGGGCCAGTCGCCCGATAGATCATGCACGCTGCCGTCGGCGTGGACCACCTCGAGCGACCCGGTGGCAGCGACGGCGGCCTCCTGGATGATCTCGCGAGTGATGCGCGCGACGTCGCGGTAGTCGGTGTAGGCGGCGTAGAACTCCAAGGCGACGTATTCGGGGGAATGCGTGGAGTCGACGCCCTCGTTGCGGAAGTTGCGGTTGATCTCGAAGACGCGCTCGAGACCACCCACCAGCGCACGCTTGAGGAAGAGTTCCGGCGCAATGCGCAGGTAGAGGTCGACGTCAAGGGTATGGGAATGCGTGACGAAGGGACGCGCCGCCGCCCCACCCTGCTGCGTCTGCAGGACAGGCGTCTCGATCTCGAGGAAGCCGCGTTCGGCGAGGCTGCGGCGCACGCTGGCCTCGGCGATCACCCGCATGCGCGCCATCTCGCGCGCCTCAGGCCGCACGATCAGGTCGACGTAGCGCTGACGCACCCGGTTTTCCTCCGACAGGGGCTTGTGCGCGACCGGCAGGGGCCGCAGCGACTTGGTCGCCATGCGCCATTCGTCGGCCAACACCGAGAGCTCCCCGCGCTTGGAGGTGATCACCTCGCCGGCGACGAAGACGTGATCGCCGATGTCGACGAGTTGCTTCCAGGACTCCAGGGAGTCTTCGCCGACGCTGGCCAGCGACAGCATGGCCTGCATTTCGGTGCCGTCGCCCGCGCGAAGCGTGGCAAAGCACAGCTTGCCGGTGTTGCGCTGGAAGATGATGCGACCGGCGATGCCTACGCGTTCACCGGTCGATACGTCGACCTCGAGATCAGGGTATGCCGAGCGCACCTGCGCGATCGTGTGCGTGATGGGCAGTCGCACAGGGTAGGGGTCATGGCCAGATGCGAGGAGGCGTTCGCGCTTGTCTCGCCGTACGCGCATCTGCTCGGGCAGGTCATCGCCCGGCTCGAGCATGTCTGCGTCGTCGGCCACGGACGCAAGGGTAGTCAGTCGACGTTCTTTTCAAACACCAGGCGCAGCCCGACCAGCGTGAGATCGGGGTCGTGATGGGTGATGGTCTCCGATTCGGGAACGACGATCGGGGCGAGACCGCCCGTGGCGATGACGGCGCTCACCCCCCCTAACTCGTCGCTGATGCGCCGCACCAGCCCGTCGACCTGCCCGGCGAAGCCGTAGAGGGCGCCCGACTGCAGGGCCTCGACCGTGTTCTTGCCGATGGCGGACCGGGGGCGAGCGAGTTCGACCTTGCGCAACTGCGCGGCACGCTGCGCGAGTGCGTCGAGGGAAATCTCTATGCCCGGCGCTAGCGCGCCCCCGAGGAACTCTCCCCTGCCTGAAACCACGTCGAGGTTGGTGGACGTGCCGAAGTCGACCACGATCGAGGGGCCGCCATACAGATGAAAAGCAGCGATGGTGTTGACGATGCGATCGGTGCCCACCTCCTTGGGATTGTCGGTGATCACCGACACCCCTGTCTTGGTGCCAGGCTCGACGATGACCGTCGGGATATCCGAGTGGTAGTGGTCAAGCATCGTGCGCATCTCGCGCAGGACCGCCGGCACCGTCGAGCACACGGCTATGCCACTGACGGCGGGCTGCCCAGCCAGCAGGCCGCGGAAGACGAGCTCCATCTCGTCAGCCGTGGATCGCGCATCGGTCTTGATGCGCCACGACCTGATGAGTTCGTCGCCCTCGAAGAGTCCGAGGACGGTGTTAGTGTTGCCAACGTCGATAGCAAGGAGTGTCATTGCGCATCCCGTAGGTCGCCGCCGATATCGAGTGCTGGTGCGGAGTGGGTGAGTGATCCAACCGCGACGAAGTCCACCCCCGTGGCGGAGACCTCCCTAGCATTGGCAAGAGTGAGACCGCCGGACGCCTCAAGTTGAGCCCGGCCACCCGCGCGTCGGACCGCCTCGCCCATCTGGGCGGGAGTGAGGTTGTCGATCATGATGAGGTTGGCGCCAGCGTCGAGCGCCTCGTCGAATTGCTCTAGGGTATCGACCTCGATCTCGACACGAATGCCAGGGAACTCCGCGCGCACGGCACTGAAGGCCTCGGCGACACCTCCGGCGGCAACCACGTGGTTGTCCTTGATAAGTGCCTCGTCGGAAAGGGACATTCGGTGATTGACGCCTCCGCCGCAGCGCACGGCGTACTTCTCCAGTGCACGCAGGCCCGGGTGCGTCTTTCGACTGTCGCGTACGCGCGGGCCGTCGGGTCCCAACGCGTCAACCCACTGTCGGGTCAGGCTCGCGATTCCTGACAGCTGACAGAGCACGTTGAGGGCGGTGCGCTCGCCCAGGAGCAGATCGCGGGTCGGCCCCTGAGCACTGCCCACCAGGTCGCCGGCAGCCACCGAAGTGCCGTCCGCGACGAGACTCGATCGAACACGGCCTTGCGACGCTCGATGGAAGACCGCGGCGGCAACCGGCGCTCCGGCGATCACACCCGGCTGCTTCGCGACGAGATCTAGCACCGATCTTTGGTCAGCCGGCACGGTGGCCACCGATGTGACGTCGACTCCACCATCAAGATCCTCGGCAAGGGCACGGTCGATGAGCATGACAACGCATGCCGGATCGAGCCCCGCTCGGCTCAGTTCCGCGGCAATCTCCTGCGGGAGATCCTCAGTGGGCATTGACGTCGTCCATTTCGGCAGCGGGTGCCGTCACGTTCTCATGCCGTGTGACCAGATCCCCCGACCAGGTCATGTGCGAGACCAGCCGGATTCGCCAGCGCTGGTCGTCGCGCTCCGGGAAGTCCTCTCGCCAATGCGAGCCGCGCGTCTCCTCGCGAATGCGGGCTTGATGCACGAGCGCGCGAGCCACCAGGTGGAGATTGGTTGCCTCCCAGTCATGGGTGCAGCGGCTCGCACCGGGAATGTCGGTGAGCGAGTCGAGCACGTCCGCTGCCCGCGTGAGGGAATCAGCGCTCCGAATGACACTCGCGTCATCGGTCATGACCTGCTGCAGCGGACGCACCCCCTCGCGCGCCATCAACGGCAGGAAGGCCGTCGTCGGTACAGCCGGGCGCCGGGGATCATGCTCGCCCGCCAACGCCTGCCCGATGCGGGCAGCGAAGACCAGGCCCTCGAGCAATGAATTCGACGCCAGGCGGTTGGCTCCGTGGACGCCGGTGCACGCAACCTCGCCGCAGGCGAACAGCCCGGGGATGGACGCCCGACCATCGAGATCGGTGCGGACGCCTCCCGACGCGTAATGCGATGCGGGTGCGACCGGCACGAGCTCGGTGACCGGGTCGATTCCGTGCGCGCGACAGGACGCAAGAATGGTGGGGAAGCGCTCCTCCCACAGTTTCTCGCCAAAGGCACGGGCATCGAGCCAGACATGGGCCGAGCCCGTCTCGCGCATTCGACGCAGGATGGCGCGCGAGACGACATCCCTCGGCGCTAGTTCGGCAAGTGGGTGGACGTCGACCATGAGGCGCTGCCCGTCGCCGTCGACGAGCAGCGCACCCTCGCCCCGCACCGCCTCGGAAACCAGTGGCTGCTGGCCTCGCGCCCGCGGACCCAGCCACAGAACGGTGGGGTGGAATTGCACGAATTCCAGGTCGGCGACCTCCGCGCCGGCACGCAGGCTGAGCGCGACGCCGTCACCGGTGGCGACCAGAGGGTTGGTGGTCTGCGAGAACACCTGCCCGAACCCGCCGGTTGCCAGGATGACCGCGGGCGCCAGCGCCGCTCCGACGCCGTCACGCGTGCCCTGGCCCATCACATGGAGGGTGACCCCCTGGGCGGCGCCATGCTCGTCGCGCAGGAGGTCGAGCACGAGAGCGCCCTCGATGAGTTCGATGCCAGGATCCAGCGCGACGGCGGCCACCAGGGCGCGCGATACCTCGGCGCCGGTCGCGTCGCCACCGGCATGAGCAATGCGGTCGCGCAGGTGACCTCCCTCGCGCGTGAGCGCCAGCGCTCCGCTGGCATCGAGGTCGAAGTGCGCACCAAGGCCGATCAGCCCCCTGACGGCGCCCGGCCCTTCGGTGACGAGCGCTCGGACCGCTGCGACGTCGCACAGGCCCGCGCCCGCCACCAGCGTGTCGTGCAGGTGCTCCTCCGGGGAGTCGTCTTCATCGAGGGCCGCTGCGATGCCGCCCTGCGCCCACACGGTGGACCCCTCTTCGACCCGGCCCTTGGTCACGAGCAGCACGCGGCGGCCGGTGCGACGCGCGTGGAGCGCAGCGGTCAGGCCCGCGACCCCCGAGCCCACCACCACGACATCGGCCTGCGCGGTCCATCCCGGCGCAGGTGCCGGCAAGACCGCGCTCATCGGACGCTCTGCGGGCCGAGGTGCACATCGACATTGTCGAGCAGGCGGGTGCCATCGATGACGACGGTGACGAGCAGTCGAGCGGCGCCGGATCGGGGAGGTGGGCCCAGATCAAGCGATCGGACCACGACGTAGTCCACGTCGACCGGGACACCTACCGATGCTGATGACTGATCGAGATGGCGGCGTACGGCGTCAACCACCGCTTGCGCGCCGTCCGGCCCTGCTGCCTGGCCGGCGGCGAGGGCGACCGGGATCTGGGCAGCCACGCAGCGTGCGTCGGCCGACAGGTATCTGTTGCGGCTGCTCATCGCGAGCCCATCCGCCTCTCGCACCGTGGGCATGCCGATGATCTCGACCGAGAAGTCAAGGGCACGCGCCATGGCCCGCACGAGGACGAGTTGCTGGTAGTCCTTCTCGCCGAAGAGTGCGAAGTCGGGCCGTGTCATGTGCATGAGCTTGGCGACCACTGTCAGCATTCCGGCGAAGTGGCCGGGTCGGGCCGCGCCCTCGATCTCGGTGCCTAGCGGTCCGGGGTCGATCATGATCGCCGCCGCCGGGGAATCGGCCGCGGGATAGACCTCGTCGACCTTCGGCGCGAAGACGACGTCGGCACCGGCATCGGAGGCGATGGCGACGTCGTCGTCGAAAGTGCGCGGATAGCGGCCGAAGTCCTCGCCAGCTCCGAACTGCAGGGGGTTGACGAAGACGGTCACGATGACGCGCCCGTCGGAGCCGGCGAGGCCACGAGCCCCGTGCACGAGGGAGGCATGGCCGTCATGGAGCGCGCCCATGGTCATGACCACCGCCGTGCGCCCAGTGACGTCCGGGAGTCCATCGAGCTCGGCCTTGCGGCGCAGGACGCTCGTCACGGTCGTGCCCCCGATCCGCTATCGGTGACGGCGAGCAACTGGACGATGGGCTCGGCCGCAGCGGCGGTGAGCATCCCGCTCGCCAGCGCACGATCCAACGTGATGCGGGCCATCACGAGATAGGCCTCAAGGGTTCCGGAGTCGGCGTCGGCCAAGTCCGCCAGGTGCGCGCGCACGGTGGCGACGTCTCCGCGCGCGACCGGTCCCGTCAGGGCGGTATCGCCCTCGCGAAGCGCGTTGTCGAGTGCCGCTGTCAGCAGCGGACGGGCCAGCCGCGCAGGGTCCTGCACCCCAGCTGCCGCGAGCAGATCCAGCGTCTGCGCGACGAGGGTGACGAGGTGGTTGGCACCGTGCGCGAGCGCGGCGTGATACGTCGTGCGCGCACCTTCGTCGACCCACACGGGTTCGCCGCCCATCTCGACCACGAGCGCCTCCGCGATGGGACGTAAGGCATCGGGGGCCGTCACTCCGAAGGGGCAGTCCTCGAGCCTGTCGAGGTCGAGGCTGGTGCCCGTGAAGGTCATCACCGGGTGGGCAGCGATCGGAAGAGAGCCTGAGAGCGGGCTGAGGGCGGCCAGTCCGTGGTGCCCCGACACGTGCATGACGATCTGCCCTGCATGCACCTGCCCCGCGATATCCCCGACGACCTCCGCGAGCCGGTCATCCGGCACGGTCAGGAGCAGTAGATCGCAGTCATGGGCGACCTCGGCCGGCGTGACAATGGGCACGCCCGGGAGCAGCGCTTCCGCGCGTACGCGCGAAAGGTCGGTGCGCGCAGAGCAAGCGACGACGGGGTGGCCCGTGCGTCTCAGGGCAGCGCCCAGCACGGCTCCGACGCGTCCGGAGCCGATCACGCCCACCCGCAACCGCGGCGGCGGAGTCACCACGTCTGCAGGGTAGAGGCTCGTCATCCGACGTCGGCGCGCAGCCAGTAGTGACCGCCTAGGCCCTTGGCAGCTCTGACGTAGCGGCATTCCATGACGTAGGAGAGTGCCGCGGCGTAGTCGCCCGCGGATACGGCGGCCGGATCCGGGAGTGCGCCAGCCAAGGGGGCCAGTGCATCCGCCTGCCGGGTGACGGTGACCGTCGCCCGGGGCGGACTGGCGGCTGCGCACGAGTCGATGGCCACGTGCGCCGTGAGATTGCGCAAGCCGTCGGGGATCGCGTCCAGGAGCTCGCCGTCCCGATAGGCCCGCAGGGTCAACCTGCGCTCCGATCGAACATGGCCGTAGTCGACCGCGATGATCGTGCCGGCCGCGACGCCGGCGCACAATCTCGACCACGCACGGTCGCGTGCCAGGCCGATCTCCGCTCGCTCTCCCACATCTGCCAAAGGCCACCACGCCGCCAACCACGCCCGTTGATCGTCGGCCACCTCCGGTCCGAGTGCCTGCCCGCCGAAGTCATCGACGAGGACTACTCGGTCGACTCCGCGCGCATCACGTTCAATGACATCTACCGGCACCTCATCGAGCCACTCGTGGGCCATCACCAGGCCCGTCACAGTGTCCGGCAAGTGGGCCGTCGCATCACGTACGTGCCAGTCGATCGCCGCAGGCAGGTCCTGGGGTCGCGGCCGTACGTCGACCCCGGTCCAACGCACGCGCCCGCAAAGACGGGTGCCCTGCAAGGCAGACTCCATCGACCGAAGGAGCGCGCCATCTCCCGCGCCGATGTCAATGACGTCAATAATCGACGGTGAGCCCAGGCGCAGATCGACGTCTGCCAGGAGGGCGAGCATCGCGTCGCGCAGAACGGGCCCAACAGTCGTGCGAAAGTGGCGAGCGGGCTCCTCGCGCAGCCAGAAGCCCCCGGGGCCAAGCGCGGATCGCTCCCACGCTCGCGCCCACGTGGTCGAGGTCACCCGGGCACTGTGGCACATCCGTGCGTGACATGCTGCGGCGGTGACCAAGGACGTGATGGTCGGCGTGGGCGTCGGTGCCAATTCGTGCGACATCGCCCTCGACCTTGGCGACCTGCACCCATCCGGTCACGGGGCCCTTCGGCTCGCCTGCCGCATCGATGACGGCGTCGTGACGAGCGTCGACGTGCAACCTGGCCTCCTGCATCGAGGCACGGAGAAATTGCTGGAAGTGCGCGATTACCGTCAGGCGCTCATGCTGGCGAATCGCCATGACTGGCTAAGCGCAGTGACCTCGGAGGTGGCACTCGCCCTGGCGGTGGAGGGCCTGCTGGGCCTCGAGCCACCGCCGCGCGCCACATGGCTGCGCACCATCCTGTGCGAAGTCAACCGTGCGGCCGCGGCACTCTTGCATGCGGCGGGTGCCGCGGGGCTCCCGCCGCTCGGCCCAACGCCGGCGAGGGTTCCCGGGATGCGCGCACGTGAGGAGCTCCTGCGCTGCCTCGAGTCCATCTCCGGCGGGCGCGTCCACGTGATGATCACCCGCATCGGCGGCCTGGCCAACGATGCGCCCGATGGCTGGTCGGATCAGGTAGCCGCCGCACTCGGGGTCGTGAGCGACGAGCTCCCGGCCCTCCACGAAGCGATCGAGCACACCATTCCGCCCGGCCTTGCCGTCGTGACACGTGATGACGCCGTCGCCTACGGCGTGAGCGGGCCCGTCGCCCGCGCCGCCGGACTGAGGCTCGATGCTCGCGTCGATCAGCCCCACCTGGCCTACCCCGCAGTTGCGCCGTCGATAGCCACGGTGACCGCCGAAGAGGGTGACGCGCTCTCCCGCTACCGCGTCCTGCTCGATCAGCTGGAGGCTGACCTGCCCCTGATTCTCGCCCTCCTGGACGGGCTGCCGGAGGGGCCGGTTGACGTGCCCCTGCCCAAGGTGGTGCGAGCCCCCGAGGGAACGGCGTACTGCGTCGTGGAATCGGCAACGGGGCGCAGCGGGGCGTACGTCGTCTCCGTCGGTGAGACAACGCCATGGCGCGTGCGTCTTAGGACACCGTCGTATGCGCATGCTCAGGCGATGGCGGTGGGGCTGCCCGGAACACCACTAGAGCTCTTGGCGGCCGCCATCGGGTCATTCATGTGCGTGGCCGGGGACACCGACCACTGAGGTCAGCCGCTGGCGTGCCCGTGCTCGCGAAGGTAGGTCGCGAATCGCGCGCGGAGCAGTGCCTCGGTGTCGGGATCCAGCTGCGGCGAGTCGCCGAACATCTGGGTGAACGCCTTGATCGACTCGATGATGGTTCCACCGGTCGAGCCAAGATCACCGCCTTCGCCCTCGATGGCGACCATGCCCGGCATGTGGGAGTAGACGTCAGCGAAGAAGCCGAGGTCGAGCCGGTGTTCGGCCACGTGGAATGCGCGCTTGCGCAACTCGTCGAAGGGCAGATCCTCGAGGGCGGTGGGCTCGCTCATGGTCGCACTGTATCGGTCATTACCTCGCTCAGTCATCGTCGCGGTCGCGCAGCCGGCACATGGACTCCAGCCATACGGCGCCAACGACGAGGACGAGGCACGCGATGACACACGCGATGCAGGCGCTCAAGGACTGCGAGCCGGTCGTCGTGCTCGCAACGGGGATCAGCGCAAGGGCGATGCCGAGGTAGAAGCCGCCGATCACCGCACCGGTGCGTGATGCGGCCATGGCGAGTGCGGCGGTGCGCGCCGCCACCAGTGGTGGCATGCGCGGGGATCGTGGTGGCCGTGCCGCGCCAGCCGAGGGTGGGGAGAGGCTGGTGGCCGCTCGATCCCGCTCGTGCGACACCAGTCGTGGCCGCGACACAACGGCCCAGATGAGCACGGCCACGGCCAGCAGCACGAGCCCGATCGCCGCCGCCCATGGCACCAAGAGGATCCGACCGGCGAATCGCTCGACGAGCTGGACCGCGACCCAGCCGACCGCAAGTCCGATCGCCGCGAGGACGATCAGTGGCACGAGTCGCGTCGGCTTCAACGCACGGCGTCCGGGACCACTAGAGCGACATCAAGCGCGCGCCTGACACCTGAAACGTCAAGTCGGCTGACCACGTCGGCGACGGAACCGACCTCGGGGAGGCGGGCATCGGGGTCGACGTCAAGCCATGGCATGCAGACGAAGGCGCGGGTCGCGGCCCGGGGATGCGGGATCGAGAGGTCGGATCGATCCATGACGACGTCGTCGATCGCCACTATGTCGACGTCGAGGGTGCGCGGACCCCAGCGCACCTCGCGCTCTCGGTGCCAGGCCTCTTCGGCGGCGTGACAGGCGGCGAGTAGGCGAGAGGGGTCAAGCTCTGTTTCCACGACGATGACGGCGTTCAGGAAGTCGTCCTGCTGCGGGCCGCCAACCGGAGCCGTCTCGTAGACGGAGGAGACAGCGATCACCGAGACGCCGTCGGTCGCATCGAGCAGATCGATCGCACCCTGCATTGCCGCGAGCCGGTCACCGAGGTTGGCGCCGAGAGCCAGGACGGCGCGAGAAGGCATCAGCTGGCCCGTCGACGCAAGATGCGGATCACGACGTCGTCTGCTGGCACACCCACCGGCGCCTGGGGCTTGTGCACAGCGATCTCGACCACCTGGACTGCCACATGCGCAAGACACCGTTCGGAGATGCGCTGGGCGAGCGTCTCGATGAGGTCGACCGGGTCACCCGAGAGCTCGGCGTGGACCATCTGGGCGATATCGGCGTAGTTCACCGTGTGGGTGAGATCATCGCTGCTCGCCGCCAGCGAGGTGTCGACACCCAGGCGAATATCGGCGATGAATGGCTGCCCGCGAAGTCGCTCATCAGGCAGCACTCCATGATGGCCGTGCGCGCGGATCCCGATGATCTCGATGATGTCCATCGCTTCACCGGGCTCGAGGGCGCTCATGACGGACCCCGCCAGGCTCGAGCGACCATGACCGCATCGCGACTAGCCGCGACCTCATGCACGCGAACCCCCCAGACTCCCCAGGTGGCGGCAAGGGCGGTCACGGCGTCGCCGGCTGCCTCTCGACCCTCGAGCGGGCGGGGCTGGCCGTCGGGATCGGCGAGGAGTTCCCCGAGGAACCTCTTGCGTGATGCGCCGAGGAGGATCGGCTGACCAAGGGCGCCGAGCGCGTCGAGATCTCGCAGGATCGCCCAGTTGTGCTCCGTGTCTTTGGCGAAGCCAAGTCCCGGGTCGATGGCAACGCGCTTCAGGTCGACACCGGCAGCCTCCAACGCGTGGAGCCGCTGCTCGAGCTCGCGGCACACGTCGCTCACCACGTCGTCATAGACGGCCAGGGATTGCATGATCGTGCTGGGCCCCCGCCAGTGCATCGCGACGCAGGGCACGCTCACCGTTGCGAGGAATGGCAGCATCTCGGGATCCGCCTGCCCTCCGCTGACATCGTTGACCAGGCAGGCACCGAGCGTGACGCATTGCGCGGCAACGCTCGCCCGCATGGTGTCGATGCTGACCGGAATGCCCTCGCCGACGAGCGCCTCAACGACAGGGATGACGCGCGCGATCTCGTCCGCCTCGGGGATGCGCTCGGCACCCGGACGCGTCGACTCCCCGCCGATATCGATGATGTCGGCGCCGGAATCCCGCAGTAGGTGACCGCGCTTAATCGCGTCACCCGGATCGTGCCAGCGACCGCCGTCGGAGAAGGAGTCCGGCGTGACATTGAGGATGCCCATCACGACCGTGCGATCAAGCGCGGCGATCTCGCGGGGCAGCCCGTCCGGATGGCGCACGCTAGCCCCCGAGGAGCGCTATGGCTTCGGCGCGCGTGGCCGGGTTGGCCAGAGCACCGCGGACCGCACTTGTCACCGTGCGCGCACCGGGCTTGCGCACTCCACGCATCGACATGCACATGTGCTCGCATGACAGCACGACGATGGCTCCCCGCGGGCGCAGGATGCGCATCAGCGAGTCGGCCACCTGGGTGGTGAGGCGTTCTTGCACCTGCGGACGCTTAGCAAACACCTCGACAAGGCGAACTAGCTTGGACAGCCCAGTGATGCGACCGTCGTCGCCCGGGATGTAGCCAACATGCGCCACGCCATGGAAGGGCACGAGGTGGTGCTCGCAGGTGCTGAAGACCTCGATGTGCTTGACGATCACGAGTTCGTTGTGACCGATATCGAAGGTGGTGGTGAGGACCTCGTCGGCAGTCACGTGCATGCCCGAGAACATCTCGGCATACGCGCGGGCCACGCGAGCAGGTGTGTCGAGCAATCCATCGCGGTCGGGATCCTCCCCGATGGCCAGCAGCAGTTCGCGGACCGCGCGTTCGGCGCGCTCATGATCGAACGGCTGCACGGCGGGCGGCTCGCTGAGCAGGGAGATCGGATCAATGCCACTGCGGCTCGGCGGGCGATCCAGATCGGAGGTCATCGCGCCTCGGGCTGGTCGGGCCGGCTCGGGATCGGCGGCTCCGTCACGTCACCCGACTCCATGGCTCCGGGCGATGGCGCCCCATCGGGAAGGACGGCGTCGGGGTGATGCCCGTTGGCATGGCCGTTGAGCAGACGCTCAGGAGTCTCGATCGGGCCGCGGATATCGGGCATGCGAAGCGACGAGCCGGTCCACGCGGGCCTCGGCGAGCGCAACCGCAGGTCGGCGAAGACGGCCTCGACCTCCCCCTTATCGAGCGTCTCCTTCTCGAGGAGTTCGAGGACCAGGCGATCGAGTACGTCGCGGTTGGCAACGAGCACCTCGTAGGCCTCCTGATGCGCGGCCTCGATCAGCGTTCGCACTTCTTCGTCGATGGCGGCGGCCACTTCCTCGGAGTAGTCGCGCACATGGCCCATGTCGCGGCCGAGGAACACCTCACCCTGCTCCTGGCCGTAGCGAATGGCTCCCAGGCGCTCGGTCATGCCGTATTGCGTGACCATGGCGCGCGCGAGCGCAGTTGCCTTCTCGATGTCATTGGAGGCACCCGTGGTGGGGTCGTGGAAGATGAGCTCCTCCGCCGCACGGCCGCCCAGCATGTAGGCAAGCTGATTAAGCATCTGGCTGCGCGTGGTCGAGTACTTCTCCTGGTCCGGCAGCACCATGGTGTAGCCCAAAGCACGACCGCGGGGCATGATCGTGATCTTGTGCACGGGGTCGGTGCCAGGCAAGGCCGCAGCAACGAGTGCGTGACCCCCCTCGTGATAGGCCGTGATCTTCTTCTCGTGGTCGTCCATCACGCGGGTGCGCTTCTGCGGGCCGGCAATCACGCGGTCAATGGCCTCATCAAGGGACTCGTCGTCGAGCACCGTCTTGTTGGCCCGGGCGGTGAGGAGGGCAGCCTCGTTGAGCACATTGGCAAGGTCGGCACCCGTGAAGCCCGGCGTACGCCGTGCCACCGCGCGCAGGTCGACGTCGTCGGCAATGGGCTTGCCGCGGGCATGCACCTGCAGGATCGCGTAGCGGCCCTCGAGGTCGGGTCGCTCGACCGCGATCTGGCGGTCGAAGCGCCCTGGGCGAAGCAGCGCGGGGTCGAGGATGTCGGGCCGATTGGTGGCCGCGATGAGGATGACACCAGACGACACGTCGAAGCCGTCCATCTCGACGAGCATTTGATTGAGCGTCTGCTCGCGCTCGTCGTGTCCGCCTCCGAGCCCCGCTCCGCGATGGCGGCCAACCGCATCGATCTCGTCGACGAAGATGATGGCCGGGGCGTTGTTTTTGGCCTGCTCGAAGAGATCGCGGACGCGACTCGCGCCGACGCCGACGAACATCTCGACGAAGTCCGACCCGGAGATCGAGAAGAAGGGGACGCCGGCCTCGCCGGCGACGGCGCGCGCTAGCAGGGTCTTGCCCGTGCCCGGAGGCCCGTAGAGGAGAACGCCCTTGGGGATCTTGGCGCCTACCGCCTGGAACTTTGCCGGCTCGGAGAGGAACTCCTTGATCTCCTGCAACTCCTCGACGGCCTCGTCAGCGCCGGCGACGTCGGCAAACGTGGTCTGGGGCATGTCCTTGTTGACAACCTTGGCCTTTGACTTACCGAAGCTCATGATGCGCGAGCCACCCTGCATCTGGTTCATGAAGAAGAAGAGCAGCAGGATGATCAGGGCGAAGGGCAGCAGCGTGAAGAGCAGGCCGAGGAAGAGGTTTTCCTGCGGCACGACGATGTTGTAGCCACCGGTGAGCTGCCCGGCGTCGACCTTCTCCTGGAGGAGGTTTTGGAGCTCGACACCCTGCCCGGAGACATAGTGGGAGGTGACGACCGAGCCGTCCTTGAGGGTGAGTTCGAGCACCTGGTCGCGATCGGTGATCACCGCGGATTCGACCTGGTTGCCCTGGATGTCGGCGACCGCCTGGCTGGAGTCGATCTGCTGCGGGCCGCCGATGTTGCTCAGCAGGCTGGAGCCCAGGAGCACCAGCAGGACGGCCATGAGGATCCAAAAGAGCGGACCGCGGAAGAACCTCTTCGCGTTCATGGCGCTTCTCCTGGATCGGCGTGGGGCGGATGCCCGCTTAGGAGGGTCAACCTCCGGGCGGACCGGGGGATTCCCGTCCTCAGACGGTACACCGGACCGGGGCGTTCCCTCCTGGTCGAGCCCGGGGCTATCCCCCGTAGACGCGGGCATCGAGCACGCAGATCTCCCGGAGATTGCGGTAGCGCTCGTCGTAGTCCAAGCCGTAGCCGACGACGAAGACGCTCGGTATGTCGAAACCGACGTAGCGAAGGGCCACCGGCACCTGGATCGCATCGGGCTTGCGCAGCAGTGAGAAGACCTCGACCGAGGCCGCCCCTCGCGACCCGAGGTTAGCCAGCAGCCACGACAGGGTCAGACCGGTGTCGACAATGTCTTCGACCACCAGCACGTGGCGTCCGGCGACGTCTGTGTCGAGATCCTTCAGGATGCGGACCACGCCCGACGACTGGGTGCCCGAGCCGTAGGACGACACGGCCATCCAGTCCATGTGGACGTGCGACTTGATGTGACGGGCGAAGTCAGCCATGACCATCGTTGCGCCCTTGAGCACGCCCACGAGGAGCAGATCTCGCCCGGCGTAATCGGCATCGACTTCGACCGCGACCTCTTCGAGGCGCTCTTGGATCTGGCTTTCGGTGAACAGGACGCGGGTGATCTCCGACGGGACGTGATTGGCGTGCACGCTCACTCCTCGGGGGCTCGTTGGGCGGTGCGGTCTCGTCGCTCCCTTACCGAATCGACGCGTCCGAGCGTCAGCCTGTCATACGCGCGCCACGCTCCGACATTGGCGGGCAGGTCGACAGCCCCCTGCCCGTGCCAGTCGGAGACCAACGCTTCGACGCGATCGACGTGCGTGAGCGTCAAGTCACCTGGCGGCACGCCGACGCGCACCGCCGCCTGCCGCAGCAGCCGTGTGCGGACCGCCCTTGGCAGCGAGGCAAGCGCTTTCGCATCGAAGGCCAGGCCGTCGACCACCTCGATCAGCAGGTGGGCCAGCGCGTTGTCGGCAAGGTCATCCAGGGCATCGGCGTCATCATGGAGAAGTCGCGCTGAGCGAGCCAGTCCGTCGACGACGTCGGGGCCGAGTGCATCGACGAGCGCTGGCAGCGCCGTGCGCCGGACGCGGACGCGGGCGAACCCCGGATCGGCGTTGTGCGGATCGTCCCAGGCCAGCTCACCGCCAAGGCTGGCTCGGACTACTGACCGCGGTAGGTCCAGGAGCGGCCTGCGCCAAAGTCCGTCGACGGGCGCCATTGCACCGAGGGATCGCGCCCCGGAGCCGCGAGCGAGCCTCAAGAGCACGGTCTCGGCCTGGTCGTCGCGGGTATGCGCCAGCAGGATCGCCGCGCACTTCATGCGTTGGGCCGCTGCCACCAAGGCCGACCGGCGCGCATCTCGCGCCGCTGACTCCAGGCCCCCGCTTCCGGCGCCGCGCACCACCTCGACACGAACGATCTCCACCGGTTCGAGCCCAGCGCGCAGGCATGCATCGGCCGCGACGCGCGCCACCTCGGCCGAGTCGTCCTGCAACCCGTGATCGACGACGACCGCACACGTGGGCCGGTGCGTCGACCGACGTTCGTCGGCGGCGGCCAGCGCCAACGCCAGCGAATCGGCTCCCCCGGAGCAGGCGATGAGCACCGGCGCATTGACGTCGAGGCCGGCGAGCGATGCACGCAGGGCGCGGCGTACGGCGAGGCGCTCCTCGGTCATCCGTGCACCCGGCGTACCCACCGCTCCGGCTCGTGGATCTCCTCGGGAAGCGGGAGCGTGTCGGGCGAGGTCCACACCGCGTTGAAGCCCGACATGCCCACGCGATCGACGACGCCCTCGACGAAGGCTGCGCCATCGGTATATTGCCGGAGCTTGGCGTCGAGGCCGAGGAGTCGTCGCAAAGCGCCGTCCAGCGTGCCCGCCTCGTGGCGCCGCTTTTGGAATCGGGCCCTGATGACATCGACCGAAGGGACGACTCGAGGGCCCACGGCATCCATCACCAAGTCGGCGTGACCTTCGAGCAGCGACATCAGCGCGGTGAGCCGATCCAGCACGGCGCGTTGCTCAGGTGTCTGCACGAGGTCGAACAGGCCACCTGTCCCGCGCTGGCCTGAGCGCAGGCCCGACACGGCACGCGAGATGGCGCTGCTCGCGTTGAGGTCGGCGGCCTTGAGGTAGGCGTGGACTTCTGCCGTGAAGTGGCCGGAAAGCCACGGCACCGCGCCAAACTGCACGCGATGCGTCTCTTCGTGCAGGCACACCCAGAGCCGGAAGTCAGTGGGGTCGACTCCGAGCTGGGTCTCCGCATGCACGATGTTGGGTGCGACGAGTAGCAGCCGGCCCTGGCCACCGAACGCTTCGAACTGACCCAGCACCTTGCTGGAGAGCCACGACAGCACGATCCCCATCTGCACAGCGGTGACGCGCGAGCCGATCACCTGGGCAACGGGACTCGGCTCGCGATCGCGCATAAGATGCGCGACGGGCTCGATAGCCGTGCGGAACTGCTCGATGTTGGAGGAGATCCACTCGGGCCGCCCTACCACGACGGATCGGTGCTCCTCGAAGGGAGCCGACAGGCCGGTGACGTCGTGGACGGGCTCGACGGCGCGCTCGCTCGCACGGCGCAACTGGCGGACAACGGTGTCGACGTCCTCGCGCGAGGCCTGCGGGCCCGCCGGTGCGAATCGAAAGCCGGTGGCCCGGGCGAGCTGCCAGTCGACGAGGTCGGTCACCCCTTGACTGTACGTCGCCCCGCTAGCCGGAGCAGGAGCACTCTGCCAGCGCTGCCGCGGCGCGGTCGAGGGCCGCGCGAGACAGTTCGACATCGACGGCCTCATCGGCCATGAACGCGAATGCCAGAAGACGACCGTCGGCGTCGACGACCGTGCCCGCCAGCGTTGACACCCCGATCAGCGTGCCGGTTTTCGCGCGCACAACGCCGGCTCCCGAAGCGGAGTCCGGATCGAGGAATCGGTCGTTCAAGGTGCCGGTGAGCCCGGCGATGGGCAAGCCGGTGATGATCGGCCAACTCCACGCGGGACTCGCATCGCCGGCGACGGTGGCGATCACCGAGGCGAGGGTCAGGGGTGAAGCCCGATCCTCGTAGGACAGCCCGCTGCCATCGACCGAGACGAGTCCGCTCACGGGTACGCCCAGTGACGTGAGTGCCTGCTTGGTCGCCTGACCACCGGACTCGAAGGTCCCCGTGCCGGTCAACTGGGCACCAGCGAGATGCGCGAGCTGCTCGGACATGTCGTTGTCCGACTCGGTCAGCATGGTCTCGACCATGGTCGCGAGCGGGATCGACGCGGTCTCGGCGATGACGCTGCCGACCGACGTACCCGGTTCGGGACCGTCGATGGCCAGGCCTCGCTGGGTCAGCAGCTGCGCGAACACGCCCGCGGCGGCCAGCGCCGGATCGCTATTGCGGGCGTCCATGCCGGGCACGCGTGCCCGATTGACAATGAGCGCCGACACGGGCGCGGCGACGCCGAGCTTGGGATACGACGAGTCCCATCCGGGACCGAGAGCGGGCCCGCTGAAGAGCGACGTGTCGTAGCGCAGGGTGATCGTCTCCTTGTCAGTAACTTCGCCGACCACCTGGCTGGCGAGAGCATCAAGCGACGACCCTTCCGCGGCCACGGAGGCGAGAGTGGGATCGCCAGCTCCCACGAGGGTGAGCACCGAGGTCGATGGATCCCATGTGACGGTGGTCGTGATGCGGTGATCAGGGCCGAGCGCACTGAGGATGGAAACAGCGGTGAAGACCTTTTCGTTGGACGCGGTGGATCGTGCTTGCTCTCCGGTCTGGTCGAACACCACCTCCCCCGTCGACACGTCGATGACGACGGCACCCACCGACGGGCCGAGCACGTCATCGGACAGCGGGCCCTCGAGCGCGGCGGCAACGTATGCGGGCAGCGGCACTGTGCTGGCGGTGGTGCTGGCGGGCGGAAGCACCGGACCGGCAGGTCCAAAGATTCCGGCGGCCGACGCTGGCATCGCCAGGGCGCCCACGACCACGAGGGATCCCAGAATCACCGAAGGCGTACGCCTATCCCGCCACCGAGCGCCCAGCACGTAGGGAACACTAGGCCAGTCAGCCCTCGGAGGAGGCCCCGTGACATCCGCGCCCCTGGAACTTGACGTCACCATCGAGATCCCCGCTGGCAGTCGCAATGGATACGAGATGGACCACAAGACGGGCCGCATCAGGCTCGACCGCATGCTCTTCACCCCCACCCGCTATCCGCACGACTATGGATTCGTGGACGACACCTTCGGGCTGGACGGCGATCCGCTCGATGCGCTCGTCCTCGTGCAAGAACCGACATTCCCCGGCATCGTCATCCGCTGCCCTACTGTCAGGATGTTTCGCATGACCGACGAAGCCGATGGCGATGACAGCCTGCTGTGCGTGCCGCTCATCGACCCACGCCTCGATCAGCTCCGCGACATCTGCCACGTGGCCGAGTTCGATCGACTGCAGATCCAGCACTTCTTCGAGGTCTACAAGGACCTCGGGCCCGGCAAGTCCGTCGAGGGCGCGACCTGGGTCGGACGCGAGGAGGCCGAACAGGAGATCCGCGAGTCCTGGGAGCGCTACGACAAAACGGAGAAGTAGTGCCACGCTCCGGCGACGGGTGGATCACGCTGGCCAGTGGTCGCGTGATGTGGGGGCGCTACGGCGCCGCCGGCATGCTGCTGTGCCATCGCGATGACGATGACGTCGATCGGCTGCTCCTTGCGCGCCGGGCCCACTGGGTGCACGGCGGCAATGGCCTGTGGTCCGTGCCCGGCGGCGCGATCGATGCCGAGGAGACGCCGGTCGAGGCGGCCCTTCGTGAATTCGACGAGGAGATCGGCGCGATTCCGCCAGGTTGGCGCCTCGCGGGCATCCACGAGGTGGTCGTCGAGCTCGGGGTCTGGAGTTATCACACGTGCTGCGCGTTCGTCGACGAGCGCCCGCACTATGACGCCACCTTGTCATTGGAGAACGATGAGGCGCAATGGTGGCCGATAGACGACCTCGACAGCATCCCGCTCTTCGGGCCGTTCGAGGAGGCGCTACCCGATCTGATCCGGATCCTGGGCGAGGGTCGCTAGCGAGCAGCTAACTCGGCAAGGGCCACGTGCTCGATGACGGGTGCGTAGTCGCCCATGGTGCTGGAAGCTGGCTGGCCGAGTGCGACCTTGTCGATGCCATAGGCGAAGGACTTCGACGGGAGAATATTGCGCACGATCAGGAAGGCATTGGGCAGTGGTTCGCTCACACCGGGGTCGGCCCAGTCCAGGAAGGTCACTCCCGGATACGCCGTGCGATCGGCCACCTGACCAGGGCCGACGATGGCGATGGTGTAGTAGCCATCGGTGAGCGCGATCTCGCGATCGCTCGCGCAGTCGACGACCGGAAGCGGCGGCACGTTGATGTTTTGGCAGAGCGACCAGTAGCGCACGTCCTTTCGCACAGCTGGGGCCTTGCCGCGCACGACCAGGATCGTGGACGGGTCGTAGGGCACGTCGGCAGCGAGGTATGACGTGTCGTAGCTCGGATAGAGGCGCCCACCGGGCGCCCTGACGAAGTAGTAGCTCGGCACTCCTTCGGCCTTGTCGAGGATCGGTACTTCGTCGGGTGGCCGTATCTGCTTGCCCGCGCAGGGCTTGAGCCGCTCAGTGCGAATTCCCTGCGCGCCGTTGTCGTGATGCAAGGTCACCGTGGGGAGCGGGCCTCCCGTGTATCCGGCCACCTCGGAGAGGTAGACGCGATACATGATGATCGTGACGTTTTTGAAGGACGGCGACTGACCAGCGGCCGGCAGCGGAGCGGCCTGCAGCGAGTTTGGGTCCTTGGCGTTCTGCTTCGGGCTCACGGTGACGGTCCAGGAGCCGCCCTTGGCTCGCTTGACGGTCACGTCGTTCACCTGGTCGATGACCTCGCGGTCTTCGTAGTTGTAGGTCGTGATCGACCAGTAGCGGGCCTTGGGATCGCGGCCGGTGATGACGACTTTCTCCTTGGGGCCGATGACGACGGCCTGGTTGATATAGGCGGCATTGGTGTCGGGCCAGGCGTAGTTGGCGCCCTTGGGATAGACGATCGGCCAGGCGCAGCGACGGTCGGCGTCAGCGGGCAGCACTCCCACCGACTGCACGGCCGGTGCGGTCAGCAGGCCCATCACGACCGAACCCGCGGCAACGGCGGCGGCTAGCAGGGGTCGGCTCACGGGCATCCACCGAAGGTAGTGCGATGACACCCCGCGTTGCACGACGTCAGGTGCGTCGGGCGAGCACCAGGAGCACGGCGTAGACAAGCACGAAGACGAGCCCCACGCCCAGGAGTGCCCACCTCACGAGGGTCCACTCACCCGGCAGGGTCACCGTGAGGATGGTCATCAGGCCGCCCGCCACGATCATGACGGCACCGGCGCCCAGCACCGGGTGATTGCCGGCCCGACGTACCAGCCACATCTGGCCGGCGAGGCCAATCAGGGCGGCGCCCAGCATGCGCAGGCACCAGTCGACAGCGTCGGTCGACTCAAATCCGATCCAGCCCGCGAAGGCGCTGGGGAGCACCAGCAGGAGCAGGCCGGTGACGACGAAGAACGCGGCGCCCACGCTCAGGACCAGGCGAATGATCCGGGCCGACGCCGCCACCCCGCCGATATCGCGGAGATCAGCTTCGGTCATGCCCTGACAGTAGGGCGTCCACCCCCGTGTTGAGTGGCACCTGGCGCATCAGGTCGTCGACGCGTCGCCGGCGAGCAGCTCCTGAGGCAGGATCGTCAGCGTGTAGCCCTCATCGCTCGGAGTGAGGAGCCAAAAGAGGTCGAATCGATCCTCGGGCCATGCCTCCGGCACATCAACGTCGCTCACGAGCGGGAAGGCCTTGGTCAGCGTCGGGATATGGCCGTGGTCCCACACGATGAGCGTCGGCACGCCCGCGGCGACGACCTCCTTCACGAGCTTCGCCTCATCACCGCGACCGAGGTGGGAGAGCATGTGGAGCTGGAGGCGATCGGCGACGACATGGGCGGTCAGGCGCGGACGATCGCTCTCGTGATGAGCGTCCGTGCCGGTCGCGTAGACGGCCTCAGGCTTGGGCAGGACGTCTCCGGCGCCTCCCGCGTGGGCCATGCGCACGGCAAGGGCACCCGAACGAGACCACCCGCGCGGAGTAAGGCCGCGCCCGCTCGGTGAGCCGTGGTGATCCACACCGTGCGGCCCGCCGGACTCGGGCTTCTCCGCATGACGGACGATCACGACGGTGGGGTACATGCTCATGAGCCAGTCTGCGCCAACGAGATCTCAGCAAGAAAAGACGAAGTAAGGTGATCGATCAGGGCATCGCGCGACACCGTCGCACAATCCCATGCAATCACGGTTTCCTCCATCCCCACGAGCCATCCGCGCACGACCAGGCAGGTGAGCGGGGAGGCATCCGACGTTGCCGCTGCGTCGAGCCACCGTGGCACGAGGGCATCACGGGTGTCGGCGATCAGGTCGACGATGCGCTGGTCGCCGCCGCCCGCTCCCCGCACGAGCGCCGTGTAGCTCATGCGATTGCGCTCGACCAGCCGGACGAAGCCGTCCACCAGGGTGCGAATGCGCTCGACCGGCCCGAGACCCTCCGGCAGGCGCGGCGGACGGAGCAGTCGCTGGCCCATGGTGGAGACGACCGCGAAGTAGAAGTCCGCCTTCGTCGGGAAGTAATGGAAGAGCAGCGTTCGCGAGATACCCGCGGCAGCGGCCACTTCGTCGAGCGGCAATTCATGGATGGGCCGGGACTGAAGGAGTTCCCAGCCGACCTCGATGAGTTGCGCGCGACGAGCATCCGCCGACATGCGCGTGGTGAGCCCCGAGGATCCCGGAGATCCGGCCGGACCGTTGCTGTCGGGCCTGGCGGGGCTCGCCACGTCAGGAGTAGCGGCCACCCGACTCTGCCAACGCCACGAGCGAGGGAGGCGGCGAGAAACGGTCGCCGTAGGTCGCCGCGAGCTCGCGTGCACGAGCAACGAATCCGGCCAGACCACCCTCGTAGCCGTTGATGTATTGCAGGACGCCGCCGGTCCACGGCGGAAAGCCGATGCCGAATATGGAGCCGATGTTGGCCTCCGGCACCGAACGCAGCACGCCCTCGTTATAGCACTTGACCGACTCGATGGCCTCGGCGAAGAGCATCCGCTCCTGCATCTCATCGAAGGGCATGTCGAGGTTGTCGCCGCCGAAGTGCTCCACGAGGCCGTCCCACAGGCCCAGTCGCTTGCCCTCCGCGTATTCGTAGAAGCCAGCCCCAGCGGCACGACCACCACGGTCGAAGTCGACGACCATGCGGTCGATCACGGGGTAGGACGGATGGTCGGGGAACGACTCGCCGGCGGCCTCCATGGCGATGCGACCCTCCTCGCGGATGCGACGTCCGAGGGTCAGGCTCACCTCGTCGAAGAGCGCGAGCGGACCTGTGGGATAGCCGGACTGCAGCGCGGCCTGCTCGATCGACGGTGCGGGCACGCCCTCGGCGAGCATGGCCACGGCCTCGCCCATGAACGTGCCGATCACGCGACTTGTGAAGAAACCGCGGCTGTCGTTGACCACGATGGGCGTCTTCTTGATGATCGCCGCTATGTCGAGGGCCTTGGCGATTGCGGCGTCGGATGTCTTCTCACCGACCACGATCTCCAGAAGCGGCATCTTGTCGACCGGTGAGAAGAAGTGCATGCCGATGAAGTCGTCGGGGCGCTTGACGCCCTCCGCCAGTCCGGTGATGGGCAGCGTCGATGTGTTGGAGGCGAGTAGGGCATCGTCGGCGACGACGTGCTCGATGCGGCCGAAGGTCTCGTGCTTGAGGGCCTGGTTTTCGAAGACGGCCTCGATGACGAAGTCGGCCCCCTTGGCCAGGTCGAGCGAGTCGCTCGGCGTAATGCGCGCCAGCACCTCGTCGCGTGCGGCCTCGGTCATCTTGCCGCGCGAGACTGCCTTGTCGAGCAGGCCCTGGGAGTAGGCCTTGCCCTTCTCGGCTGCTTCCGTCGTGGTATCGACGAGGACGACCTCGATGCCATTGCGCGCGCAGACGTAGGCGATGCCCGCGCCCATCATCCCGGCGCCCATGATGAGGCCCTTGGTCGGCTCATAGGGGGCATAACCCTCTGGTCGCGCACCACCCTTGGTGATGTGCTGCAGGTCGAAGAAGAACGCCTGCGTCATGTTCTTGGCGACCTGACCGGTGGCCAGGCTGATGAAGTAGCGCGTCTCGATCTTCTCGGCGTTGGCGAAGTCGACCTGCGCCCCCTCGACGGCAGCGGCCATAATCGCCAGCGGCGCTGGCATCGGGGCGCCCTTGATCTGCTTGCGCAGGTTGGCCGGGAAAGCAGGCAGCATCGCTGCGAGCTTCGGATTGGATGGCGCGCCACCGGGAATCTTGTAACCGGGCGCATCCCACGGCTGCACGGCCTCGGGATGCTCGAGCAACCACCGCTTAGCCGCCGCGAGCATCTCCTCGGGCGTGGACGCAACCTCGTCGACGAGGCCGACCTCAAGGGCGGCCGCAGGCTTGCGCCGCTGGCCCTGCAGCAGCACCTCCATGAGCGCCTTGGCCAGGCCGAACATGCGCGTCGTGCGTACGACTCCACCGGCACCGGGAAGCAGTCCGAGGCTCACCTCGGGCAGGCCGATCTCACTGCCCTTGGCATCGAGGGCGACGCGATAGTGGCAGGCCAGCGCAATCTCGAGGCCGCCGCCGAGCGCGGCGCCGTTGACGGCGGCGGCGACCGGCTTGCCCAAGGTCTCGAGTCGGCGGAAGAGGCCCTTCAGTCGCGCGCTCTCGGCATCGAGCCGCGGGACATCAGCATCGGTGGCCTGGATGATGAGGTTGAGGTCAGCGCCCGCGAAGAAGGTCTTCTTCGCACTGGTGACGATGACCCCAGCGATGTCGTCCTTCTCCGCGTCGAGGCGAGTGAGTGTCGCCTCCAGCGAGTTGACGAACGTGTCGTTGAGGGTGTTGGCGTTGGCCCCGGGATCGTCCATCGTCAGGGTGACGACGTTGTCGGCATCCTTCTCCCAGCAAAACATGTTGTCGCTCACGTGATGCTCCCTCAGACCCGCTCGATGATGGTGGCAATGCCCATGCCGCCGCCGATGCACAGCGTGATGAGCCCGTAGCGACCGCCGATGCGATCGAGCTCGTCCATGACGGCGCCGGTGATCATGGCTCCGGTGGCGCCGATCGGATGGCCCATGGCGATGGCCCCGCCATTGACGTTGACCTGCTCGATGTCGAGGTTGAAGTCCTTCATCCACTTCAGCACGACGGAGGCGAAGGCCTCGTTGAGCTCCCACACATCAATGTCCGCCGGCGTCAGCCCGGCGGCGGCGAGGACCTTATTCGTCGCGGGGGTCGGCCCGGTGAGCATGATCGTGGGATCAGCCCCGGAAACCGCGGTGGCCACGACGCGGGCACGCGGGGTGAGGCCCGCCGCCTTGCCCGCAGCCTCACTGCCGACGAGCGTCAGCGCAGCACCGTCGACGATGCCGGAGGAGTTACCCGGAGTGTGGACGTGGTCGATGCGCTCCACCCAGTGGTACTTCTGCAGCGCCACCGCATCGAAGCCACCCATGTCGCCCATGGCTGCGAACGACGGGTTGAGCTTGCTCAGCGACTCCACGGTGGTCCCGGGGCGCATGAACTCGTCGTGATCGAGGATGACGGCGCCATTGATGTCCCTCACAGGCACGACCGACTTGGCGAAGCGGCCACCTGACCAGGCAGCGGCGGCGCGCTCCTGCGAGCGCACGGCGTACGCATCGACGTCATCGCGGGAGAAGCCCTCGATGGTTGCGATGAGGTCGGCACTGATGCCCTGCGGCACGAAGTAGGAGTTGTACGCCGTCTCCGGGTCCATCGCCCACGGGCCGCCGTCGCTGCCCATCGGCACGCGGCTCATCGACTCGACACCACCGGCCAGCAGCATCTGATCCCACCCCGCGCGCACCTTCTGCGCAGCGAGGTTGATGGCTTCCAGGCCCGAGGAGCAGTAGCGATTGATCTGCATGCCCGCGACGGTGTCGGGCAAGCCGGCGGCGATGGCCGCGGTCTTGGCGATATCGGCGCCCTGATCGCCCAGCGGAGTGAGGCAGCCGAGGATGAGGTCGTCAATCTGATTGGGGTCGAGTCCGGGATGGCGGGCCTGCATCTCGTCGATGAGCCCGGTCACCAGCGACACCGGCTTCACGCTGTGCAGCGAGCCGTTGGCCTTGCCGCGCCCGCGCGGGGTGCGAATCGCTTCGTAGATATATGCCTCGGTCATGGGAGCCTCCTGCCGTTCGAGCGTGGCCGCCGACGACCCCGCCGAGTTGAGCAACCGTCAATAAGGCTACTCGCCGGCAACTCTCCCCGCAAGGGCCCCTCCCCCATTTGTCCCTGTGGACAGAGCAACGGGAGGCGGCCAGCCCACCGCACACGGGCGCGGGGTGCTGGCCCGCCATCATGGACCCGTGGACCCCCGGCGAATCGGCCTCCTCGGAGGGGAGTCAAGCGGCAAGACCACCCTCGCCATGGGGCTGGCTGATGCCCTGCCCGCATTCGTGGCCGAGGAGTACCTGCGCGACTTCGTCCGCGACTTCGGTCGGGTGCCCACGCTTGCCGATCAGGAGGGCATCTTCCTGACTCAGCAGATGACGGTCAGCACCGTGGAGCGTGCAGCGGAGTATGCCGATACGCCGTGGGTCATCGCCGATCCCCTGCCTCTCATGACGGCCGTCTACAGCATCGTGTACTTCGAAGACGACTCACTGCTCGCTGCCGGTATCGCCGACGCATCGACCTACGACGCGGTGCTCTGGTGCGCCCCGGACTTCGCGTGGGTCAACGACGAGGGCGTACGCGACAGCGTGGAACACCGAGACCAGGCAGACAACGTCATCGCCGAGAACATCGCCCCCGTCCTGCCTCTAATCCATGTCAGCGGTACGCCACTGGAGCGAGTCACCTCGTCGCTCGAGGCACTCAAACACTGGCGGCCGCGCGCCAGACTCGACTCACCAGGGGTACGCCAGGGCGATACGCGAGGTGCACGTGGGAGGGGGCGCCCAGGCCAATGATGTCGGCGCGCCTTCCCGGTGCGATGACACCGACGTCGTCGCGCTGCAGCGACGCTGCGCCTCCTGCTGTCGCCGCCCACACCGCCTCGGCAGGTGACAGCCCCATCTCGCGCACAGCGAGCGCCACCATGAGCGGCATGGAGGTGGTGTACGACGACCCGGGATTGCAGTCCGAGGCGATCGCGACGGTGACGCCCGCATCCAAGAGCCGACGCGCGGGGGCGTAGGTCGAGCGCGTGGAGAACTCCGCGCCCGGCACGAGCGTCGCCACCGTGCCGGAACTCGCCAGCGCCTCGATGTCGTCATCACCCAGGTGCGTGCAGTGGTCGACGGACGCAGCGCCCATCTCGACCGCGAGGCGCACCCCGGCGCCCTGCGTGAGTTGATTGGCATGCGCCCGCAGGCCCAACCCCCTTACCTTGGCGGCCTCGAGGATGCGCCGCGCTTGATCGACATCGAAGGCGCCACGCTCGATGAAGACATCCGCCCAGCGTGCGTGGGGTGCGCAGGCGTCGAGCATCGCTCCGCAGACAAGGTCGACGTAGTCGTCCGGGCGGTCGGCGTATTCCGCGGGCACCACGTGGGCGCCGAGGAAGGTCGTCTCGTCGGTCACGGTGCCCGCGGCGACGAGGGAGCGCCGCTCATCCTCGACCGTGAGGCCGTACCCGGACTTCGCCTCGAGGGTCGTGGTGCCCTGGCGAAGGGCCTCGGCCGCCAGGCGAGCGGCATTGGCCGCTAGCTGTTCTTCGCTCGCGGCACGTGTCGCGGCAACCGTCGTGCGGATGCCGCCGGCGGAGTAGGGCGTACCGGTCATGCGCGCATCGAACTCAGCGGCACGGTCGCCCGCGAACACCGGGTGCATGTGGGCGTCGACGAAGCCCGGCAGCACGGCCGCCCCGCCCATGTCGTGGGCGATATCGACGTCGGGGAACTCGGCGGCCAGCCCAATCCAGGCCACGCGACCGTCGACGGCCACCAACGCCGCGTCGCGCACGATGCCCAGCTGCCCTTCCCCGAGGGTCGGGTCGGCGGTGCAGAGCTCGCCGATGTTGGTCCAGCCCACGACGCTCACGAGTCCATCACCTGCCGGATGGTGCGGTCGAGCTCGCGCGCGGTGTCGATCGACGCGTGCGCTCCGTCACGCACGCGCTCCACACCCGCCACGACGACGGTGCGCACATCAGACGCTGTGGCGGCGTAGACGAGCGCGTCGATCGCATTGGCCGCGTCATGACCGGCGAGCCGCACGGCCGAAGTATCGACCTCGATGAAGTCAGCGGGCGCACCCACCGCCAGGCCTGCGTCAGGCAGCCCGAGCGCCGCACTCCCGCCTGTCGTCATGGTGGCCAGGAGTTCCTCGCCCGTGAAAGTGCCGCGGCGCCGACTTCCGAGCCGCTCGTCCATCTCGATGGCGCGTGACTCCTCGAAGGGATCGATCACCGCGTGGCTATCGCTCCCTAGGCACAGGGCAGCACCTGCGTCGCGCAGGGCCGGGATCGGTCCGATGCCATCGGCAAGATCGCGCTCAGTCGTCGCGCACACGCAGACGTGACTGCCGCCGAGGGCGTGCACATCGCTCTCGGTCAGGTGGGTCGCGTGCACGGCCGTGAAGTCTGAGCCGAGCGCACCCGCGTCACGCAGCACCTCCACCGGAGTGAGTCCATAGGCCGTGAGCGACTCGTCGTTCTCGCGCGGCTGCTCCGAGACGTGCCCGTGCAGGGGCACACCGCGATCACGGGCGACCTGGGCGGCCACAGCGATCGCCTCGGGCGGCACCGCGCGCACCGAGTGCACGGCGAGGCCGTGCGTGACGAGACCCGACGCCGAGAGGGCCGCGGTGCGCTCGGCCCATGCCTCCGCCGCGCCGTCGCTGAACCTCACCTGCGTCGCATCGGGCGCCACCCCTGGACCGCCCGCGAGGTAGAGCGTGTCGAGCAAGACGAGACGGATACCCGCATCCTCTGCCGCTGCGGCCAGCGCGTGCGACATCTCGTTGGGGTTGGCGTACGCCGCGCCCCCGGGCGCATGGTGCAGGTAGTGGAAATCCCCCACCGCGGTGTAACCGGCCTGGAGCATCTCGGCGAAGACCGCGCAAGCGAGCAAGCGATAGGTCTCGGGGTCGAGGACAGACGCCGCGGCGTACATCTGATCCCGCCACGACCAGAAGGAGTCGCGCCCGCGATGGGTGCGGCCGCGCAGCACGCGGTGGAAGGCATGCGAGTGGGCATTGACCGTGCCCGGCAGCACGGCGCCATGGAGGGTCCGCGCGTGCCAGGGCATCTCGGCGTCCGGCTCTACTCGAGTGAGGACTCCGTCAGCGGCCTCGAGGACGACGCTGTCGCGCACGATGCCGTCGACGACAGCGCGCGCAGCCCACCAGGTGGTCATCGAGGCAGGGTATCCGCGGTGAGCAGGTCGGCGAGCACGTCTGCCAGGGCTGCACCGCCCGCCTCGCAGTCCGCGTCCTCGGCGTACTCCTGCGGCGAGTGGGAGATGCCGGTGGGATTGCGGACGAAGAGCATGGCGGCGGGCACGCCTGCCTCGGCCAGCACGCCCGCGTCGTGACCGGCGCCCGTGGCGAGCAGGGGCGCACCGCCCAGCCGCGCGGCGAGATCCGCGGACAGGGTGGCATCGAAGTGCTGAGCAGGAGTGCGCGACTCCATCGCGAAGGTCGCGTGCAGGCCCGGGAGGTCGACAAGGTCGCGACCAATGGCCTCAAGCATCGCGTCGAGCGTCGCCTCGTCCTCGGCACGCGCGTCGAGCCAGCCAGTGACTTCTGCGGGGATGGCGTTGACGGCATTGGGCACGGATCGGATCTTGCCCACGGTCGCGCGGGCTGCGTGCGAGGAACTATCTCGCGCGGTTGCCTCGCGATGTGCGATATCGACGAGGCGAGCGAGGCCGAGCATGGGATCGCGACGATCGGACATGCGCGTCGTACCCGCGTGATTGGGCTCGCCCGTGATGTCGATGCGCCAGCGGCCGTGTGGCAGCACCGCCGTGCCGACCGCGATGGGCGCATCCAGGTCGATGAGCCCACGCCCCTGCTCGACGTGGAGCTCGACGAAGGCACCGATGCGCGCGAGCCGCCCCGGTTCCGCTCCGACCGATCCTGGATCACGTCCCGCACGGATGAGCGCGTCGGCAAACGTGACCCCGTGGGCGTCGCGCAGGGCCAGAGCGCGCTCGGGGGCGAGGACACCGGTGGCGAGCCGCGAGCCGATGCAGGCGACGCCGAAGCGACCACCCTCCTCGTCGGTGAAGCAGGCAATGGCAAGAGGGCGTCGAGGCTGTATGCCGCGCCGCTGCAGCTCGGACACCGCGGCCAGGGCGCTGGCGACACCCAACGGCCCATCGAAGTTGCCGCCGTCGGGCACCGAATCGAGGTGCGATCCGGTGATGACGGCGCCCCCGGCAGATGGGTCGCCCCACCACGCCCAGATGTTGCCGTTGCAATCGGTCTCTACATCGAGGCGGAGAGCCGAGGACTGGCCGATGAACCATTCGCGCAGGGCGAGGTCAGGATCGGTCCATGCGAGGCGCCGGTAGCCGCCGGAGGACGGATCGCGTCCGATATGCGCGATCTCCTCGAGCCGTGCGACGACGCTCACGCACCCTCGCGCATCGGCACGCGCACGCCGCGCTCTTCCGCGACTTCCTCGGCCAGCTCGTAGCCCGCGTCGACGTGGCGGATGACGCCCATGCCGGGGTCGTTGGTGAGCACACGAGCGAGCTTCTGCGCGGCGAGTGGCGTGCCGTCGGCGACGCTCACCTGGCCGGCATGCAGCGATCGGCCGATGCCGACGCCGCCGCCGTGGTGGAAGGACACCCAGCTCGCGCCGGAGGCAGTATTGGCGAGCGCGTTGAGGATCGGCCAGTCAGCGATCGCGTCCGAGCCGTCGATCATGCCCTCTGTCTCGCGATACGGGGAGGCCACCGATCCGCAGTCGAGGTGGTCGCGGCCGATGACGATCGGTGCGGAGACCTCTTCGTTGGCGACCATCTCGTTGAATGTCACGCCTGCCTTGTCACGTTCGCCGTAACCGAGCCAGCAGATGCGCGCGGGCAGACCCTGGAAGGCCACGCGCTCCTCCGCCATGGTGATCCACCGGCGCAGGTGGTCGTTGTCGGGGAAAAGGTCGAGCACGGCACGGTCAGTCGCCATGATGTCCTTGGGATCGCCGCTGAGGGCCACCCAGCGGAACGGGCCCTTCCCCTCGCAGAAGAGCGGACGAATGTACGCCGGAATGAAGCCGGGGAACTCGAACGCGCGAGGGAAGCCCCCGAGACGGGCCTCGTCGCGGATGGAGTTGCCGTAGTCGAAGACCTCGGCGCCGCCGTCCATGAAGCCCACCATCGCCTCGACGTGCCTGGCCATCGACACGCGTGCGCGATCGGTGAACTCCTCGGGCTTCTTGGCCGCGTAGTCGGGACCGTCGGCGAGGTCGATCCCCTCGGGGAGGTAGCTCAGCGGGTCATGGGCACTCGTCTGGTCGGTGACGATGTCGATCTCGACGCCGCGGCGCAGCAACTCGGGGAAGACGACTGCGGCGTTGCCGAGGACACCTACCGAGAGAGCGCGGCGCTCCTTCTTCGCCACAGTCACGCGCGCGATGGCGTCATCGAGGTCGTGGGCGACCTCATCAAGGTAGCGATCCTTCACGCGCTTGGCCAGGCGCGTGGGGTCGACGTCGACGACGAGGCACACGCCTTCGTTCATCGTCACGGCGAGTGGCTGAGCACCACCCATGCCGCCGCAGCCCGCGGTGAGAGTGAGGGTGCCGGCGAGCGTGCCGCCGAAGCGCTTGGTCGCGACCGCAGCGAAGGTCTCGTAGGTGCCCTGCAGGATTCCCTGCGTGCCGATGTAGATCCACGATCCGGCCGTCATCTGGCCATACATCGTCAGGCCGAGGTGCTCCAGGCGGCGGAACTCCGGCCAGTTGGCCCAGTCGCCGACGAGATTTGAGTTAGCCATGAGCACGCGTGGTGCCCACTCATGCGTGCGAAAGACACCGACCGGGCGGCCGGACTGCACGAGCATCGTCTCGTCGTCGGCGAGGGTGGTGAGCGTGCGGATCATCGCGTCGAAGGAACCCCAGTCGCGTGCCGCTCGCCCGGTGCCGCCGTAGACGACGAGCTTGTCGGGATGCTCGGCCACCTCGGCGTCGAGGTTGTTCTGCAGCATGCGCAGGGCGGCCTCCTGCGGCCACCCGCGCGCAGTGAGCGTCGTGCCACGCGGAGCGGAGACGGGACGTGCGCCAGGCAGGGCATCCGACATGTCAGTTCTCCAGTGTGTTGAGCGGTCCGGTCACGGTCTCGACCGCGCGTACGACGGATCCGTCGCGCACGAGGGCGGTGGCGGCAGCGATCTCGGGGGCGAGGTAGCGGTCGGGGCCGGGGCCCTCGACATTGCGACGCAGGAGTGCGACGACCGCGGCCGTCGCATCGGCGGGCGACAGGGGCGAGCGTAGGTCGAGGGCGCGGGCAGCGGTGAGGATCTCGATGGCGAGCACCTGGGCGAGGCCGTCAACTGCTTGGCGAAGCTTGCGGGCCGCCGACCAGCCCATGGAGACGTGGTCCTCCTGCATGGCGCTGGAGGGGATCGAGTCGACGCTGGCGGGGACGGCGAGCCGCTTGAGCTCGTGCACGATTCCCGCGGCGGTGTACTGCGCGATCATGTGGCCGCTGTCGACGCCGACCTCGTGCGCTAGGAAGGGGGGCAGGCCGTGATTGCGGTGGCGGTCAAGCATGCGATCGGTGCGACGTTCGCTCATGTTGGCGACGTCGGCGACCGGGATAGCGAGGAAGTCCAGAGCGTAGGCGATGGGCGCACCGTGGAAGTTGCCGTTGCTCTCCACGCGCCCGTCGAGCGTGACCACGGGGTTGTCGATGGCGGCAGCGAGTTCGCGTCGCGCGACGACAGCGCAGTAGTCCGTGGTGTCACGCGCAGCGCCGTTCACCTGCGGGGCGCAGCGCAGGGAGTAGGCGTCCTGTACCCGGGTGTCCTTGGGGCCCGCATGGCTGGTGACGACGGGCGAGTCCCTCAGCACCTTGCGCATGTTGGCGGCGCTGAGCCGCTGACCGGGGTGCGGACGCAACTGCTGGAGATCGTCGGCCAGCACCCGGTCGGTGCCCAGGAGCGCCTCGATGCTCATGGCCGCCGCGATATCCGCGGTCGTGATGAGGATCTCCAGGTCGGCCAGGGCGAGCGCGAGCATGCCGAGCATGCCGTCGGTGCCGTTGATAAGGGCGAGGCCCTCCTTCTCGGCCAACCGCACGGGCGCGAGCCCCGCGGCCGCGAGCGCATCGGCGGCCGAGACCTTCTCCCCCGCGCTGTTGCGCACCTCGCCTTCGCCCATGAGCGCTAGCGCGATGTGCGATAGCGGCGCGAGATCACCGGAACAGCCAAGAGAGCCGTGCTCGCAGATGATCGGGCTGATGCCTGCGTTGAGCATCGCGGCGTAAGCCTCTGCGGTCGCGGGTCGCACGCCGGTGCGTCCCGTTGCCAGGGTGTGCAGGCGTAGCAACATGGTGGCGCGCACGACCTCGTCTTCGACCTCCGGGCCACTGCCCGCCGCGTGGGAACGGATGAGCGACTCCTGCAGGTGCGCACGCGACTCAGCTGGGATGTGCACGGTGGCGAGCGCACCGAACCCGGTGGAGATGCCGTACGCCGGCGCCGTGGACTCGGCCAGCCCTTCGACGACCTGGCGGCTGCGGGCCATCTCGGCCAGCGCCTCATCCGTGAGTCGCAGCGACTGACGGCGACGGGCAACAGCTACGACCTCGGCAAGGGTAAGCGGCTGGGGCCCCACGTCGATCGCCATGGCCACATCCCATCTCATCGCCCAGATGCACCGAACCCGGCCCCGGCACCACCGGTCGACGGCTACCGTCTCAGGCATGGGGCTTCGAGCCTGCGTGACACGCGGCCTCAGATGCACGGCGTCTGCCGTCACGGTGTGCATGGTCACTGCTGCGCCCGTCGCCGCGATGCCCGACTCACAACCATCGGGTCCTTCCCGCGTCGCCGTGTGGCAGGGGGCGATGGCCGGCCCGCAGGGCACATCTCCCGACGCGACCATTCGACAGCTTCTGATGGTGTCGACGGACGCGTCCAGCATCCGGGTGCGCTTCAGCAATCACTTCGGCGCGACTCCCCTGACGATTCGCCAGGCATGGGCCGGTCTGCCCGTCGCGAGTAGCACGGCTCGACTCGTCGGCGACTCCAACGTGCGCGTGACCTTCGACGGGCGGGGCACCGTCACGATCCCCGCCGGCAAGCATGAGTGGAGTGATCCCATCAGGATTCGCGTCACGGCTGGCGACCAGGTGGCGCTCAGCATCTACGCGCCACGGGCGGCCATCACGAGCAAGAACTTCTTCGCCTATGCCTACGCGGCCCCGGGGATGTACATCAGCACGCCCGGTAATCACGCGCGCGAGGAGTCGGGCCGCTCCTTCCCTGCCCTGACCGTTGACGACACGGACTATCCGCTGCAAAGCGTCGGCTACCACCCGGGACAGGTGTGGTGGACCGATGTCCTCACAGGCCGGAGCAACTCCCGCGGCACCGTCGTCGTCATCGGCGACTCCGTCAGCGACGGTTGGATGGCCTACGGCCCACCCGGACAGCGCTGGACCGACGTACTCGCCACGCGTCTGAATGCCCTGCCCGCTGGCAAACGCCTCTCGGTCACCAATGCCGCCATCTCCGGCAACACCGTGAGCAACCAGCAGAATCCCTTTGAGAAGGACTCGGCCTGCTGCGGCCAGCCCGCGGTCATCCGCCTCTGGCGCGATGCCCTGTCCATCCCCGGAGTGCGCGCGATCATCCTGCTCGAGGGCACCAACGACATCGGGGGTGGTCCCTTCGCGCCCCCGAGCCCGCCGGAGCAGGTGATCGTGGCGATGCAGGACATCGTCGATCGCGCACATGCGCGCGGCATCCCCGTGATCGGCGGCACGTTGATCCCCATGGGCAAGGAGCCGGGCTCGGTGCAGGAGACCTCCCGCCGAGCGGTGAACGCGTGGATCCGGAGCAGCGGGACCTTCGATGCTGTCATCGACTTCGATCGCATGGTGCGCGATCCGCAGGTGCCGTGGCAGATCTATCCCGCGTGGCAGGCGCCGCCCTTCAACGGCAACTACTACCACCCCAACGCCATGGGCCACGCGGTCATGGGCCAGCAGATCCCGCTCGGGGTCTTCGCGGTCGCGCGCTAGGCGCCCTTCACATCGCGGGAAGCGAGCAACTGCCTCACCAGGGCGACTTCAGTACCTTGCTCTAGTCCACCGTGCCGGTCGCCGGCCGGGTGGGCTTGGGGATCTCGCAGCCCGGGCCCTTGATCGCCGGTGTCGACACGCCGATGCCGCGCGGATCCCAGGTGATGAAGTCAAAGGACTGGCGCACTGCCTCGGGCAGGAGGAAGGAGACGCTGGAGAGTTCAACCCCGCTCTGCCCCGGTCCTCCCGGATTCCACAGCAGCACGCCCTTGCGCTGGTCCGGCGTGCCGGATGCAGGCAGCTTGACCAGTGCCAGCGTGACCTTCGCGCCCTTGGGCTTGGTCCGGTCAAGCGGTCGGACCAGGGTGGCGCACTGGAAGCACTGCTTCACCTGGGGGAAGACAGGCCACTTCGCGAAGGCTGCGTCCGCGCAGGTCTGTCAATTGAGTGTGCTCGACGCTGCTCCCGTGGTGGCAGTAGGCGCGGCAGACCCGGCCGCGGGAGCGGACAGGAGTGCCATCGCCACAGCGAGCGCAGATCCTGCAGTGAGGGTGCGACGCAGGTGCATGATGGGCTCCGATCAGCCAGGATCGAGCACGCCGTCGACGCGACGGGGGATCCCCCAGGGATTGCCGTCACGCAGCGGCACCGGCAGCACCGCCTGGGGCATACCCTGCCACGTCACCGGGCGCAGGAATCGATCAACGGCGGAAGCGCCGACGCTCGTCGTCGCCGGAGCGGTCGTCGCAGGGAACGGGCCGCCGTGCTGCATCGACCACGTCACGGCGACGCCGGTCGGCCAGCCGTTCCACAGCACGCGCCCGGCGCGCGCGACGAGGCGAGGCATGAGTTCGTCGACGATGGGCTCATCAGCGTTGCCGTGGATGCCCGCGGCGAGCAGACCGGGGAGCACGTCGGCCAGCGCGAGCATCTGCTTCGGGTCGTCATACTCCACCAGCAGCGACATCGGGCCGAAGCACTCTTCAAGCAGCTCCGGCGTCGCGATGACCTCGCTCGCGGGCACGGCGAAGAGTGTGGCGTGCACCGTGTCGGTCTCGGCGTCCCAGCCGCCGCCGCTCAGCACGTCGATCGATGCCATATCGACGCGCTCGCTCACGCCGTGCAGGAAGGCGTCGCGGATGGGCTGCGTGAGCATGCCCTGCGCGGGTACGCCGCCGACCGCGGCGACGGCAGCCGAGCGCATGGCTTCATCGCGCGGGGCCACCAGCAAGCCGGGCTTGGTGCAGAACTGGCCCGCACCGAGGGTGAAGGAGCCGACCCAGCCCTCCGCGATCGAAGCGCCACGCTCCGCGGCCGCCTCCGGCGTGACAAAGATCGGATTGATGCTGCCGAGCTCGCCGTAGAAGGGGATGGGGCGCGGCCGGTCGGCCGCGAGCTTCGCGAGCGCAAGGCCACCGCGCTGGCTGCCGGTGAAGGCGACCGCCTCAATGCGGTCGTCCGTGACGAGGTCGATGCCGTCCTGCAATCCGTGCGACACCATCGTGAGTACGCCGCGCGGTGCGCCCACGTCAGCGAGGGCCTGCTGTGCGACCGCCATGATCGCGTCACTCAGGCGCGGGTGACCGGGATTGGGCTTGACCACGACGGTACAGCCGGCGGCCAGGGCAGCGGCCGTGTCGCCGCCGAGCGTGGAGAAGGCGAAGGGGAAGTTCGACGCGGCGAAGACCGCGACAGGCCCCAGCGGGACATTCATACGCCGCAGGTCCGGGCGCGGCGGTGTCGCATCCGGCAGCGCCTTGTCCAGGACCACACCAAGGAATGCTCCATCGCGCACCACCTGTGCCATGAGGCGGAGCTGACCGGTCGTGCGACCGACCTCTCCGGTGAGCCGCTCGATCCCGAGTCGGCTCTCCTCGACCGCGATGGGCACGAGGTCGTCACGTGCTGCGTCGACCGCGTCCGCGATGGCCTCGAGCAGGCTCGCACGAGTCTGCAGATCCGTGTCGGCGTACCACTGTTGTGCTGCCTCGGCAGCCGCGCAGGCCTCGTCGACGCTCATCACCGTGCTCATGCCACTCCCTCTGCGATGCGGGCGCTCACGACCGCGTCCTCCCATGCCATGCCCATGCTCTTGAAGACCCGCGACCCTGTCGCCGGGATGTCGACCGACCGTCGCGCGATCTCAGTGAGGTCGGCGGCAATGTCGTCGGGCGTCATCAGGCCCGCCGTGATCGCACACACGACGTCACCGGCCTCGCGCAGGGCCGACTCGCGCTCCTCCACGACGACGAATGATCGACCCACCAGCTCGCTGGGGAGCTCACAGCAGGTCGGCGAGTGGGTGCCGACGGCGACGGCTGCGACATCCCCGCGCGCATCCGCGGCACTGAAGAGCGCCGATGTGGCCGTGGTCGCGCAGACGACGATGCGCGCCTCACGCAGAGCCGATGCTGCGTTGTCCGTGCGGACGAGGTCGATGACGATATCGGGGTGACGCTCGCGCGCGGAGGCGAGCAGGGCCTCGGCCCGCTCGGGGCGCCGCGCGACGATGTTGACGTGGCGGATCGGCCACTCCGCGATGATCGCGTCGACGTGCGCGCGTGCCTGTGGGCCTGCGCCATAGACGACCAGGGTGTGGCAGTCGGGTTTGGCGATCGCGCGCAGCGCCACGATGCTCACCGCGGTCGTGCGCACGACGGTGAGCGCAGCGGCATCCATGACCACGGTCGGAGCGAGCGAGACCGAGTCGAAGACCACGTGCACACCCTTGATCCGCGGGTCGGGGCGATCCGCGTCGTGGTGGATAGTGACGAGCTTGACCGTCGGCGTGCCCGTGACGCGGCTCGGCATGAGGAGCATCTCGCCGGGAGGCAGGTCGACGAAGATGCGTGCCGGGTCCGGCTCGCCGGGCAAGCCCGCACGCAGGGCCTCCTCGAGCGCATCGGCACACTCGCTGACAGTGGCCGCCGCGTAGGTCGCCTGCTCGTCGAGGAATCGCACTCTCACGAGGACATCCTGTCGCCCCCTGTCACCCTGCTTGGCAGCGGACCTCCTTCGATCACGACCACGTCCTTGTCGACCCCGACCAGCGATACGCGCAGGTACTACAAGCGGTGGAGGCGAACGAGGGCTGGGCGACATCCGTCCACGCATCACGGCCACCCATGACCAACAGGGGCTCTCGACGGAGTACCAGCTGGGCTTCGCAATCTGCGCCGCACTCGGCCGCTCGAGCCGACGTCCCTCGAGGTCTCTCCTGACATGGCCGTGGTGGCACCGACGCTGGACGAGATGCTTTAGGTCAAAGCCTACCTCGTCGTGCAGCGCGACGTCGTGCGCGACTACCTCGATGTGGTTGCTCTCGCTGATCACATGGGACTGGTGCACGCCGCTGAACTTCTCTGGGGCATAGACGACTACTACGACGACCGTTACGCGGTGAAGGGCTCGGTCCGCACGAGCCTCGTTCTCGTACTTGCCGCGCCCCGACCCCTAGACGTCGACGTCATTCGCGAGCTTCCTCGGTATCGCGGCCTGGACCCGAAGTGGCACGGCTGGTCGTCGGTCGTCGCCGCCTGCGAAGCACTTGCCCTCGAGGTGGCTGAGTCGTCAGCGCCGTCACGGTCCGCAATGTGGTGGCTCCACCGAGTGACCCCGTCGACACATGGCCCTTCGAGGCGCTCGCCAAGACCCTTGAGAGCGGGCTCGTGACCGACTGGCAGCCCATCTTTGCCGCGATCCGGAGTCACCCGTGGGGCACCCTCAGTCGACGCGTGCAGCGCTGGATCCGTGTGTCGGAGGGCGATCCCGCCGCTCGCCTCTTCGCCATCGCCATCGAACGCGCTCGTCAGCGCGTCGAAGATGACGAACGCGCCGAGGTCGCACGCCAGGTTCGTGACGCCATCGCAGCCTCCGGGCTGAACGGCAGCGACTTCGCCGCGAGCGTCGGCACATCGGCTTCGCGACTCAGCACCTACGCCAACGGCCAGGTGGTTCCATCGGCCACGATGCTGCTGCGCATTCAGCGAGAGGTCCGCTAGCTCTCGGCCGCGATCGCGCCGAGCGGCACGGGGACGGCGACCGGGCGATAGGAGCCGCCGATAAGCGAGGCTGCGGAGTCAAATCTGCACAGCGCGTCAACGGCGGGGGCGCAGATTCGCCCCTGGCACCAGCCCATACCAGCCCGGGTCAGCAGTTTCACCGACCGAGCATCGCGCGCGCCCAGGTCACTCACGGCCCCTCTCACCTTCGACGCACTGACCTCCTCACACCGGCAGACCAGTGTCTGGTCGTCGACGTCGTCCCGCCAGCCATCGCGCACCGGGAAGGCGAAGTGGAGGGCATCGGCGAACCTCCGGAGCTTGAGCACGTCTCGCATGCCGCGCGCGATGGCCGCATCAGACAGTGCGGCCTGGCGCCCGCATTGCTCCACGGCAGCGACGCCGGCAATGAGACCCTCCATGCGCGCGAGATCGACGCCGCCGATCCCGGTGGTCTCCCCCGCCGCCATCAATGCGGGCACCGACGTGCGCTGTCGCTCGTCGACCTCCACCGCGAGTCCGCCGTCGGAGCCGATGCGCATGCGTGCACCCACCTGGGCCGCGAGGTCGGTCTGCGCGGTGAAGCCGTAGCCGATGGCGAGCGCATCGCACTCCAGGATGCGCTCCGACCCTGCGATGCCCCGCCAGTCGCCATCGACCCGCGAGATTGTCACCGACTCGAGGTGACCAGTGCCCGAGGCACGACGTACACGATGACGACGCAGATAGGGGACGCGCTTCTTCGCGAGTGCCGTGACGAATTTGGCGAGATCAGCCGACTTCCCGGCGGCTGGAAGCACCGACCACGCATGCCGGGCCAAGCCCACGGGATCGTTCGCCTCGACGACAGCGATGACATTGCCGCCCGCGGAGATCAGGGCATATGTGACGGCGAGGAGGAAGGGGCCGGTGCCTGCCACGACGATGCGCTGGCCCGGAAGCACGTCGCTGCCCTTGACGAGCGCCTGCGCTCCCCCGCCGGACATGACACCCGGCAGCGTCCAGCCAGGGAAAGGCAGTTGCTTGTCGAAGGCGCCCGTCGCGATGACAACTGCGCGGGACTCAAGCACGTCGACGTCACCTCGGTGTCGGTCGTCACCGCGGGTGCGTACGACGAACCCAGAGTCGCGCCGTTCGAGCGAGTAGACGTAGGTGTCGAGTCGCCGATCGATCCCTCTGGCGACGACCAACTCATCGAAGGCCCTGCGGAGTGCCTCGTAGGACAGCCCCGACCCGCTCTCGGGCGACTTCGCACCGCGGTAGTACTGGCCGCCCACAGCCGATCCGCTGTCGAGCAGGGTCACCGAGCAGCCCGAGCGGGCGGCAACCACTGCCGCCGCGATGCCGGCAACTCCCCCTCCCACGATGACGATGTCACTGGGCATAGCCGGTGCCCTCCTGCGAGCGGAGATCGTCGCCATCTTCCACTCCGGTCATGCAGGCGCGCACGTTGGGCTCGCCATTTACGGTGATGAGGCAGTCGAAGCAGACACCGATACCGCAGAGGATCCCACGCGGCTGGTCGTCCACGCGCGTGCGTCGCCACGACAGGATTCCGTGGTCGATGAGGGCCGCGGCGATGGTCTGGCCGTCCCTGCCGGGGTATGGCGCGCCATCGAACCTAAACACGACCTCACGCGACATGGCTGGCCCCAAACCGCGCGGGTGAAAAGGGCGCGAGGTCGATCGACGTCGACGCACCCGTGATCCACTGCGCGATGACATGGCCGGTCGCGGCACCCAGACCAACGCCCGCACCCTCATGACCACATGCGTGGAGGAGTCCGGGCACGCGGGGATCGGGGCCGATCACTGGCAGGTGGTCGGGGCAGTAGGGCCGGAATCCGCCGTAGGTGCGCAGCAACTGCACCTCGGCGAGCAAGGGGAAGATCTCGATCGCCTGCTTGGCCAGCCGGCCGAGGACGTGCCAGTCGAGGGTCTTGTCAAAGCCGACCCGCTCTCGGCTGGCACCGATGAGGATCGTGCCGGAGTGCGTCCCCTCGATCACGGCGGACGTCTCGAGCCCAGCGTTGTCGGAGGCGACATTCGCGACGTAGTCGGCGGCGTAGACCTTGTGACGCACGAGCGGGGGCAGTGGCTCGGTGACGAGGATGAATCCGCGCCGCGGCAGGATCGGTAGTTCAACGCCGGCCAGCGCGGCGATCTCCCCGCCCCAGGTGCCGGCGGCGTTGATGACGTGACGGGTGGAGATCACCCCCTGCGCCGTGCGTACGCCCGAGACCGCACCCGAGGCGTCGACGTCGATGCCGGTCACCGCGCAGTCGGTCATCAGCGTCGTGCGACCCGTCGCGCAAGCGGCCTCGATGATGTGAGCGGCAGCGAGCATGGGCTGCACCTGCATGTCCTGCGGATACAAGACGCCGCCGGCGAGGTCGCGGGAGATGCGCGGCTCATGGTCTGGCAGGTCGGTGGCCGCAACAGGCTCGGCGATCACGCCACAGGCACGCTGCTCATCGGCGAAGCGCAGGAGGTAGTCGAGGGTGTGCTGGTGAGTGGCGACCACGAGCCCGCCCTTGGGATCGAGCTCGAACGAATCACCCAGCGAGCCAGCCATCTGCGCCCAAAGCTCACGGCTCAGCAGCGCAAGGTCGAGCTCGGGCCCCGGCTCCTTGTCGGAGACGAGGATATTGCCCTCGCCGCCCCCGGTCGTGCCTCCAGCGACGGCGCCGCGATCGACGACCACAACGGTGAGGCCCGCCTCGACGCAGGCACGCGCACAGCAGGCGCCCACCACTCCCGCACCGATGACGACGACGTCGGGATTCACGCGCCGGCCTCCCGCTGCAGCGCCCAGATGCCGCGCACGTGATCGAGGTGATGCGCCATGACCGTCTCGGCCGCCCCACGATCGCCCGACTCGAGCGCGTCGATGAGGGCGAGGTGCTCGTCGGCCGACTCGACCAGCACGCCACCAGCGGCGAGTTGCTCCAAGCCATAGAGGCGGCTCTGGTCGCGCAGCCTGCCCACGAGATCGACGAGTCGGGGATTGCTGGACTCATGGAGCAGGGCGAGGTGGAGCTCGCGGTCGGCCTCGACGTACGCGACGACATCGCCCTCCTTGGCCGCCTCCCGCACCCGCCTGGCAAGGGTGCGCAGATGCTTGATCGATGACGGCGTCAGCAAGCCGGCGAGTGCGCCGACCGTGGGGACCTCCAGGAGCTGACGCAACTGGCTGATCTGGTCGAGTTCCTCGTCGGACAACTCCACGACGCGGTAGCCCTTGTTGGGTACGGCCGCGACGATGCCCTCATTGACCAGGTCGAGCATCGCCTCACGCACCGGAGTGGCCGAGACGCCGAACTGCTCGGCGAGCGCGGGGACCGAATACGTGATGCCCGGCACCATGCGGCCAGAGACCAGTGCCGCGCGCAGGGAGACAGCGACTCGCTCGCGTAGGCTGAGGCGCTCGCCGATCGACGGCAGGCCTTCGGGTACGGCACTCATACGAGGAAGCCCTCGGGGAAGGGATCGTCATCGGAGAGCACGTATTGCGCAGTGCCGGTGATCCAGGCTCTGCCGGTGATCGTCGGCACGATGGCCGGTCGACCGGCCACCTCGGTCTCCTCCACGATGCGCCCGATGAAGTGGGTGCCGATGAAGGACTCGTTGACGAGTTCGTCACCCGGGCCCATGAGTCCGCGCGCGTGCAGCTGAGCCATGCGAGCCGAGGTGCCCGTGCCGCAGGGAGACCGGTCGAACCATCCGGGCGAGATGACCATCGCGTGACGCGAGTGCTTAGCATCTGATCCGGGCGCCACGACCTGCACGTGCTTGCAGCCGCGGATGGCGGGATCGGCCGGATGCACGGGTGAGTCCGTCTCGTTGATCGCGGCCATGAGCTGCATGCCGCGGCGCAGGATCTCGTCACCGTTGTCGCGCGAGAACTCCACGCCCAGACCCTCAGCGTCGACCATGGCATAGAAGTTGCCGCCGAAGGCCATGTCGTAGGGGACTCGCCCGATGCCGGGCACGTCGGCGGACAGGTCGAGGCCGTGGGAGAACGACGGGACATTGCGGATCGTGACCGAGCGGGCAAGCCCAGCATCCACGGCCACCTCGGCGACGACCAGACCGGCCGGGGTGTCGAGCCGGATGGTCGTGACCGGCTCGGTCACCTCGACGCGCCCCGTCTCGACGAGCACGGTCGCCACACCGATGGTGCCGTGACCGCACATCGGCAGGCAGCCGCTGACCTCGATGTAGATGACGCCCCAGTCGGCATCATCACGCGTCGGCGGCTGCAGGATGGCGCCGCTCATCGCGCTGTGCCCGCGCGGCTCGAGCATGAGGAGTCGGCGTACGTCATCCATGTGCTCGATGAAGTGCAGCCGCTTGTCCATCATCGTGGCGCCGGGCACCTCCCCGACGCCACCGACGATGACGCGGGCGGGCATCCCCTCGGTGTGGGAGTCGACCGCGTCGAACGTGCGCGTGGCGCGCATGACTCAGCGGCAGCCGGCCGCGAGCACGGCCTCCGTCGCCTTGCGCACCGTGGCCTCCTGGTCGGGGGTCAGCGGAAGGCGCGGCGGACGGCAGGGGCCGCCG